>Ga0335078_10005111_pt1 | contig 19398 bp, 17 predicted proteins | sample Lox_Sample_32_FD_206711 | JGI IMG/M metagenome (GOLD analysis project Ga0335078, IMG submission 206711) | Soil microbial communities from Loxahatchee National Wildlife Refuge, Florida, United States - Lox_Sample_3.2 | ecosystem: Environmental > Terrestrial > Soil > Wetlands | place: USA... | reverse complement strand
ATCCCCGCGCGGTTGCGGCTGAACACCGAGTCCTCGATGACCAGCGGGCCGCCGGCGTTGGTGCCGGAGTACCCGAGGTTGGAGTTCGTCGCCACGTCGTGCTTCAGCGTGGCGTGGCACACCTGCCGGCACGCGCCGACGTAGTAGGAGGAGTCAGCCATGTTGCTCGCGTAGGTGTCCTCGATCACGCCCGGGCCCCGCGCGTTGCTCACGAAGACCCCGTACTGGGGCAGGTTCGGGGCGTGGATGTCGGACGGCTTGTACATCGAGGTGGCGCTGAGATAGGAGCCCTGGTATGCGCCCATGCCGATCTTGCCGCTGCTGTCGCCGCCGTTCCACCAGATCTCGTTGCCGGTGTCGCCGGTGCCGCCGGGATAGTCGCAGACGGTCAGGTTCTGGATCGTGACGCCGCTGGCCTTGTACACCTCGATGCCGTTACGGCCGACGCCGCCGTTGAAGGACTGGAGCGCGGGGCTGGACGGGCAGGGCCTGCTGGCGGTGCCGTTGCTGCCGTCGATGATGACAGCGTTCCGGTCCAGGCCGCGGATGTGCAGGTCCGGCTTGGCGATCCAGACCCCGGCGGTGGGCCATTGAGTGCTCTTCTCGTGGTACACGCCCGGCCAGATCAGGATCCAGTCGCCCGGGCTGGCCGCGTTCACCGCGCCCTGCACGGTCGAGAAGATCGACGCGCCCGGCGGGCATGGCTTGGTGCTGCCGTTGCAGACGAGCAACACCTTCTGCCCGCCCTGGACCGCGCCCCCGGCCGCGGCCGTCAGATGATCGCGTGCACCCGTGGCCGCGAGGGCCTGGCTCCCGGCTAGCGCCGGCGTCCCGGCGATCGTCAGCGCGAAGGCCGCGCCGACCAGCCACCACCGTCTCATCATGGTTCTCCCGTCTCCCGCAGCCGGGCCTGCCGACTGTCCGGCATTGCGGACATTAGCGCGCTGCCGGGGCAATTCGCGAGCCCCCGGCCGGACGCGCCGGCCGGAACCTGGCACGGATCGATGGCGGGTCGCTTCGTGTTCGCTGCGTGCCGATCCAGGGACAGAATGCCAGCCGGGTCATTCCTCGCAATTAGTGACAATCAGTGAGGAACATCGCCCCATTAACCCCATAAACGGTCAGTTAACCCCGTCCGGGCAGATCGGTCCTGTTACTGTCGGTGCGGTCGCCAGGGGTTACGAACCCCCTTAGTGATATCACCGTCACAATCCGGCTCACTCTCGTCTGGGGCGATGGCAATGAGTTGGCGTCTGCGGTCCGTGCGCACGAGAATCCTGCTCCTGGCCCTCGTCCCGCTGCTGTCCCTGTTCGGCCTCTACGTCTTCACCACGAGCATCACCGCCAGGAACGCAATCAACCTGGCCCGCGCGCAGACCCTGAAGAACGCCACCGGCCAGCCCACCGGCACGTTCGAGGGCGAGATCCAGGCCGAGCGCCTGCTCGCCGTGCTGTACCTGGCCGCCCCGACGCCGGCGAACCGGGCCAAGCTGGCCGCGGTCGAGCAGGCGACGGACCGCCAGGCGGCGGCCCTGCGCCACACCCTGATGTCCGGCGCCACCATGAACAACGCGTCGGCGCCGCAGAAGCGGGCCATCGCCACCCTGCTCACCGACATGAAGACCCTCCCGGCCCTGCAGGCTCAGGTCGCGGGCCGCAGCATCGGCAGGCCCGCCGCGATCGCCGGGTTCAACGTCCTCGTCAACGACGGTGACCAGGTCCTCAACCAGACCATCCGCCAGGAGACCAACGCCACGCTCGTCTCCCAGGCGCTGGCGTTCGTGCGGATCGGCCGGGTCGGCGACCTCCTCGGCCAGGAGAACGCCATCCTGCTCGGCGACATGTCGACCGGCTCCTTCCCCCCGGCCGACCGGCGGCAGTTCACCGAACTCGCCGGGGCCCGCCGCACCCTGGTCGCGGTGACCCTGCCCGATCTCGATCCGGCCTACCGCGCCTTCTACGCCCGGGACGTCAGCCCGCAGGCCACGGCCGCGCTGACGGCACTGGAGAACCAGGTGATCAACGCACCCGGGGGGCCCCGCCGGCTGCCACCCGTGCCGCCGCTCGCCTGGGAGCAGGCGGCCGGCGCGGTCACCGCGGGGTTCTCCAAGGCGGGCACCCAGGCCGCCACCGTGCTCACCCAGCAGGCCAGCAACAACGCCTCATCGACATACGTGGGGCTGGGCGTGGCCGGCGGCATCGGCCTGCTCCTGGTGATCCTGTCCATCGTCGTGGCGATCCTCGTCGCGCGCAGCCTGGTGCGGGAGCTCAACGGGCTGCGGCAGTCCGCCCTGGCGCTGGCGAACGAGCGGCTGCCCGAGGTCGTCGACCGGCTCGCCCTGGGCCAGGAGGTCGATGTCTCCGCCGAGGCCCCGGACATCCCCGCCTCCTCCGACGAGATCGGCCAGGTACGCGACGCCTTCGCCACCGTCCAGCAGACCGCCGTGCGGGCCGCCGTCGGGCAGGCGAGGTTGCGCCAGGGCATGAGCGAGGTCTTCCGCAACCTGGCCCGGCGCAGCCAGTCCCTGCTCCACCGGCAGCTCACGCTGCTGGACGCGATGGAGCGCCGGGCGCGGGACCCGGCCGAACTCGAGGACCTGTTCCGCATCGACCACCTGACCACCCGCATGCGGCGGCACGCCGAGAGCCTGATCATCCTGTCCGGTCACTCGCCCGCGCGGGGGTGGCGCAACCCGGTTCCGCTGGTGGACGTGCTCCGTGCCGCGGTGGCCGAGGTGGAGGACTACACCCGGATCAGGGCTACCGCCGCGACCAATGCCTCCCTGGCGGGCCCGGCCGTGGCCGACGTCATCCACATGCTCGCCGAGCTGGCGGAGAACGCGACCATGTACTCCCCGCCCAACACGCCGGTGGTCATCCACGGCGACACGGTGGGCAAGGGGTTCGCGGTGGAGGTCGAGGACCGGGGGCTCGGGCTGAGTGACGAGCACCGGGACCAGATCAACGAGCTGCTGGACAACCCGCCGCCGTTCGACCCCTCCGGCTCTGACCAGCTCGGCCTCTTCGTGGCCGGCCAGCTCGCCAAGCGCCACAACATCAAGATCAGCCTGCGCGGCTCCCCCTACGGCGGGACCACGGCGATCGTGCTCATCCCGCACAACCTGGTCGTTCCCGAGGGCAGCCACGCCAAGGACCCGGCCGCGCCTGCGGTCGCCGACGGGGGGATGGGGTTCAAGGGCCGGCATGCGGCGCTGGACTGGGCCGGCGCGGACGACGATGCCGCCCGCGCTCCCGCGCCGGCCGCCGCGGTGCCTTCCGGCGCGGTCAGCGCATGGGCCACGGCGGAGATCCCGGCCATGCGGACCCCCGGCGACACCACCGGCCTGGGCGCCGCCCCGCCGGGCGCAGGGGGGTACGGCCAGGGTGCCGGCTCGCCGGGCGCGGGGGGGTACGGCCAGGCCGGCCAGGACAGCGGGCTCCCGGGCCCGCGCGGGCCCGGACGATCCGGCGCCATCGGGCTGCCCCGCCGGGTCCGCCAGGCCAGCCTGGCGCCGCAACTCCGGGAGAGCACGGCCGAGCCGACGCTCCCGCCCGCCGACGACTTCTGGGCGCGCCCCCCGGAGGAGACACGCTCCACCATGGCGGCCATCCAGCAGGGCTGGGAACGCGGCCGGTCGGTCTTCGACACGTCACCGGCCGACGAACACACGGCCGCCATGCCAGCGGTCGACCTGGCGCCCGGCGTGGTGCCGTCAGCCACCATGCCGACGGTCGACCTGCCGCCGGGCGACCTGGCGCCGGATCGCGCGCCGTCGGCGGACCTGATGCCGGGCGCCGGCCCGGATGCCGAACCCGGCGCCGGCCCGGATGCCGGCGCCAGCACCGCCCCGGATGCTGACGCCGCCCCGGAGGCCGGCGTCGGCGCCGCCGCCGGGGCTGCCCCGGTGGCGGGCGGCGGGACCCCGGGCACCGAGGCACCCGGCAGCACCGATGACCCGGCCACCACCGGTACCGGCGCCGCTGCGACGGAGACGACGGCCCCGCCGACGCCCGATACCGGACCAGCCAGCGAAGACAGGGGGACGAGTGGCTAGCGTTGTGGACCGGAGCGGCAACGGCCACGGGCGGGCCAGCGACCTGAGCTGGCTGCTCGACGACCTGGTCGCCCGCGTCAACGAGATCAGCAAGGCCGTGATCCTGACCCGTGACGGCCTGGTTGCCGGAGCCTCGGCCGGCCTGACCCGTGAGGACGCCGAGCACCTGTCCGCCATGGCGGCGGGCATGCAGAGCCTCGCCCGCGGGGCCGGCCGGCACTTCGGGGGCGGCCGGGTCCGGCAGACCATCGTGGAGATGGAGCACTCCTTCCTGTTCGTGACCGCGGCCGGTGAGGGCAGTTGCCTGGCCGCGCTGACGTCGGCCACCGCCGACGTGGGCCTGGTCGCCTTCGAGATGGCGGTGCTGGTCAAGCGCGTCGGCCCGCACCTGCAGGTGGATCCCCGGCCCGGGACGGCCGGGAGCCAGGACGACTGAGCCGTCATGCCCGCGCGAGAAGACCAGTGGCTCGATGAGGAGGCCGGTCCTGTCGTCCGCCCGTACGCGCTGACCCGGGGGCGGACCAGGCCGTCCGGCGAGACCCTCGACCTGATCGCCCTCGTCACCGCGATGCGGGGGGTTGAGGTGGACCCGGCCGGGCTGGACCCGGAGCACCTCGCCCTGCTGGCGTTGTGCCGGCTGCCCGCCTCGGTGGCCGACCTCGCCGCGGACCTGGACCTGCCGCTCGGCGTCGTCCAGATCCTCCTCGCGGACCTGCGCCTGCGTTCGCTGATCAGCGTCCATCACCCGACGCCGCCCGCCCAGTTGCCCGACCCGCGGATCCTCAGGGAGGTGGCCGATGGCCTTCGCAGGCTCTGAGACGGCACGGCGCCGCGGGCCGGATGGCGCGCCGGTCACCATCAAGATCCTCGTCGCCGGGGGCTTCGGCGCCGGCAAGACCACGATGGTGGGCTCGGTGACGGAGATCCGTGCCCTGCGGACCGAGGAGCCACTGAGCGAGCCCGGCATGTTCGTGGACGCGCTCGACGGGGTGGAGCAGAAGACCACCACCACCGTCGCGCTGGACTTCGGCCGCATCACCATCCGGGATGACCTGGTGATCTACCTGTTCGGCACGCCGGGGCAGGAACGGTTCTGGTTCATGTGGGACGAACTGGCCACCGGGGCCCTGGGGGCGGTGGTCCTGGCCGACACCCGCAGGCTCGCCGACTGCTTCCCCTCGGTGGACTACTTCGAGCGGCGCCGGGTGCCGTTCGCCGTCGCCGTGAACTGCTTCGACGGCGCCCAGGTGCACCACCCCGAGGAAGTCAGGTCGGCACTCGACCTGGACTCCGGTGTCCCCGTGGTGCTGTGCGACGCACGCCGGCGGGGTTCGGGGCGCGACGTCCTCATCGCCCTGGTCGAGCACGCGCTCGACGGGCTGCAGCGGGCCCGGGCGAACGCCTAGCCGGGGCCGGAGCTAGGCGAGCAGTTGCCGGGTGATCCGGGGGACCGCGATGCCGATGGGCTCCCGGATGACCTCGGTGGCCAGGCCGTCGTACGGGGTCGGATCGGCGTTGACGATCACCAGCGCGGCGCCCGCGGCCACGGCCACGCCGCACAGGGACGCGGCGGGCTCGACGGTCAGTGTGCTGCCGACCGCGAGGAACAGGTCGCAGTGCGCGGCGGCTTCCTCCGCCCGCGCGAAGACCCCGCGATCGAGCGCCTGGCCGAACATGATGGTCGCGGACTTCAGCACCCCGCCGCACCGGGGGCAGGCCGGATCCTCCTCCCCCGCGTCGATCCGGGCCAGCGCGCCCGCCATCGCCGACCGGTCGCCGCACGAGACGCACACCACGCCGAACAAGGTGCCGTGCAGCTCGATCACGCGGTCCGCCGGCGTGCCCGCCTTCTGGTGGAGCCCGTCGATGTTCTGCGTGATGACGCGGGTGTCGATCCCGGACCGGGCGAGCCCGGCCAGGGCCGTGTGCGCATCGTTCGGCTCGGCGGTCCAGGCCGGGTGGTCCCGGCGCGCCCGCCACGACCGGCGCCGCACGGCGGGATCGCTGACGTACGCCTGGTAGGTGAACAGCTGCTGGGCGGCCGGGTTCCGGGTCCAGACCCCCTGCGGGCCCCGGAAGTCCGGGATCCCGGAGTCGGTGGAGATCCCGGCCCCGGTCAGCACGGTGACGGCCCGCGCCCCCCGCGCCCACACCGGCACTGCGCGCGCGACGCCACCATCGGACGGCTCAACGTGACCCACCCAGCGATCCTCGGCCAGCACCCCCGCGCGGCACAAGCCGGGCGCCCCGGGCCGCGCTGGTCTCGGTTCGGCCACGAATCCGGTTGGGTCTTGTCTGCTGGCCGATCCTGGCCTTGAATTGTGGTTCATCATTGGCGTTCAACTGCTACGCAAGCAGGGCATGTCTGATGAATAGCAGTTCAGTCCCGGCGACGGTGACCGCGGCTGGCGACCAGGCGGGCGTCCTGGAAGTCAGTGATGTCACGGTGCGCTTCGGCGGGCTGACCGCGCTGGACGCGGTCTCGCTCACGGCCGCGCCGCGCAAGGTCACCGGCATCATCGGGCCGAACGGGGCAGGCAAGACCACCCTCCTCAACGTGCTCTGCGGGTTCGTGCAGCCGGACACCGGGAAGTTGCGCTTCGCCGGGACGGACCTGACCGGGCTGCGGCCGCACCGGCTCGCCTCCCTCGGCATCGCGCGCACGCTGCAGGGCGTCGGCCTGTTCCCGGGGCTCACCGCGTGCGAGAACGTGATGACCGGGGCCGCCCGGCAGGGCCGGGCCGGCTTCTGGTCCGCGCTGGCGGGGCTGCCGCGCTCCGACCGGGACGAGCGGGCACTGCGGGCCAGCGCAATGGCGGCGCTGGAGCGGGCCGGCGTGCCCGACGTGGCCGAGCACCTGCCCGGCCAGCTTTCCTACGCGCACCGCAAGCGGGTCGCGCTGGCCCGGGCGCTGGTCGCGCAGCCGCGCCTGCTGCTGCTCGACGAGCCCGCCAGCGGCCTGACCGAAGGCGAGCTACCCGAACTCGGGGAGCTGATCTCGCAACTCGCGGCCAGCGCCAGCGTCGTGGTGGTCGAGCACCGGATGGACCTGATGATGTCGGTGTGCGACGCGATCGCCGTCCTCGACTTCGGCAAGCTCATCGCGTTCGGCTCGCCGAAGCAGGTCCAGGCCGATCCCGCGGTCACCACCGCCTACCTCGGGGTGGAGGACGGGCATGCCTGACGCGGCGGCCCTGGAGGTCGAGCACCTGGTGAGCGGCTACGGCGGCGTGACCGCGCTGCGCGACGTGTCGGTCAGTGCCAAGCCCGCCACCATCACCGCGGTCCTCGGGGCAAACGGCGCGGGCAAGACCACACTGCTGGCGACCATCAGCGGGCTCGTCCGGGCCCGGGAGGGCCGGGTGGCCCTGGACGGGGCCGACATCACCCGGCGGGCCCCCGAGGAGATCGTCCGCGCCGGGGTGGCGCACGTGCCCGAAGGCCAGGCGGTCATCACCGAGCTCACGGTCGAGGAGAACCTGCGGGTCGGCGGGCTGTGGCGGCACGGCCAGGCGGGCCGCGCGGCCGCGCTCGCCGACGCCTACCAGCGATTCCCCATGCTCGCCGGTGCCAAGCACCGGAACGCGGGCACCCTGTCCGGCGGGGAGCGGCAGATGCTGGTCATCGCGCGGGCCCTCATGGCCGCCCCGCGGGTGCTGCTGCTGGACGAGCCGTCGCTCGGGCTCGCCCCCAAGATCGTCGCCCAGGTCATGAACCTGATCCTGCGGCTCCGGGACGAGACCGGGCTGACCGTGGTGCTGGTCGAGCAGAACGCACGCAGCGCGCTGGCCATAGCCGACCTCGGCGTGGTGCTCAACGTCGGCCGCGTGGTGGTCACCGAGGACGCCGCCACGCTCGCGGCCGACGAGGCGCTCCGCAAGCACTACCTGGGTTTCTAGGAGGGAGGCCAGATGACCGAGTTCCTGCAGTTCACGCTCGGGGGCGTCAGCTTCGGCATGGTCTACGCGGCGATCGCGCTGTCCCTGGTGCTCATCTGGCGCGGCACCCGCATCCTCAACTACGCCCAGGGTGCCATGGCCATGCTCACCACCTACATCGCGCTGACCGTCATCACCCACACCGGCTCGTACTGGGAGGGCTTCATCGTCGCGCTCGCCGCCGGCCTGGTGCTCGGCGCCGTCATCGAGCGCGGGGTCATCCGGCCGGTGGAGAACCGGCCGCCGCTCAACGCGGTCGTGGTCACGATCGGCCTGCTGGTGCTGCTGGAAGGCATCGCCGGGATCATCTACGGCGGGCAGTACCGCTCCTTCCCCACGGCCTTCTCCCTCAATGGGCTGCACGCCGGTTCGGTCCCATTGGGAATTTCCCGTAACGATGTGTTCGTGGCCGGTGCCGTCCTGGTCGCGGCCCTGGCGCTCTGGGCGCTGTTCCGGTTCACCCCCGCGGGACTGCGGCTGCGGGCGGCGGCGTTCAACCCCCGCGCGGCACGGCTGCTCGGGGTCAGGGTGGGCCGGGTGCTCACGCTCGGCTGGGCGCTGGCGGGCCTGATCGGCGCGCTTGCCGGGCTGCTGGTGTCGCCGGATACCTTCCTCTACCCCTCCAGCATGGACTCGATCTTCGTGCTCGGGTTCACCGCCGCGGTGATCGGTGGCCTGGACAGCCCCGTGGGCGCGATCGTGGGCGGCCTCATCCTCGGCGTGCTGCTCAACTACGTCGGCGGGTACCTCGGGTCCAACCTGGTGCCGCTGTTCGGGCTCATCGCCTTGATGGGGGTGCTGATGTTCCGCCCGTCCGGGCTGTTCTCCGTGAGCCACGCCCGGCAGGTGTGACATGACGCTGCTGCGCCACCTGGCCGCCGCTCTCGTCGCGGGAGCGGTCATCTGGGCGGCCTCCGTTCAGCTCAGCGCCTTCCGCGACTTCCAGATGGCACAGGTCGCCGTCTACGTGGTGGCGATCGCCGGGCTGTCGCTGCTGATCGGCCTCAGCGGCCAGATCTCGCTCGGCCACGGGGCCTTCATGGCGATCGGTGCCTACGCCACGGCGCTGCTGTCGACCCACCTCAACTGGCCGTGGTGGGCGATGTTCGTGGCCAGCGCGGCGGTGGCGGCGCTGGCCGGCGTGATCGTCGGGCTGGCAGCCGCCCGGCTGTCGGGGCCCTACCTGGCCGGCGCCACCCTCATGCTGGCCGTCGCCCTGCCCTCGCTAGCGGACCAGTTCCCCGGCGTGTTCGGCGGGGACCAGGGCCTGTCCGTCAACATCACCGCCCCGGCCGCGCTGGGCGCGGCCTTCCCGCTGACCCGGTGGCAGGCCTGGATCTGCGCGATCGCGGCGCTGGCCGCCCTGGTCATCCTGGCGAACCTCAGCCGCAGCAAGGTCGGCCGGAACTGGCGCGCGATCCGCGACGACCCGATCGCGGCGGCGCTGTCGGGGCTCAACGTGGCCCGGCTGCGGGTGCTCGCCTTCATCGTCAGCGCGGCCTGCGCGGGCCTGGCCGGATCCATGCTCGCGGTCACCACCTCGCTGGTCTCGCCGGGCTCGTTCACCCTCACCCTGTCGATCACGTTGCTGGCCGGCGCGGTGCTCGGCGGCCTCGGCAGCCTGGTCGGCGCGCTGTGGGGCGCCCTGGTGATCGTGCTGGTGCCCACCTACGTCACCGACGTCGCCACCAGCCACGGCCTGTCCGGCGGGGCCGCGGCCAATATCCCCATCGCGGCCTACGGGATCGTCCTCATCGTCGTGATGCTCGTGTTCCCCTACGGCATCCAGGGCGGGCTGCGGCGCTTGTTCGGGCTGGTCCCGGCCGCGCCGCCCGTCCGGCTCACCTCGCCCCGCCGGCCCGGGCCAGCGGACGACCAGGCAGAAGACCACGACTCGCCCTTCCGGCGCCCGCCGGTCAGCGAACACCAGGAAGAAGGCACCCCATGAAAAGTTCCCATCGGCTGCGCCTGCCGGCCGCCGCGGCCGCGGTGACCGCCGCCGCGCTGGTCGCCGCCGGCTGTGGCTCGTCCGGCAGTTCGAGCGGCTCGGGCGGCGCGGCAGCCGCCTCGGCCCCGGGCATCACCGCCACCCAGATCCTGATCGGCAGCCACCAGCCGCTCACCGGGCCGGCCGCCCCGGGCTACAGCGAGATCGCCCCCGCCGCCAACGCCTATTTCCAGTACGTCAACGCCCATGGCGGCGTCTACGGCCGCAAGATCAAGTACACCTACCTCGACGACGGCTATGACCCGGCCAAGACGGTGAGCGTGGTGCACCAGCTCGTGCTCCAGGACAACGTCTTCGCGATCTTCAACGGCCTGGGCACGCCCACGCACCTGGCCGTGGTCAAGTACCTCAACTCCACCAAGGTGCCGGACCTGTTCGTCGCCTCCGGCTGCGACTGCTGGAACAACCCGGCCGCCTACCCGTACACGTTCGGCTGGCAGCTCGACTACGTGCGCGAGGGCAAGATCCTCGGCGCCTACATCAAGCAGCACTTCGCCGGCAAGAAGATCGGCTACTTCTACCAGAACGACGAGTTCGGCCAGGACGGCGTCAAGGGCCTGGACATGGAGATCCCGCACTCCCAGGTGGTGAGCAGGCAGAGCTACGTGCCCACCAACGTCAACATCGGCCCGCAGGCCGCCGCGCTGAAGGCGTCCGGTGCGCAGGTCGTGGTGTCCTTCTCCATCCCGGCGTTCACCGCCCTGCTCAAGCTGGCCGCGCTCAAGCTGAGCTGGAACCCGACGTTCGTGGTCAGCGACGTCGGCGCGGACCCGATCACGCTGGCCGGGCTGCTGGAGGCGTTCGCCAAGAAGGGCGGGGCCACCGTGTCGGGCAACGCGCTCACCCAGGGGATCATCACCGACGGCTACCTGCCCACCCTGGGCGACGGCAGCAACAGCTGGATCGCCCTGTTCAAGAAGGTGCACGACACCTACGACGCCAAGGCACCCCTCGACGGCAACGTGCTCTACGGCGAGGCCGTCGGGTACGCCTTCGTCCAGGCCATGATCAAGGCCGGGAAGAACCCGACCCGGGCCAGCGTGGTCAAGGCGGTCGAGGGCGGGCTGCCGCAGGGCCCGTCGGTGGCGCCCTACGACTACTCCGCGACCGACCACGGCGGGATGATGGGCGCCTACATCGGCGTGATCAAGAACGGCGCGATCGTCCAGCAGGGCCCGGTGTGGACCACCGACACCTCGCCGACCGGCCCGGTCACCCAGTACAGCGGCACCCAGCCCGCGGCTCCGGCCAGCGGGATGCCGTGACAAGCGCACGAACACCGCGCTGATACGTTCAAGCCGTGCCCGCCCGCGCCCGCACGGGCGCGGGCGGGCAGCGCCCGGATGGGGGTGGGTGGTGTGACTCTGGCACCGAACCGGCGGGGCACCCCGGGCCCCGAGGTCCCGCCCGCGCAACGGCTGCTCTGGGCAGCCGAGGAACTGTTCGGGGAGCGTAGCTACTGGCGGACCACCGTGGCGGACATCTGCGCGCGGGCCGGGATCGCCACGGGCAGCTTCTACGCCCACTTCGACTCCAAGGCGGAGATCTTCGCCGCCGTGGTCCGGCAGATCAACGCGGACCTGAGAAAGGAGATAAGGGCGGCGATCAAGGCGGCCGGGGACGGGCAGCGGGCGCATGAGCGGGCGAGCTTCCGGGCCTTCTTCACCCTGCTGTCCCAGCGTCCGTGGATCGACCGGATCGTGCGCGAGGCGGAGTTCGTCGCGCCTGCGGTGTTCCGCGAGTACTACGAGCACCTCACCCGCGGCTACGCCCGCGGGGTGCGGCAGGCTCAGCTGGACCGCGAGGTGGACGCGCGGTACGACCCCGAGGTGATCGCGTACGTGTACACCGGGATCGGCAACTTCATCGGGATGCGGTGGGCCGACTGGACCGCGGGCGGCCAGGTTCCCGACGACGTGCTCGACGACGTGCTGGAGGTGCTCCGGCGCGGCCTCCCGCCGCTGCCCGCGCCGGCGCACCACGTATCGCCATGAAGCAGGCTCCGCGGTTGTCCCCGCCCGCGGCGGGCCGGGCGGATGCCCGGCGCCGCCGCCGGGTTCTCAGTACTGGTAGTACCCCACCAGGTTGCCGCCCTGGGGGATGGTGTTGGTCTGGACCTGCGTCCCGGTCTCGTAGGCGTTGATCATCTCGCCGTTGCCGATGTAGACCGCGACGTGGTCGGTATCGGTCGTGCTGTTACCGAAGAAGACCAGGTCACCAGCGACGGGCGAGCTGACGGGCGTCATCTCCGAGATCATGCTGTTGGTGTTCCCGGAGCCGAGGACGTCCTTGCCGTAGGCCAGGTCGTACACCCAGCGCGCGAAGCCCGAGCAGTCCAGCCCGATGCCACTGGGATCCTGCGGGTGGGCGCCGGGGTCGCAGGCCCAGGAAACCGGGTCACCCGCGCAGGTGCCGGTCGACGGCCCCGGGTTCGCCCCGTGGCCGCCGCCCCAGATGTACCAGATCTTGCCGCCGGACCAGCCAGGCTCGGCGTCGCCCGCCTCGATGTCCTCGGCGTAGCTGACGATCTTGGAGAGCACGCTCCCGCTGGGCGGCGGCGCCGGGGTCGGTGACGGCGGGCCGGAGCCGTCCAGCGACGCCTTGGTCTGCGGGCCGACGATGCCATCGACGGACAGGTTGTGGCTGCCCTGGTAGTCCTCCACGGCGGCGAGGGTGGCCGGGCCGAAGTCGCCGTCCACGGTCAGGCCCGCGCCGTGCTTGTTGAGCAGCTCCTGCAGCTCGGTGACGCAGCCGTCGTCCTCGCCCTCGGAGATGTCGGCCGGGCAGGCCGAGGAGGTCAGCGCGATCGGCGCGGGCACCGACGAGCTCGTGCCGCCGAGGGACGCCTTGGTGTTGGGGCCGACGATGCCATCGACGGCCAGGCCGTGCGAACTCTGGTAGCTCTCCACCGCGGCCAGCGTGGCCGGGCCGAAGTCGCCGTCCACGGTCAGCGCCGCGCCGTGGGAGTTGAGCAGTTCCTGCAACTCGGTGACGCAGCCGTCGATCTCGCCCTCGGACATGTCGGCCGGGCAGGCCGAGGAGGTCAGCGGGGAGATCGCCTTGGGCGCGGCAGGCGGCCCTAGCAGGGCGGCCTTCGTCTGCGGCCCGACGATGCCATCGACGGACAGGCCGTGCGCGCGCTGGAAGTTCTCCACAGCGGTCAGGGTGGCGGGGCCGAAGTCGCCGTCCACCGTCAGCTTCGCGCCGTTGTCGTTGAGCAGCTGCTGAAGCTGGGTGACGCAGCCGTCGTCCTCGCCCTCGGAGATATCCGCCGGGCACGCCGAGGAGTTGATCGCGATGGGCCCGGGAGCGGACGTGCCGGTGTCGTCGAGCTCGGCCTTGGTCAGCGGGCCGACGATGCCGTCCACCGACAGGCTGTGCGTGCTCTGGTAGCTCTTGACCGCTGCCAGGGTGGCGGCACCGAAGTCGCCGTCCACCGTCAGCTTCGCGCCGTTGTCGTTGAGCAGCGTCTGCAACTCGGTGACGCAGCCGTCGATCTCGCCTTCGGTGATGTCGGCGGGGCACTTGGCGGACGTCAGCGGGATCGGCGCGGGCGCGGCGGCGAACGCGGGCGCTGCCGAGACGATCACGCCGAGCCCGGTCACGAAGGAGGCGACGGCCACCGCCACACCGGCCCGCAGCCACAGGCCGGCCCGGCGCCGGGCGGCCGGCCGGGGGGGTAGTGATTCTGGATCATGCCTTTTACGGAACATAGCTACCTGCGCATTCAACTCGGCGCGAAGAATTGGATCATGTGCGGCACCATGCCCGGCGCTCCACCAGGCACTCGCCCGAGGGCGGGCCTCACCAGCCCTTAAAGCCGACCTCGTACCATGCGCTCTCTACGGGAATAGCATCAGCCCCTTCCCGCGCGGCCGCCACGCCACGCTGCACCATACCTTGCGGTCATGATACTGGCAATAGAGCCGCCATAATAATCTTTTTGCCGGTGCCGAAAGCTCGCTGCGCCTGGCGCGCTGAACAGCGGTTTTACGGCGCTGGTGCGCCTTTCCCAGACCCGGGCCCGTCCATCGGGCCGAGCTCAGGGCGAAAGAGTCTGGACCTTTTTCTATGCTGTTGACCAGCCGTTTCGCTGGATGCGAAGATTGGCAGGCCAGATGTCTACCAAACGGGCACCCAGCGGCGTAGGCTGCCTGCGACGTGGCCGTTGTCACGGCAAAGGAGGGAACCCGGAATGCGACGGATCAGTGTGGCCGCGGCAGCGGTGCTGGTCACCGCGTCCGGCCTCGGCGCGGTCGCGCTGGCGCCGGCCGTGCCTGCCAGCGCGCAGGCAAGCTGCACCGGCACCAGTGTCTACACCGACGTCAAGGGCTATGGCGTGTTCATCCCGACCATCGGTAACAACACCCACCGCGACGACTGCGAACTGGGGCTCGGCAACGACAGCGATGCCGTCGCCACGCTGCAGAACACGCTGGACTACTGCTACGGGCAGCACCTCACGATCGACGGGGACTACGGGCCGCTGACGCAGGCGGCGGTGAAGGTTGCCCAGCGCGACGCGCACGTCACCGTCGACGGCATCTACGGCCCGCAGACCCGCGACCACATCAACTGGTACGACGGCACACCCTGTGCACGGTTGTAGCCGGCCCGGCGGGCGTTGTCCCGCCGGCCGCAGGCGCGGCGCCAGGCGCCGCGCGGAGATCTGGCAGAAAGGCGGCTCGGAATGCGACGGATCGGCTTGATCGCGGCCTCGGCGCTGCTCACCGCGTCCGGTATCGGCGCGGTCTTGCTGGCGCCGGCCGTGCCCGCGAGCGCGCAGGCGTCCTGCACCGGCAGCAGCGGCTACACCGACGTCGACGGCGGCGGCGTGCTCGTGCCGACCATCGGTAACAACACCCACCGCGACGACTGCGAGCTCGGGCTGGGCAACGACAGCCAGGCCGTGGTCGCGTTGCAGGAAACCCTGGCCGGGTGCTACGTCCCGGGGCTCCAGCCCGACGGCATCTACGGGCCGCAGACCCAGGCCGCCGTGGAGACCGCCCAGCGGGACGCGCACATCACCGTCGACGGGATCTACGGGCCGCAGACCCGCGACCACATCAAGTGGTGGGACTTCAACGGCAGGTGCGCACGGCTGTAGCCAGCGTTCGCGCGAGGTGATCCGGCGCGGCCTCCCGCCGCTGCCGGGGCCGGCCGGCCCCGTATCGTCGTAGGAATGGATGACGCGGGCTACCGGACGATTCCCGGGGTTCTGTCCGACGCGGCACGCCGGGATCCGGACGGCATCTGGCTGCGGACCGACGACGGATCGGCGACCTTCGGCGGTGCCGCCGCCCAGGTCGCCGCCACCGCCGAGGCCCTGCGCGGCGCCGGGGTCGGCCCCGGCGATCACGTCCTGGTCACCGCCAGGTCGACCGCCCCGTACCTGCTGTGCTGGCTGGCGCTGGCCTGGGCCGGCGCGGTCACCGTGTCCGCCAACCCGCGCAGCGCCCCGGCCGAGCTGGCCGGCCTGGCCCACCAGACCAGCCCGCGGGCGATCCTCACCGACGCCGGGCTGATGCCGCTGGTCCGCGAGGCCGGCCTGGCCGGCCTGCCGCCGCTCGGCGTGCTCGACGCGGCAGAGCTGACCAAGGGCTGGGACGGCCTGGCGCCGCCCGCCGGGGGGCCGCCGCCTGCTCCGCCGGTCAGCCCGGCGGACGTGGCCGTGCTGATCCCGACGTCCGGCACGACCGGCCGGTCCAAGCTGGTCATGCAGACCCACCGGGCCTACGCGATGGCCGGCGAGGGGTTCCCGTTCTGGATGGAGCTGACCGCCGCCGACCGGCTGATGACCTCGCTGCCGCTGTTCCACATCAACGCGCCCGCGTACTCGGTGATGGGATCGCTCGCCTGCGGGGCCGGGCTGGTCCTGCTGCCACGGTTCTCCGCCAGCACCTTCCTGGACTCGGCACGCCGCCACGGCGCGACCGAGTTCAACGCCATCGGCGCCATGCTGGAGATCCTGATGCGCCAGGAGCCCCGGCCCGGCGACGCGGACACGCCGCTGCGCCTGTGCTACACCGGGCCCGCCCCGGCGCGGGAGCGCCAGGAGGAGATGGAGCGGCGCTTCGGCCTGCGCATCGTCGTGGGCTACGCAATGTCGGAAAGCCCGTACGGGCTGATCTGGCCGCACGGCACCCGCCCGTACGGGACGCTCGGCAAGCCCCGGCAGCATCCCCGGCTCGGCGTGGTCAACGAGGCGAAGGTCATCGGCGAGGACGGCGCGGCGCTTCCCCCCGGCGCGACGGGTGAGCTGCTGCTGCGCAACCCGGTGATCACCCCGGGGTACTGGGGCATGCCGGCCGAGACGGCCGAGGTGCTCACGGGGGATGGCTGGCTGCACACCGGCGACCTGGTCACCCTGGGCGACGACGGCACCTACACGTTCGTGGCCAGGAAGAAAGAGGTACTGCGCCGCCGGGGCGAGAACCTGTCCCCCGCCGAGGTCGAGGAGGCGCTGGCGAGCCACCCCTCGGTGCTGGAGGCGGCGGTGGTGGGGGTGCCCTCGGAGCTGTCCGAGGAGGAGGTGAAGGCGTTCGTGGTGCCCGCGCCCGGCGCCAGCCCCGACTTCGCCGCGCTGCGCGCGCACGCCGCGGCGCGGCTCGCCGCCTACAAGGTCCCCCGGTACTGGCAGGCGGTCACGGACCTGCCGCGCACGCCGACCGCCCGGGTGGCCAAGCACCTGCTGCCGCAGGGGCACCCGCCGGGCGAGTGGGACGCGGAGGCGGGCACCCGGTAAGGGGCCCCGCCCGGCAGGGCACGAGCGGCCCGCCCCGGCGTCCGGCTGGGCCGCGTAGTCAATTGCCGATGGCTGAAATACGCATTGCTGCCGATGCGGTGACGAGGTGCCGTTTTGCACCCTGAGCGGGTGACATCGGCTGGCACAGCCGCACCGCGGCACCTCAGCCGGCCGCCAGCGCAACTGAAGGGGACCCAGCAATGCGTAAGATCATCACCTCAGCCATGATCGCGGCCGCCGCGGCCGCGACCCTCGGCACCGGGCTCACGGCCGCGGGCGCCGCGGCGGCCAGCAGCCGCGGCGCCGTCAGCGGGACCGAGAGCTTCCAGCTCATGTCCACCAACGGGACTTCGAACAAGTCCAGCATGATCGCCTACGGCAGCGTGTTCACCGCGGCCGGGACCGACGTCTCGGGCAAGGGCAACACCGACACGGTCACGTTCCCGAACGGCTCGTTCAAGCTGGTCCACAAGATCACCGGCGGGACCCAGCAGTTCAACCCCGCCACCTGCCTGCTCTCGATCACCCAGAAGGCGACCTACACGGTCGGCAGCGGCACCGGCGCCTACGCCGGGATCAGCGGGTCGGGCAAGGCCGTGGTCAACGGCCTGGGCATCGGCGGGCGCAACAGCAAGGGCAAGTGCTCGCAGTCGGCTCCCCCGGTGGCGTTCCACCTGGTCATCAACGGCAGCGGGCCGGTGAGCCTGCCGTAGCCCCGGCCGCCCGGCCGCCGGGCGGGGCGAGTCCGGCGGCGGGCGGCACGTGGCTGCGGGACCGGCATCGCGCCGGTCCCGCAGCCACGGGATACCTGGCCGGGGGTTACCCGTACTGGTAGTAGCCGATGAGGCTGTCCGGCCCGTCGCTGACCGGGACGGTGTCGACCTGTGTCCCGGTCTCGGCGGCGTTGATCATCTCGCCGCCGCCGATGTAGACGCCGACGTGGTCGGTGTCGGTGCTGCTGGACCCGAAGAAGACCAGGTCACCCGCGACCGGCGAGCTCACCTTCGACATCTCCGCGACCTGGTTGTTGGTGTTGCCGGAGCCGAGCACGTCCCGCCCGTAGGCCAGGTCGTACACCCAGCGGGAGAACCCGGAGCAGTCCAGCCCGACCCCGCTGGGGTCCGGGGTGGGCCCCGGGTCGCAGGCCCAGCCGATGGGGTCGCCCGCGCACTGGCCGGTCGACGGCCCCGGGACGGCATGGTGGCCGCCGCCCCAGATGTACCAGATCTTGCCGCCGGCCCAGCCGGGCTCGGCGTCGCCCGCCTCGATGTCCTTGGCGTAGCTGACGATCTTCGACAGGGTGCTGCCGGTCGGCGGCGGGACCGGGGCCGGCGCCGGGGGCCCGGAGCCGTCCAGCGAGGCCTTCGTCTGCGGGCCGACGATGCCGTCCACCGACAGGTTGTGGGTGCTCTGGTAGTTCTCCACCGCGGCGAGGGTGGCCGGGCCGAAGTCGCCGTCCACGGCCAGCCCCGCGCCATGGTTGTTGAGCAGCTCCTGCAGCTCGGTGACGCAGCCGTCGATCTCGCCCTCGGAGATGTCGGCCGGGCAGGACGACGAGGACAGCGGGATCGGCGCCGGCACCGAGGAGCTCGTGCCGTCCAGCGAGGCCTTGGTGTTGGGGCCGACGATGCCGTCCACCGCGAGGCCGTGGGAGCTCTGGTAGCTCTTGACCGCGGCGAGGGTGAGCGGGCCGAAGTCACCGTCCACGGTCAGGCCCGCGCCGTGCTTGTTGAGCAGCTCCTGCAGCTCGGTGACGCAGCCGTCGATCTCGCCCTCGGACATGTTGGTGGGGCAGGACGAGGACGTCAGCGACACCGCCCCGGGTGCGGCGCTCCCCAGCAGGGCAGCCTTGGTGTCGGGCCCGACGATGCCATCGACGGACAGGCCGTGGGCCCGCTGGTAGTTCTCCACGGCGGTGAGGGTGGCCGGGCCGAAATCACCGTCCACGGTCAGGCCCGCGCCGTTGTGGTTGAGGAGGTCTTGCAACTCGGTGACGCAGCCGTCGATCTCGCCCTCGGAGATGTTGGCCGGGCACGCGGAGGAGTTGATGGCGATCGGCGCGGGCGCACCGCCGGTGGAGCCGTCGAGCTCGTCCTTGGTCATGGGGCCGACGATGCCGTCCACCTCCAGGCCATGGGAGCTTTGGTAGCTCTTGACCGCGGCGAGCGTGGCCGGGCCGAAATCACCGTCCACGGTCAGTTTCGCCCCGTTCTTGTTGAGCAGCGTCTGCAACTCGGTGACGCAGCCGTTGGTCTCGCCCTCGGTGATGTCACTCGGGCACTTCGGGGAGGTCAGCGGGATCGCGGCGGGCGCGGCGGCCATGGCCGGCCCGGCGGCGTTGATCAGCCCGAAGCAGGCCAGCGCTAAGGTCGCCGCTATGGCGACCGGTGTCCGCAGCCAGAGCCGGGGGCGACCGGTGGGTACGGGCCGCCATTGGGGGGGAACATGCCTTTTCGAAAACATTGCCACCACCTGCATCTTCGACCATTCGGGCTATTAGCTTAACCCATCCAATGGTAATGACGGGGTCAAGAAGGCCGTAGTGAGGTAACTCACGGCACCGTTACGGCGGTGGCGTGCGCTCGCCGTTACCGGGCTGGAGGGATTACTTCCAGGGCCATTTCTCCCTGGCCAGCCGGCCATTCGTCCCCG
>Ga0335078_10005109_pt1 | contig 19400 bp, 17 predicted proteins | sample Lox_Sample_32_FD_206711 | JGI IMG/M metagenome (GOLD analysis project Ga0335078, IMG submission 206711) | Soil microbial communities from Loxahatchee National Wildlife Refuge, Florida, United States - Lox_Sample_3.2 | ecosystem: Environmental > Terrestrial > Soil > Wetlands | place: USA... | reverse complement strand
ACTCCGTCTTGGATGCATCAAAGCCAAGCATTGCCAGCCGCGCGGAATCATGGCCGTGTTGACCGCAATGAATGCCGCCGGTGACCAAAGAGATTTTGCTGCGGAGACAAGATGGGCTGAGAAGCTGGTCGAAGAGGGATTCGTAAATGCAGAAGCTCATGCCACGCTCGCGGCGCTCTACGCGAAAGCGAACGAGCCCATCAAGGCTAAGTTTCACCGGGATGTGGCCGCTGCGCTACTGCATTCAGTTTTAAGCAGCGGGGATGGCAAGACCAAAGAAACGGCTTTCGAGGTGATCGCCGATCGCGAGGAGTACGCCGCGCTGACTGCCATCGGGCTCCCGTACCGAGGCGCAGGCGTATCCGCGTATCGTTTCAAAGAAGGCGGCCACAATTTCCACAAATGGGAAATTCGCGATGCGAAGTCCGGTGAGACAAAAACGGTTTTCTTCAACGAAGATGCATGCTCGCCGGAGAAGAGCTTTGCCCCTGGCCCGTCAAGCCCCCAGGCTTAACTTCCCGGCGTCATCAAGTGCGCCGTGGTGGTGCCCGGATTCATGATCCAGGTGCCGCCTTGCGCAGGCGTATCGGGCAAACCCAGCGACTCTTTCGTCGCGCCTGGCACCGCTACCGTGGTGTGCGTTCGCAGATGATCCTTGTCCGGGCCGTTCATCGAAATGAACACTGATCCGAACTCGGGCTTAACGCGCGAGCCATCGGCCTCGGCCTTGTCGATCGCGGCCTGACGCGCGGTCTTGTCTTGCATCGATTCGAACTTACGGTTCTGCGCCACTCGCGGCAGATTCGCCAAGCTGGTGCATTGCACCGCGAAAGGCTGACGGCCGGGTTCACCGGACCGGTCGTAACACACCATCTTGTTGGTGCCCTTTTTGATAACGTCGTACGTGTAGTCGGCTTTCCACTTCACCACCGTCGCGCCCTCTTTCATATTGCGCGGCGCAGCGGTCAAAGCCCGTTCAATTAATTCCTGATCCGACTGCGCGTACGCGCCGGCCGACATCGCCAGCACGCTCAAAGATAGCGCCAATATGCACTTCATGGTGTGCTCCTCCTGCCGTGGGTACAATGCATACAGTATAGCCCAGGCCATGACGAAACCCGACCTCTTCGACTTCATCCAAGCGCAGAAACTCGGCGTGCTCGGATCTATCTCGCCAGACGGCGCGCCGCAGTCGTCGCTGGTCGGCATCGCTGTCACGCCGGATCTCGAGATCATCTTCGATACCGTCAAGAGCTCACGCAAATACCGCAACCTGACTGCGAACCGAGCGTGCTCGTTCTCCATCGGCTGGACCGGCGAGACTACGCTGCAATATGAAGGCCGCGCGATCGAGCCCGCCGGCGACGAACTCGCGCACTACCAGTCGGTGTATTTTAAGAAGTGGCCCGATGGGCCCGACCGGCTCAGTTGGCCGGGCATCACCTACTTCGTCGTTCGTCCCAAGTGGATTCGCTATAGCAATTTTGACCAGCGTCCTCCGTCGATCCAGGAATTCACGTTCTGAATCCGCGCCGCGACCCGAGTCGGCTGGCGTAGACTGTACCTAATGAAAGGATGCCCGATGTACAAGTGTCTCCTGATTTTGGCTATCGCAGCGACTCTCGCCGCGCAAAATAAGACCACACCAGAGAAAGAAGCCTCCATCAAAGCCGATCTCACCGGCCAGATCGACGGCATGAAGAAACAAGCCCAGGTGATGGTGGATAGCGTCTTCAGCTTCGGCGAACTCGGCTTCCAGGAGTTCGAAACTTCGAAATACCTCACCGGCATCCTCGAAAAGGAAGGCTTCAAAATCGAGCGGGGCATCGCGGGCATCCCGACTGCCTGGCTCGCAACTTGGGGTGAAGGCAAGCCGGTGATCTCGCTCGGTTCCGATATCGACGACATCCCGCAGGCTTCGCAGAAACCCGGCGTCGCCTGGCACGAGCCGATCATCGAAGGTGCGCCCGGCCACGGCGAAGGCCACAACTCCGGCGTGCCGCTCAACATTCTCGCGGCGCTCGCGGTGAAGAAGGTGATGGAGCGCGAGCACCTGAAGGGCACCATCCAACTCTGGCCCGGCGTCGCCGAAGAGCTGCTCGGCACCAAAGCCTACTTCGTTCGCGCCGGCATGTTCAAGAACGTTGACGTGGTGATGTTCACCCACGTCGGCAACAATCTGGGGACATCCTACGGACCTGAATCCGGCAACGGCATGGTTTCCGTCGAATACAGTTTCAAAGGCGAAAGCGCGCACGCCGCGGGAGCTCCCTGGCGCGGACGCAGCGCGCTGGATGCTGTAGAACTGATGGACGTCGGTTGGAATTTTCGACGCGAGCATCTGCGCTTGGCCACGCGCGTCCACTACGTGATCACCAATGGCGGCGACCAGCCCAATGTCGTCCCGCCCAATGCGGCGGTCTGGTATTACTTCCGCGAAGCCGATTACGACCACATCATGAACCTGTGGAGAATCGGCGACAACATGGCGCAAGCCGCTACGCTGATGACAGACACCACCTACACGTCACGATTGCTGGGCAGCGCCTGGACCGGCTACTTCAACAAGCCCGTCGCCGAAGCCATGTACGAAAACATCAAGAAGGTCGGCCTGCCGCAATGGTCGAATGACGACCAGATACTCGCCAAGGCGCTCCAGCATGAGTTGAAGGTTCCTGAGCGCGGCCTGGCCTCGAAAGTTTCTGAACTGCGCGCGCCACGCGCGACGAACAACGCGGCTGAGGGCGACGAAGGCCCCGGACCAACCGGCGGCGGCTCCGACGACATCGGCGATGTCTCCTGGGCCGTGCCCACCGTGCGCTTGAGCTATCCCTCGAACATCCCCGGCGGCCCCGGCCACAACTGGGCTAACGGTATCTCGATGGCGACGCCCATCGCGCACAAAGGCGTCATCGCGGGCGCGAAAGTCCAGGCCATGACCATGCTCGACATTCTGCTGCACCCCGAACTGGTGCAGGCGGCGCACGACTACTTCACCAATGTCCAGAACAAGGAAATGCACTACACCAGCTTCCTCCGCCCCGACGACAAACCCGCGATCTGGCTCAACCAAAAAACCATGGAGATCTACCGGCCCAAGATGAAATCGTTCTACTACGATCCGTCGAAATACGACACCTATCTCGAACAGCTCGGCATCAAGTACCCGACCGTTCAGCGTCCTGCCGCAGCCAGCGGCTCAGGCAACTAGATGCGCGCCGTTCTTTTGCTCGCGGCTTGGCCGCTGATCGCGCTGAGCGCGGGCTTTCAACCCTCCGATATCATCAAACTACGCTCGATAGGCGCGGTGGAGTTTTCGCCCGACGGCGCGCGTATCGCTTACACTATCGTTCGTAACGATGGCCCGATGCGCCCCATCGGCCAGGTCTGGATCATGACGCTGGCCGATAAGAAATCCATCTGCCTGAGCGATGGCGCCGAGACGTCCGGCAATCCGGAATGGTCGCCCGACGGAAAATGGATCGCCTATTCCGGCCATCTCGGCGGCAAGAGCGGCCTCATCGTCGCGCATCCCGACGGCACGGCAAAGAAATATCTCGGTCCGCTCGAAGGCACCAACGCGCCGCTGCCCACCACCGGCAAAGAGATCGCCTGGTCGCCCGATTCGAAGAAGGTCGCGTACGTTTCCGCGCAGCCCGGCCCCGAAGCCGCCGAGTGGAATGGCGATCCCATCGTCATCACGCGCTATCTCTACAAGCCCACCGCGAGCGAAGGCAATTCGCATTTCAACGACAACAAGCGTCTGCATATTTTCACTGTCGACATCGCATCCGGCGAATCGCGCCAGCTGACCAACGGCACGCATTACGAACATTCGGTCGATTGGTCGCCGGACGGCAAGCAGATCGCCTTCGTTTCCAACCGCGAGCCCAACGAAGATCAGTTCTTCAACTACGATCTGCTCACACTCGACGCCATCACGGGCGAAATGAAGCGCCTCACCGCGACCGAGAACGCCGAGTATCGCCCGCGCTGGTCGCCCGACGGCAAGACCATCGCCTACGAAGCCACCAAGCGCGGCCTCACCGATCTCGAGACCACCATGGAGGACACGCACGTCTGGGCGCTCGACTCGGATGGCAAGAACCGGCGCGAACTCGCTTCGATCGACAATCGCCAAGGCCCACCTGGCTGGTTCGATGACGGCCGGTCCGTGCTTTTCACCGTGCAGGAGCGCGGCAACGTGCATCTCTATCGCGTGCCTATCTCCGGCGGTGCATCAGTCGCAGTGATAAACGAACGCGGTTCAGTTGGCAATTGGTCCGCTCACGGAAATCAGATCGCCTACGCGTTCACCTCACCGAGCGACCAAGCGGAGCTGTATCTCAAAACCGGCGACCAGCCTGCGCAAAAGCTCATCGATCTCAATCACGATGTGCTCGCGTCGAAAACCGTCGAGCCCGTGGAACCGTTCACATTCATCAGCAACGACAACCAGTGGACCATCGAGGCCTTTCTCACGTATCCCGCCGATTTCCGCGCCGATCGAAAATATCCGCTGATTGTCAACATCCACGGCGGCCCGCACGGCCAGCAGGGCCCGGCGTTCAACTTCCGCAATCAGGTCTACTCGTCGCACGGTTGGGCGACGCTCATGGTCAACTACCGCGGCTCAACAGGCTACGGCCAGAAATTCACGGACGCGATTTTCGCCGATCAGAACGGCAACGAAGCGCAGGACGTGCTCTATGCCGTGAGCGCCGCGCTCCGCCGTAATCTTTGGATCGATCGCGACCGGCTGGGCATCGAGGGCACCAGCTATGGCGGCCAACTCAGCGACTGGATCATCACCCAAACGAACATCTTCAAAGCCGCCATCCCCACCGCCGGCATCAGCAATCTCATCAGCTACAACTACATGACGTATTACAACCAGTACGAGCAAATGGAGTGGGGCGCGTTCCCGCATCAAGGCGACTTGATGGAAAAGCTCTGGGAACGTTCGGCGCTGAAGCATGTCGCCAACGTGCGCACGCCGGTTCTGCTGGTGCATGGCGAAAACGATAACGACGTGCCGATCGCCGAAGACGAACAATATTACATCGCGCTACGAGACGTCGGCGCCGATGCGGTGATGCTGCGTTATCCGCGCGAAGGCCACGGTTTGTCTGAGCCTAAACATCAAGTGGACTGGACCGAGCGGTCCATCAAGTGGTACGAGAAATATTTCAGATAGCGACCGCCGCTACTTGCCGTCCACGCTCATCGCGATCAAAACGTTGCCGGCCATTCCAGTGAGCTGGCTGTAGCCCGAATCGACGAACATCATTCCGCCGGCAATGGTCGGCCCGGTGGCATTGAACGATCCGCCGTGCGCCTTCACGTTGTTCACCGTGTCGAAGTCGCGCAGCGCATCGAAATCCCACACTACCTTGCCGTCCTTGGCAGCGTACGCACGCAGGTGCCCGTCGACAGATCCTGAAAACACCACGCCTGGAATCATCGTCGCGGGCGCCATCTGCGCGGGGCTGCATCCGGCTTTGCCTTTGCACGCGGGCTCGGCCGGCGCTGCGAACCAAACCTTCTCGCCGGTGGCGATGCTCAATGCGAACAGCCCGCCGCCCGGTCCCGGCACGACGTCGGAAAGCGGAACGTAGACATTTTGATCGTCGGCCGCCATGCCCCACAGCACTCCGCCCAGCGCTCCGCCCTTGCCGACCTGGACTTTCCACACGATGTCGCCGCGCTTGTCGGGATCGACGCCATATACGAAACCCGCCTTGTCGGCAACTACCAGAATGTCCTTCCCACCCGGCAGCGTCCGCAAAATCGGCGACGTCCCGATATCGGTGTCACGATCCGGATCCGGTGGACAGCTCACTTTGCCCGGCTGTTCACAGCTATAGTTCCACACATCTTGCGTCATCTGCTTCGACCAGCGCAGCGATCCGGTCTCCAAGTCGAAAGCCAGCAAGGCGTCCGAATACTTCGTGGCCGGTTCCGAATAGTTGTTACCGGTTCCGACGTAGACTGCCTTGCGCTTCAGATCGATGGTGGGTGAGGACCATATGGCCGCGCCGGACGGTCCGTGCAGCTCGGTGCCGGCCGAATTCTTCTTCGTCACCGTAGGCGGATCGGGGATGGTGAAGGTTTTCCAGAGTAGTTTGCCGGTGGCGGCATCGAGCGATGCCATGCTGCCGCGAAACGTGCAGCAGGCGTATTTCGGATTGGCCGCCAGCATTTCTTCCGCTCCCGAGCGCACGCCGATGTAGACCCGTCCGTCCACTACTTTCGGCGAGCCGGTGATTCCGGCCAGCGGATGTTCGTCGATCCTGGTCTTCCACAGCAGCTCGCCGGTCTGTGCGTTCACCGCGAATACGTTGGTGCGGCCGTCGCCGAAATAGGCAGCGTACTGGCCGTTTCCGTAGGGCGCGATGGTGACGGCCGAGCGCACCTGAGCACCCGATTCGAACTTCCAGTACATGCAGCCAATGCGCGCGTCGAGCGAATAGATCGTCCCGCGGCCGCTGCCGAAGAAGAGCCGCCCGCCGACGGCCGTCGGCTGCGCGTAGACCGTGGTAGCACCCTGGAAACCAAACGCCCATTTCACTTTCAGTTTCGGAACATCTTCGGCGCGAATGCCCCCGTCTTGAGGCGTCTGCATTCGGCTGTTCACCAGATCGACGCCCCAGCCATTCCAGCCCTTCATGTTGGCGAGCGGCGGTGCGGTGCCGGGACACATATTCTCGGAAGCCGCCGCAGTGGCGCCTGACGCTGTTTTCGGCGACAGGAAGTCGGCTACCGCCTGCCTTTGCGCGGCGCTCAATGCCGATCCTTGCGCTTTCATCGAACCGATCTCGAGCGCGGTCAGAATCGCGGAATTCGTAAGACGCTTCAGCGCGTCCGCGGTGGGCGTACGATTGGTCGCGTTCGGATTGTGGCAGAGCGCGCAGTTCTTCTCGAAAACGTCTCCGCCATTGGCGGAGGTTTGTGCGGTCGCGGAAGCACAGACGACTAGGGCCGTTACGATCGAACGAAGCATATTTCAATTCTAACTGTCAGGCACAGCGGCTGGACGTATAATAAACGCGCGGAGGTCGTGGTTTGATGAAATGCTTGTTGTGTGTCGTCGCGTTGGGGTCGGCGCTTTTATTGGCGCAGTCGAAACCCGCAGCCAGCGGGGCATCCGGCCATCGCGCAATCACGATCGAACAGGTCCTCAAATGGGAAGACGAGCTTTCTAACTGGGGCCGCTGGGGCAAGGACGACGAGCGTGGCGCGCTAAACCTGATCACACCGCAAAAGGAAGTCCAGGCAGCGCGACTGGTGCGCGACGGCGTCACCGTGTCGCTGGCGCACTTCGCCAGCCTCGAAAAAGCCGCCGACAATTTCAACTTCGGGCCCACCAAGCACGAGATGTTCGGTATCGATCCGCAGACCCATGTTCCCAGATTCGCGCTCGACATGATCAGCTTCGGAATCCACGACGGAACCAACTCGCACCTCGACGCGCTGTGCCATTACCGGCTCATGAAGGACGGCAAGTACGTGGTCTTCAACGGGCACCCGCAGGATCTCGACGAGAACGGCTGCAAGGCCGACGGCATGGATCGGATGGGCCCCGGAGTTTTCACCCGCGGAATTCTGGTGGACATACCCTTGATGAAAGGAGTCGAGTATCTGGAACCCGGCGCGGCAATTTATCCCGAGGATCTGGAGGCTTGGGAGAAGTTCGCGCACGTGAAGATCGGATCCGGCGACACGGTCCTGGTCCGCACCGGACGTTGGGCGCGGCGTGCGAAGCTGGGTCCATGGAATGTCGGTCGCGAGGCCGCGGGCTTGGACGCTTCAACCATGCCGTGGCTCAAAAAGCGCGACATCTCCCTTCTGGGCGGCGATGGCGTCAACGACGTGCAGCCTTCGGGCGTGCAGGGACAAGGCGAAGCGGCCGGCCGGCCGGTGCATACGCTGACTATCGCGGTGATGGGCGTGCCGCTGGTGGACAACGCTTACCTCGAGGATGTCGCCAAGGAAGCCGCCGCGCGCAAGCGCTGGGAATTTCTGACCACGGTGCAATTCACGCGGATCCCCGGCGGCACCGCCACTCCGTTCAACGCGCTGGCAACGTTCTGAGTGCGGCCCGTTGCGTTGACTATCGCCGGATCCGACCCCAGTGGCGGCGCGGGCATCCAGGCGGACCTGAAAATATTTCATCAATTCGACGTCTATGGCGAAGCCGTGATCACGCTGATCACCGTACAAAACACGATAGCGTTCGATCATGTCGAGTACCTGAAGCCGGCGCTGGTGGCCGATCAGATTCGCGTGGTAGTGGCCGATATTCCTCCGCAGGCAGCCAAAACCGGAGCGTTGGGTAATCGCGAGATCATCGAGACGGTTGCGGATCTCGCCGCGCAGTTCGAATTTCCGCTAGTGGTCGACCCGGTGATGTCGAGCAAACACGGCGGCGCGCTCCTTTCGCCCGATGCGATCCAAGCATTGAAAACTCAGCTGCTGCCCCGCGCCGCTCTCGTCACGCCGAACCTCGCAGAAGCGGAATTTCTGACCGGCCTCCCCGTGCGCGACCTCGCCGGAATGCGCGCCGCCGCCGAACGGCTGCTCGCCATGGGCGCCCGAGCAGCATTGATCAAAGGCGGCCACCTGACCGATTCCGCGGTTGACGTTCTCCTGGAGAGCCACGGCTTTCTGGAATTCCCCGCCCCGCGCATCGAGACGCGCCACACTCACGGAACGGGCTGTACATTTTCCGCCGCGATCACCGCGCTATTGGCGCGCGGCTTTGAACTGACCGCAGCGATTCGCTCGGCGAAGGACTACGTCACCGAAGCGATCCGCACTAATCCTGGCTTGGGCTCGGGCTCGGGGCCTTTGAATCATCATGCGCCGGTGCGGCTGCCGACCCGGTCTTCGGCTGTTCCGGAAGAATGAACGAAGTCTCGCCCGGCCGCAGCAGCTTCAGCTTTTTCCGGATCTCGAGTTCTTGCTCGGAGGTGTTGTCGCGCAGCTTATCGATGCGCTTGCGCCGGTAGTCGTTCTCGCGCTGCAAAGCCGCGTTCTCTTCTTCCATCTTTCGAATCTCGTTCCATTTGCCGTGCAGCGCCGGAATGCCTTGCGGCCCTCGTAGCGTGAGGTAGCCATAGGTTGCCACCAGTGCCGAGACCAAAAGAAAAACGAGCGGGCTCAAAACTTTCTTCATGAAAGGCGAAAGAGGTCCTTACATTTGTTTATAATCCTGTTTTGACTTGAGGTCCAGAAGAATCTGCAATGACTGACAAGATCGTAGTACTGACAACCTGCGCATCCGCCGATGAAGCGGAGAAAATCGCGCGTGCGCTGGTGACGAAGAAACTCGCCGCGTGTGTGAACATAGTTCCCGCCGTTCGCAGCATCTATCGCTGGAAGGGCGCGCTGGAAGACGCGCAAGAAACGCAGCTCGTCATCAAATCCAGTCGGGGGCTGTTCGATCAAGTCCGCGCCGAAATCGAAAAGCTGCACTCCTACGAAACGCCCGAAGCGATCGCCATCCCGATCGTTGATGGATCGGAAGCCTATCTCGATTGGCTCAACCGCGAACTGGCTGAGCGGGAGTAGCTATTGCAGCGGCAGATCGTTCTGCCCGTTTGCTCCGTTGCCGGTCACCGGCTCTTCAGGCGGAATTACAGACGCCGCCGCAGCTTGATCGCCTTCATCCATGCGGACCAGGCGCACCCCTTGCGTGGAGCGTCCGGCTTGCCGGATCTCGCTCGATTCGATGCGGATGATCTTGCCGTCGCGCGTGATGATCATCAGATCAGTGTCTTCTCTCACCGACAGAATCGCGACCACTTTTCCGATGCGCGGCGTCACTTTCATGTTGATGACGCCTTTGCCGCCGCGCGCGGTGAGCCGGTATTCTTCGAGCTCGGTACGCTTGCCGTAGCCGTTCTCGGAAATCGAGAGAATGAGCCCGTCCTTCTCCACCACTTCGGCGCCGATGATGTAGTCGCCCTCGGCGAGATCCATCGCGCGAACGCCGCGCGCCGGACGGCCCATCGCGCGAACGTCCGTTTCATGGAAACGGATGGCCTTGCCTTCGTGGGTTCCCAGGAAAATATAATTATCGCCGCCGGTCAGCCGCGCGCCCAGCAGTTCGTCTCCGTCGTCCAGCGAAAGCGCGATGATGCCGCGTGACAACGGATTGTCGAACTCGGTGAGCTCGCACTTCTTGATAACGCCCTGCTTGGTCACCATCACGATGAACTTGCCGGCCACGAACTCTTTCACCGGGAGGAAAGTCTTGGCCTCTTCGTCCGGCTGCAGATTGCAGAGGCTAGATATGTGTTTACCTTTGCCGGTTGTTCCGGCGTCGGGGATCTCGTAAATCTTAAGCCAGTAGACCCGGCCCTTGGTGGTGAACACGAGCAGGTAGGCATGCGTCGAAGCGACCACCAGATGCTCCACCACGTCCTCGGTTCGCGTCCCCATCCCGATTCGGCCCCTGCCGCCGCGCGACTGCCGGCGATAAGTGTCCACCGCGGTGCGCTTCAGATAGCCGCCGTGCGTCACCGTGACCGCGACATCTTCCACCTGGATCAGATCTTCCAGGTGAATCTCGCCCGTGTCCTCGATGATCTGCGTGCGCCGCTCATCCCCAAATTCCTTCTGAACGTCCTTGAGCTCCTGAACGATTACTCCGCGCAACCGCTTGTCGGAGCCCAAGATATCGAGGTACTCCGCGATCTCCTTTTGGATCGCGAGCAGTTCATCCAGAATCTTCTGGATCTCCATGCCGGTGAGGCGTTGGAGCTGCATCTCGATGATCGCCTGGGCCTGCTTTTCTGTGAAACGCTGGTCATCGGCTGGCGCCGCCGTGGGCGTAAACTCCATCAACTTGTCGCGCGCTTCCTTCGGTGTCTTGGCAGAACGAATCAAAGCGATAATGGCGTCGAGATTATCAAGGGCGCGCTTGAAACCCAGCAGGATATGCTCGCGCTCACGCGCCTTGCGCAACAGGTAGTCCGTGCGGCGCCGTACCACATCGATGCGGTGATCGATGAAGCGCTTTAGAACGTCGACCAATCCTAGCTCGCGCGGCTGCCCGTTCACGATGGACAGCATGATCACGCCGAAGTTGGTCTGAAGCTGCGTGTGCTTGTAGAGATTGTTGAGAATGACCTCGGCCTGCTCGCCGCGTTTCAGTTCGAAAACGATACGCATGCCGTCGCGGTCGCTCTCGTCGCGAATTTCCGAGATTCCCTCTATCTTCTTTTCATTGACCAGCGCGGCGGCGGCTTCGATCAGTCGCGCTTTGTTCACCTGGTAGGGAATTTCGGTGACGACGATCGCTTCGCGGTCTTTCCCCATACTTTCCGTTGCCGCTTTGGCGCGCAGTTTCATCGTGCCGCGGCCCTTGGTGAAATAATCCAGGATGCCTTGCCTGCCGAGGATGAATCCGCCAGTCGGAAAATCCGGCCCTTGCACCATGTTGATGATCTCGGCCAAGTGCGTGTCGGGCTTTTGCACCAGTTGAATCGTCGCGTTGATAATCTCAGTGAGGTTATGCGGCGGAATGTTGGTCGCCATACCGACCGCAATTCCGGACGATCCGTTGATCAACAGATTCGGAACACGCGTGGGCAGAACCTCGGGCTCAACCTTGCGCTCGTCGAAATTGGGCTTAAAATCGACGGTTTCCTTATCCAGATCCTCAAGCAGCGCGGTGTCGATGCGCGACAGCCGAGCCTCGGTGTACCGGTACGCCGCTGGTGGATCGCCATCCACCGAGCCGAAATTTCCCTGCCCGTCCACTAGCGGATAACGCAGCGAGAAATCCTGCGCCATGCGAACCAATGCGTCATACACCGGCGCGTCGCCGTGCGGATGGTAATTGCCCAGTACTTCGCCGACGATTCCGGCGCACTTGCGATAGGCGCGATTGAACGCCAGCCCCATCTCCGACATGGCGTATAAAATCCGCCGATGCACGGGTTTCAATCCGTCGCGAACGTCGGGCAGAGCGCGCCCGATAATCACGCTCATCGCGTAGTCGAGATACGACCGGCGCATCTCGTCTTCGATATTGATGGGGATCAGATTGTTCTTGCCGTCCGAGCCAAGCGGCATTTGGCCGCCGCCGCCCGCCGGTGTTGGCGGGATATTCGGATCTTCGGGATTCGCCAAAGGTTAACTCCTTGAAAATACAGGGCGGGGGCGCCTGAGAAGTTGCGTCAATCGCAACCTGTATTTTACCAACTGGCGAGCCGGATCACCAGCCCGGCGCGTTAATTCCCTTGCGCCGGAAGAACTTGGAGAATAATCTGGGCCGGTTTGTTCGCTGGATCGATCGCCAGCGCTTTTTTCGCGTAGTTCTCGGCATCGCCGAACTGCCGGAGCTTCACATAGCAGAAGGCGAGATCGGCGTAGGCTTTGGGATCCGGCGGGCCGATCTGAATCGAGGTCTGGAGGTGCGTCATGGCTTCCTGATAGCGGCCCAACCGAGCGTACTGCGCGCCGAGATTCAGGTGCGCCTCGCGAAATGATGGCTCCAGGCGTATGGCGAGCTCTAATTTTTCGATCGCTTTCGCGGCGTCGTGCGAGTGCGAAAATTGTTCAGCTTGCGCAAAAGCCTGAATAGCTTTCTTCGACGGAGGCCGGCGAAGCTGTTGCACCGACACGACTCCGGAAATCGGTTGCGATTCCGCTCGGCGGGGGATCTCGACAGTGAGCGGGCCGCTGAGCCCGTTCACCTCCACGGAGTCCTCGTAAATCGGGTCCCCGCCGGGCTGCGCGAGCACCCGTAATCGGTAGGATCCAGGCGCAATGTTATCGAAAGTGAAGTGCCCTTCCGAATCGGTGGTCGAGCGATCGACGGCGCCCGCCGCGTCCATAGGCCTCAAATCGACGTATAGGTGATCGATTTCACCGGAACGCAAACCTCGGATTTCTCCGCTCAGGCTGATTCCGCTGGAGGGCCCTGGAAATTGGGCAACCAGACACAACGGGAAGAAAAAAAATACGAAGGACTTTCTGGACACAGTTCTCTCCTCGGGTGTTGAGTTTTTTGGAATTCCGAACAGACGGGGGGAAACTGAGCCTACGTAGACTCTGAAACAATTCTAAAGTACGAGCTTGCCGCGGCTCCAATCAAAAATTTCTATGTGACAGATCTGCAACGAGTACTATTCCCAGCCCGCGTGTTAAAGCTGGCGCTGTCAACGCGGCGGAACTACGGATTCAGGATCAAAATTTCAACGCGCCGGTTTTCCGCGCGGCCATCCACCGTGTCGTTGGACCCCTTCGGGCGATACGCTCCATAGCTCGTCAATGTGAGCCGTGACTGCTCGATTCCGTACTCGGATGTAAGTACGCGCAGCAAGCTCAGCCCGCGCGCCGAAGAAAGCTCCCAGTTGTTCTTGAACCGCCGATTGTGAATCGGGACAGAGTCTGCGTGCCCGGCAAGTTCGACCTTGTTGTTCGATTCGCGCAGCGCCTCGGCAATCTCGCCAATCATCGGCCGCGCGGACGGGTTGATGCGGTCATCGCCCGAACCGAACAGAATCGCTTGCGGCAGGCTGATCACCAGCCCACGAGGTTCCATTTTCAGATCCAGACCGCTCTGCTTTAATCGATCGGCCGTGCGCGCGAGCGTCTGGTCACCAGCGGGAACAACGGTCGGAACACGAACGGGTTCGACAGCAGGAGCGGGTTCGACAGCGGGAGCAGTAGGCTCGGCGGTGCTGGCATGCGGCGGAGTAGCAGCCGGCTTGGCGGTAATCCCAGGCGTGTGCGACAACCCGATCGCTTGCGCGGCCATCGCTATAAACAGGATCAGCAGCAGCGTCAGGATGTCCGTATAACTCACGAGCCAGCGTTCGCGCCCCTCGCGCTGCGGCTGCAAGTACTGTGGCTTATGCATTTTGCGATTTCGCCTCACGACCGCTTTGGCGCGCAAACGGTTCCAGACGCATACGGATCAGCGCTGGATGAACCGAATCGACAATCGCCAGCACGCCTTCGAGAATCATCTCCTGCGTCTCAAAGTTTTCGGCCACACGGGCGCGAATGCGGTGGGCAGCCGGAAGCAGGACCAGGTTTGCCAAGACAAGCCCGTAAATCGTCGACACGAAAGCAATGCCGATGCCGTGGCCAACAATTTGCAAATTCGAGAAGTTGCGCAACACGTCGATTAACCCGACCACGGTGCCGATGATGCCAATCGTCGGCGCGAAGCCACCCGCAACTTCCAAAGTCTTCGCGTCCGCCTCCCCTTGCCGCTCGGCCATGCGTAACTCCGTTTCGAGAATGGTTCGCAATTCGTTGCGATCCGTCAGTTCGAGGCCGAGTTGAAGGCCTTTGCGCAAGAAAACGTTTTCAATCTTAGGCAGCGCCAATTCAAGCGCCGCGACGCCCCGACGCCGGGCTCGCGCGCATTCCGCGATGTGTTCGATCAACGCCTCTGGTTGCGCATCCGAAGCGGCCAGCAGATCGAGGACGCGCTGGGCCGAGTGGAGCAGCGAGTTCCTGGGCGTGGTAACCAGCGTAACGCCAAGCGTCCCGCCTAGGACGATGATGGCTCCAGTAGGTTGCAGAAAGTAAGATAACGAAACACCCGTAGACGATATGCCAATTAGGGTAGCCCCGACGGCAATCAGGATTCCTGCAAGCAACAGGCCATCCAAGCGCGGACGCGATCGAGTTTGCCCTCCAGATACCTGCCCGGCTATGGCGCTGGATTGCCGCCGATCGAGAACCGCTTGTGAAGTCGCCAGAATAGCCTCCGGCGCCAATAAAGCACCCCTGGTGCCACGGCTAAACCGTTACAGGGAAACGCCTCGTCCGCCTCACCGCTCGCCATTCGAGGCAAGAACTTGCCGCCGCTTCATGATTTCGTCGCAGCGGCCGCAACCACTCCACGACACTCGCCCAGCCCGATCCGGCGGAATCCAGACGCTTCACAATACCCGCGCAGAATCACCTCGTCGCCATCTTCCAGAAAACGCCGCTGCTCGCCCGTAGGCAAATGAATTGGATCGGCCCCGCGCGACGTGATCTCGAGCAGACAGCCGCGGTTGTCCAGCTCCGGCCCCGAAACCGTCCCGCTCCCGATCAGATCGCCAGGCCGTAGTGGGCAGCCGTTGGAGGTATGGTGCGCAATCATCTGCGCCAGCGTCCAAAACATCGACGAAAAATCGCCCTGACTGATGCGCACCGGATCCTTCATGGACGCCGTGCGGAGCCAGACTTCGAGCGCAATGCGAAACGCGGACTCGCCGGCCGGCGCGAGATGCGGTAGCGGCGCGGGATCCGCATCTCCACGTGGCGGACCCGGTACGCGAAACGGCTCCAAGGCGTCCAGTGTAACGACGAATGGCGAAATGGAAGTCGCGAAATTCTTCGCAAGAAACGGGCCTAGCGGCTGGCCTTCCCAACTTTGGATGTCGCGCGCCGACCAATCGTTCAGCAGGCACACGCCCGCCAAATGCTGCTCGGCCTCGGCGATCGCGATCGGATCGCCCAGAGCGTTCCCCGGCCCGATGAACGCGCCCAGCTCCACTTCGTAATCGAGCATCCGGCAGGCTGCATAAACGGGCGGGCCCGCCGGACTTGCGACTATCTGCCCGCTCGGCCGGTGCACAGGCGTTCCGCTGATTACCACCGACCACGCGTGTCCGTGATACGCCACCGGCAACCACTTGTAATTCGGAAGCAGCGGATTGTCGGGGCGAAACAACCGCCCGACATTGGTGGCATGCTCGAGCGAAGCGTAGAAATCGGTGTAGTCGGGAATCGCGCAAGGAAGCAGAAGCTCGACATCCGACGCCGCCATCAGATGGCGATCGGAGCCGGCCTCATACTTCGACAGAAAATCGCTGGCTCGCCGCCGCAGCTCCGTGCGCCCAGCACGCGGCATCGCGAGGATTGCCTCGAAAGCCGGGAATCCGAGCGCCCCTCCCGCATCGAGCAGCATCTCACCGATCGCGATTCCGAGCCTCGACCGCTCCTCACCGCGATGCCGAAACGTCGCGTACGGAAGATTCTGGATCGGAAAGTCCGCGCCCGCGCGGTTGGCCGATTCCACCCAGCTCGTGAGCTCAGGATCGTGCGTTCGGTCGATCAGTGCGCCCATTTCAGCTTGATCTCTCGCGCCACCGGTTTACGCGGCGATCCCAAACCTCTCCCGCCGTTGCGCAGCACCAGCCATAGCTTACATTAGGACTGGACGCCCTTGAACCGCTTTCGTTTCCCCCTGCTGGCTCTCGCCGCCGCGATTCTGTTTCTCGGCACCATCCGCCTCGGTGACTTAGCCGGATACGACGACGCAATGTTCTCGCTCGAGGCCAAGGGCATCGTCAAAGACGGCGACTGGCTCACTCCCAAGGCGCGCGGCATGGCCACCATGGAGCACCCGCCTCTTTTCGTCTGGTCGCAAGCGGCGCTGCTCAAAACCCTCGGCATTTCCGATCCGGTCGCGAAGTTACCGTCCGCGTTGTGCGCCCTGGGGATCGTTGTGCTGGTGTACTGGCTGGCTCGCCGCTTGCTCGATGACACGCTGGCTGCTTCGGTGGCGATGTTTGTGATGCTCGCCACGCCCTACTTCATCAAGTACGCGGCGCGTGCAATGAGCGATGTGCCGACGGCATTTCTGTTCTTGTGCGCCATCTCGGCCTGGGTGCTCGCCGAGGAGAATCCGCTGTGGTTCCTCGCCGCCGGAGCTTTTACCGCGATGGCTCTCATGGTTCGCGGCCTCATCGGGTTCGCGCTTCCCTTGATTTTCGCGGCGCATTTAATCGTGCTGCGCCGCCGCCCGCAGTGGCGTTATCTTCTACCCGCGCTCGCAATTGCAATCGCCCCGCTGGCCGCCTGGTATGGCTATTTCCTGTGGCGTTATCGGAGCACGTTCACAACTCTGCACGAAGGCTGGCTCGATCGCGAGGTGTTCGGATCGCTGACGCCTGCCTCGTTACACGGGAGCATTCGAATACTGCTGGATGCTCGCCAAGTCCTATTGGCCCTGGCTCCCTGCGATGATCGCGGGCATCGTTGTGACGGTGCGGGAACGTCGTCGCTCGCTATTCGTGCTGCTTTGCTGGATCGGAGGCGTGTTCTTGTTGTGCGCGGCCGCCCGCAGTCGCGTTTTGCGCTACCTGCTGCCCGCCTACCCCGCGTTTGCTGTGCTGGCGGCCGCGGGAATCATGCGCTGGACGCCGCGCCGTATCGTCGAGCGAGTCATGGTCTGGATTCCACCTGCCGCACTCGCAGCCGCCGTCTCCCTCGTCGTTCTGGTCCCGCCGGTCTGGCACGCGACTGAAATCCGCCGAATCGCCCAAGCCGAGGATCTCTTACTCGCTCCGGGCCAGTACGTGGGAGTCTATGACAAAGGCGATCCGCGCTACGACGAAACCAATCAACTCGAATGGTACGGCAACGTCGTGCCGGTGATTCTGCCCACGCGCGACGATCTCGAAAAGGAACTACGCGACGGCAAAGTGCGGGTCTATCTGGTCGACCAGGCCACCTACCGCGACCGATTCGAAGCTCTGCCTCACGATGTCATCGCTCACAGCGATCATCTGGTCAGCGTTCGACTGAAGCCGCTGCCGGAAGCGGGAACCGGTCGGGCGGGACAAAACTGAGGCGCGCCGCGGCTGAGTTCAGAAGATCTGCCGAATAGTAACGATCGAGCGCGTTTTTGTCGAGAAGCTCGGGATGCTTCGCAATAAGCTGATCGAGCGTCGCGACCTGAGTGCTGCTAGCGGCCGCATGGACCATCTGCAGCCAAGCCTGAGTCACTGTCTCGTGGTATTTGTCGGCCTTGCCAAGATGCGCGGCGTAGCGGCGGATCGACTCGGCGATGCGCGAGGCAGCTGCGCCCGCACCGTAGCGCCGGAGATAAACGAGCGCAAGCCGCAGATGATCGCGATGGTGGAACTCGCTGGCGGGAATCAGGCAAGCTTCGAACGCCTCGAGGAATTCCGAATCGGTCATCTGCGCTCCAATAGCAACCGCCCCTCAATCCTGAAGGATTATTTCACCGACCACGGCTTTAGGCCAAACTCAACATGCAAACGGAGGCTCGCCACCCAAACCGGCCCACGATCGTGATTGTATGCGGGGTTGTTGTAATGCTGGCCGTCGAGCGTTGCGAAGAAGCCTCGAAACACGTGGGCGCTGTAGTAGCTCTCCCACAAATACTCCGGCGCGTAATTCAATTTGCCATCTCCGATCAGAAAGTCGAGACCGCCCTGCGCGAGATAAAGAGCATGTACACCTGAGGCCCCGGCCGTGGTGAACGAAGTGCCAAGCGTATCATCCTTGCGGTTCCAAAGCGCGCCCTTGACAGAAACCCCGGAGCTGGCCAGCCGATCGATGGCGGTGAAAGCGAAATCCTGCGTCTTGCCATCGTTCCAGCCCAGCCGCATGAAGACGCCGATATTCTTGGTGATCTCCTGTTCGGTGTTGATGCCGAACCCGTACTTGAGCGTTCCTGCTTTATGCACCGCAGTGATATCCGGCGTAGTGTGAGTTTGTTCACCCAGCCGGATGGCGGCGGCGTAGCTGCCGGAGTCGGTGTGATTAATGAACTCGAGCAGGCGGATGGCACCGGGATGCTTTCCGAGCGAGAAGCGCCGCTCTTGCTCGAAAGCATCGCCGCGGTCTACAAAGAGCCGGCGGTCGAAGCGTCCTCCGTTGGCCTTGGTGGGTTCCGCCACGCTGCCATATCGAAACGACCAGTTGCGCGTATGAAGCTCGTGCACCATGCCCCAAGTGTATCCGCGCGTGTCCGCCGGATAATCCCAAGCGCCGTTGTACATCACGCCCCAGGCCTCGAACTGGGTGCGCGGATCGTGCGAGTAGGCGTTGTCGTCAAAGAAATCCGTCACGGTGAAGCGGCCAACCGTAATGGTGTAACGGTTCAGTGGGCGCTCACCCCCCAATGAGTTCTCATCGCTTTCGACATGTTCCTTCTCGGTTCCGAATCCAACATCGTAAGTCAGGTATAAACGCGCCAGATACGGCTTAGGCGTCGCACTGGCCACGCGCGGGATCTCGCCGTTCGGCGGATTCGCCAGCCCGTCCACATTGCTAAAGCCCTTGCCGCCGGCGATCTCGGGATTGAAATAGAGCTGAAGATTATCGAAAAGACGCAAGCCGAAAAAAAGCGTGGTCGTCAGAGAAACGTCGCGTTCCGGTGTGGGCAGCAAACTGAATGTGCCGGTGTAAGGGGCGTTGAATGCGCCATGATAATCGCCGATCGAAGTCGCCTGATAGTAGAGATTCCAGCGCTCGGGCTCGTCGGCTGGCTTGGGATCCGAGCCTCTATCGCCCCCACCCGCGTCTTGTGCAAAAAGACAGATCGGGCACGTCAGCAGCAAAACGAGCGCGAGTTTTCGGATCATGGGAAACAGATCGATTAGTGTAGCCAAGCTGGAGCGGTTACG
>Ga0335078_10005107_pt1 | contig 19406 bp, 15 predicted proteins | sample Lox_Sample_32_FD_206711 | JGI IMG/M metagenome (GOLD analysis project Ga0335078, IMG submission 206711) | Soil microbial communities from Loxahatchee National Wildlife Refuge, Florida, United States - Lox_Sample_3.2 | ecosystem: Environmental > Terrestrial > Soil > Wetlands | place: USA... | reverse complement strand
ACGGCGCCCTGATCGATTCCTACGGCTGGGGCCTGGAGAAGTTCGGCCGGGACTACCCGCACGTGATCCGGGTGACGCCAACCAGGGTCAGGATCTGGTAGCCGCTCGACGAGCTTGCCGAGCTGCTGATCTCCACCGGCGAGCTGACCGCCGCCGACCTGAGCAGGCTCCCGCCGGTCAGCTCCTGACCGCGCCGGTGACCAGCCAGCGCGAACCGCGGGCGCGCCAGGTCAGCGTGACGAACCTGGCCGCCATCCAGGCACAGATCGCCAGCCAGAGGCCGAGCAGGCCGGCCCCGGTGGCCACGACCACGGTCGCCGCCGCCGCGAACACGGCCGTGCTCGCCAGTCCGGCCAGCGCCAGGTAGTCGAGGTCGCCGGCCCCGATCAGCACCCCGTCGAGCACGAACACCACGCCGGCCACTGGCTGCGCCGCGGCCACCACGAGCAACACCACCAGCAGCAGGTGTGCCACCGCCGGCCGGGCCGCGAACAGCGCGGGGAGCCAAGGCCGGGCGCCGAGCATCAGCACGCCGAACACCGCGCCGCAGCCGACGCCCCACTTGATCATCTTGGTGGTGGCGGCCCGGGCGCCCGCGGCGTCGCCGGCGCCGAGGTACTTGCCGGTGATCGCCTGGCCGGCGATCGCGATCGCGTCGAGCGCGAACACGAGCAGCGTCCAGAGCCGGTAGGCGACCTGATAGGCGGCGATCGCGGCGTCGCCCTGCCTGGCCGCGACCGCGGTCGCCCCGACCAGGACCGCCTGCAGCGCCAGCGTCCTGACCACAAGTGCCGCTCCCGCCCGGGCCGCCACCTTCACCCCGGCCAGGTCGAACCGCAGGCTCACCCCGGCCCGGCGGGCGCCGGCCGTGACCATGGCCAGGTAGGCGGCGGCGGTGCCGTACTGCGCGATCACCGTGCCCCAGGCCGATCCGGCGATGCCCCACCGCAGGCCGAGCACGAACGCCGCGTTCAGCACCACGTTGACGATGCTGGCGACCACCGAGACCGCCAGCGGGGTCCTGGTGTTCTGCAGGCCGCGCAGGATGCCGATGCCGGCCAGCACCGCGAGCATGGCCGGGGCGGCCAGCAGGCTGATCCGCAGGTAGATCACGGCGCCGGCGGTCACGGCCCGCGACGCGCCGAACGCGGTCACGATCGGGCTCGCCAGCGGCAGGCCGGCGCCGAGCACGACGACTCCGATGGCCGCGGCCAGCCACATGCCGTCGATGCCCTGCCTGATCGCCGCCTGCCGGTTCCCGGCTCCGAGCTGGCGCGCGACCGCCGCCGTCGTCCCGTAGGCCAGGAAGATCGAGACGTTCACCAGGGCGGTCAGCGCCTGTGCGGCCACCCCGAGGCTGCCGAGCGGCGCGGTGCCGAGCCTGCCGACGATCGCCGAGTCCGCAAGCAGGAACAGCGGCTCGGCCACCAACGCGCCGAACGCAGGGACCGCGAGCCGCAGGATCTCAGCATCCTGCCCGGCTCGCCAGGCGGCCAGCCAGCTCCGGCCGGCCCGCCCGGTCCGGCCGGCCAACCCCGCCGTGCCCCGACCCCCGCTATGTGATGAAGGGTCCGGCGAGCTATAGCGCGCGGATCCTTCACGCAACGGCTCTTCGGGCGGCACGGCCGGCTGGTCCGTGCTCAGCCGATGACTCCGCTGGAGCGCAGCTCAGCGATCCGGTCGCGGCTGAGCCCAATCCCGGCGAGCACCGCCTCGGTGTCATTGCCTGGCCGGGCCGGCGGCTCGGGCGTCCCGACGGCACTGCGCCCGAACCTCGGGGCGGGCGCAGGCTGCGATACCCCGCCGACCTCGGCGAACACGCCGCGTGCCGCGTTGTGCGGGTGCCCGGCCACCTCGGCAGGCGAGAGCACCGGCGCGACGCAGGCGTCGGTGCCTGCGAAGACATCGGCCCACTCGTCCCTGGTGCGTCGGGCGAATATCTCGGTGAACCTGGCCCGCAGCACCGGCCAGCCCGAGACGTCGAGCTGCGCGGGCAGGTCCTCGCCCGCCACGCCGAGCCCGTCGAGCAGCGCCGCGTAGAACTGAGGCTCGAGCGCCCCGACCGCCACGTACCTGCCGTCGGCGGTGACGTAGGTGTCATAGAAGGGCGCGCCGCCGTCCAGCAGGTTGACGCCGCGCTCGTCCCGCCACCCGCCACGGGCCCGCAGCCCGTAGATGAACGAGGTCAGCAGCGCGGAGCCGTCCACCATGGCGGCGTCCACCACCTGGCCGAGACCGGAGCGCTGGCGTTCCACCAGGGCCGCGAGCACGCCGATGGCCAGCAGCATCCCGCCGCCGCCGAAGTCGCCGACCAGGTTGAGCGGCGGCACCGGCCGCTCGCCGGCCCGGCCGATCGGATGCAGGGCGCCGGAGATCGCGATGTAGTCGATGTCGTGCCCGGCGGTCGGCGCCAGCGGCCCGTCTTGGCCCCAGCCGGTCATCCTGGCGTAAATCAGCCCCGGGTTGCGCTCGGCGCAGACCTGCGGCCCGAATCCCAGCCGCTCGGTAACCCCCGGCCGGAAGCCCTCCACCAGCACGTCGGCGGACTCGACCAGGGTCAGCAGCAGGTCAACCCCGGCCGGGTCCTTCAGGTTCAGCCCGATCGACCGCCGCCCGCGGGTCAGCGGGTCCACCGGCGCGGGCGCGCCGGGTCGGCAGCTCTCGGGGCGCTCCACCCGCAGCACGTCGGCGCCGAGGTCGGAAAGGATCATGCAGCCGAACGGCGCCGGCGCCAGGCTGGCAAGCTCGATCACCGTGATGCCGTCCAGCGGTCCCATCCGCGCCTCCGCCTGCCTCATGACTTTCGTTTCGCAACACACTCGCCCGCCGACCTCCGGTCCGCTGGCTGGTCAAAGCGCATCGTAACCGGCCGAACGGCAGCGGGTTGGGAGGCCGTCGGGTGCGGGGCGGGTGCGGGAGCTGGCTAGGCCGGCGGATCGGGGTACGAGGGCGGGGCGTCGCCGGGCGCGTCGCCCCACGAGGTCGGGGTGCTGCCGAGCGCCCAGAGCAGCGTCGCGCCCTGCGCCAGCCTGCTGAATGGCACCGACAGCGCGTTGTCGGCGGTCCCGTTGATGGCCAGCGACTTGACGTAGTACTTGTCCGCCGACGCGCCTGGTGCGTTGATCGTGATTGAGCCGCCGTTGGGCAGGTTGATCACGGCGTGCGGGAAGCCCGGGCTGGCGAAGACCAGGGTGCCGCTGCCCGGGTTCTCCGGGTACATGCCGAGCATTGCCCATATGAACTGCGATGACTCGGCGCCGAGGTCGTCGTTATTGGGCAGCCCGTAGGGTCCGGGCAGGAACAGGTCGTCGCGCATGAGCGCGACCGCCCGCTGGCTGCCCGCGGGGTCCCTGTCGTAGTCAAGCGCGTACTGCTCGCCGAGGTCGAACTCGTTGGACAGGTACGCGTAGCTGCCCCGGCCGTTCGGCTTGGACAGGTAGCGCACCAGCGCGTGCCGCACCGTGCTGACGCCGCCGAGCTTGGCGAACAGCCCGGCGTAGTTGTTCGGCACGTCCCACAGGTACTCCTCGGCGTCGCCCTCCAGGTAGAACCTGGAGGTGTCCGGGGTCACCCCTCCGACGAACCCGCCCGATTCCTTGCGCGGCGTGAGCAGGCCGGTCTTGGCGTCGAGCACGTTGGTCCAGTCGTTGGCGCTTGCCTTCAGCGCCGCGGCATCCGTGGCGTCACCGAGCGCCGCGGCGAACTGCGAGAGCGCGAAGTCCGCGCTGTCGTACTCGAGCAGGGCAGATACCTGGTAGTTCAGCCGGCAGCAGGCGTAGTGGAAGAAGGCGGGCAGGTAGCCGTATTGCGCCTCGATCGAGGTGCCAGGCCTGACCCGGTCCACGTGTTCGGCCTGGTCCAGCATGTCGGCCAGGGCAGTCTGGGTGTCGAAGCCGGTACCGCCGAAGGCGTAGATGTCGGCGATGATCGCGTCGGCCGGGTCACCGAGCTGTGCGTAGTTGTCGGTGTTGAGGTATCCCCACTGCGGCAGGATTCCGTTCTGCGCGTAGTAGTTGACCAGCGACTGCGCCATGTCGCTGGCCGCGGTGGGGTCGAGCATCGCGACGAGCTGCGCCTGGGAGTGGTACATGTCCCAGCCGGAGAACATGCTGTACTGGTTGGCCTGCCCGCCGCTCAGGTCATGCACCGTGAAGTCGGAGCCGAGGTACTCGCCGTTCACGTCGCTGACGATGTTCGGCTGCAGCAGCGACTTGTAGAGCAGGCTGTAGAACTCCTGGGTCTGGGCGACGCTGCCGCCCCAGACCTGCACCTCGCCGAGCAGCTTGTTCCACTGCGCCTGGGCGGCGGACCTGATCCCGGCGAAGTTCCAGCCCGGCTGCTCGGCCTCGATGTTCGCGCGGGCGCCGAGCGGGCTCACGTAGGAGATGGCGACCTTGGCGTCGATGACCGGGTTGCTCGTGGTGTTGAAGATCAGGAACACCGAGTTCGGCGTCTTCCGCCCGGGCTCGGTGATCACCCGGTCGGCGGTGAACGGCTGGCTGAACATGATGTCGAAGTAGACCGTGTAGTGCTGCGGGCCGAACCTCGGCAGCGTCTCGCCGCAGAACCCGCCGCTGGAGACCGAGCCCTCCACCTGCGTGCTGCTGACGATACGGGCGCTGGTGGCGTAGTCGCCGCGCTCGCTGCCGTCCAGCTTGATCAGGAAGTCGGCCCTGGTGGTGCGCGGGAAGTCGAACCGGCCGAGCGCGCTGTGCGGGGTCGCGGTGAACTGAGAGAAGATTGTGCTCGGCGCGTTGCTGTACGCGCCGTAATAGCCTGCCTGGACGATCTCGCCGTGGTGGCTGAATGACGTGTGCACGTAGGTCGGGTTGCCGTTGGGCAGCTTTCCGGTCATCGGCAGGATCGGTACGTCACCGGATGATACGCAGCCGGGCCCTGACAGATGGGTCAGGCTGTAGCCGTCGAGCTCATCGTCGCTGTAGGTGTAGCCGCCGCCGTCGCTGCGATCGGGCAGCGTGTCCGGGCTCCACTGCACCATGCCGAACGGCACGTCGGCGCCGGGGAACGTGTTGCCGCCTCCGCTTGTCCAGGTCCGCGTGTCGATGTAGGCCGCGGGGTTGCTCAGGGGGTACCGCACGATCCCGGGGTTCTGGCTGGTCGGCGGCTGCAGGGCCGGGGTGACCGGACGGGGGCAGTTCAGCAGGTTGCCTCGCGCGGTCATCGTGCAGGTCCCTGCCGGGCGGTGGCCCGCCGCGAGGGCCGCGGTGGCGGGGTCAGCGACCGCGGGCAAACCCGCCCAGGTCACGCACACCGCGGTGAGCGTGGTCGCCAGCAGCAGCCGGTATCGAGCGGCTCCGCTCATGGTGACATGAACCCCCGGAGTTTCCTTCGGATAGGGCGCGGGACTAATCCACTATATGGTGATCGATTTTCATCGGCGCGGCATTCACCGAGCATTATCGGCGGCATTACTTTCGGCCGGATCCTCCGGCCAGCCGATCGTCGTCACTACCGTACCGTCATGCCGCACGAGCCGCGCTGGAAGGCCGGAACCTGTCAGCCAGGCTGGCGCCGCCTCGCTCCTGATAATCGCCGCCGTGCTGGCGATATTAGCGTCTGCGCAGCTCGCGGCGGCAACACTGACGGTGCGCCAGCATGATCTCGCTGGCTGTCCGGTCGCCGGATCGATGATGTGGTGCATCGCCCGACCGCCCGCGGTCCAGGCGCGGACCGTGATGCTTGAGGTGGCCAGGCCGCCCTCGCGGATCGTGACGGTCTGGCCGGGCGCATCCCGCCCCGCCGCGTGGTCGTCGGTGGCCCGCACCTGCCAGCCGTCGCCGGGCGGCGGCCCGGCGACGGCCACGTCGCCGCCCAGGCTGACCAGAGCGCCGCAGTCGGCCCGTGCCGCGATCAGGCCGGCGCACCGGTCGGCGGCCCACGCCTTGGCCGTGGCGCCAAGATCCAGCCGTGTCCCGCGCTCCAGCCTGACCGTGCGCGCGGCCTGGTCAAACCGCACGCTGCGCCAGCCGGGGACCTGACCCGCGGCGCGATTCCCGGCCGCGGCTCCGGCCGCGGTGCCGGCCGCGGTGCCGGCCGCGGTGCCGGAGCGAACCTCGGCGAAGTCGCGGTCGTACCCGGCCGCGGCCAGCGCCGCCCCGCAGGTCGGGTCGACGTCGCCGTCGGTCAGCTCGGCCGCCCGCAGCGCCTCGGCGATCAGCGCCGCGAAGAGCTCGCTGACGTGGGCGAGCTCGCCGTGGGATGTGTTAATCACCGATAGTTCGGAGTCCGGCCGGAACCGGCTGCACGCCTTGTCCACGGCGGCAAGCTCGGCGTCGGCGATGGCCCGCGCCGCGCCGAGTGCAGCCGGGTCGGTCACGATCAGCACCGCGGTGGTCCCGAACACCCCGAAGGTGCTCGACGCGGGGGCGCCGGCCGCCGTCACGACGGCTCGGTCAGCCTCGTGAACGCCTGGAGGTTGGCCAGGCTCTCGCCGCGCTTGACCCGCCAGTCCCACTCCCTGCGGATCGAGGACGCGAAGCCGATCATGAGGGCCTGGTCGAAGTTGTCGTCGCTGTAGCTGAGCACGCAGCCGAGCAGCCGGTCGATCTCGGCCGGGGTGACCGCGGCCAGCGGCAGGCGGCCGACCAGGTGCACATCACCGACCTGGTCGAGCGCGAAGTGCACGCCGAACATCCGGCTGCCGCGCTCGAGCAGGAACCGGTAGAACTCGGCGTGGTTCTCGTCAGGCTGGCGGCAGAAGAACGCCTCCACGTGCAGGCTGTGCGCCTCGACGATCAGCCAGGTCATGGTGGCCAGCTTGTGCTGGCCCTCCAGCCTGACCAGGTAGGCCCCGGACTGCGGTGACTCGTACGCGAGCCCGAGCCCGGCCAGGATGTCGCCGAGCCGAGCCGCGGCGGCCTTCGCAGTCATCTCTGTGCTGGTCTCGGCCGTGCTGGTCTCGGCTGTGCTGGTCTCGGCCGTGCTGGTCCCGGCCGTGCTGGTCCCGGCTGTGCTCACGCGTCCACCGCGGCGGCCACCTCACTCATGGCGTCACCGTACACGGCGAGAAGCTGGTCCACGGTGGACGACCAGCCGAACCCCGATGCGTGCCGTCGCGCCGCGCGCGACATCCTGGCCAGCTTGCCTGGGCTGGAGAGCAGGTCCCAGATCGCGGCCGCGTACTTTGCCGGGTCGTGGTCGCCGACCAGCACGCCGGAGAGCCCGTCCCTGACCGCGGTGCGCAGGCCCCCGGCGGCCGCGGCCACCACGGGCGTGCCGCAGGCCTGCGCCTCCATGGCGACCAGGCCGAACGACTCGGAGTAGGACGGCACCACCACCAGGTTGGCGGCGCGGTACCAGTCGGCCAGGTCGTGCTGCGGGCAGGGCGGCTCGAGCCGCACGTTGGCCGAGATGCCGAGCGAGGCCGCGAGCTGCACCAGGGCGTCCGGATCGTTGCGGCCGGTGCCGCTCGGCCCGCCAACGAACGCCACCACCAGCCGGTCGGCCAGCCGGGGGTGCTCGCTGAGCAGCGCTGCCGCGGCGCGCAGCAGGATGTCGGGTGCCTTGAGCGGCTGGACCCGGCCGGCGAACATGAGCACGACGGCGTTCTGCCCGATGCGCAGATGGCGCCTGGCCTGCCGCTGCGATCCCGGCCGGAAGACGGCCAGGTCCACGCCGGGGCTCGCCGTCGCGACTCGGCGCGGGTCGGCGTCGTACAGCTTGATCAGCTCGCGCGCCTCGGCGTCGGTGTTCGCCACGATCCGGTCGGCAGTCGCGATGACCTCGGCCTCGCCCCTGATCCGCAGGTCCGGCTCGGCGGCGTCACCGAGCGCCAGGGCTGCGTTCTTGACCTTGCCGAGAGTGTGCATGGACTGCACGAGCGGCACGCCCCAGCGCTCCTTAGCGACCGCGCCAACCTGGCCGGACAGCCAGTAGTGCCCGTGCACGAGGTCGTACCTCCCCGGGGCGTGCGCCGCCTCGGAGCGCAGCACCTCGAAGGTGAACTGGCAGAGCTGGCCGGGCAGGTCGGCCTTCTCCAGGTCCTCGAACGGCCCGGCCTCGACGTGCCTGACGAGCACGCCGGGCACGAGCTCGACCACCGGAGGCTGGTCGCGGGATACGGCCCGGGTGAAGATGTCCACCTCGACCCCGCGGGCGGCGAGGCGCTTGGCCACCTCGACGACGTAGACATTGAGCCCGCCGGCGTCGCCGGTGCCCGGCTGCTCAAGCGGTGACGTGTGAACGCTGATGGTCGCGACACGCTGCGGGTAGCGACGCGGCACTGGCATACACCTCCGAGAGGGAGGAACCAGAAAGTTCCCCGCCATGTTCCCCCTGAGGCTAAAACGGCCCAGCGTCGCCCGGACCGTCGGCCGGAGGCGCAGCACCGCGTGGCGATACCCTCTGCCCATGACCACCTTGGTGCTGCTCCGCCACGGCGAGAGCGCGTGGAACGCTGAGGGACTGTTCACCGGCTGGGTGGACGTGGGACTATCCGGGCGCGGGCTGGCCGAGGCGGAGCAGGCGGGCAAGCTGATCACCCAGAGCGGCCTGCGCCCCGACGTGGTGCACACCTCGGTGCTGACCAGGGCCATCCAGACCGCCAACGCCACGCTCGGCACCGCCGACCTTGCCTGGCTGCCCGTGTACCGGTCGTGGCGGCTGAACGAGCGCCACTACGGCGCGCTGCAGGGCAAGAACAAGGCGCAGACGCGCGAGCAGTTCGGGGACGAGCAGTTCATGCTGTGGCGGCGGTCCTATGACGTGCCGCCGCCGCCGATCGCCGACGACGACCCGCTGTCCCAGGCAGGCGACCCTCGGTACGCGCTGCTGCCCCGCGACCTGATGCCACGCAGCGAGTGCCTGCGCGACGTGCTGGGGCGGCTGTTGCCTTACTGGCACGACGTGATCGTGCCGGACCTCGCGGTGGGCATGGTGGTGCTCGTGGTCGCGCACGGCAACTCGCTGCGCGCCATGGTCAAGCATCTGGACGGGATTGCCGACGCCGAGATCGCCGAGCTCAACATCCCGACCGGGATCCCGCTCGTCTACGAGCTCGACGAGGGCTACCAGCCGGCGGTGCGCGGCGGCAGCTACCTCGACCCAGAGGCCGCGGTGGCCGCCGCCGAGGCCGTCAAGAATCAGGGCCGATGAGGCTGGGCGGCACGGGGTCGGCCAGCACGGGCCGGCCGGCACGGGTCGGCCGGCACGGGTGGGCCAGCACAGACCGGCCAGCACGGGGCTGACCAGGCGTTCCGCAGGTGACGGCAAGGCGGACCGCGGGCGGGCGGAGCGCGTCCCGGCGATGGCCTGACCACGCCGCCGACATGAACGCCGATGGTAGCAGTTATGAACTCTCCGCAAATTGATGCTGGTCAGCGCCACCGCGCTGATGCGGGCGCGGAGGCTTGCGCATACCATCAAAGTGTGGATGTGGGGGTCATTGCGGTGAGACGTGCCTCGGAGGCCGCCGGTGCCGCTGAGGCGCCGAGATGAGCGCCAGGGGACCGGCGCACCCTGAGGCAGCCGTGGACCTCCCCTCCCAGCCAGCAGCTACCCAGCCCGCGCACGGCATGCCCGCACGAACCCAGCCCGGACCTGCGCGCGCTTCCGCCCGGGTCCACTCCGGCGGCACCGTCCGGCTGCCTCCTGGGCTGGCCGCCGTGCTCGGCGTGCTCTCATCCTCGGCAGTGGTCATCGACAGCAGCGATCGGGTGCTGCAGGCCAGCGAGGCCGCCCGGGTGTTCGGCCTGGTCAAGGGCGACAAGCTGGTGGTCGGCGAACTGGTGGCGCTGGCCAGGCAGGTGCGCAGGGACGGCGAGATCCGCGAGGGCGAGATCGACATCTCCACCACCGGCCTCGGCGGCCGGACGACGAGCTTCGCCGTGCGGGTCGCCCCGCTCGGCGCCGCGGTGGGAGGCGGGGGGCTCGTGCTGCTGCTCGCCGAGGACCAGACCGAGCGGCGCCGGGTGGAGGAGGTGCGCAGGGACTTCGTGGCCAACACCAGCCACGAGCTGAAGACCCCGGTCGGCGCGCTCGCCCTGCTCGCCGAGACCGTCGAGGACGCCGCCGACGATCCCGAGGCGGTGCGACGATTCGCCGGGCGGATGCGGCAGGAGGCGGCCAGGCTCACCAACCTCGTCCAGGATCTGATCACTCTGAACCGGATCCAGGCGGCCGAGCCGATCCCCGATCCCCTACCCGTCGACCTCGACGCCGTGGTGGCCGAGGCGCTCGACCGGTGCCGGATGAAGGCAAGCGCCCGCGGGATCGAGCTTGCCGCGACGGGCACCAAGCACCTGTCGATGCTCGGGGACGAGGACCTGCTGGTCACCGCCCTGCGCAACCTGCTCGACAACGCTGTGGCTTACAGCCCGGAGAAGACCAGGGTAGTGGTATCGACCAGGCGGGACACCGGCGACGTGATCGAGCTGAGCGTCAGCGACCAGGGGATCGGCATCCCCGAGCGGGACCTTGAGCGGATCTTCGAGCGCTTCTACCGGGTGGACCCGGCCAGGTCGAGGGTCACCGGCGGTACCGGCCTGGGCCTTGCGATCGTCAAGCACGTCACCGCGGCGCACGGCGGCAAGGTGAACGTGACAAGCAGGGAAGGCGCCGGGTCCACGTTCACCCTGCGCTTGCCCGTGCGGCCAGGGGCGCCGCTATGACCTGCGGCCAGGCAGCGGCCTGGACCCGAACGGACCGACCTGCCAAGGAGGCAGCCAAGTGACGCGGGTGCTCGTTGTCGAAGATGAGGAGTCATTCAGCGACGCGCTGTCGTACATGCTCCGCAAGGAGGGCTTCGAGGTCGCCGTCTGCCCGACCGGGCCGGCCGCGCTTGACACCTTCGACCGTACCGGTGCCGACCTCGTCCTGCTCGACCTGATGCTGCCCGGCCTGCCGGGCAGCGAGGTCTGCCGCGCGCTGCGCGAGCGCTCGAGCGTGCCGGTGATCATGCTGACCGCCAAGGACAGCGAGATCGACAAGGTAGTAGGGCTTGAGCTCGGCGCCGACGACTACGTCACCAAGCCGTTCTCCTCGCGCGAGCTTGTCGCCAGGATGCGGGCGGTGCTCCGGCGGCGCGGCGAGGGCGACGAGCCCGGTACCTCGGTGATGGAGTCCGGGCCCGTCCGGATGGACGTGGAGCGGCACATCGTGATGGTGCGCAACACGGCCGTCCAGCTCCCGCTGAAGGAGTTCGAGTTGCTTGAGGTCCTGCTGCGCAACTCGGGGCGGGTGCTCACCCGGATGCAGCTGATCGACCGGGTGTGGGGCGCGGACTACGTCGGCGACACCAAGACGCTCGACGTGCACATCAAGCGGCTCAGGGCGAAGGTCGAGCTCGACCCGGCCAGGCCGATGCACATCATCACGGTCCGCGGGCTCGGCTACAAGTTCGAGCCCGGGGCGTAGCCGGTCGCCGCTACGGCGTGCTGCTGGGCGAGGGGGAGGCCGAGGCCGAGTGCTTGCCGTGGTGGTGGCTCTTGCCTGTGCCCGACGGCGACGGCGATGGTGACGGAGCCGGCGACAGGCTGTCGAAGTACGAGGTCTTCGGCATGACCGGAACCTGCATGGTCACGGTCCCTGCGTTGGCGAACAGCAGGTGGATGGTCACCACCGTGCCGCCGCCGAGCGGGCGAACCAGGTCCTCGAGCACCACCTCAGGGGCCGGGCCGGTCAGCAGTACCTGGTGGTTGCTGTTCACGGACACCTGGCCGCCGGGCAGCAGCACCGTCTTTGCCACGCCGGGCGCCGATATCCCGACCAGCCGGTCCGCCGAGCCCGTGTTGGTCAGCGCGAGGAACAGCCCGGCGCTCTGGCCGCGCGTGAGCTCGGACCCGATCGGCGCTCCGAGCACGAACGCGTTGCTGATCGTGATGCCCCCGACGCCCGCGCTGCTGCCGTCGGTCGGCTGGTGCCAGTGCAAGCTCGGCGCGTCGCTGCCCGCCTCGCATCCGGCGATCAGCGGGATCAGCACGGCCGCGACCGCGATCAGAATGCGGCGCCGTGCCCTGCCGCCGCGGCTGCTCCGGGCCACCCGAGCCTCCTCGTCGATGCGAAGGTACCGATGCCAGTGGCGGCTGCCGCTTCGGCACCGGCACGCCGCCATAGACCTGGCACAGCGTAGCCCCGCGGATCGCACCGCACACACCCGGCCCGGTGATTGCGGGGCGGGGGCTCAGCCGGCCGGCTTGAGCAGCGCGAGCTGGCTCTCCAGCCTGAAGCCGGGCCGCACGCGGGGCGAGACCACCACGGTGCCGTGGGAGTCCACGAGCAGCACGGTCAGCCCGACGGCCCGGTAGGTGGCGTCGAGCACCTGCGCCGGATCGATCGCCACGATCGCCGTGCCCGCTGTGGCGCCCGGCGTGAAGTTGTCGAGCTCGGCGCGGCTGCCGCGCGGACCGACCAGGTAGACCGTGACCTTGGCGGTGCTGGCCTGCGAGATCAGCTGCCGGACCAGCATCGCGCAGCCGCAGTGCGCCGGCACGATCGCGAGCGCGGTGCTCTTCAGCCCGCGCAGCGCGACCGGCTTTCCGGCCACCGTGATGGTCGTGCTCGGCAGCGGAACGCCGGCTTCCTGGCCGGGCCCGGCCGTCACAGCCCCGGCGCTCGGACGGAGCCCGGCGGGTGATGCGGTGGCAGGAAGCGAGCCGGTCGGCCTGGCGGACACGCCGTGCCGGACGGCGGGCGCTGCCGACGACGCCATGCGGCGGTCTGCGCCCGAATGGCGGCCGCTCGCATCAGGGAGGTTCTTGCCTACGGTGCCGGAGAAGTCCGGATTGGAGCTGAACATGGTCAGCACCATGCTGGCGATCATGGCCAGGACAAGGCAGCCTGCGACGAGCGGTATCACCACGCCGGAGCGGTGCAGCGGCGCACGCCAGCGACGGCTGCGGTCACGCCGCCGCAGGGCCCGCAGCTCGCGATAGTAGGCCTGCACGTCGCGGTCAAGTTCGCGGGCATCATCAGGAACCTTGATGTCTACCCGCGGCAGGCCGTAGTCGTCGTGTCCCGGTTCGCCGCCCTGATTCACGCGCCTCTCCGGAGTTCGCAGGGTTCTCCCCTCAGTATGAGCCTGAAGGCAGGCAGACGTCACCGGGCGGGGAGACTTGTCCCACGTGTACCCTGGCGCCTCGGATCCACGCCCGCCAAAGGCCTGGTCGCGGCGCGCGCAATACCGTGGTGGATGTGACTGAGCTGATCTGGCGGTAAACTAGTTGGGACCGCTCTGCGCGCCACTGCAGCGCGCGCGTCATGCCGCAGTGAGGGTCCCACGCTCCCGGGCCGCCGGGACGCGGGTCCGCATTATTGTGGCGCCTTCCGTCATTCACAGTATGCCAAAGCGGCTTTGACCTGCATCTTTGTGTTCAAGCATGGCTATTAACCGCAGCCCGCCGTGGTAAGATAGCTCCAGCGGAAGGGGTACGTGCCACATGACTTTCAAGGTCGGCGACACCGTCGTCTACCCCCACCATGGGGCTGCGCGGATCGAGGAGATCGAGATCCGCACGATCAAGGGCGAGGATAGGACGTACCTCGTGCTCAAGGTCGACAAGGGTGACCTGACGGTGCGGGTTCCAGCAGACAACGCCGAGCTCGTCGGCGTACGCGACGTCGTCGGGCAGGAGGGGCTTGAGCGGGTCTTCGAGGTCCTGCGCGCCCCGTACACCGAGGAGCCGACCAACTGGTCGCGCCGCTACAAGGCGAACCTCGAGAAGCTCGCGTCCGGTGACGTGAACAAGGTCGCCGAGGTCGTGCGCGACCTGTGGCGCCGCGACCGTGAGCGCGGGCTCTCGGCTGGCGAGAAGCGGATGCTGGCCAAGGCCAGGCAGATCCTGGTAAGCGAGCTTGCGCTCGCGGAGAAGACGAACGAGGACAAGGCCGAGACCCTGCTCGACGAGATCCTCGCCAGCTAACGCACCGGCTCGGGCTGGATGGCCAATCGGCTGCCGCAGGTCGGCATAGGCGTTGACGTGCATCCGTTCGGTGACGGCCGGGAGCTGTACCTTGCCGGGTTGCACTGGCCAGGTGAGCGCGGCCTGAGCGGCCATTCCGACGGCGATGTCGCGGCGCATGCGATCTGCGACGCGCTGCTGTCCGCCGGCCAGCTCGGTGACCTCGGCGCCGTCTTCGGTACGGACCAGGCGCAGTGGGAGGGTGTCAGCGGCGCGGCCCTGCTCGAGCGCACCAGGCAGCTGCTTGACGACGCAGGATTCCTGGTCGGCAACATCGCGGTCCAGATCATCGGCAACCGGCCCCGGATCGCCGGGCGCCGTGCCGATGCGCAGGCGGCCCTGTCCGACGCTCTCGGCGGTGCCACCGTGAGCGTCTCGGCCACGACCACCGACGGCCTCGGCCTGACCGGCCGGGGCGAAGGAATCGCCGCGATCGCTACCGCGCTCCTGCTGGCCCCGCCAGCGTCAGGGCCGCCAGCGTCAGGTGCGGCAGCTTCAGGTGCGGCAGCGTCGGGGCCGGCAGCGTCAGGGCCGGCAGCGTCAGGTGCGGCAGCGTCAGGCCCGGCAGCGTCAGGGCCGGCAGCGTCAGGGCCTGTCCCGCAGATCGTGGGACCGGGTCGTGGCGCCAGATCCTGATGGCCCGCCTTGCGGTCTGGCGCGGGCCGTCCCCGAGGCCTCTGCCGACCGCCGCGCCCTGTACCGCCCGGAGATGATCTTGATGGATGTGGCGGATGTCCCAGAATACGCAGTGGATGTGGCATCCATTCCATTGAGATCCAGGTGATCATGTGCGGTTTCGGCTGGTATGCCGGGTTCCGGGCGGCCGTCTGGCCCAGGTGGCCGCGGCTGGGTGGCGCGGAGGCCGGCCGCGCTGCTCCGGGTTGTCCGTGGCCGGTGATGCCGCGCGGTAGAGTCGTCGGTGCCCGCGGAGATCTACGGGACGGGCGCTAGATGCCGCGAGACCGGCGCGGAGGGCCTCACTAACGGGCCTTGGTGATAGTCCCGGCGGCGTTTTTCGCGATCGACCTGCAGGATGGGCGACGGCGGGACTAGGCGACTGGCGGGACCAGACGACTGGCGGGACTACTGGCCTTCTTCGGGTGGCGTCGGCGAGCTCCGCGGCCGCTCGAACGCCGGCGGCTCGGCGTGGTCTGACTCAGGCGCGTCTGGGGTGGCCGGGGCGGCTCGGTCGCCGGGTGTGGTGTCGCCAGGACCGGCCGTCGGGGCGGCGCTGAGTCCGGCCCCGGTACCGCCGGGCCCGCCCGAGCCGCCGGAGCCGCCGGAGCCGCCGGAGCCGCCGGAGCCGCCGGAGCCGCCCGACTCCTCCTGGGCCTCCGTCTGCGCCTCCGGCCTGCCTTGCTCGGGGACCGCACCCGGTTCGATGCCCGTGCCGGGCGACGCTGGGTCGGCCGGACCCGATCCTGGGCTGGCCTCTAGGCCGACCGGACCCGATCCTGGGCTGGCCTCTAGGCCGACCGGACCCGATCCTGGGGCGGCCGGACCCGATCCTGGGCCTTGGCCAGACGCCGGCGAGGGAGGTTCGCCCGGCATCCGGGCAGGTCCGGCAGGCGAGTGGCTCGGGCTCGGCGGCGGAGTCACCGGGGGCATGAACGGAGCGCGAAACTCGGTCTGCGCCCCGGGCGGAGTCGCCGGACCTGGCGCATCGGCGCCGGGCGCGGGTCGCGGAATGCTGGCCCGAAGCTGCATCTGCGGGGGACCGACCGTGGGAGTCCTGGCGGGAACTGTCGGCGCTTGTCCGGTTCCGGCCGACGCGGGGCCCAGGGGACGTGAGCCGCTTTCCTGCGCGGTCGTTCCGCTGGTGCCGGGGGGCGGTTCTGCGCTGAGTCCTGCCTCCGCCGGGCCGGGCGCAGTCGGCCCGGTAGCCGCTCCCAGGCCGGCCGGACCGGGAGCCTCCGAGGCCGAGCCTGAGGCGGTCGGCGCCGCGCCGCCGGCTCCGGACCCGGGTTCGACGCCACCAGATGCCGGGCCGCGACCGCCGGGCTGGCCCGGCACTGCGCCAGCCGCCCACGCCGACCGGCGTGGAGCGGCGTGCCTGCCGGTTGGCCCGGCCCGGCCGGCTGGCTCTGCCCGGCCGGCTTGATCCACTGCCGCGGTGTCAGCGAGCACGACTACGCGTGGCCTGGCGGGTGGCTCGTGGCCCGGCCCGCCCGGTGGCTCGTGGCCCGGCCCGCCCGGCGGCTCGGGCCTTGGCCCGCCCGGCGGCTCGTGCCCCGGTCCGGTGGCGGGTTCGTGCCCCGGTGCGGTCGGCGGTTCGTGCCCGGGGCCTGCGGCCGCGCCAGCTGGCCGCTTGGTCAGCTGCACCGTGGGCGGAACGGACAGCGGGCCCGTCGGCGGCTCAGAACCTGGACCAGCCGGTGCCTGCGCACCGGGTCGCCGCGGCGAGGGTACCGTCGCGGGACTGGCCACGGACTCGGCCGGCACCCCTCCCGGCGCACTGGCTCCCGGCGCACCGGCCCCCGCGCCGCCGTGCGGCTCGGGCACCGGCACGGCGGGGAGCGCCGACCGGGGAGCCGCGGCGATCGCGGACCTGGAGCTGTTCCCGTCGGCCGTACCGGAACCGTCGGCGCGACCGGAACCGGCCGGCCCGCCGTGCCCCGCCGTGCCGCCGACGCCGTTGCGCGGCGCGAGCCGCCTGGACCGCGCGTACCGCAGCAGCGCGAGCAGCAGCCCGAAGCCGAGCAGCACGAGCGCGAACGGCACCGTGGCCGCGGTGATCTCGGTCTGCCGCGCGGGCAGGCCGATGCCCGCGGCGTGCACGGCGCTGCCAGCGGCGAGCGCGGCGAGCAGCAGGATGAAGCAGAACCAGCCGTATATCCGGCTCACCAGCCCGGCGCTGCGCAGGGCGAGCACCGAACAGCCGGCCAGCACGAGCATCGCGTCGAAGATCAGCGGATAGATCTTGGCCAGTGACGCGGACACCCCGGCCTGCGAGGCGAGCACATGGATGCTGGAGAACGACAGCACGCACGCGGCCGCCGTCAGCGCCGCCAGCCCGGTCGCGACCGCAACGAGTGCGACGATCCGCAGCGCCCTTCCGCCGTTCCGGTCGGGGGCGGCGGGCTGCGCTCCGGCCGTGCCGGACGTGGCGGTGCCGCGTGGAACGCTGCCGCGCTCGCTGATCGGCGCTGCCGTTCGAGCTCCGCCGCGCCGGTCGCGCCTACTTGCCACGCCTGTCCCTTCCGCTCCGTTGGGCCGCGGAGCCGCATGATGGTCGGTGCTCGCGTCCTGGTGCCGCGGTCAGCCGCCGCGCGTGCGGCGGCTGACCCGCCAGGTCCGAGCCGACTACCCGCCAATCGCAGGCTTATAGTCGGGGAAGATAGACGACAACTAAGCAGATCAGCTAGTCCGCGCGTGCTAGCCCCGCCGTGCCGCGCGAGCGCGGTGCCGGGGCGAAGGCAGCGCCGTGCCTGTCAGTAGGGCTGCGACCTGCGGTTTTGCGCCCCGACAACGGATCATGCGTCGAGGGAGACGATTATGCCGTACTACCGGGTGTCCGGGGAGATTCCCAGGAAGCGCCATATCCAGTTCCGCCGGCCCGACGGTGGCCTTTACGCCGAGGAACTTATGGGCGAGGAGGGTTTCTCCTCCGATTCGTCGCTGCTGTATCACATCCATCCGCCGACGGCGATCGTCAAGAGCGAGGCGCTTTCCGCGCCGGCGGCCGAGCCGAACCTCGCGCCGAATCATCCGCTGCTTCCCCGGCATTACCGGACCCAGGACCTGACCGACAGCGGCGACCTGGTGCTCGCCAGGCAGGTCCTGATGGGCAACGACGACGTCCGGATCTGCTTCGTCACTGCCGACGCTCCCTCCGGCCTGTACCGGAACTCCACCGGCGACGAGGCCGTCTACGTGCACACCGGGTCGGTCAGGTTCGAGTCCGTCTACGGCGTGATCGACGCCTCGGCCGGCGACTACGTGATCGTGCCGCGCGGCACCATCCACCGGTGGATCCCGGCAGGCACCGCGGGCCGGGAGTCCGACGGTGAGGCCGTCCAGGCGCTGGTCATCGAGGCCCGCGGTCACATAAGGCCGCCGAGGCGTTACCTGTCTCAGACCGGCCAGTTCCTTGAGCACGCGCCGTACTGCGAGCGCGACCTGCGCGGCGCCGCCGGGCCACCGGTCGCCGACGGCGAGGACGTCCCGGTGATCGTGCGCAACCGGGGCGGCGTGACCGTGCTCACCTACGCCTACCACCCGTTTGACGTGGTGGGCTGGGACGGCTGCCTGTACCCGTACGCATTCAACATCGCCGACTACGAGCCGATCGTGAAGCGCACCCACGCGCCGCCGCCCGTGCACCAGACATTCGAGGGCCCGAACTTCGTGATCTGCTCGTTCTGCCCGCGCCCGCTGGACTTCGATCCGCGGTCGGTGCCAATCCCCTACAACCATCACAACGTCGACTCCGACGAGATGATGTTCTACGTGGCCGGGGATTACTCGGCCCGCAAGGGATCGGGCGTGGGGATCGGATCTGTCACGCTGCACCCGTCCGGGTTCACGCACGGGCCGACTCCTGGCGCGGTGGAGGCCGTCGTCCGCGGGGTCGCCGAAGGGCGCACCACCACCGACGAGACGGCCGTGATGATCGACACCTTCCGGCCGCTGCTGCTCTCCGACCGGGCGGCGAGCGCCGAGGATCCGGAGTACGCCTGGAGCTGGGCCCGCGCCGCGCGCGGGTGAAGCCGCGCCCGGCGCTCGCGGCGGCCAGAAGCGCACCGGCAGATCCCGTAACCTTGACAGGTGACGCTCCGCCTCCATGACACCGCGACGCGCTCGGTGCGCGAGTTCGTCCCGCTCGCCCAGGGACGGGCCAGCCTGTACCTGTGCGGCGCCACGGTTCAGGCGCCGCCGCACATCGGGCACATCCGCTCGGGCGTCAGCTTCGACATCGCGGTCCGCTGGCTGAAGGCCAGCGGCCTGGAGGTCACGTTCTGCCGGAACGTGACCGACATCGACGACAAGATCCTCGCGGTCGCGAGCGCCGACGGCGCCCAGTGGTGGGCGGTGGCACAGCGCAACCAGCTCGCGTTCAGCCGGGCCTACGACGTGCTCGGCTGCCTGCCGCCCGACGTGGAGCCTCGGGCAACCGGTCACGTGCCTGAGATGATCGCGCTGATCGCCAGGCTGATCGAGACCGGGCACGCCTACCCGGCCGACGGGAGCGTCTACTTCGACGTGTCCTCCTACGCCGACTACGGCGCGCTGTCTGGCCAGCGGCCCGAGCACATGCGGGCGGCGGAGGACACCGACGGTGACGGCGGCAAGCGTGACCCGCGCGACTTCGCGCTGTGGAAGGGCCAAAAGCCGGGCGAGCCGTCCTGGGAGACGCCGTGGGGACCCGGCAGGCCAGGCTGGCACCTGGAGTGCTCGGCCATGGCCACGAAGTACCTGGGTGCGACGTTCGACATCCACGGCGGCGGCCTTGACCTGATCTTCCCGCACCACGAGAACGAGGTCGCGCAG
>Ga0335078_10005106_pt1 | contig 19411 bp, 12 predicted proteins | sample Lox_Sample_32_FD_206711 | JGI IMG/M metagenome (GOLD analysis project Ga0335078, IMG submission 206711) | Soil microbial communities from Loxahatchee National Wildlife Refuge, Florida, United States - Lox_Sample_3.2 | ecosystem: Environmental > Terrestrial > Soil > Wetlands | place: USA... | reverse complement strand
TATCGAGACCTGCGAGCAATCGCGTCGAGCAGCTATTCCCACATGACTCAATAAGCGTCAGATTGTGGATCGCCACCGACCTCCCAGGATAAAAACGCGCCAACAGGAACGAATTGAGGAAGGTGGCATCTGGCCGAAATGATTCTGAGATTGCTTTCTTGAAATCTCCTATTTCCCGCGCCGCAGGCTTCGCCAGGTATCCGTGCTTCAAGATGTTGTTACGATGCAGCTCCAGGCGCGAGCATCTGTTGGCGTCCTGCGGCCTCAAGACATAGCGATCGCGGCCGAGTGCCACGACGTGATCGGTCTCCAAATCTCGAGGCAACGGGGCCAGAAATGGCGCCGCATATCCCGTGTCCACTAGATATTCGTGGCCCTCCACACAAGCCATGCTGACGGCGTGGATGTCGGGGATCGCCATATCGGCGCTGCAGAGCCGTATGTCATATCCCAGACTTTCCAGGAGACAATAGAAATAGTAGTTATTGGAGTAGCAAGTCCCGCCAAAATGGCATTTCTCAATCCCGTCAAGATACATCCGAATGGGAGGTATGTCGGCTAAGCCGATGCGCTTCTTGTAGAGCAGCTTGGATACGTTTTCAAAGGGGACGCGTGCAAGATGCGCCGCGACCAACTCTTTCAGGCCCCGCAGGCTGGGAGGCCCTGCGCGAATGCCGAGCAGTCCCAGATATCGCGCGACAGTCTGGGGATCGAATCGAATCTGCCTCCGGTTTGATTCCGTAGAGGCGCCAGTCACATCCTCACCCACGAAGCAGCTAGCGGACTGCCAAGGAAATGTCTTCCCGCCTCACTGGCCTCTTCTTGATCGCCATCAATTCGATCGCCTTGTGCGCAATGTGCTCGGCACTGACTTCGAATTCTTTGATCAGTTCCCACGGAGCTCCCGAGTCGCCGAAGCGGTCTTTTACTCCGATCGCCCCGGTGATGACCGGCAATCCGTAGAGTTCCGCACTCTCGGTTAGAATGCCGCTCACCCGCCATGCCAGCGCCCCGATTTGATGTTCTTCGGCAGTAACGACGGCTCCAGTCTCCCGCGCCGCACGAATGATCGCGTCTGCATCGATAGGCTTCAGCGTATGCATGTTGATCACTCGCGTCTCATAGCCGAGTTCCTTTTTCAGAATGTACGCGGCACGCATTGCCTCGGGCACCATCGGCCCGCACGCCACGATGCTCAGGTCTTCGTGCTCATTCTTGTAGGACGAGGCCAGAACGGTTTCGAACGCTCTCTGGAAATTGGTCTCCTCGTGCCGTAAACGAATTACGTTGGCCTGCCCGAAAACGAACGGAGTCAGATCATCGGTCACGACCGGTGTCGCTTCGCGCGCAAAGCGGATGTACTTCGGCCCTATGTGACGGAGCAGCAGGTAGTCAGTAGCTTTGCGGGTTTCGACAGCGTCACACGGCACCACCACCGACATGTTCGGCAGTCCTTGCATCGCAAACACATCTTCGAGCGCCTGATGGGTGGCGCCATCCGGCCCCACCGAAACTCCACCGTGGGCCCCGGCAATCAGCACGTTGAAGTTGCCATAGCAAACCGAGGTCCGGATCTGATCCAGATTTCTCGCTGCCGCGAACGTCGCGTAGGTTCCAAGCACAGGAAGCTTCCCTTCCCGTGCCAATCCGGCCGCGGCTGCCGTTGCGGATTGTTCCGCGATCCCCATGCTGATCCAACGATTCTTGCGCTCAGGCTTGCCGGCGTAGAAATCGCTGATCGTGATCGAGCCGGAGATGTCGAGCCCGAGGCATACCACGCGTTCGTCGTCACCGTTCTTGGCCAGCGATTGACCGAACCCTTTCCGTGTCGGCTCCATCTTCGCCTTCATGGTGTCGGCGGCATTCCACCAGTAATCGTGATTGAACTTCGGCATTTTAGCTGCGAGTTTGTGGTCGACCTCCGCCTGGTACTGGTTCGCTTTATTGAGCAACTGCTGCACTGGAATGCGATCGTAGAGCCCGAGTTCAGAGAGCGCCTTCACCAGCTCTTCGTAGTTCGGGGCCTTACCGTGCCAGCCCGCCTGGTCTTCCATGAAGCTGACGCCCTTCCCTTTGATCGTATCCGCCAGGATGACCACCGGGCGTCCTTTGACTGCCTTTGCCTGCTCGAGAGCATCTACGATCTGCACCATGTCGTGGCCATCGATTCGCATCACGTCCCAGCCAAAGCTTCCATATTTGGCCGCCAGCGGCTCGACCGACATGACGTCTTTCACCAGCCCATCAATCTGGAGCCGGTTACAGTCGATGATGCCCACGATGTTATGGAGCTGATAGTGGCCCGCTTCCATCGCAGCTTCCCACACCTGTCCCTCTTGCTGTTCGCCGTCGCCCATGATGCAGAAAATCTTGTGACGCTTGCGATCCAGCCGCGCCGCCAGCGCCAGTCCGACCGCAATACTCAACCCCTGGCCCAATGACCCCGTCGACGCCTCCACTCCCGGCAACTTCAACCAATGCGGATGCCCCTGAAATGGCGAACTCAGTTTTCGCAGCGTCACGACGTCTTCGGGAGGGCAGAACCCGGCAAACGCGAGTCCGAGATAGAGGCTGGGAGCCTTGTGCCCCGTCGACCAGATGATCCGGTCGCGGTCGGGCCAGTTCGGGTTGTGAGGATCGTGGCAGGCGATCTTCAGATAAAGAGCCGCTGTGATGTCCATGATCGACAGCGTGCCACCCGCGTGCCCGGATCCGGCCGCATGCAAGGCAACTAAGTCATAGCCGCGCATCAAGTTCGCGGTATCTTTAAGCTCTTCAATGGTGTAGTCGCGGAGGGTCTTTCCTGTGGTGGAGTTGACGAGGGCCATGGTTCTCCCCTTCAGCGCCCGGAAAGTGGCGCGTAGAAACTACTGAAACGGAGTCTACGGGGCCGCAGTTCAGGCGGATGTGATCAAGATCACAGCCGAAAGTGACGCGCCGCTCGCGCCCAGACTCAGGGGCCGACGCTTTCTCGCCGCTCCGTCTGATCCAGCATCTGGGCCATGAAGTGCACCAGGAAATACTTGTCGGTCGCTGACCGTTCCCCTTCCATCGAAACATGGCTGATGGCTGGGCTGATGAGCGCATTCTTCAGAAAGGACTGCGGCAGGTCTGTCTGCAGCCAGAGGAGTTCTGATGGAGGAATCACATTGTCGGCGGCTCCGTGCAGCAGGAAAATGGGCACGTGCAACGACGCCAGGTGACCATGCGGAGATACAGGGGACATCTCCGCTCGATGACGCGCGATCGCCTGTTTCATTTCTTCGGCCAGCGCTGCAGGCTGGTGCTTGTAGAGCAATTCCATTTTCGCTCGCGAGGGCAGGCTGAGCTGCTCCGCTGCTTTTTTCGATTCGTCCACTTGTCCCCACAACAGCAGCCGGAGCGCTTTGCGTGCAGTCTCGACGTCGTTGGGAGGAAAGAAATCAGTCAGGTGCGAGTAAATCAAAACAAGCGGTCCGTACTCATGTGCAGGCATTTGCAGCGTCGTACCGTCGGGGCGCGAAATCGAATTGCTGAACAAAAAGTTTGAGACTCGTTCGAGATCGTTGTGCGCTCCGACGGAAACGACGAATTCAATGTACGGAGCATAGCGGGGGTCTGCGGCAGCCAGTAAAGATAAGCCTCCCGAAAAACTAAGCCCGAGCAGACCTACCTTTTGCCCCATTTCCGAAGAAAAGCTGCGAGCTGAATCGCCGATGAGGGCAATCGACTGGTTGTCGATCTGATAGTCGGCGAGTGTTGCCAGTTGCGGCGTCAGAACGCGGATACCGCTGGCCGACACGGCCCGCGCAAATTTCACCAGTCGTGGCTCGTCGATCCCAAGATGATGTACCCCATGGACAATGACCATCCCAGGAGGGTGATCAATGCCCCGCGGAGTGTAGAGCCGCGCTCGAATCGTCCCTGACGATGTAGTAATGCTGGCTAGCGTTTCATCGACCGGGTGAGTATCGAAGCGCGCGACGAAACCGGGGCGATTGGGGTCTTGGATACGAAGCAGCAGGCCAACAGCACGAATGTGCGTGAAGATCGGATGGGCAAGGACCATCAAGATCATAGCAGCGATGACCAAGAACAGAATGGTTCTTGTGCGGCGACGCCGGTGCAGTCCAGGAGGCGTGTTTTGCATGGTGAGCGTATCTAATGATAGACGCTCTGATCTGAGGTTTACGGTAAAGCAAGTCCGACGTTGCCCTCGGACTGTACGCGCCATTGCAGGATCGCCCCAAGCGAAATCGGCCGACGCTCCCCAAAACGCACAGAAAAACCTTCTTGTGGAGGGCGTCCAGCTGGTGCCGGGAGGGGGAATCGAACCCCCACAGGCCTTTTGGGCCCTGCGGATTTTAAGTCCGCTGCGTCTGCCAATTTCGCCATCCCGGCTTCGGGATTCATTCTAGCTTACTGTGTGCGCACGAATTGGGACTTGCCAACCCGCGGGGGAGCGACTCGATATGAGTTCAACACGGCTGCACGGAGAGAACTCGCGATGAGATTTCTCTCGAGAGCTTTGGGATTCCCTGGTGAGATTTATTTAAGGGCTAGAGGCGGTCGACGTGGTTACGCTTACGCCGAGGCTGCACTGCTCTTCCCATCTGCAGGCGGAACAGCGCGCTGTTTGCTGAGCGCTTGGTGGAACGCCTCTGCGGTGAGCGGTTCTCCGTAGAATAATTGCAGCAGCGGATCGTCATCGGCTGTTGACGGTTTGACCGGCGCAGTCTCCGATTCCAACCCTTCGGGCTGTACCCATAGCTCGGGCAACAGCGCACGGTTTTCAGTCAGAACTCCGACGAATTTCTCCAGCACCGAGCGATGCTCCGGAGTCGCCTGCGTGAACTCCACGCCCATTCCCTTGTCGGGGTGCATGACGCGCACCACACCCTGCGCCCGGAATTCCACGCCCGCCGCGCGCATCGACAGGATCACACGGCTCGAAGCAGGGAACGGAGACGAGATCTCCAGGTAGCATCCGCCAAGGGTCAAGTCGGTGAGCTGGCAGCGGGTTGGAGGATCGTCCTGCTCGGCATCAGGAGAGTTTTGCTTTAGCCATTCCCGCAATTTCTGGGCGGTTTCCGGCGAGGCTTGCAGGAAGCGCAGGCCTCCTTGTTCTTTGGAGCCCTCCCAGGCGAGTTCAGCGGGGATTTCGAGAGCAGCGTCGGTGCCCGGCAGAGTGAATGCGATCTGCCAGCGGCCGCTAGCTCGCTTGCGGTGAGGCATCTCTACCGCCATGCCGCCCTCGCTCAAATCGATCGTGGTGACCTTCATGTTGGCCCCGGCTTCTGGGCTCCGCATGATCACTGGAATCTGGACGTTGACCCGGACATTGCGGCGCCGCTCACTCTTCATCAATGCACGAGCCGCGCGGAAACTGGCTTTGGTTCGCTCGATGGAAACAGGCTTGTACAGTACGAAGTGAGCCCCGACTTCGAACACCGCCTTCAGCCCAACGATCGGCTCGACAATCGCAACGGCGACCGCCTGTTTGTTGCAAGGGGCGGTGCGGGCGCTGCGCAGGACGTCAATCGCTCCGTCGTCAGAAAGGTCGGCAATGATGGCTTCGAACCGCTGGCGGGTCAGCTTGCGCAGTGCCGCGTCGGAGCCCGAGCAGAGCTCGACCTCGATCTCGAGGTCGCCGAGAACGCGGCGCAAGACGCGCACGATCTTCTCGTCCGAACACAACAGCAAGCTCTTCAGGCTCATGGTTGGCCTAACAACTCCGGCCCAAAAAACTCTGGGCACACTTTTGTCTGGGCCACTTTCACAGTTGGCGGTGGGCTTGGTCAGGGGTCCGCGACACGTACTTGCGAAAGTGCTCTGTCTGCACTCTATGTCGATCGACCGGTGGGTTCAACGGCTCGAGCCGGGAAGAAGGTTACGGCCGTAATCTGCAACTTTCTGCACGCTGGAGCGGAATCGATTACGGCCCTTTTGACGGGCTGCCGGAGTCGAGAATCATTGAGATCCCGCTTCTCACACGCTAGGCCAAGGCAATTGTTTGCTTTCACTTAGGGCGAAAATGGACGTAGGGGCGAACTCGGAAAAACATTGACTTTCTAAGCAAATCCACCGTAAGATACTTAGTCTCCAAACTAACTTTGTGATTCTCTGTGGATGTAGAACGTCGAAGCTCTGTCCACATGTGGATTGTCCTATTTTGGCGGAATCCCGAAGGCGGTTCGGAGAATCTTATTGTTAAAGCGACTTTTGCAGTTTCATTCCCCTTTTGTGGAAAGGCATTCTTTTCATGGCCAAGCGACGTGGAAATCCGAACTGGGGCAAGCCCGAGCCGATCGGGCCGATTACCCCGACTATCACCGAATTCGAACAGGTTGTGCGCGAGTACAAGCTCTCCCCCGACCAGTATCTGCGGTCGACCCGTTTGCGGGAGTGGGCGCGGCGCAACAAGAACTCGAAATATATCCCCGAACCCTTGCTTGAAGCATGGGGATTCGAGATCGAGTCCACACTGTAACTGAAGGTGTGTCAATGATTTGAAGGGTCGCTCTTGCAGCGGCCCTTTGCTATTTCGGTCTGATTTTCTTGGCGCGGGCGTTCGTCCACAATTCGTTTTACACGGTGTATAACGAAATCGGATCTGACTTAAGAATGCTTGACGTTCTGAAAATTCCGGCGGCGGAACTCTTCGCACTGCTGGCTGCCATCGGATTCGCTGCCGGGCTGAATGTCTATGCCACGGTTGCCGTCCTGGGGTTGCTGGCGCGGTTTGGGCATCTGCCGCTGCCCCCCGGATTGCAGTTGCTCACGGGATGGCCAGTGATCATCGCGAGCACGGCGATGTTTGTGGTCGAGTTCTTTGCCGACAAGATCCCGGCCTTCGATCTGATCTGGAATGCGCTTCACACTTTTATTCGTGTTCCGGTTGCGGGATTCCTGGCGTACCGGGCGACGAGCCAGCTTTCTCCCGAACACCAGCTTCTCGCCGTTCTGGTGGGAGCCGGCGTCGCTTTCATCGCCCACGGGGGAAAAACGGCAGCGCGCGCGGCGGTGACGCCGTCCCCTGAGCCGATTTCGAACATCACGCTGAGTCTTGGCGAAGATGTACTGGCGATCAGCCTGACCTGGCTGGCTACGCGGCATCCTTATGTTGCGGGGACGCTCGCGGTTGCGTTCGTTCTGGTGATCGTTTTACTGATCCGTACGGTGCTGCGTGCTCTGCGGGCACTCTTCCGCGGAGCGGAGCACGAACTGGCCGGCTAGGCTCTGGCTCTCCTCAAGGCTACGGCTTGCCGGTGAGTTGCTTGATCAAGTCCACTTCTGCCTTGCGATACGGAGATCCGTCAGACCGCAGGACTTCGTGAAACCACACCGGAGGCTCGCTGCGGATGTAGGGATGGTCCCAGGATTCCCATGGAAAGTACGTTTGCGTTTTGCCGGCGACGAATCCCCAGTTGATGGCAGCGACGCGCTCCTGTTTCGCGATCGGCAGAATCGCATCGAAGGTGCTGCCCACCGGGCGCGCCATGAATTCGGTGCAGAGGATAGGGCGGTGAAATCTTCGCAACCAATCGACTTCGGCTTTGAATGACTCTGGCCAGCTGTAGTTGTGGAATGTAATGACGTCCGACTCTCGCAGTTGAATTCTCTCGATCTCGTCGACCCCGCCGTCCTCTTTCGTTGGATCGATGTCCCACACGCCGCTGGTCATGGGTTGGGAAGGATTCGCTTCCCTTGCCCATTCGAAGGCTTGCGGCAAGAGTGCGGTGACGCGGGCGATCTTGTCATCGTATTTCAGCTCCACATTCGAATAGGCGCCGCCGCCGTAAGAGCCGGGCTCATTCCAGATATCCCAACCGAGAATGCGGTCGTCCTTGGCAAAAGCTCCGACGATTCCCTGCACGTAAGCCTTCAAACGTGGAACTTGCGCGGGATCGGCCAGGGCCTTGGCTCCCGGACTCTGCACCCATCCTGAGTTGTGAACGCCGGGAATTGGGGGATGCTGCGGTCCGAGTTGAGGCGCAGGGTCCCAGCAGGAATCGAACAGCACGAACAGCGGGCGGATATGATGCCGCGAAGCAATCGCGAGGAACTGGTCGATGCGCTTCTGAAACCCTCGAGAATCCTGCTGCCAGATCAGATCGTGCAGGAAGACACGCATGGTGTTCATGCCCATGGCTTCGGCCCAGCCAAGTTCCCTGTCGATCTCGGCAGCATCGAACGAGGCCTCCTGCCACATTTCGAGTTCGTTGATGGCAGTCTTGGGGATGTAGTTGCTGCCGACCATCCAGGGCTGCTGGGCATACCAGTCGTTGGCCTTCTGCTCGGACCAGTTTGGCGTCTGAGCAAGGGCGAGTGTGGAAGAGAGCGCCAAGAAAAAAAGGACGTGTGAAAGGAACGATCGGCTCGATTTCAAGGAAAGGTCTCCGCCCGAAGTTATAGTCCGGAGGCCTTGGCATGATCAACTGCGCATGATCAACCGCGCCGCAGACTGGCTCAGCGAGCGCTGCGGTAGCAGCACCGAACGCTGACGCTTCCTCGCCTGCGAAATCGACCAGGCGACGAGGCCGGCAAACGCGCTGTAGGGGACCGGTCCGAGTGCCTCGGGCGCTATCAATCTTACCGGCAGATAGGTGAGCAGCAACACCCAAATGAAGGTCGCATTTTCGAGTGCCAGACCGAGTACGGCGCCGGCCACCGTATAGCACGCCAGCATCATCGCGTCGGAGGCCCTGCTTGGCGGAAATCCGAAATTGTGCGCGGCGCGAGCCGCATCCGGAGCAAGTTTCAGCACAGCCACCAGCGGCAGGAACATGGTGACGAGCGCTGCGGGCAGGAAGCGCCACGCATAAAACCGGTGGACAAACGGATTCAGATGATTGCGCACTCCTCGCCAATGAGTCTTGTCGGTGAGAACGTAGGTCTGGCCGTCGGGGCCTGGCTCAAGAACACCTTGCTCGAGTTGATACGCGCAGAATCGGTCGTGCTCCTCATTCAGGGCTTTGAAAATCTGTTCGCGGTTCGAAGGCGCAGCTACCGGACATCCCATCTTAGCCACTTGCGCGTCATGCTCGCGTTTCATCTCAGCGGGCTCTTTGATGTAGGGACGCTCCTGAATCGTTTGATACGGTGGGCGATCCATTACCGACTTCAAAGGCATGTTGCGCGTGGTGAGCATCGTGTTGTCGGCGAACATGGTGTGAAACGAGAGCAAAGTTGTACTGCTCACCGGCTGCGCCGCGCCGACGGTTAGCTTCATCTCGACAAGCATGACCACGCAACGCGACGTTTCCGACGGATTGGAATATGACCGCATGAGGTTGTGACCGTAGTTGGCCACGCGATAGGTGCACACCGGCCAGTAATTCATCGCGGCGAGTTTCTGATCGTACGGGGCGAATACGGCGGCCTGTCCCGGAGTGAGCGCAGCAGGACTGACTTCCTCAAGCTGATACTTTGCCGGTACCGGAGGGACGCTCTTGCGCAGTTGTGGCAGGGCGGCGAACCCTATGTTTCCCAGGGTCGCGAGGAAAAAGATCAAATCTGCGTCAACGGGAATTTGCATGCCCCATACCTCTCCGATAGGGAGAGCGTAGCAAGCATCTGCATGAGGAAAGCGTTACGGAAGTGTGGGCGGATGGGTGACCGGCGGAGACGGTTTGCCCTCGTTGGTTTACCTTCGCAGCCTGGCGTGATCCCGAACGCAGCCGCTTTTCAGGCGGAGAGAGGGATCTCGCGTGCAGTGCATGGAGGTGCAGTTGAGCTTCGCGCGAGATCCCTCAACCCGCTGGTGAAAGCGCGGGTTTTCGGGATGACGCCTCGAAGCTTCTGGCACCGAGAGGCCAGCTTATTCAACACCAAGAGACGACAACGCCTCTTCAAGCAACTGCGCGTCGATGGCGAGGCGGCGGCCTTGTGTCTTTACGTCGTTCAGTTCGTCGAAGGCGCGGAACAGGCGCAGCTTCGCGCCGGCATATTGTTCGGCGTCGTTGAGGGGACGCCCGTGGGCCTCATTCCACGTCCCCAGAGCCTTCTCGGGCAAGAACACGCTAACCGCGTAAGTGATTTTGCGGTCTGATGTCACGTCGAAGACGAATTCGGAGGCCGGAGCTTCGGGGTCATCAGCGAGCGCCGCCCGCTTGCCTACGAAATAGTATTCGTAAACATAGCCCTGCGCGCCGCTGTAGGTTTTCATTCGCCGGACGGTCATGCGGACATTATGGGTCAGATAGCGGCCCGTGTCATCCGTTCCTCGCATGGTGGCTTCATCCCGATCGGCGGCGCGGTTCAGCCGACGGAGATCCTTCGCTCCGCCTGAAGAACGGCTCCGTTCAGGATCACGCCACCAGGAAATCCGACACTAACGGGCCTTCCGTCTGATTCAACTTCCCTTCCCATTCTGCCGATACTTCTTCTCAGGAGTACCTCGCATGCACGGATGGTTTTGGATTCCGCTGGGCGTTTTGACCGCATTGGTCGTCTATCAGCAGGTTCGTATCTTCCTGATCCATCGCGAATCCAAGAAGAAAGAAGAGATCTTTCAGGTGGTCACCGAAAATGCCGCCGACATGATCGCCTTGGTCGACGTGAAGGGACACCGCCTGTACAACAGCCCTGCTTACAAGCGAATTCTGGGATACTCGCCCGAAGAACTGAGCGAGACATCGGCCTTTGAGCAAATTCATCCCGAAGACCGCTTGCGTGTGCTGGAAGCGGGCCGCGAAGCGCGCGAGACGGGAGTCGGAAAACAGCTCGAATACCGGATGAAGCATAAAGATGGAAGCTGGCGCGTCTTCGAATCGGTAGCGAGCACCATCCGCGACACAAAGGGAGAAGTCGCCAAGCTGGTGATCGTGAATCGTGACATTACCGAGCGGAAACGCGCCGAGCAGCAACTCGAACACAATCTGTTTCATGATCCGCTGACCGGATTGCCCAATCGCCGGATGTTTCTCGACCGGCTGCATAGTGCATTCCCTCGCGCCCGCCGCGACGGGGGCCGCGCGTACGCGCTGCTGCTGGCCAACGTCGACCACTTCAAGGTTTTCAACGAGAGCATGGGAACCGAGCGTGGCGATCATGTGCTGGTCGAGATCGCCCGGCGGATGGTGGGGTGCCTGCGTGCCGACGAGACCATTGCCCGCCGCGAAAAAGAATCATCCGACACGGTCTTATTCCGACTTGGCGGCGACGAATTCACGATCCTGCTGGAGCCGGCCGGCGATCCCAGTGATGCGCTGCGCGTGGCGCGGCGAGTTCAGGCTGCCGTGGCCGAGCCGTTTTCAGTTGATGGGCGCGAGTTGAGAGTTTCCGTGAGCATTGGCATTGCGCTCAGCATGCCCGAGCATGAGCGCCCGGAAGACGTTCTGAAAGATGCCGATGTGGCGCTGCGGCGGGCGAAGGCACTTGGCGGATCACGGTGCGAGGTGTTTGACGAGGCGATGCACACGCGCGCTGTAGGCCGTCTGAAACTGGAATCGGATTTGCGCACGGCGCTGGCCGAGCGGCAATTCCGTGTGCACTATCAGCCCGTTGTTCAGCTTGACTCGCGCAAGATCGTCAGTTTCGAGGCCCTGTTGCGCTGGGATCATCCCACGCAGGGAGTGATCTCTCCGTACCGATTCATCGAGGCGGCGGAAGATACAGGGATTCTGGTTTCGATCGGGCACTGGCTGATCATGCAGGCTTGCCGGCAACTGCGCGAGTGGGAAGCCAATTACGTCGGCGATCCAATCCATGTAACCGTGAACGTTTCGGCGCGGCAGTTTGCCGATGCGCGGCTGGTCAACGACATTCAGGACGCGTTGCAGGAGACAGGGATTGATCCGTCGCGATTGCAGTTGGAGATGACCGAGGGTATCGCGCTGGCCGACACGAAGCTGACGACGACCGTCCTTGCGCACCTGAAGCACTTCGGCATCAGCGTGGTGCTCGACGATTTCGGGACCGGTGCGACCTCGCTGGTGAAGTTGCGCGAGTTTCCCGTGGACGCGCTGAAAATCGACCGCTCGTTGATTCGCGAGATGCAGGCGGACCGCGCAACGTCCGACATCGTCGAACTAATCGTGGCGCTGGCGCATAAGATGGGCATGAAGGTGATCGCCGAGGGCATTGAGACAGCGCGGCAACTGGAGCGGTTGCAAGAGCTAGGATGCGAGTTTGGTCAGGGCTACTACTTCTCGCAACCGATGGAGCCGAAGGCGGCGCTACAGTTCATGCGGCAACAAGTGGCATCGGGGCGCGCGACGGGCGCGGGTGCCAAGTAGACGCCACTTTTATTTACGAAATGCAAAATGCCTCCGTCCCTTGCGGCGACGGAGGCATTGTTTTGAACGCGCGAGTGTTTCGATTACGGCGCTGGGACGAAGGCTTGCACGAACGACCATCCGTTCGGCGTGCCGACGCCAGTAACGTTGTCCCAGCCGACCTTCGTTTTCAGGGCGTTGGGCTGGTTGCACTGAACGATGAAACCATACCCATAGGCTTGAGAGCAGTCCGCACCGAACGAGATGACCAGCGCCGTTTCTTGCAGGAAGGCGTAGTCCCAAATCGCACTGACGAACTTGCCCATGGAATCGCCGCCCATGATCGCGTTGGCGTTATAGGCGGTGGTGCCGTTGGAGTCGACGATCGAGCCGGTCACGTTGGTCTTCGACGTAACTGGAACGACGTCCGTTACCGCACCAGCCGGTAGCGAGTAGACGTACTGAGCAGCTTGGCCGAGAGGAGCGCCTGCCGCCTGGTTCGCGATGGCCCAGAGGCCGGTGAACATCGGAGCGGCCACGCTGGTTCCGCCCCAGACCTGCCATACCTGCTCCGGCACGCTCCCCGGAACGCTGATCAGGATGGCAACGCCAGTGTAAGGATCAGCCAACCAGGAAATGTCGGGCAGTTGACGATACTTTCCGGCGATCTTCTTCTGGAAAGCCGGCTTCTTAAAGCCAGCCAGGCAGAGCGTCTCTCCGGTGTTGGGATCGTAGCTCTGGGTTTCGCAGGTGCTCATGCCGCCGCCAGAACCGCCGATGAAACCGAACGCTTCTTCCTGCGGCGGATCGGCGACAAAGCCGGTCTCAGCCAGCAGTGTTTCGTTGTTGCCCCAGCCAGCCTGCCACGCCACGGAGCCATCGGGATTCAGAGCGAGTGTCACGCCGCCAACCGCGGTCGCGTACGGAGAATCCGCAGGCGCGCTCACTGTTTGTGGAATGAAGTCGAAGCTGAAATCTCCGCTGTCGCCAGACGAGAACTGGGCGGAGATACCCGTCATCGCAGCGATTTCGCTGATGAAGCTCTCTGTGTCCAGAATGCTCTGCGGTGTAAACGATTCAGGTGAACCGTAGCTGCCGGAAATGACACTGGCCATTCCGTAGGTCACGGCAGTGTAGAACGCATCGTCGACATCGAGGAAGGTTGCCGACGGCGGAACGATGAGGTTGATGTTGGCGCCTGGAGCTATGGCGTGAGCCCACTCGACGTCAATGTTGATTTCAACCTGATCAGCTTCCTCGCACTGGCTCGGAGCCGGGATGTAGCTGATCGCGAAATTCGAGGCTGTGAGCTGCGGCAACCCGAACGCTGCCGAGAAGGCGTTGGCATCGTTCTGAATCGTCAGCGAACCGCACCAGTCGATGATGCCGATGGTTTGGCCAGTTCCGTCGAGTCCGGCAGCATACAGGTTGTTGAGATTGTAAGCGGCGTAGACCGGCGGAGGAGTGTAAGCGCAGCCATCGCTGGTCAGAGACTGCAGATTCAGTACATTGCCCTTGTAAGTTGCAACGGGCTGCGAGCCATCTCCGTTGTTGGAGAACACGTCCTTCTCCGTGCCGGGGAAGCAGGTAATGCTGAAGTCCGGAGCGACCGGACCTCCTTGTGGACTTGCGACTGCCGGTTTGGCGGCTGGAGCTTGCCCCTTCAAAGTGGGGCGGGTCATCATCGGGTGCTCAAATTCGCCGCTGTCGAGTCCGGAAATCGACCGGACCAAAGGAGCAGCCGCGCCGTCAATGTAAGGGTCGCGGTCGTTGGCACGAACGGTCTTGCCGCGCACCTGATAATTGTTTAGCACAACGTGAAATGTGTTTTCCACGTCAGCCACGGTTCCGCGGGCACGGACGAAGAAATTGTTGGCGCCGATTTTCACGGTCTTCAGGTTGTGGGCTTCGAGGAACTCGCGAACCGTTTTCGCCTCTTCCGGGCTGGGAGCAAAACGCGTTGCAAATTGCGATGGGGTGAGGAAATGACGGTAACTGGGAGAGCTGCGATCATAGAGATCCCGCGCGAGTTGGTCCATTTGGGCGCGGTTGTGCGGCTGCAGCCAAAGACTGACTTCGATTACTTTCGAGGGAATCACAGTCCCGAGGTTCTTCGCCGAGGAAACATAGGGTGGAGTGTTGTGGGTGATCTGTTGTCCGACGGCCGCGAAGGCGGGAGCCGCCAAAGCCGCAATTAGGGTCACTACCACTGCTGTAAGCCAAGTCGTCCGCAGATTGCGGAGACAACAGGCCGAACGCTCAGCATTGTTCTGCAAATTCATTGGTTTCTCCTGGAAGCAAAATCGAGCCCGCTGCGGAAGAATCAAGATCAAACAGGGGATGATCTCTTTTCGGCGGCAACAAGGCCAGTTAACTGTCATTGGAAGTGGCAACCTATTCCACAGGTATCGGCTGCCGGCTGGAACCGGATTCACCTGTGTTGACGAAGCAGACCTGCCCTCGCACAACTCTCCGGTTCGTGAATGGCGGCCATGGTAGCGCGTTTTCGCCGGTCTGACAACAAACACACAAGTTATTTTTCTTATCACAAACAAAATGTGTGCAAACTTTTGCGGTAAAGCAAAGATGTTATGTCTTTCTTCTCTACGAGCGGGGACTTTGGTTTGAGATGAATGCGACGTACGCCGGTGGAAGGAAAATCGGTTTTGCCTTGCTGCGAGTGAGGGTATCAGGGGAGGCTCGTAACTCACCTTGCCGGGAGCCCGTCTTCAGGCTTCATCCTGCAATGGTCATCCTTCGATCTTGGCCTCGCGGAGCTGCCTCACTGCTGTTTCGGAGCTGACCGGAGAGTAGTACACCTCCTTGAAGGTATAAGAACGCGCCTTGGAGCTGAGGACGGGAAGGATCTCGATGTGCCAGTGGTAGTCCTCGTCGATGGTCTTCCAGTAACCAAGATTCTTCGACGGATGCAGGCTGCTCGGTGAAGTGTGCAGGACGAGGTGGAAATCTTCGCTCAGGGAGCGAATGCGCTGTAGCGTACGGCGGAGGAGAGCGGCCAGGTTGGTCCGGAGGCCTGGCTTGTTCAGGCCGGTGCGTTCGAATGATGCGTCGTGGTTCCGGGGCAGAATCCAGGTTTCGTATGGGACGCGGGGCGCGTATGGGCAGAGCGCAAGATAATCGCCACGGGCTTCGATGACGCGAAGTGCCTGCCGTTCTTCCTGCTGGATGATGTCGCAAAAGACGCAACGCTCCTTGCCCACGAAGTATTCGCGTCCGGCACGGAGTTCGTACAGCACGCGGCGTGGAACAAACATGGTCGCAGTAATCTGTGACGTGGGGTGGCTGAATTCCTGGCCGGCATTCTTGCCGTGGTCTTTGAAGAAGCTGACGTACTTGATGCGGGGATCGCGTTTGAGATCGAGAATTCGCTCGGCAGCAAGGCGCAAGAAGTGAGCGATCTCTTCGTCGCCAGCATTCCACAGATGGCGGTCATGGCTGCGATTCTCGACGAGCACTTCGTGTGCGCCGACAGAATGCATGCGGTCGTAGATTCCGTCACCACGCCGTCCGGGCTCGCCTTCGATGCGATAAAGCGGCTTGGGATGCACGACCGATCGCGCCGACCAAGCGGAACCGGGAGAGTTTGGGGCGCGGGCGATCTCCTGCAGGGACGCTGTTGCGTCGCAGAAGAGACAGGGGGCGTCGGTACGCGGTCCAACGTCGCCAGGGTCATCCCCGGTGATGACCCACGAGCGGGTGATGGGATCTTTTCTCAGTTCCATGATCGAGCTTCCACAGGACAGAAAAGTGGAACACCGGGAAGGAGCGGAGTCAACCGCGAATTGCTGCTTTAGTTTGCCGCGGACCGATGCGAAATGCGGCAGAAGTCGTGCGCGGCGCTTTGCTATAATCCGCCGAAGCCCGCCGAAATGACCGAGCCGTCCACTCCGCTGATGCGGCAATATGCTGCCGTCAAGAAAGAACATCCTACTGCGCTCTTGTTCTTCCGCTTGGGTGACTTCTACGAACTTTTTTTTGACGATGCGGTCGTGGCCGCGAAAGAACTGCAGATTACACTGACTTCCCGCAATAAAGAAAAAGGAATCGCGATTCCGATGTGCGGCGTTCCCTATCACGCGGCCGAGGGATACATCGGGAAGCTGATCCGGCGCGGCTTCAAAGTGGCGATCTGCGAGCAAATGGAGGATCCGCGGCTGGCCAAGAAGTTGGTACGGCGTGAGGTGACGCGGGTCGTTACGCCCGGCACGGCGGCCGATTCGTCGCTGGGATCCGAAGAGAACAATTTTCTTGCGGCGGTCGCGCAGGTGGGCGACCGCGTCGGTTTTGCTGCGCTCGATTTATCGACGGGCGAGTTTCGCGCGACGGAGTTTTCCGGCGACACCGCAATGCGCAGAGTGCAGGAGGAGTTGGAGCAGTTACGGCCGAAAGAGTTGCTTTATGGGTCGGCGGCTCCTTTGTTCGAGAGAGCTGACGCTCGGGCGGGACCGCAGCCGAGCTTTGCCCATTCGACAAACTCAGGGCAGTCTCGGCCGGACAGTCGCGGGAGGCTGTCCCCAGGAACCTCTGCAGGTGGCGGCTTCACCGAGACTCCGCTGGAGGATTGGATTTTCGCGCCCGATCACGCTTTGCCCCTGCTGGAGAACCATTTCGGAGTGTTGTCGCTCGAGGGATTTGGGCTGGCGGGGCGGACCGCCGCGGCATCTGCGGCCGGCGCCATTCTTTACTACGTGCGCTCAACCCAGCGCGGATCGCTGGACCACGTCGACCGTATTGGGTGGTACGAACGGCAGAACTGCCTGATGCTCGATGCGGTCACGGTGAGGAACCTGGAGTTGATGGAACCGCTGTTTGCGGGCGCCGATGCTGGGGTGACTCTGTTTCGCTCGATCGACGCGGCCGTGACGCCGATGGGCAAGCGACTGCTGCGGGCATGGCTGCTACGGCCTTCGCTGGAATTGAGTGAGATCAATTCACGGCTGGATGCGGTGGAGGCTGGGGTAAGGGACCTCGTAGCACGCGAAGAACTGCGGCGGGCTTTGGATGGAGTGCTGGATCTCGAGCGCCTGCTGAGCCGCGTCACCCTGGAGACGGCGAATCCGCGAGATTTGTTGGCTCTGGCGGCATCGTTGGGAAAGATCCCCGCGGTGAAAACGGCGGTTGCGCGTTTGGCAGCTGACCGGCTGCAAGTGTTGCATGGGGCGCTCGATGAGTTGAGCGATTTACGCGAGCGCATCGAGAAGACGATTGTCCTGGAACCACCACTGAGTTTTGCCGACGGTGGAGTCATCGCGGCTGGAGTCGATGCCAGTCTCGACGAACTTCGTGACCTGTCTCGCAACAGCAAGGCAGTGTTGGCGCAGATTGAACAGCGCGAGCGCGGGCGGACCGGGATCGGTTCTCTGAAGGTGAAGTTCAATTCTGTTTTTGGCTACTACATCGAGGTTTCGAAAGCGAACCTGCATCTGGTCCCGCAGGACTACGACCGGAAGCAGACTCTTGTAGGCGCCGAACGATTCACGACTCCGGAACTGAAAGAGTATGAGGCAAAGATTCTCGACGCGCAGGAGAAGATTGTCGAGATCGAGCGGCGGCTGTTTACTGAGCTGCGGACCGCAATTGCAGCGGAAGCCAAACGAATCCGGCAGACCGCGCTGGCGCTTGCGGAAGTGGATGTGTTGGGTTCGCTCGCACACGTCGCAGCCTTGCGGAACTATTGCCGGCCGCAGTTTGCAAACGGCGCGGAGGAACTGGAGATCATTGAAGGCCGGCATCCGGTGATCGAGCAGCAGGAACTCGCCGGAGGCAGCGAGCGTTTCGTGCCGAATGACCTTTATCTGAATAGCACGACGCACAATATTCTGCTGTTGACCGGTCCGAACATGGGCGGCAAGTCAACGTATCTGCGGCAGACGGCGTTGATTGTCATCCTGGCGCAGATGGGATCATTTGTGCCGGCAAGGTCGGCGAAACTGAGTGTTGTCGATCGGGTGTTCACTCGAATTGGAGCCAGTGACAATCTGGCGCGGGGGCGCTCGACGTTTATGGTAGAGATGACCGAGACGGCGGCGATTCTGCATACGGCAACCGAGCGGTCGTTGATCCTGCTGGACGAGGTTGGGCGCGGGACCGCCACCTACGACGGTCTGGCGATCGCTTGGGCCGCGGTGGAGTATCTGCACTCGCGGGTACGTGCAAAAACTCTGTTTGCCACGCACTATTTCGAGTTGACGGAGTTGGCAGAGCAACTTGAGGGCGTGAAGAATTATCACGTTTCTGTGAAGGAGACTGGCGGCGGAATTGTTTTTCTTCGCAGAGTCGAACCGGGCGCAGCCGATCGCAGCTACGGAATTGAAGTTGCCAAGCTGGCGGGACTGCCGAATCAAGTCGTGGAGCGCGCACGCGAGGTGCTGGCGCAGCATGAATTCGCGGAGCAGCAGGCCACGGCGCATCTGTCGCCGGGAGCGACACCTCCGGCCGCGCAGCTGACGATTTTTACTCCGCTGTCGCAACCGGTGATCGATAAGCTGCGCGAAGTGGATTTGAACCGGCTCACGCCGCTGGAGGCGTTGAATTTGTTGGCAGCGCTGAAGAAAGAAATTTAACCACAGGGGACACAGAGGTACACAGGGACTTGGCACACGATGTTGGGCAACTTCTGATTGTCGGCTTTGACGGCGTGGAAATGATTGCGCCCCTCGCTTCCCTGCTGAAGCATTTGCAGCCTGCCGGGGTCATACTCTTCGCGCGCAACATCAAAAGCGCTGAGCAGACGTGGCGATTGCTGCGCGATTGCCAGAAATGCGTCGCGACGCCGCTTTTTGCCTGTGTCGATCTGGAGGGCGGAACGGTGGACCGCTTTCGCGATGTGCTCGGGCCGACACCTTCGGTCGCGGATGTGTTTGCCGCAGATGATGCGAGCTTGGCGCGCAGGCATGGGCAGATCATCGGCTCGAATTGCCGCGCGATGGGCTTCAACGTCGATTTTGCTCCCGTGCTCGATTTGAAATTCGAGGCGTCACGAAATGTGATGGAGACCCGGACTGCGTCGGCCGATCCGCTGGAGACTGTAGCGTATGCCAAGGAATTTCTCACGGGATTGAAGGCGGCACAGGTTCTCGGCTGCGGGAAGCACTTTCCCGGACTCGGCGAGGGCAACCTCGACAGCCATCACAAGCTGCCGGTGATTGAGAAATCCCTGAACAAGATGTGGGCAGAGGATCTGGCTCCCTACC
>Ga0335078_10005105_pt1 | contig 19413 bp, 19 predicted proteins | sample Lox_Sample_32_FD_206711 | JGI IMG/M metagenome (GOLD analysis project Ga0335078, IMG submission 206711) | Soil microbial communities from Loxahatchee National Wildlife Refuge, Florida, United States - Lox_Sample_3.2 | ecosystem: Environmental > Terrestrial > Soil > Wetlands | place: USA... | reverse complement strand
GTGGTTGGCACTGATCCATTGGAGTTGGAGTCTGCCGAAGATGTGGAGGACGAAGAGGACGAGGATTATCTCGAAGAGAATGAAGACGAGGAATCCGAAGAGGATTGGAAATAACGGGATGCGAACATCTCGCGGGTTTTCCGCGATCGGCCGCCTGATGACGGGCATAGTGTGTGTCGTGGCGCTGGCGTCGGTGGCGCGGGCGGACAAGAAGGATGAAAACGCCAACATCCGCACGGTGCAAGGCGTGGTGACGAGCGCCAAAGGCCAGTTGGTGAATGGAGCGGTGGTCCAGTTGAAAAACACCAAGACGTTGCAAATCCGCTCGTTCATCACGCACGACCATGGCGCATATTACTTTCACGGCCTCAGCAAGGACATCGATTACGAACTGGAGGCGACCTATAGCGGAGCGTCCAGCGGGGTCAAGACGCTGAGTTCCTTCGACACGCGCAATCCCGCTGTAATGAATCTGAAGCTCGAATCGAAGTAGCCGGGCCGACCGGATCAGCTTAATCTTTTTAAGAATGCGGCGCTGGCTTTGAGGTCTGCCTGCTCCGTTTCCACGAAGTAGTTTTTAGCTCCCGATTTCTTCGCGGCGGCAAACAGCCGTTTCCAGTCGACGATTCCCTGCCCCAGAGCGACTTCCTTCTTCTCCGACGGCGACCAGTCCTGCAAGTGAATCGAGATGAACCGGCCCGGATATTTCTCGAAATAGTCCGCGGCCCGGTAGCCCAGCCGAATGACGCTCACCTGAAACTGCATTTTCACCAGCTTCGGGTCGAAGGCGGACATCAGCCGGTCGTAGATCAGCTCGCCATCGATCTTGTGAAACTCGAAGTCATGGTTGTGGAATCCGAGTTGAATGCCTGCCTCGCGCGTGCGCTGGCCGATTTTGTTGGCCTCCTCCACGGCGTGCATCCAATCGGCCATTTTGGCGCTCTCGGGCAGTGCAAACGTGGAGATGATCATTTGTTTCAGGCCAAGCCCCGTGGCAAAGGCCAGGCGTGCGTCCAGGTGGTCCCGCAATTCTTTGAATCCGAAGTGGCAGCTCACGCAGCCGAGGCCGGCAGCATGAATTTTCTCCCGCAATTCCGCTGGTGTCATGGCCGCCAGAGGGCCGAATCCGTACTGGGTGTAGCCTGCCGGCGAGCACATCTCGATCATCTGAAAGCCCATGCCTTTGAGTTCCCGCAACGTACCCGCGAGATCTTTGCCGATGGTCTCCCGAACCGGCCAGGTCTGGCACCCGATCGGAAGCCCAAGCGGATTCGCCACCAGATAACCGGCGCCGGCCAGGCCTATGGCACTCGCCTGGAGAAAGCCTCTCCGCGAGATTCCTTTCGTTTCTTGCATGGCCAGCATCATAACTAAGAGCTACTTCCGCCGCAAGCCGGACGGCTGCCTGGCGAGGGTCCGGCCGGCTGACGCGCGCTATAATTGCAGACAAATGGACGTCTACGAGGAGTTGCTGCGCCTGCGTAAGCTAGGCCAGAAGTGCGCGCTGGCGACGATTGTCCAGGTGCACGGATCGATCCCCAGCTACGAAAGCGCCAAACTTCTGGTGCGTGAGGACGGGTCCATGACCGGCACTATCGGCGGCGGCTGCGTGGAGGCGGAAGTGTGGAACGCGGCCCGCGAGGTGATGGAGACCGAGCAACCGCGGCATCTGAGCTTCAATCTGGGACAGGATGCCGCCTACGATAACGGGCTGATCTGCGGCGGGCAACTCGACGTTTTCGTCGAGCCGGTGCTGCCCGTGCCGGGCGCCTTCATCTTCGGCGCTGGTCACATCTCGAAGAGTATTTCCAAGGTGGCCAGCCTGGCCGGATTCTCCACCACGATCATCGACAACCGGGAGAACTTCGCCAACCGCGAGCGCTTTCCGGAGGCCGGCGAGATCTACGCCGGAGAATACGAAGACGTCTTCCCCAAGCTGCCGGTCAACGAAACCAGTTACCTGATCATCGTGACGCGCGGCCACCGCGACGATATGCGGGTGCTGCGTTGGGCCGCCGGCACCGACGCACGCTATGTCGCCATGATCGGCAGCAAGCGCAAGGTGATCGGCGTCGTTAAAGAACTGGAGAAGGAAGGCATCGCGCCAGAGAGATTCGAGCGCGTGTTCGCGCCCATGGGGCTGGATATTGGCGCTGTCTCGCCGGAAGAGATCGCCGTCTCGGTGGTCGCCGAGATGATCGCCGTGCGGCGTCACGCCGCATCCGGCTGGAGGGCGCTGTCCATGTCCGTTTTTCATGACGAGTCGCTGCGCGCGATGTTGCTCAAGTGAATGCCGGACTGATTCTGGCCGCCGGCGAATCGCGCCGGATGGGCCGGCCCAAGGCCCTGCTGGAGTATCGGGGAGAGACTTTTGTGGACCGGCTGATCGGACTGTTTGCGCGGTACTGCTCGCCGGTAGTGGTGGTGCTGGGCGCGCAACAGGCCAGCGTTCGGGCTGGCATCCGCCGCTCGGCCGCGGCGCTGCTGGTCGAGAATCCGGAGTTCCGGCTGGGCCAGCTCACCTCGATGCAATGTGGTTTGCGCGCTATTCCCGCAGAGGCCGAGGGCGTGTTATTCACGCTGGTGGATCATCCCGCGGTCGAGCCGGAAACCATCGCCAGTCTGCTGGCGGCGGGTGCGCCGGCCCCGCTGCGTATCCCGAGATCTGGCGGCCGCCGGGGACATCCCATCTGGTTCTCCCATTCCCTTATTGCGGAGTTTCTGGGGCTGCCGGCCTGGTCCTCGGCGCGCGAAGTCGTAACGCGCCATGCCGTAGAGATCGCCTATGTCGAAGTGGACGATCCCGGCATTTTGGCGGACATCGATGATCCGGAGGGGTACCGCCGGCTGCTCGGAGAGCGGGGCGCCGCATGAGGCTCACGGTCAAGCGTACGGCGAAATGGTTAAGCATGGCGGCAGGCTTGCTTCTGCTGACAGGCATCGTCGCGCCGTTCCTGAGCGGGAACCGGTTTGCTCCCCGTATCCGGACCGCGCTTGAAACCGCGCTGGGCCGCAAAGTCGATCTCGGGCCGGTGCACTTCAGCCTCTTTACAGGACCGGGATTCTCGGTCGACAACGTGGTCATATATGAGAACCCCGCGATCGGCATCGAACCGCTGGCCTACGTGGGGTCGCTCGAAGCCGTGCCGCGCCTGGCCTCCATCTTCGGCGGGCGGCTGGAATTCTCCTCCATCCGGCTGGATGACGCCAGCATCAACATCGCCAAGACGGGCGGACCGTCGGAACCCGGCCATTGGAATCTCGAGCCGTTCCTGAGCCGGTCATTGATCCGCGCCATTCCGGAGCTGCACGTGCGCTCCGGACGAATCAATTTCAAGTTTGGCGAGACCAAGTCTGTTTTTTATCTGACTGACGCGGACCTGGACATTACGCCACCGGCGCATGCCTCGGCCGCCTGGGACATCGAGTTTTCGGGCGAGCCAGCGCGCACCGACAAACCGGCGCGCGGTTTGGGGATCTTTCAGGCCAGCGGGCGCTGGGTGGACACCGGCGTGGGCCGACTGGATCTAAATGTGCGCCTGGAGAAGAGCGCCATCAGCGAGATCGTCGAACTGGTGCACGGGCACGACGCCGGCGTGCATGGCGCTGTTTCGGCGAGTCTACACCTGGCGGGGCCGCTGGATGACATCCGCGTCGCCGGACGGCTGGATCTGGAGAATGTTCACCGTTGGGACTTGATGCCGCCATACGGGCAGGGTTGGCCATTGCGTCTGGCGGGGAGCATTGACGCCCTGTCGCAGGTGGTGGAAGTGGCAGCCAGCACATCGGGCGGCCAGGCCCTGCCCCTGGTCGTGCGTTTTCGATGCGCTCACGTGCTTTCTCAGCCGCTCTGGGGCGTGGTTCTGAACTGGAACGGTTTCCCCGCCGGGCCCGTCCTGGATCTGGCGCGTCACATGGGCGCCGGGCTGCCGTCCAACCTGGCTGTGGCGGGATCGCTAGACGGAGTTCTTGGGTATTCGGGAGGCGGGAGTCTGCAGGGAGAGCTGGACTTCCACGATGCCTCCATGGCGATTCCGGACTCGCCTCCCATCCGCTTCTCTCAGGCGCAGGTAGTGTTCGACGGCGGTCATGCGCGGCTGACACCGGCTGTGGCGCGAACGGGCCGCCACGAAACGGCGCAACTGGCGGCCGATTACGATTGGGCGGCGCAGACACTCGACGTGACGGTCTCGACCGACGCCATGCGGTTGGAATCTCTGCGAGCGCAAGCAGGTCTCGCGGGGATCCCCTGGCTGCAGCATGTATCAGGCGGTTCGTGGAAGGGGCAACTCCACTATCATCTGCGGGCCCAGCCGTCCACTTCCGTAGCGCCTGTTGGACCCCCGTCGGATGCCGGCTGGTCGGGATCCTTCGACCTGAGCGATGCAAAGTTCCCTTTGCCAGGATTTGCCGAACCGGTAGCGGTGCAATCGGCCACAGCACATCTCGACGGGCTGCGGGTCACACTCGACCACATCCGCGGGGAAGCCGGCGGGATTGCCTTTACCGGCCAGTACCAGTATGCGCCGCAAGCGGTTCGCCCGCATCGCTTGAGTATCCGGATTCCGCAGGCTGACGTCGAGAAGCTCGAAGAGTCCCTCTGGCCCACTCTGCATCACCGCCGCGGATTGCTGGCGCGCGCGTTCGGCCTGGGCCGGGCATCCCTGCCCGGCTGGCTGGCGAACCTGCACGTGGACGCCAGCGTGCAAATCGGAATGTTGCGTCTCGCCGACGCCGAGGCCGACGATTTCCAGGCGCACCTGTTGTGGGACGCGGCCAAAGCGGCTCTCGATAATATTCACGCCCAGTTGGATGGCGGTTCAGTGACCGGAACGTTGGCCGTCAGGCTGCGTAGCGGCGGTCCGGCTTACCGGTTGCAAGCGCAACTAAAAGGGATGGCATGGAAATCGGGCGAGGTGGATGCGGACATTGTCGCTGAGTCGAGCGGCACCGGCTTGCAGTTGCTGTCCAATCTGCATTCCTCCGGCAGTTTCTCGTGCCGCGGGTTGGAGATGGACGGGCTGGCGGACGCGGCAGATGCCTCCGGTGATTTCGACCTGGTCTGGAGGCAGGCGGGACCCGTGTGGCACTTCCCCGAACTGGAACTGGTTTCAGGCGACGATACCTACACGGGGCAAGGCGCCACTGGGGCCGATGGCCGGCTGCTGATCCAGCTTTCCAGCGGGGACAAAGAAATGCGCATGCGCGGGACGCTGGCGCAACTACGGCTGGAACAGCCGCAAACCCGTCCGTGAGGTCCTTCGATCAGCCGCCCCAGTTGGCGCGCGACAGCTTGGCGTAGGTTCCTTCGAGATCTTCCGGCAGAACCCGCGTCTCGCCTACCGAAGTCATGAAATTGGCATCCGCCACCCAACGCGGCAACACGTGCATGTGAATGTGCCCGGCGACACCCGCGCCTGCTGCTTTGCCCACATTGATGCCTAGGTTGAGGCCATCGGGCCGGTACGCATCGCGCAGGTTCGCCTCAGCCTGACGCGCCAACAGGATCATCTCCCGCAGTGCATCATCGGCCACATCCTCAAGGAGCGCCACATGCGCAAAAGGAACCACCATCAGGTGGCCTGAGGTATACGGATAGCGGTTCAGGATAACGAAATTCAAACGGCCGCGGTAGAGGATGAAATTGTCGGCGTCGCGGTTCTGCGCGGGCAGCGCACAAAAGATACAGTCGATCGCCTGTTCCGCCGTGGTGACGTATTGGTAACGCCACGGGCTCCAAAGATAGTCCATACCGGCGCTAGAGCGTGGGTGCAGGCTCGCTGGAGGCAGGATCGGGTACCGCGGCCGGAGCTGCGTTGTTGACCACGTCCTTGAGTTCCTTGCTGGGCTTGAAATAGGGGATCTTTTTGGCGGGCACCTCGACGCGCGCGCCAGTCTTGGGGTTGCGGCCGATGCGTGGCTGGCGCTGCCGCGTCCGGAAGCTGCCGAAACCGCGGATCTCGATCTTGTCGCCGCTGCGTAAGGAACGCACGATGCTGTCGAAAATCGCCTCCACGATGACTTCGGACTCTTTACGCGTCATTTCTACTACTCGTGAGACTTCTTCAATCAGATCGGCCTTGGTCATGAACTGTTCTCCTTGTGCTCTCAAGCCGTCATAGCAGTATCGCGTGGATCGGACGGCTTTTGCAAGTTACTCCGCGTTGCGATCCTTGAGGCTCAGCGCCTCCTCGATGGTGCTAGTGGCGGCCGCGGCCTGACGCTGGTAGTCCGCCAGCCGGCTGTTCTCCTCGTCCTTGCTGACCTCTTTGAGGCTCAGCCCAATCTTCTTTCCAGCCTCGCTCATCTTGATGATCTTGAAATCGTATTCTTCGCCCGCCGCCAGAGGAGGCTCCCCCGGTCGGCGGCCGGAGTAGCCCGGCACCTCCGAGAAATGGCATAGACCTTCCACGCCTTCGGCCAGCTCCACGAATGCCCCGAAACCAACAATGCGCAAGACACGGCCGTGCACGACGTCTCCCGGCTGGTGGCTCCGGAAATAGCTCTCCCAGGCATCCGGCTGGAGTTGTTTAATGCCCAGGGAGAGGCGGTGGCCTTTGGAGTCTATATTCAGGATCACCGCCTGTACGAGCTGGCCCTTTTTCAAGACCTCGGACGGGTGCTTGACACGCTTGGCCCAGGAGAGGTCTGACACATGAACCAATCCGTCGATGCCCTCTTCAATTTCGATGAAGGCGCCAAATTCGGTCATGTTCCGCACGCGGCCCTCCACCACCGAGCCGACGCTGTAGCGGCTATCGATAGTGCTCCACGGGTTGGGCTCGAGCTGCTTGAGACCCAGCGAAATGCGCCGTTCGCGGGGATGCACTTCCAGCACCACCGCTTCCACCTGATCGCCCGCCTTCACGACTTTCGAAGGATGCTTCATGCGCCGCGACCAGGTCATTTCCGTGATGTGGATCAGACCCTCGACACCCGCCTCCAGTTCCACAAAAGCGCCGTAGTCGGTAACGTTCACAACCTGTCCCACAACCTTGCTGTTCACGGGGTAGCGTTCCGATACGGTTTCCCACGGATCGGGCTGCAACTGGCGCACTCCGAGCGACACGCGCTCCCGGGCGCGGTCGAACTTGAGGACCTTCGCCGTGATCGTGTCGCCCACGTGGACGACTTCCGAGGGGTGCGCGACATGGCCGTACGACATGTCGGTGACGTGCAGCAGACCATCCAGCCCGCCCAAGTCCACAAAGGCGCCGTACTCGGTCAGGTTCTTGACCACCCCGGTGACAATATCTCCCTCGTGTAATTGATCCAGCAGCGTGGTCTTCCGCTGGCTGATTTCCTCTTCGACCGCCAGTTTTCGCGAAACCACCACGTTGCCGCGGCGGCGATTGACCTTGATGACTTTGACGGGGATGTCCTGCCCGATAAAAGAATCCAAGTGGTGCACCGGCCGGGGATCCGCCTGCGAACCCGGCATGAACGCCTGCACGCCTACGTCCACCGAGAGTCCGCCTTTGACTCTTCCCAGAACGTGGCCCAGGATGATCGAGCCATCCGTATAGGCCTTCTCGAGGTTCTCCCAGACCCTGATCCGGGCGGCCTTCGCGTGCGAAAGGAGCACGTAGCCTTCCTGCGGTTCGCCGTGGTCGATCATCACGTCGACCACATCGCCGGGCTGCGCGGTCAACTCGCCACTCGGACCGAGAAACTGCTCGATGGGCACAAGGCCCTCGGACTTGTACCCGAAGTCAACAATTACGTCCTTTGATGTGACCTTAAGGATCGTGCCTTGTAAGATCTCCCCTTCGGCGGGCGGGGCCAGATGGGTATACTCGTCGAGCAGGGACTGGTAGTTCTCACCGTCCGCCTGGAACAGTTCGTCCACGTGTCCTTTGCTCTGATCGACGGCCATTACCGAGCCTCCGCTGGAGACTGCATCAGATGTATGCCGGGGGCTTACCGCTGCGGGAACACAACACAAGCGAGGATAGGTCCGATCTCAAGGACTCCGGGGAATTGCATCGAAGCCGACCCGCCTGATTCACCAGCAAAACACTGACAGATCAGTATGTTAGCAAATATACCCCGAGAAGTCACGTCTGTCAATCAGGCGAATCGCGCGGGTCCCGGCGAACAGCTCTGCCGCAGGGCCGGCAGCCGCCAGTCGCCAGGCGCCGAGCTAATCTCCTACCCAGCAACTGCCGATGGGCGTAACAGGAGTGGAACATGGATGCATCCGCACAGTTGACCGAGTACGCGCCCGGCATGCCATGGGCGATTGTGCAGCTTAAGAATCAATGGTTCGCCATAGCCAGCGCCGAGATTCGGGAGATCCTCATGGTCCCGGAAGTCGCGGCAGTTCCCGGCGAGCCGGACTACATCCGTGGAGTGATCAACCTGCGGGGACGCGTGATGCCGCTGGTTGACCTGCGCAAACGCTTGGGGCTGACCTCGGTGATCGAGGAAGCTCAGGCATTTTGCGACCTGATGGCGCGCCGCGAAGAAGACCATCGGCGGTGGCTGGCCGAACTCGAAGCGTCCGTCCGCGAACGCCGCAAGTTTCAACTCACCACGGACCCCCACCAATGTGCCTTCGGCAAATGGTACGACGCCTACAAGCCCGACAATCCCTGGGTCACCGCTTTGCTAGGCAAATTCAAAGAGCCGCACGGGAAGATCCATGGCGTGGCTATTCAGGTGGGCGAACTCGTAGCCGCGGGCCAACACGAGCAGGCAGCGCTGCGAATCGCGGAGACCCGCGCCACGACTCTCTCGGAAATGATCCAGCTTTTTGCCGAGTTGAAGAACCTGACAAACCAACAGCAACGCGAGACCGTCGTGGTGCTGGCCGCCGGCGGCAGAACACTTGGTGTTTGCGTGGATAGCGCCGTGTCGGTCGAAAAGCTGGCTGCCGGATCTGTGGAACCGTTGCCGGCCGGGGCCGCAGCCGTTGACGGTGGGGTGGTCTGCCGTGTGGCGAAACGTGCCGGCCATCCTGAGCCTCTGCTGCTGATCGAGGCCGGCCGCATCCTGGACCGGCATATCAAACTCGCAGCCTGAGCAGTTCACGCTGGCGGAGTGTACAGCCTTTTTACAGGCTTGACGCAAAACCGCGCTAATGCCTGCTCTAGAATCGGGAACATGCGAGTGTTCCTCATCAGCTTAGGACTGTCCAACCTGGTGATTTTGGCGAGTTCGCAGACAGGCTCCGCCGCGGGCGTAGCCGACTTCAACGGAGATGGCATCGAGGATATGGTGATGGCCAATGCGGCGGGCTCGGTGTTGGTATCCATTGGCACGGGGAATCTCAGTTACACGACGGCCTTTTACGAATTTCCCAGCAGCCAGTTCGGTCCAGGCGAACCAGAGACCGTAGTAATCGGTGATTTCAACAACGACGCGCATCCCGACTTTGCCGTAGGGACCTTCAATGGCGGCGTCGGGATCTATATCAACGGGGGCGACGGCACCTTCGTCGGGCCGGTGACTTACCAGGTCGGCGACGACCTGGGTTTGGCGACCGCGGATGTTGATGGCGATGGCAATCTCGACCTGGTGGGTGAAGACTTCATCATGCTGGGCGAGGGGAATGGACAATTCGAAGGTCCCGCGCCGCTGCTGCGAACCAGTTCGCGTCCGCCTGGCAGACGACTCACCGAAATTCCACCGAAGGCCACCAGCATCATCGGCAGCACGGTGGCTCTCGCGGATTTCGACGGCGATCACAAGTTGGACATTGTTACGCGAACAATTTCGACAGTGTTTGCTTGTTATCCGTTTTGGCGGGCGAAGGCAACGGAAAGTTCGAGTCCGCGCCACAAGCGGTGCTTTCCAATTTCGGCCCCGGCAGCAGTGCGCCGGCGATGGGTTCGGCAGACCTGAACGGAGACGGGCTGACCGATTTTGTGGTTGCCGAGCCCGGGGGCGCGCAGGTGCTGTTGAGCGCCGGCGACAACAAACTCAGCATCGGGCAATTCCTGAACACCGCGGGGAAGGCCTTGGTGCTGGCCGATGTCAATGGCGACGGGCGGCCGGCGATTTCAACGGCGATGGCAAACCCGATCTGGCGGTGATCATCAATTCGCCCCTGGCAGTGATGACGGGCGACGGCCAAGGTCATTTCACGGCTCCCACGCAGTTGTTCCCCCTTGGCAACCAGCCGATATGGATCTCGGTGGGCGATTTCAACAAGGATGGCAAACCGGACGTGGTAGTGGCAAACAATGGCCTGATTCAGTCGCCGGCTTCTACATCAGTTCTTCTGGGCAACGGCGACGGCACATTTCAGCCGCAGACCACGCTACCGCTGCCCGCCAATGCAGCTCCGTTGGATGTGGAAGCGGCCGATCTCAACGGCGACGGAAATCTGGAGATCGTCTCGTCCAACAGCAACGAAAGCTTTCTGTCGATATACCTCGGCAACGGCATCTTCCTCCAACCGTCGCAGGCTTTCTGTGCTTTCGGGCCCCAGAACATCATCATTCAGGACTTCGGCGAAGAAGACCCCGGAATACTGGTAGGCAAGGGCGATGGCACGTTTGAGCCGGCGAAGTTCTACGGCGCCGGTCCTCAACCTCTGCTGATCGAGGCCGGAAGCCTGACGCCGGGAGCCAAACCGAGTCTGGCCCTGGTCGGCACTTCACCGGTTTACTCGGTCCTGCGGAACACAAGCAGATAGGACTGCGGCTGCGCCGAAGAATGCGCGTAAATCCGGCAGTACTCTCCACGCCCGCACGGCACATTGCCTAAAACACCGCGTTCAGGTGATAATAGTATTGGACGCGCATTTGAACCTGCAGCCGAGTGGGGGAGATCGCGTTCCCTGGGTGCCGCCATCCGCCCCGGGATGAGGAGGCAAGTGCGTGAAGCGTGCCGGATCTGATGAGGCCCTACGATGTTCTTTTTGCCACAAGAGTCAAGACGTAGTCGGGAAGCTCATTTCATCCCCCAGTGATTACCCGCGAGCCTACATCTGCGATGAATGCATCGCGGTGTGCAACTCAATTTTAGACGACGACAAGGCCGACCAGCCCGCCGGGCTGTCGCACAAAATCCCAAAGCCTCTGGAGGTCAAGGAACACCTCGATCAATACGTGATCGGGCAGGAGGCCACCAAGAAGAAGCTGGCGGTAGCTGTCTACAATCATTGCAAGCGCATTCACATGAACCGGATGCGGGGCTCCGACGTGGAGCTTTCCAAATCCAACATCCTGCTGATCGGCCCGACCGGCACCGGCAAGACGCTGCTGGCGCAGACTCTGGCCCGCATTCTGGATGTGCCTTTCGCCATCGTGGACGCCACCACCCTGACCGAGGCGGGCTACGTCGGCGAGGACGTGGAGAATATCATCCTCAAACTGCTGCAGGCCGCCGATGGAGATGTCCAAAGGTGCCAGCAGGGTATCATATATATCGACGAAATCGACAAGATCTGCCGCAAGGACGAAAATCCTTCCATCACCCGCGACGTATCGGGCGAAGGCGTGCAGCAGGCGCTTCTCAAGATCCTGGAAGGCACGGTTGCTAATGTTCCACCGCAGGGTGGCCGGAAACATCCGCATCAGGAGTTCACGCCTGTGGACACGACCAACATCCTGTTCATCTGCGGCGGTGCTTTCGTGGGGCTGGAGAAGGTGATCGCCCGGCGCGTTGGCAAGAAATCCATGGGATTTCTGCCGGACGAAAAGAACGCTAAGGCCGTCTCCGTGGGCGGCCACCGGGACATTGATCTGCTCAACCAGGTGCAGCCTCAGGATCTGATCAAGTTTGGGTTCATTCCCGAGTTTATCGGGAGGTTGCCGGTGAATGCGGTGCTCGAGGATCTGGACAAGCAGGCGCTGGTGCAGATTCTGGTCAAGCCCAAAAACGCGATCGTGCGGCAGTATCAGAAGTTGTTTGAGTTTGAAAACGTGCGGCTGAAATTCAGTGACGACGCCATGGAAGCGATCGCGGATCTGGCGTTGGAGCGCAAGGTGGGGGCGCGTGGTCTGCGCATGATCCTCGAGGATCTGATGCTGGATCTGATGTACTACCTTCCCTCTTACAAAAAGGTGAGAGAGTTCCTGGTTACCAGGGAGATGGTGCTTTCCCAGAAGATCAGTCTTACAATATTAGAAAAGGCCGGCTAGGCGGACGCCGCCTGGTGACCTCCGTCGATCGCCTGCCCGGTCTCCAGATTGGCTCGGCCTCAGGTAGCCGGGCGTGAACCCTTTCGGAGAAACATGCTGACATCCAAGGAAAAATCTGACACGCGGCGTTTGCCGATGATGCCGATTCGGGACGTAGTGATTTTCCCGTACATGATGACCCCCTTCGTGGTGGGCCGCGAATCCAGTGTGCGGGCGCTCGAGGAGGCCATGGCGGGTGACAAAAAGATCTTCCTGGCCACCCAGCACGACGCGTCAATTGATGAGCCGAAGCCCAACGAGATCTATAGCGTCGGCACCGTCGTCAATATCGTCCAGAGCCTGAAGCTGCCGGACGGGAATATCAAAGTGCTGGTGGAGGGCGTGGAGCGGGCCAAGGTGGTCTCCGTCACCGGCGACGAAGGATTCTTCCGGGCGGTGGTGCGCACCTTCAACTTCAAAGTGGACGCCGGCCCGCAACTGGATGCGCTCACGGGCCGCGTCACTTCCCTGTTCGAACAGTACGTCAAGCTGAGCCAGAACCTCAACTACGAGACCATGATCGCCGCCATCCGGGTGGACGACCCCGGCAAACTGGCGGACACGGTGGGCGCCAATCTGCAGCTCACCATCGAGGAAAAGCAGGAATTGCTCGAAATCTTCGATCCCGTCGATCGGCTGACGCGGGTGGCCGAAATGCTGGACATCGAGATCGAGAAGCTTAACGTGGATCGCACAATTCAGGGCCGCGTGAAGCGCCAGATGGAAAAGGCGCAGAAAGAGTATTACCTCAACGAGAAGATCAAAGCCATTCAGAAGGAACTGGGCCGTGGCGAGAAGAGCGAGATCGATGAGCTGAAGAAGCGCATCGAGACCGCCGGCATGACCAAAGACGCCTTGGAGAAGGCCATGGCGGAGCTCAAGCGGCTGGAGAACATGCCGCCCATGTCCGCTGAGTCCACCGTTTCGCGCAACTATCTCGACTGGCTGCTGGCCGTGCCGTGGAAGAAGCGCTCCAAGGAGATCCGCGACCTGCACTTCGCCGAGGAGGTGCTCGAATCCGATCATTACGGCCTGGAGAAGGTCAAAGAGCGCATTCTGGAGTTTCTGGCGGTGCGCCGGCTGGTCAAGAATCCGAAGGGATCGATCCTCTGCTTTGTGGGGCCGCCAGGCGTCGGCAAGACGTCGCTGGGCATGTCCATTGCCAAGGCCACGGGCCGCAAATTTGTGCGCATGTCGCTCGGCGGCGTGCGCGACGAGGCCGAAATCCGCGGTCATCGCCGCACCTACATCGGGGCGCTTCCCGGCCAGGTCATCCAAATGATGAAGAAGGCCGGCACGCGCAACCCGGTCTTCATGCTGGACGAGATCGAAAAGATGTCCATGGATTTCCGCGGCGATCCTTCCGCAGCACTGCTCGAGGTTCTCGACCCCGAGCAGAACTACATGTTTGTTGACCATTACCTGGATGTGGAGTATGATCTGAGTCAGGTCTTCTTCATCGCGACGGCCAACGTTCTGCATACCGTTCCGCCCGCCTTGCAGGACCGGATGGAGGTCATCCGGCTTTCCGGTTACACCGAGTTTGAAAAGCTGGAAATCGCCAAGCGGTTCCTGGTCCGCAAGCAGATGGAGCAGACCGGATTGACGAAGAATCAGATCGAGCTTGCCGAGGACGGACTGCTGGGTCTGATTCAGTACTACACGCGCGAGGCCGGCGTCCGCAACCTGGAGCGCGAAATCGGCAATATTTGCCGCAAAGTGGCGCGCAAGGTCGTGAACGCTCAAAGCGCTAAGGAGAAGAAAGCCGCGCCAAAAACCGTCATCACGGGCGAGATCCTGCCGGATTTGCTGGGGCCGCAGCGGTTCCGCGACCTGCAGGCGGAAAAGAAGAACGAAATCGGCGCCGCCGTGGGGCTGGCGTGGACCGAAATGGGCGGCCAGATCCTGACCACCGAAGCTACCCTGATGGAGGGCAAGGGAAAGCTGACCATTACCGGCAAGCTGGGCGACGTGATGCAGGAGTCCGCACAGGCGGCCATGAGCTATATTCGTTCCCGCGCGCACCAGTTCGGGCTGCCGCGGGATTTCTACCGGAACCTGGACGTGCATGTACACATCCCGGAGGGCGCCATTCCCAAGGATGGCCCATCGGCCGGAATCACGATGGCCACCACGATTTGCAGCGCGCTCACCCGGATTCCGGTGCGGGGCGACATTGCCATGACCGGCGAGATTACGCTGCGGGGCAAGGTGCTGGGTATCGGAGGGCTGAAGGAGAAACTGCTGGCGGCTCATCGTCATGGGATCAACGAGGCCATCGTGCCGCTCGACAACCAGAAGGATCTGCCGGATATTCCCGAGAATATTCGTAACGAGATGAAGATTCATTTCGTCGAGTCGATGGACGAGGTTCTGAAAGTCGCTCTCGAACGGGAGATCGTGGCGCTGCCCATGCAGGCCAACGCTGGGGTTGATGTGGCCGCGCAGCCGGAGGAAGTTGTAGCGCATTGAACGGCGTGATTCGGGGATCGCGCGGCAGCCGGCGATTTTCGCTAGATTGTTAATTGACAGCCTTTTTGTAACATCCGCGGCTAGGCCAAACCAGTTCCCCTCCGGCGGTTTGCCCGAGATCGCGTTTTTAGGGAGAAGTAACGTAGGAAAGTCCAGCCTGATCAATGCGCTTGTAGGGCGCAAAGGGCTGGCTTTCACGAGTGGCACTCCGGGTCGCACACAAACGATCAATTTCTACAGGATCGAAGGCTCGCTGTACTTCGCCGATCTTCCCGGATATGGTTACGCCCGGGTTCCCCGACAGCGGGCCGACGAGTGGCGCGGTCTCGTCGAGAGCTACCTGTTGACTCGAAAGACTCTGGGTCTTTCCTTTTTGATCCTGGATGCCCGCAGGGGCTGGATGGATCACGATTTGCAACTCAAGCAATGGCTCGAGCTTCACGAACGGCGATACCAGGTGATCGCCACCAAGATGGATAAGTTGAATCAATCGGAACAAGGGCACGCTTTGGCGCGCATCCGCCAGGAGCACACCGAACCGCTGCCGTTCTCGGCCACCACCGGCCGGGGAGTGAGGGAAATTTGGCAAGTGATAACGAAAACACTCCAGACGCGGTAAACCCCACCACACCGCAAGAACCACAGGTCAGTCCGGCCGAGCGCCCGCACGAACGGCCTGCCCGCGAGAACGGACCTGTCCGCGAAGGGTCCACACCCATCCGGGACCAGGCCCCTCCGCCCGCGCCCACGCGTGATGGCTCGGGCGCCGAGAAACCCGAGCAGGCTCCGGCCCCTCCGCCCGCCATGCAGCACCACCTCGGGCACCGGCGCAACAAGCCACCTGCGCAAGCCAAGAACGGCTCGCCGACGCTCGATCTGGTGGAGCTGAAGGATATGAGCATCCAGCGGCTCAACCAGGTGGCCAAAGACATGAACGTGGCCGGCGCCGCCGGATTGCGCAAGCAGGAACTGATCTTCAAAATCCTGCAAACCCAGGCGGAGAAAAGCGGACTGATCTTCTCCGAAGGCGTGCTCGAGTGCCTGCCGGATGGTTTTGGCTTTCTGCGCGCGCCCGAGTACAACTATCTGCCCGGCCCTGACGATGTCTATGTCTCACCGTCGCAGATCCGCCGCTTCGATCTGCGCACCGGCGATACGATCTCCGGCCAGATCCGCCCGCCCAAGGAGGGTGAACGCTACTTCGCCCTCATCAAGGTCGACGCCATCAATTTCGAGCCGCCCGAGGAGGCCCGTAACAAGATCTTCTTCGACAACCTGACGCCGCTCTATCCTAACGAGCGCGTCAAGCTCGAAACCGTGAAGGAGAATTACTCGGGCCGCGTCATGGACCTGCTGACGCCCATCGGCAAAGGCCAGCGCGGGTTGATTGTCTCGCCGCCCCGGACCGGTAAGACGATGCTCCTACAAAGCATCGCCAACTCCATCACCACCAACCATCCCGAGGTCACCCTGATCGTGCTGTTGATCGACGAGCGTCCCGAAGAAGTCACCGACATGCAGCGTTCGGTGCGGGGCGAAGTGATCAGCTCCACGTTCGACGAACCGGCCACGCGCCACGTGCAGGTGGCTGAGATGGTCATCGAGAAAGCCAAGCGCCTTATCGAGCACAAGAAGGATGTGGTCATTCTGCTCGACTCGATCACGCGCCTGGCGCGCGCCTACAACACCATTGTGCCGCCCTCCGGCAAGGTGCTCTCCGGCGGCGTGGACTCCAATGCCTTGCAGCGCCCCAAGCGCTTCTTCGGCGCCGCCCGCAACATCGAGGAAGGCGGCTCGCTCACCATCATCGCCACCGCGCTCATCGATACCGGCAGCCGCATGGACGACGTGATTTTCGAGGAATTCAAAGGCACCGGCAACCTGGAGATTCACCTGGAGCGCAAGCTGGTGGACAAGCGCGTCTTCCCCGCCATCGACATCAACAAGAGCGGCACGCGCAAAGAGGAACTGCTGCTGCCTAAGGAAGAGCTCAACCGGGTGTGGATTCTGCGCAAGGTGCTGAACCCGCTCTCGCCTGTTGAGACCATGGAGTTGCTGCTCGACAAGCTCGCCAAGACCCGCAATAACGGCGAGTTTCTCGCCTCCATGAGCGGGTAGCGCTATACTCCAGTCATGGGAACGTCGGTCGTCGTATCCGAACAGGAATATCTCACGACCAGCTATGAGCCTGACGTGGAGTACGACGACGGGCTACTCCTGGAGCGCAACGTGGGCGAACAACCCCATAGTCTTTTACAACTTGCGCTCGGCTCGTTCTTATTTGAGCGCCGTAAGCGCTTCGGGATTCGGGTCCTTGCAGAACAACGGATTCGCATCGCTGCCCGCAAATACCGCATCCCTGACGTCTGCGTGTACCTGGAGCCGGTTTCTCGCGATCCGGTACTTAGCACGCCGCCGTTCATCGCCATCGAAATCCTCTCCCCCGAAGATCGCATGACGCGGGTGCGCAAGAAGGTGGACGAATATCTCGCCTTCGGAGTCATCTACGTCTGGGTGGTCGACCCCGAAGCCCGCCGCGCCGACGTCTATACGGCGTCCGGTTTTTACGAAGCCAAGGACGGGGTGCTGCGCACGAAGGATCCCGCCATCGAAGTCCCGCTCGCTGAACTGTTCCAGGCGCTGGATGAATAGCGCCGGCGACGCCATTCTGCTGGTTTCCTTCGGCGGTCCCGACCGGCCGGAGGAAGTGATTCCGTTCCTCGAGAATGTCCTGCGCGGCCGCAACGTGCCACGCGAGCGCATGCTTCAGGTCGCCGAACACTACTACCACTTCGGTGGCAAAAGTCCCATCAACGATCAGAACCGCGCGCTGATGGCCGCACTGCGCAAGGTTCTGGACACCGCTGGTCCGCCGCTGCCTGTTTATTGGGGCAATCGCAACTGGCATCCGCTGCTGGCCGACACGCTTCGCCAGATGGCGGCGGATGGCATCCGGCGCGCCTTTGCGTTCGTGACCTCCGCGTACAGTTCCTATTCCGGCTGCCGCCAGTACCTGGAAGACCTGGCGCGTGCGCGCGAAGCTGTGGGAGCTGCGGCGCCCGAGGTGCTGAAGCTGCGGGTATTCTACAACCACCCCGGTTTCATCGAGCCGATGGCCGAACGTGTGCGCGCCGCGCTTCGCCAGGTTCCCGCCGGAACCTCGGCCGCGCTGGTATTCACCGCGCACAGCGTGCCTGTCGCGATGGCTGAGACCAGCCGCTATGTGGAACAGGTGGAAGAAGCCTGCCGGTTGGTCGCCGAGCGCTGCGGCCGCCGGCCCTATCGGCTCGTCTATCAGAGCCGTAGCGGACCGCCCGGCCAACCCTGGCTGGGTCCTGATATCCTGGATTATTTGCGCGAACTGGCCGCGGCAGGCTCGCCCGGTGACGTGGTCGTCGCGCCCATCGGATTCATTTCGGACCATATGGAAGTGGTCTACGACCTGGACACGGAAGCGGCCCAGTTATGCCGGAGACTTGGCTTGCGCATGATCCGCGCCGAAACTGTGGGTAGCGACCCGCGCTTCGCCGCCATGATCCGTGAGCTGGTGCTGGAGCGCATGGGCGCCGCACCCAAGCGCGCGCTGGGCCCCTGCGGCCCCAGCCATGATATCTGTCCGGAAGATTGCTGTCCGGCTCCCGGGAGAGCGCGCCCCTCATGAGCACCGAATCGGTCTGGGATTATCCACGCCCGCCGCGCCTGGAAGGCACAACGCGCCATATTCGGGTGCTGTTCAACGGCGCGACGATCGCCGACACTCGCCGCGCGCTACGCATTCTGGAGACCAGCCACCCGCCCGTATACTACATCCCACCCGAGGATGTGCGCATGGATCTGCTGGTCCAGTCGTCGCGCCACACATATTGCGAATTCAAAGGTGAGGCTTCGTATTGGGACTTAACTGTCGGCGGCAACGTGGCGCGTGACGCCGCCTGGAGCTATCGCCACCCCAACCCGAAATACGCCGCCTTACGCGGCCATCTGGCCTTCTACGCCGGCCGCGCCGGCGAGTGCTTCGTGGATGGCGAGAAGGCCGAACCCCAGGCCGGCGAGTTCTATGGCGGATGGATCACGTCCGACATCCGAGGCCCTTTCAAGGGCGGTCCGGGTACGCACGACTGGTGACCCTTCTGCGAACCAGCCACAACCCGGCAGGCGCCAACCATAGAATTCCGAGAGTGGCTCCACTCAGCCAGGCGCCGGCGTAGACTGAAGCTGGCCTGTAACGCAGGGTGCAATGACTGTTGCCGGCGGGGATCACGACTCCGCGTAGCGCGCCATCCACTTTCCAGATGCGCGCCGGGTGGCCGTTCACGGTGGCCATCCATCCCGGATAGTAGATCTCGCTCAACACAAGCAACCCTCGGCCGTTCGCGTGGACCTTCACGTCCATGCGGTTGGCTTCGTATTGATCGAAATGCACGTACTCGCCGGCAGTGTCGGGAGCCGCATACAAGGGTGTTTCCAGCCGTGTAGTGAGCAACGCAGTCCGGTGCAGATCTATCCCAGAAACATCCGCTGATGATTCAACGATAACTTGATGTACGATCCACCCCCGCGGATATGCGCGAGGATTCTCGTACACCTTCCATGTGGAATCCTGATAAACGGCCCCCGCGTCGGGCGTAGCGGCAGGTTTGACCACATACCGGACATTCAGCAGATCAGTCTGGCCCACAATCGCCGCATAGTCCTTGAGCACTGTGACGCCGGCGCCACCGGTAGTTTGAATTTGAAAGACATCGCCGATATTTGGAGCCGAGTCCATCGCCATCTGCACGCGAAATGGTCCTGGCTGGGCTTTCAGAAA
>Ga0335078_10005104_pt1 | contig 19413 bp, 46 predicted proteins | sample Lox_Sample_32_FD_206711 | JGI IMG/M metagenome (GOLD analysis project Ga0335078, IMG submission 206711) | Soil microbial communities from Loxahatchee National Wildlife Refuge, Florida, United States - Lox_Sample_3.2 | ecosystem: Environmental > Terrestrial > Soil > Wetlands | place: USA... | reverse complement strand
ATTCATAAATTTTGCGAATTGATGATTCCGCGCGTCGTGATACCAAGAAAAAAAGCAGCGCTGCAAGATCAATGGCGCGTATTTATATTATTCCCGATGCGTAATCGCGGAGCGGCTAAGGCACTCATAAGTAGGGAAAACGCACTCACTCAAATAGCGAACGGGAAGATTTTTAAGCCTTATATCCCGCCAAAAAAGACTTATTGCAAATACGGGCATCCTTATGCCGGTAACAATCTTTACACCGCGCCAAGCGGAGCGCGTCATTGCAAAGAATGCCGCAGACGGGCAGACAAGAAATCCAAAGAAAAGATGAGGGAGAGACATAAATGCGTCTGAGAAAGATCGAACTGGACAACTATCGTAATCACGGCCACTCAGTTTTGGAGTTAGGCGATACCTCTTTCGTTGTCATCCGTGGTTCCAACCATGCCGGTAAATCATCGATCCGAGACAGCATCTCAATGGCTCTGGCATCGACCAGCTCCAGTCTCGATCCGCTGGGCAGGGAGTTCAAGCGGAAGATCAAGCGCAATGCAGACAAGGCCGTCGTCAAAGTGGACATCGAAGGCGACAAGCATACCGTACAGCAATGCGTGACTCTGAACACAAACACATCAGGGCGTGTGCCGCGCTCGAAATGCCTCGATGATCCAGATTGGAAGCCTCTTCCGTTCGACAACTTCCTTACGCGCTACAAGGACGCATTGCTCGTTGCGGTCAATACTGACTACTTTCTGCACAAGATGGGCGAGAAAGAGCAAAAGGCTCTGCTGGCTAAGCTCGCTTTGCCGGAGCGCTACGACTTTCCGAAGGACACGATCTTAGCGACGTACAAGGCTTTGCGTATCGTGAACGATGAAATCGAGAAGATGCTGAAGGGAGAAATCCCGGCGACGCCGCAGGCAATGGCTGGATTGAAGGGCTACATCGACTTTGACGGTGAGCCTTTCTCGGTAATCGACAAGGCGTACAAGTTGCTTTACCAGGAGCGGAGCCTCGTCAACCGGCAAGTGAAAGATTTTGTGATTCCCGATCCGCCACCGGCTGCGGCACCGGGCGTAGATTCATACTCGCTCCAACAGGAGTTGGAAGCGGCGCGCGCTGAGCGCCGGAAGATCGACGCCGAAAAAGATGCGGCAGTCCACGCGGCGACTGATGTGTCCGTCAAGCGCGGCAAGCTGCAAACCAAGATCGAGAACCTCCGCGAAAAGTGTCGAGAGATCAAAACAATGATCGACGGTGTGGCATCATCGATTCTCTCTCCGGAGAAATTGGCCGAACTCCAGAAAATTGTTCAGAACCACGCAAAGTGCACGGAGCTTCGCGGGGGGATCGCGGACGCCGACAAGATACTCGGTGAGTACAACGAAGCTCTGAAGCGCTGGCAGTCAATGACTGGGGATAATCTGCGTTGCGGCGAATGCGATCAGCGAATCACCAAGGAATATGTCGACAAGTCGATAAAGGATACGCAGGAGCTTCTAACGCGCTATGTTGATCGCAAAGCCATTCTCGTTGAGGAACTGAAGACTCTCGGCGATATGGATGGCGCGGTTCTGGCAATTGAACATCATGAGAAAGCGGCGAACGAAAGAGATGCGTACGCCAAAACGCTCGATGAGAAGGTCAAGGAAGGCAAAGCCGCTGTCGAGGAACTGAAGGCGCTTGGTGAGCCCATCGATGTTGCTGCACAATTTGTCGAGCCTCTGAAGCAGATCGACGCCAGGATCAACGGATTGATCGAGCAACTTCGCCCAGTGATCGCCGCTGAAGAGAGGGCCAAGGAGATCAAGATCAAGAAAGAGGTTCTGGAGAAGCTGGAAAAACAGGCTGCAACTCTGGACGAACTGGTGAAGTATTTCGACAAAGACGGCATCAAGGCCAAATTACTGGCAGAGCATGTAGGGGGATTCGAACGGAAGATCAACGAAACGATGAGTGCTTTTGATTACAAGTGCTCGCTCTCAATAGAGCCCTATGACTTTCAGGTGACCAATTCTGAGGGAGACAGTTGCCCGGTGACGGAGCTATCGGACTCTGAGGAGTTGATGTTTGGCGTAGCCTTTCAAGGGGCTGTGAGCCGTGCTGCTGGCATCGGCTTTATTGTGGCAGACAGGATGGAGACATTCGACATAGGAGAGCGGCAGAAAGCGAACAGGTGCCTCTATCGCATGGCAACTGATGGGACGCTGGAGCAGGTCGTCTTGATTATGACGGACAAGTCAACCGAAGTTCCCAAACTGCCGAATTCAAAATTCTTCTTTGTCGAGAAGGGAACAGTGAAAGAGTTACGGAGTGAGTGAGTCATGAGAACTTCAGTCAGCGCATACACTTCAACTTGCGACAAGTGCGGGAAGAGCCAAACAGGCGAATCCTCGTATCCTCCACTTCATTCCATCTATCTGCATGATATGCGGGGCCAGTTTGCGTCTTCTGATTGCCATCGGCATTTCATGGACCTGTGCGAGGAGTGTTTTAATCGGATGCTAGAACACCTTGGTGCGTCGGATAGATGGGCTGAACTTCAACAAGAAGCAAGGCGGTATAGGAGTTGCGAACTATGATCTTGCCGTTCGCGAAGAAATTCCGTGTCGATCTGTATCGGAACGAGGACAGAGACGGATGGTGTTTCCGTATCCTCGCGGGCATCGTTTTCCTTGCGGTTCACAGGAACTACACCCACCACTGGGATTACTGGGACAAGCAAAGCGGGATCAGCGTAGGTTATATCCCGTTGCACTGCAACGAGGGAGACAGGATGCCAGCATGGAATTGGCTGTGGGTGACGCAGGCTAGGATCGGGGGAGGATTATGAGCTTCCCATTCGACCATTTCATCGATCATTTCATCGAAGACGACAACGTTCCACCCGGAACACTATTCATCATCAACCCACGGTACAAGACTGTCCAAACCAATCGGGGAGAGCCGCCGAAGCTAGAAACAGTTTTGGATCTGGAAGCCACAGCGAAGGCATCGCTGGTTATCAAGAACATCGGAACAGGAAAGGGATAGACATGCTAGGGATCGTGAGGTGGTTCTCGAAAGAGAAAGGCTATGGCTTTATCGGTTGCTCAGATGGAACCGATGTTTTCGTTCATTTCTCGGAAATCCAGATGGACGGCTACAAGGAACTCAAGAAGGATCAGAAAGTTTCCTTCGACACCGAAATAGGCGACAAGGGGAAGCTGCAAGCGATCAACGTGAAAGTGATCAAGTGATGGTCAAGCCTGTCGGAGTCGGGAGCCTATTCGTTCAGGACATTCACAAAACGTGGATGAGCCTCACTAGCTCCCGCTACGGCGCGATGATGGAGAGGCTCGCCAAGAAGAAACTGATCGATAAGGCTCATCCTCCATTCACGTGCGACCAATACCGTGAACTACTTCTGAAGGCTATGAACGGCAAGGAAGATGGTTTTGTTTGCTGCCGGTATTGCCGTGGTTTTTTCGGAATCAAGGATATTGGTTCTGACCACGCTAAACCATTGGATCGCGGCGGTTCGTTCGGCCTCGATAACTTGGAATTTCCATGCAAGCGCTGTAACTTAATCAAGGGAAAAATGACGCCAGATGAGTTGTTGCTCCTGATGGAGTTTCTGGAAACCAAGATTCCCTTAGCGCGAATGGAAGTGCTCAACAGGCTGGAAATCAGCGTACAGTTGGTCATCGGCCACCGAGCCAACGCGCCAGTGATAAACGAACTGAAGGAGCGCGGGGATTGGAAGCGGGTGCAGGACCTGCGCAAGCAACGGAAGCGGGATAAGGAAGCGGGCTTGGGAGCGTTCTGATGAAGAAGAGCTTGAAGCTGCGCATCCTAGAAGCCCTCGCCACGTTTCCAGACGGATCGGCTAGATACCACGCCGTGCTTTGGAAAGTTTGGCCCCCTGATGAGTATCCGCGCGCCCATCGGCACAGCAGCAAGGGTGGGCCTCCCGGAGTGGCGATGTCTTTTGGCAGGGCTCTCAATCAAATGCAGCGAGAGAATTTGATAATGCGGCCACACAACCGTATGGAAGGCGACTATAGCCAAGAGGATATTTTGCTGCTAAGTCCTGGGCGGAAAGTGCTTGAGGGATCGAAATGAAAGAAAGATGCGGCAGTGGCGCGGCGGCCACGCGCCCGGACATGATGCGGTCGTGGAACTGCATCAGGCGATGAAAGCGTATGTACCGGAACTCAAACGACCGAAGTTGGATGAGGTAGCAAAATGAAAGCGCTGAGCCTCTGGCAACCGCACGCACAGGCAATCGCACTGTCGCTGAAAGTTTTTGAAACAAGACCATGGTCAACATCCTATCGCGGTCCTGTTGCCATCCACGCGGCCAAAAAGCCATTCCGCTACCAAGACTACCCGGCAGACTACTTCCAAGAGGTCTGCCGTCAACTGAGCCGAGCGGGATGCCCACACTACGCACTGGACTACGGCAAAATTCTGTGTGTGGTGGACGTGGTGGATTGTGTACCGACAGGAACATTGCGAGGCAGGATCGGTGGTGCGGAATTCTGGGGAGACTTTCGGGACATCGGAGACGACGGGAAACAACGTTATGCCCTGAAGCTCGCCTGCCTGCGAGTGATCGACCCACTCAAGCGTCCAGCGGTCACGGGTAAGCAAAAGTGGTTTGAAGTACCAGACAACATCTTGCAATTCAATTGAGAGGAGCACCATCATGGAAGCACATCAGGTACGAGTCGTAGATGAAAAGGCTGCGCTCGACGAGAAAATCAGCAGGCTCACAGCGTTCATGGGCGGAACGATATTCGCCTCACTCGACGATGCAGAGCGTTCGCGCCTGTCCATTCAGTTGCAGCACATGGAGGGCTACTCAGCGATTTTAGGTCAACGCATCGCAGCATTCTGAAAATTCAAACCAAGAAAAGAAAGGACGACATGCCAGTACGAATTTCGAAAGAATCGTTGTATTTGAGGTACGACTTCACGACGGAAGATCGGCTCCAGATGTGCGAAGAACTCGCGCAGGCGTACAACCGTAACCAACAGATCGACGACGAAGAAACCGTGATGAAGGCCCAGATCAAAGACAAACGGGCCAATGTGGATGCGACCGTGGGCTCACTCTCGCGGAAACTGAACGACCGATTTGAGATGAGAAACGTGGACTGCGAACTTGTCTACGATTTTCCAAATGTAGGCGAGGTGAGCTACAAACGGAAGGACAATGGCGAGATCGCCAAGACGCGACCGATGACGGAGATGGAGCGCCAGATGGACCTGCCGCTTCAGGAACCGGCGACGCCGGAGGCCGAGAAGGAATCCATTGAAGCATCGGCCAAGGCCGCTGACGACTTCTTTGGAGAGAAAGCCGTCACAGAGCAACCAGGAGAAGCGGCGGAGAAAACCGACCCTCCGGCCAGCAATGTGACGGAGATGCCGCAAGGCGGGAAGAAGAAGAACGGGAAGCCGGTGGTGAACTAGCGATGACGTGGAAGCAAGCGTGGGCGGAGGCTAAGCGTCGCTGGCCCGCTCACGCCCATATCAGTGACCGGTACTGGCGCGGCCACGAGTCGCCCGACAGATTCTTAGTGAGCGACTGCGGCAACATCTACGGCATCGGAAGGACATGGGAAGAGGCATTCGCCGAAGCGGACAAGAGAGCCAATGAGCCATCCCAATAAAGCGCACTTCACCGGGATTCTGACGCGACTGGACGAGCCAAGCACGCGGTCCCCGGCTGGAGCGCGTGGCCACAACGTGGTGCTTCTGTCCTCGGCGGCGCGAGAGGCATTGCCGAGCCTGATCGGGATGGGAATCTCGGTGGACTCCGACTTTGACCGGCACAGAGCAGATCACAAAGTGGGCGTCATCGAGTCGGCCCACATCGATGAGAAAGACCTTGTGGTGGCCGGATATTTGTGGAAGCTGGATGCGCCGGAAGTCGTCAAGAGAATCGAGGCTTGTGCCGAGCCGTTAGGCATGAGTTATGAACTCCACGATGCACACGTAGACGACCTGCGAGCGGACATTTGGGTTTTAAGCAAAGTGACATTTGCGGGAGCAGCTATTCTATTGAAGGAAAAAGCTGCATACGAGATGACTAAGTTCGTCCTGCTGTGACGGCGGCGGAAGGGGGAGGGGATGTGAGCGATAAGCACACAATCGAAGCAGCTTCTTTGGCGGATTCTTCCGCTGATGTTTGCCGAATCGCGAAGGTGTTGGAATCGCGAGACGAACGTATCGCCCAGCTAGAAGTGCAGAAAGAGGAACTATTCGCTCAATTGCACGCCAAGGACCTACACGCCCCCACCGGCAGTGGGGCATAACCGCAGGCAGATAGAAAGGCAGGTGATGCGAAATGATTACTCAACCGCCGCCGCCAACATACGTGCAGCCTTCGAGTACGCCGCGCAGCCAGTAGGCTCCGTATCTGGCTGGCATTTAACCACTGGGCATAACCGCAGGACGCAGCCAGCGAATGAAAGGTGGTGAACACATTGACAAACTACCGGAGCCGACATTTGACACTGTTCCTCTTACTGTGCAGCAGCCTAAGTGCCCAACGGGTTACGATTGGTACGTCGAAGAACCAAGCTCATGTACAGCCGAATGTATACCTGATGAGCACAGCAACGGATGCAGAAACACTTGCGCCAAGCCAAAGTACAGTTGCAGACCAGTTGCAGGATCAACAAAGGTTCCAGATTGACGGCGCAGAGCGAGGCCCCGTAACTCTGGCCGCATTATCAGACGGGGCATAACCGCAGGAGGAGACAGTGAGACCAACCAAGGATTTTAGCGGTCAGAAGTACCGCAAGGCTCCGGTTCAGCATCCGCCGTCATGGGCTCTAAAGGAAGGGGATCGCGTCTTTGTGCTGCAGGACCATCCGTGGGCAGGACGCGCAGGCGTGTTGATCGCTTACGAGATGTACGGTCTCGGCTGGCATGGATGGCGCGTGAAGCTCGACGGCAACTGCGGCGAGTGCTACGCGAACATCGATCAGTTACAGCGGGCATAACCGCAGGATGGGGGATCAATGGCAATTCGCGACGAGGAGTGGCAGCGGATATTCGACGCTAAAAAAGCGCGTCAAGTGAACCACGAACGTTGCGCCGCTATGATAGTGGCCTGCGATTGCGACTGGTGCCTCGAAAAAGAAACAGACAGGGAGCGGGAAGAGCAGTTAGACCGCAGGATAGGGGGAGACGAATGGAAGAGCACTACCTGACCGAAGATAGAATCCTCGCCAATATGAAGCTTGACGATCCTTGCGAGATTCACATCGACATCACAGAGGACCGCGTTTCACTCACAATCGGCCAGCGCGATTTTGGGTGGAAACGTGGATGCCCTGATCTTGCTGACGCTGGTACGGTACTGCGTGAACCGATCATCGACGAAGGGTAGTTTGGTGCAATAACCGCACCGGGATGAGGGGAATGACGAAAGCTGAATTTGAGCAGTTGCCCTTTGGAACCGTAGTATTCGACTACTCAGACGAAGAGCTAGGGGAAATCATTCCTGCTGAATTCGGTTCAGTAAAGTCGAAGATTCAATGGGACAACGGATTGGTGACGGTGGTTATCAGTGATGGGGATGTAAGTTCTGTTCGAGTTTCTAGGACTCGCAGCCCGCGCACCTGATGGGGCGCAGAGGGGAAGCGAAATGGGAGGATCTAGAATGGGTTTTGATCTGCGCACGAGGGTGGGATGGCGCAACCTGATGACCACCTACAAGTATCGTGCGTACAAGCGAGACTGGAAGATGGTTTTCACCGATACCGTCATGCCAATTGTCTGCGCAGTTATCGGGCACCGAGTCTACGACAGCAACGCTCCCGGTTCACCTCCAGAATGGGCCTGCAAGCGCTGCTGCCACTACGTAAAGGCTCCGTCCATGGCGCAGAGGGAGGGATGAGGGGAATGCAGATACGACGTGCACAGCCTAGCGAGACGCGACAGTTGAAAGATTGGATCGCTGCGCACCATTATTTGCAATCCTGTCCTCCTGGGTTCGTTCACCTTTACGAGTTTCTTGAGGGCAAAGAACTAATCGGCGGCATGCTGCTCGGAAGGCCCAGCGCGAAACAATACGATCCCGATAAGATTTTGCAGCTTCACCGGATGTTTTTCGTCGATGAGACTGAGCGGTTTGTCGAGAGCCACGGCCTTGCCCTCATGCGGAAGCATGTGCGTACGTGGATTCCCCAAATTAAAGGTCTGTTGAGCTATAGCGATCCGAGTGAAGGTCACGAAGGAACCGTTTACGAAGCCGATAATTGGTGCCCTCTGGGCATGACCGATGAACATTGGGGCTATGGATGGAAATCGAGAGGCGGTCGCCGCGATCAAAGACTGAGCAAGAAAATGCGGTGGTTTCGCAGTCCGTAAGCCCACCCCAACCCTGACCACCGTAGGATGATGCGATGCGCTACAAACTCTGTAGATTGTGCGGACAGCCGATGAAGCCCAAAGGCGTAAAAAAGAAGCCCGACTACTTCGACCACGCCACCGGATGCCCCTACTCGCGCAGGAAACGTACCAAAAGATACAAACGGTACATTGTCAGTGAGATTTGATAATCCCACGGTCGGGAGCGCATAGGTAGCGCAGGAATACTGCTTGAGAAACGAGCGTTTCAGGCTGCTTTCGCCCGGTGCCGGTGGCGGGCTAGGATTTTAGCAATCGTTGTAGACCGCCAGGGACGACCCGAGCGGGATGGGATGCCCTGCTCGTTGAAGACCCCGGCGATAGTCAGGCTGCTCATGCCAAGCGAGTGAAGCGTCTGCATTCTCTCTAAGATAGGAGCTTCGCCGTCCTTCTCTCCGAAGGCTTTTTTCCCATCGCACTTGCCAAACTCATCCCGAATGCGTTTGCGCGCGCGGCTCAGCTTCAGCACGATGACGCAGCGCTCGAACTCTGAGACGGCGGCGAGGATTTGCCGGATCAGCTTGGCGGTAGGATTGGAGTCGTCTCCTTCTGTCAGATCGACGCCACCGGAAGCGGCCACGACCCGGACACCGATCTTCTGGAACTCGCGGATGCATACTTCGGAGACGATCAGATCGCGCGCCAGCCGGGTTTGGTCCTCGACGAGGACAAGGCCGATGCCATGCTGGCGCACATAAGTCATGCAAGCTGACAGGCCGTCGCGGTTTTCGAGTTCGGTCTTGCCGGTGAGCCCCTCGTCCCGGAACTGGCAGACGATCTCTACGCCGTTGTGCGCAGCGTACTTCTGGCAGGTCTCGCTCTGGCGCTCCCAGGTGTCCCCGAGGGACTGCGATTCGCCAGAGCAGCGTAAATAGGTGACGGCCTCAATCACGAGTCACCTCCAAGAAAAGACTTTTGAGTTTCGTCGGCGTCACGGAGTAGATCGGAGGAATCTTGTCAACGCTTATTCCGCATTCGATCCAGGTGGAAGCTGACCTCTGCATCTCAATGAAGAGCGATGCGAAGACCGGATTGCTGTCAAGCTGCGCAACAAGTTCATCATGATTGCATCCGTTTTTTACTACGTCGAAGGTGATCCGCCACGCAAGCTCCCAGATGCGTTCGATTTCGGCGCGCAGGATGCTTACCGCGTTCATAACTTCCGGCGAAGCCTTTAGATCGTTCACTTGGTTCCCTTTCTTGCCACAAACCGTTTGAGCGACAGGTTGTATTCGACGGCGTCCGGGTGCAGCTTCTGGTACAGCTTCAGATCGGCAGACGCCTGCGGAGTGGATAGGCTGAACTTGCGCTCGATGTGCTGGCGGTTGATGAAGCCGAAGACACGCAAGGTCTCGGTGATCCACTCCATTCGGTATTGCTGGTAGAAGTTCATGCGGTAACTCCTCAAAACGGGATGCAATCGTTGCAGATAGTTGATTCGCCGACTGCGAAGCTGGCGGGGCGCGGAACTTCTTTCTCGCAAATCGCGCAACGAGTGAACTGCTCGGGGTCGCTTACAGGAACCGCCATAGCGGCCCGGTGGCGCTCTTGCTCAGCTTGGGCTTGTTCGGGAGTCCACTCAGATTCTTCTTCCGCTTCGCATGGTTGCGGCTCTTCGGGACGTGGTGCCGATGGCTTGGGAACGAGCAGCCTGACGCCTTCGTTCAGATCGGCAAGCTGCGCGGCGATCTCGCGCAACCAGAATTCGACGGTGCCAGTTTTATGGCGAATCGTATTAGAACTCATCATCGTATGCCTCGCGCACTTTCACAGGTTTTGGCAAATCGATCTTGGGAGCCTTGGCCGGTTTGCGTTTGATCTTCTTCCCGTTCCACTCCCGGCTCTTGCAGGTGGTGCAGACGGACGGAGGCCGCTTAGCGATGGAGAGCCATGGTTCACCGTTTCGGGGGCACCCTGGCACCTCGCAGATGCACTCGTAAGCGAATACTTGCACGACGCGGATCATCTCTGTTCTCCTGATAGCTTCACGATGCGCCGTGCGGCGTCCCACCAAGCATCCCCTCGGTCAGCCCACATCTGCGACAGTTGCAGCTTGCTCTTGTTCTTGCCGGTGACGATGCACACCAGCTTACGCTTGCGAACTGCGCGAGCATCGGGAAAATTAATGCGTACAATGTTCCGTGCTTCGGTAGTGGCTGTCATGCTTGCTTCTTCTTGCCGTTGCTTGCTGGGATGCTATCAGTGCGTCTCCGGTCGACGCCGTTCCAGCGGTAGGAGCCGCATCCGCGCGGCGGCGGGCAGCGCTTGGGAAGCGTCAGATCGGTTGAGTCCCACTCGTTGCCGCAGAGTTCGCAGACACAGTGATTCACTTGCTTCGTGACTACTTTAACGGTCATCGTGCTCACTTCCTTCCAGTGAGGAGTTGAAGAAGCCCAGTACGCTTTTGAGGCTCTGGGTCAGGTCTTCCATCTGGTATCTGCCGATGGTCGCTCCTCTGAATGACTTCTGCAAGAACTCCAGAAGAGCAGAGCAGTTCTGCAAATCCTGCTTTGTCGGTTTCGATTGCATGGCGAATTGCCTCCAGGCTGCTTAGGACCTCCGGCGTGGGATTGCCGACGTTGAAGGTCAGGTTGATGGTGACGTTGGTGGGGCTGTCCTTGATCTCGACACTGGTTCCGCTTGCGCGCGGACCGATGCCCGGAGAGGTCGCAACAGCGGCCATCCTCTGCTGATACGCGCGGTCGTAGTCGTCGTACATCGGTGATCTCCTATCAGAGTCCCAGTATCTTGCCCGCACGAGGCTTGCCCTCAGGGATGGGTCTGCCGCCTATCAGTTCCACCAGAGCCGCGATAAGAAAAACGCCAGCGCAAACCGTGAGCAAAATCGCCAACGGCATCCACAACGGCGCGAAGACCCACCACCAACTCCAGTTGATGACATGGGCCAGCTTCAGGCCGATGAACAGGATCGTCAATGTCCCAAAGAAACCGATACCACCGCCGCTTGCCGCACTGCTCTTTTTGTCGCTCACGTTCGTCTCCTGGTTGGTTCCAGCACCCTCCGCTGGACGGTTACTCAAACTACGAAAGTCAACTACTCCCACTCATCGGTCAGTGGATTCATGCGTTCCGCCCGGAGGCCGATGCTCGCGAAGTTCGACTTCACGGCTTGCCACTCGGGATCGGAGGTTTGCGGTTGATCCTCATCATCGAAGTAGCGAACGCCGATCCGCTCGACCGCAGCGATTAACTCATCAAGTAGCTCGTTGGCATCGTCGCCAGCCCAGTCGGCTGGATCATCGCCCGCGCCACATGCGTCGCAATTGCACGCGCAAGACCCGGTGCCTGTCTGGTAAATAACCGCGACGGGAAATGCTTCTCCGGATCGAGCCGCATATCGAATGTTTCCTGCGATGCCACGACGCCGAACCCGCGCATCGAATATCCCGCGCACACGCCTGTCGGAACTTCGCTCAACACCAGCGCCTTGCAGTGAAAGCGAAGGTTGGTATCCTTCTGCACCACGTACTTAAGGTTGGTGATGAGAGTGTATTTCTCGCTCTTGCTCATTAGGACTCCATCTCCCAGATGCCCATGCAGCCGCATAGCGGCCTTGCAGCGCAGGCAGTTGACTTTCGTTTTGTCATCCGTCGCGGCCATCGCCTTAGTCTTTTTGGTTCCGCAATACACAAGCGCTGCGCCGCCACGGTATCCGATGCCGTTCCAATGAACGACAGGATAGGTTCGCTTCTCACGGTTGAACTTCACAGCGCCTTCACCTGAATCTTTCCGCAGAACCGGCACTCGCGTGTCTGGACGAGCGTCTGTACTCCGCGATAGGTGGCCTGAAACGGTTCGCTCCACTGCTTCCAGCAATGCAAGAAGCGCTTGCGGCTAAAAAAAGCACTGCTTATGTTTCTACACTCACAACGTGCCATGATTCCCTCCCGGTTACTCTTCGTCGCGCTCCACAAACTCAGCCACGTCAGCCCATTTGTCGGAGACTTTGCCAAGCTGCTCTTTCTCGTGCTCTTCCTGTTCGCACTTTTGGCTATACTCCTCTTCGTCCCGCAACTCATCCACTTTGGCCCGTATCAGGTCGGAGAGGATATCTGGGTCCAAAGCATCCAGTTCCCAGGACTCGTCGCCGTGAATATCCATATAGCCTTGAAACCGGCTATCAGTGGACTTGGCCCATTAGAAATCTGCGAACGCCATGATGCCATAACTTTCCTCCCGGTTAGGTCCCTATCAATGAGTGATCCACCAGAGCCCGTAGGCCACTATCACAGCCAGGCAGGCGACCGCGAAAACTCCCCAGCGGAATCCCGGCTTGCGGGGCAAGATACGGACATTCGGTTCTGTGCGCTCGTTGTAGCCCATGAATTACCTGCTCAGCCTCTCGAAAACGTGAAAGATAAGTTGACCACCCAACATCTGCACAGTCCCGATGAAGATGAGATCGGCGTCATCTTCGATGGTGTGACCAGTGCCGTACACTTCGATTATTCGCTTAGTCCTAGCGCGTTCTGGGATCACTTCAGCCCACAAACTCAAACTTTCACCCTGCATTTGTGCGCTGAGAATCTTTGCTTCGCGCGGCATCTCGATGACCTGCGAATCAGCGACCGTAAGTGCAAACTTCCAAATCGTTCTCATTCCTTCTCCTACGCTGCTGTCTGTAGTTCCTGTTCGTCTTCGGTTTCAGGCGGAGTGAGCGCCCGGATGTTGGCACGTGCTTCATGGAGACGCGCTGCGAGACGCTGTAGACGTGTCGGGCAAAGGTTGCCCTCATCATCCCGCCGCTCCTCAACCGGTACGCAGCTATCGCACCATCCCCAGGGAACGCTGTACGCCTGATCCTTTGGCCGCTTCGGGATGAACGAGTCAATCCAGTAACCTTGTCCCGTGCCATCCTTGAACCCATACGGACGCCACGTTGGCGGATAGAGAGCGTTGTATTGCTTCTGTAGCCCTGCGATCTGATACACAAGCGCCGCATAGCGCATCTTGTCTTTCTGCCTGCGAAGGACCGTGGTGCAACGGACAAGAGACTTACGGCGGCGCGCGAACCGATTGACAGCCGGTCTCTCTTCGTACTCCCGCTTCTCTTTGGTCATCTCCGCAACTTCCGCTTTCAGCTTATTCAGCTTCCAGCGGATGACGGAGCCACGCTTGCGCACAGAGCGCTGTGCACGAAACTCGCTGTACTTCGCCATCACAGCCGCCCGCTGCTCAGGTTCATACGGTGTGATCGGAGGATAGATACCTGCCAGAGCCTCTTCGACAACCGCCTGCTCTTCCTGTTTGGCCTCTATCAACTCAGCGATCCCGGCCTTCTCCGCATTGAGCAATGCCACAGCCCGCCGCTCGGATGCATTGAGAACACCTTGATTGATGACCTTGATACGCTTCTGACGTTCGCGATCCGTCCACTCCCGTAACGCTTTCCACACGGCATAACTCTTGACGTTCTCCACGACCATCTTGCAGGAGGTCCGCACGCCGTTCTTTGCCATGCCCTTGATTTCGAGCCAGCGCCCAGACCCATCCGTGTTTGGATCAGCGGTGATGATCTTGACGGACGTGATAGTCACGCCTTTGAGTGCGCCCTTCAAGAGTTTGGCCCGGACACAGGCCGGAGCGTGACCCTCAACCGGAATGGCCACGTATGGCGCGGACGCACGGAGAGCCGCTTGGACAGACTTGACGTATTGCATCGCGCTCTCTCCTACGCCGTGACCGCTTGCGCGGGTTGCGATTCGTTCACAGCGAAGGATGCGAGCTTGAGGAGCAACATCCGGTCTACGGCGATGCGAGGTTTGCTGTCATCGCTTAGGTCCGTTACCGCAACGTCATCCAATAGTTCACGGACTACAGAGACAAGCGTGGGAGACGGCGGGGCAGGCTGAGGCTTGGGGTTAGCAGCCTTGGGACGCGCGGCAGGCCCGGTCTTGCCGCTCGCCTTGCGCTCCGTGGCTTTCTTGCGCAGGGATTCAACGGCGGCAGAGCCATTGACGCGTAGCTCTTCCAGGGCAAGCGATGGAGTCACGGCCCGCTCGGAAAGCATTTTCTTGACTTCAATCGGAGCGTCTGCCAATTCCATCGCTTCAGTGATGAAAGAGGCGCGATAGCCGGTTTTCGTGGCGATCTGCTCCTCGCTCCATCCGAACTTGTAGAGACGCTGGAAGGCAGTTCCCAGTTCCCACTTGGACAGTGGTTTGCCTGTATTGGCAGTGATAGCCGTCAAGAGCCGGTCAGCCTCATTGCCGCCCTGCACCTGAATGACAGGCACAGCGGCAATCTCGCAACCTTCAGCGATCAATTCCAGCGTCGCGCGGAGACGGCACTCGCCGTCGACAACGATGGCGGATTTGGTGCCCGCATCCCACCGCACAAGCAATGGTTCGATGACACCGTTGGCTTTGATGGAGAGTTTGAATTCGTCTAGGTGCGCGCGATTCTCAGGGAGAGAGTAATCGCGAGGATTGTGACCGTCCTCAATTACGAGAATGCGCGGGTCGATCATCGGCATATCCCGGATGCCGTTATTATCTTTGAGGTCACGGAGCCGGTTGACGACTACGGGTTTCGCTTGCCGCCCCAGTATCCGCTGCTTCAGTTGGGCCAACATTTCAGCGCTTGATTCAACTCTCATTGTCGTTTCACTCCTCAGCGTATGGATTACGCTGTCACCCGATACTCTGCGCTTCTCACAGTGCAATGTCAAGTAAAAACGCAGGAGACTGTGAATTATTTTACGAGGTCCAAGAAATTGGACAGTTGGATGCGCTTGCGGTCGATCTCTGCGATCTCTTTCCAGTCAATTTCGACGAATGGAGAGTAGGTCAGTTTGTTTGCGAGGATAGCGTCCAGCTTCCGCGATTCACCTACTACGCGAGCACGCAGAGTGTTGAGGTCGATATCGCCATTCGCAAGGTGCATGACAAACGATGGCAGAATGCGCTTGGCTTTCTCTACAGTGTCGAACTTCATAATGATCTTTCTCCATCATTGATCTCTAATACCCCATGACACACGTAACGCTGATGGATAATCAGCCAGAATCGAAAATTCCAATGTCCGCGTGTGAATTTCCCTCTGTATTGCAGTCTGTAGCGTTGCTTGTGGTATCCGCAGCGGAGATAGTCCTCAAGGCTCATAGCGCCCTCTTGAGTTTCCGCGCGGCGAAGATAGAAACGTCGCGCTGTCTGGTAATACGTTGCCGTTTGCGGTCGGGATGCTTGACTCTGCGCTCGAAGAAAAGCGGATTCAGGAGTTGCCGAAGATTCAAGTTTCCGCCACGGTAAGGACGTGTAAAGTCTCGAACGATTACGATCTGCATAGTTCACCTGTCAGCGAATGTTTGGGGCAGAGGCAAGCCCTGCCCCCGGTCGAGTGGGTATCAGGTCTACTTCTTTGCTGCCTTCTTGGCTTTGGCCCAGCGCTTCTTCTGTGCGGCCACGATCCGCGCTCTTGCCGCCTTGGACAGCTTGCGCTTCTTGACGGTGATTTGTGCACGGACATGCTTTGTGGCCTTGTGATGGGACTTTGGTTTGGATTGAAACAAGCCCTCGACTGTCTCGCGGAGCTTCCCCCACTTAGCAATCTCGGCGTCGATGGATTGCAAAAGCGATTCGACTGTCATTTGTGTGCGTCCTCCCGGTACGCGCGGGTTGATGGTGCGGTTAGGTGAATATCAAGGGTCACTCTCCCAAGGTGATTTAGGTGTGTTGGTAGAACTTCAAAGGTTGATTGATTCGTGAAAGTATTCGGCGCATCCGCAAATCAGGATGAGTGAAGTAGTGTTGCAGGTATCCGTGATCGAACGCCCATTGCCAAGCCGCCTCACGGGATGGGAATAGCCGCCCGTCTCCGTTGCCATGCAGCCACGTGCCCCACGGCAATTCTTTGCCGTGAATGCGCGAGCGGTGAAGGTGGAGAATAGCGCCGTCGATGCGATCCCCGGTTGTGCAGGACACACACCAATCGCCTTGAGTGACAAGCGGATGAATGTGCCGATTGATTCTCATTTCGCTCACTCTCCCGGAGCGTAGCCGCTCACGGTCCCATCGCTGTGCTTATTCCACAAGTACAGTGCACGTAATTGATTGGAACAGACTTTGACTTGGGTCACGTCGGGACGGGAAAGATACTCCAGCGCCGCCGCCCGTGCCGCCCTGCATCCAACCCAGGTAAAGCAACCGCTGCTAGGCAGTCGGCCCGGTTCGTGCGCGTTCTCCGGGTTCCAGCCCATGATTCCCCAGCCGCGCTTCTCAATGAACGTCACGCGCTTAGTGCGCTTGACGGCCATGAACTTCTCACCAAACACTTGCAGCGTGTAGACCTTGCGCCACTCCTGCCCAGTGATCCAGCGGTACCACGTCTGGTAGTTCATTCGATCCCCGCCCGTTTCTTGGCATCCGCCAATGACGTACCGTAGATGGTTCGCTTCTCTTCGTGCATGGTTGCCAGTCCCAGCGCGATCTGGTAATTCGGAGGGACCACTAGGACGTTGACGGTGTAAGCGTTTAGTCTCGTATCATCGGCCAGGGCACGACGCGTAAAGCGCCGCTCGTGCATTGCGTTCATGGCGTCTGCTGCGCGTCCGATCTCCTCAGAGACAGCCGCTCCGCGCTTCTCAGCTTGCCGTGCGCGATTACGTGCGATTGCATCGTCCAACATGTTTCCTCCCGGTAGTTACACTGTGCACGTATCACAGTCAACTGTCAAGTAAAATCTAACAGTGTACTGTAAAATACTTGGGACGCTATCAGGATGAGACGTTGAAGTGAATCCCCTCTATGCCGTAATAGTCGCGAATCTGCTCCTCGCTCTCGCGCGGGTCATCCCGATCAGACTTGCGCGATGTGCGCAGCCATTGAATGCACTTGCTACAAATCCCGTAGCCGGTATCTCGATTCCACCATTGCCGCCCGCGTGTTAATCCGCCACAGCAGCAGCATTCAAGCGATCTAACAGGCTTGAGCAATTCCTTGGCTGTATCCGTCGCCATAGTTTCGCGCCTCCCGTGCGCGTTACTCTGTGTGCATTGCGTTAGGTCCGTATCAGTGGGACCGTATCAGAACCATCCGTAGGACCGTAAAAGCAATTGGTGTGCTTTCATCGCCTCCTCATGCCCCGTTCCCATGACTGCCATCGTCCGGACGTGCAAATCGGACAGGTAATGCTGTCGGCTTAGGCTCATAGCAATTGCAGCGCGTTGCAAGTTGCTCCACACATCGCCGAACGCTGGCCATTGCGCATTACCGCGCGGAAGTGTCTTGCGTAGCTCTTCGACGGGTGAGTCTTGCATGATATCGCGATAGGTTCTCACAATTTTCCCTCCTTGCTCGGTTCGCTATCATTGACGGGCTATCATCGGCGCATTGCCTACGATCTTCCCAGTAACAGTCTTTCCGCTTCCCGCACAGTCTCCGCGAGTAGCTCACCCGTGGCCGTGTCAATCAACCGTCCGTCACGGGACATATTGAAACGCATAACCGTGCACGGCAAGTTGCGACACGCAATGTATATGCGCACATCCTCCCACGTTTTCATAACTCTCCCTAGTTCGTTAGTCTCGTATCATTGCTATCGGCTTGCACGTACGCTTGCAAGAGGCACGCCAGAAACGCGCGCGCGAATGCCGGAGATAGACCGCAACGTACCGGAGCGGTCCCCCGTGCCACGTCGCGCGCCTCTGCCAGTAGACACGCGCCAAAATGGTCTAACCTTAGGCCACAGTCCGGACATGTGTGCTTCGTCCAATCGGTTCTCATTCAGTCCCCCCCAAAAAAAACCGTCTGTTAATGCAGCCTAGATACCCCTAGGCGCGTTTTACAAAGTGGGGGACGGTCCCCACAGTCACCTTGCAGCCGTCCCCCCTATGACCATCTATCGGTCAATAAAGACAGTCTCCCCAAACGGAGCGGATAACCCTTCAGTGGAGGATAACCACAATACGGGAATGTTCGGCGCAACGCTGGGGAACGTCCCGTATAGGTCCGTGATACAGACAACGCACACGGGAGTCTCGTCCCGCTCAATCGCTTCGAGTGCGGGACGGAAATCTGTCCCTCCTCCCCCAGCGGGTTTCCATGTGAGGGGTTCGCCTTTCTCGAAGTGTTCTACGTTGCAGACTTGCGCGTCTGCGTAATAGACGGATACGCGAGAGGGAGCACACTCGTCGATTACCCCCTCAACAATGCCCCTCGCATAGCCTAATGAGGTTTCGTCCATGGAGCCGGACGTATCGACCATAATGGCCACTTCGCCTAGGTCGTGCGATTCGAGTGATGGAAGGTACAAACCTTGCGCGAGGTATCGGACGTTCGGACGCGTCCAAGAATAATCACCCGTCGCACGTTCCGAGAAAAAACGGAGCAGTAACGATCTAACATCGACACGCGCGCGCAATGCCTGTTGTACTAACCGTTCCATGTTTGCCGGTAACTTGCCCTGCATTTTCGCGTATTGTGCCGCACCGCTAGTCCGCTCTTTCCATTCTTGCTCTGTGGGAGCGGGTGAACCGTCCGCGTCCGGTTCGTTTGGTGCGTCCCTCACTTCCCCTAACGGATCAGGTTTGCCCTGTCCGTCTCCGTCTCCCTGTCCCTGCCCTGCCCCGTTTCCGCCTTGCCCCTCCTCGTCCCCGTCCCCTAGACGTGCGTGAATCCATTCCGCCGATTTACCTTTCTCCTCATCCGTGGGGAAGTGACCATCGGACGGAAGAGAGAAACCACACTCGCGGAGGATTCCATTGATAGCCTTATCCGTCGCGACGTTCCACCGTTTCATTCCTCTTCCCTGTCTCCGCCATGGGTGACCCATGGCGCAATGGTTTACCTCATGGGCTACCAGTCCCTTAAGCTGGTCATGAGTCATTGTTTCGACCCATGCGGGGTTATAGCCTAACGCGCGTCCATCGACCCACGCGGTCTGACAGGTTTCATCCGGTACCATTTTCAGACTCAGGGCGAGTGACCCATAAAACGGTGACTCCATCACTAGCGCCGATCTTGCCGCGACCATCTTTGACTGTGCACTCATCAATCCTCTTTT
>Ga0335078_10005102_pt1 | contig 19421 bp, 19 predicted proteins | sample Lox_Sample_32_FD_206711 | JGI IMG/M metagenome (GOLD analysis project Ga0335078, IMG submission 206711) | Soil microbial communities from Loxahatchee National Wildlife Refuge, Florida, United States - Lox_Sample_3.2 | ecosystem: Environmental > Terrestrial > Soil > Wetlands | place: USA... | reverse complement strand
CGCCTCCTCGGCGTACGTGGCGCCGGTCACGGTCTACGCCAGCCGCTAGCGGTTGCCGGGGTCATATTCCGAACCGTACCGGCGCGCCCTCCGTGCTCAGCGCGAGAATCGTGTGAGTTCCGTGTGAGCCGACGTGCGGCGGAGTCGCGGTCAGCTGAGGGTGGCGCGAAGGGCCAGGCAGTGGCGGGCAGCGCGGCGGGCCAGCAGGATGCGGGCGAGGCTGGCCACGGCCGCCGCGCACGCCGGGACGGGCGACAGTCTGCCGGGTGCGAGATCGAGCTGAGCCGCGAGGAGTGCTAGGCCGAGGCCGTCGGCGCCGATCGCGGCGAAGCCGGCGATCGCGGCCGCTGCGGAGGCGCGGCCCGGTCGGTCGGGAAGCCAGCGGGTCAGGCTCCCGGTGCTCCCCAGACTCACGGCCGCCGCGCAGACGGTGACCGCTACCGCCGCGGCGACCAGGAGCAGGCCGGCCTCGGTTGCGGCGGCGCCCGCGTGGTGCCAGGGAATGGCGAAGCGGACGCCGAGGTGGCTGCACAGAGCCGTGGCGATCCAGAGCAGGCCGACCAGCGGGCCGGTGAGCAGCAGGGTGCCCGCCACCTTGCGGGATTGCGCGGCGGCGATCTCCGCGTGAAAGCCGGAGGCGACCCGCGCGGGGTCGCCGAACTCCCCGATCGCCATGCGGCAGCCTTGCTCCGCAGTCAAGCCAGCCGCACGGTAGGCATCCGTAGCGTCGAGAAGGCCGGAACGGAGCTCGGCGATTATCTCCGCCCGGTGCCTGGCGGTACCGGGCAGGCGGGTCATGACGGCCGCCAGGTAGCGCTCGGCCTGCGGGTCAGTCAGGTCGGGAGGCGCGCCCCGGCCGGGCATGCCTAGCCCGGCTGGCCTGACGTGCGCGCCCAGTGGGCTCATGGCGCGCTTGGCTCCAGGGATGCGGGCCGAAGCAGCGTGGTGATCGCGGCGGAGAACTCGCTCCAGGCGCCGCGTTCGGTGTCCAGGGCGCCGCGGCCTGCCGGCGTCAGCTCGTAGACCCGGCGGCGGCGCCCTCCGGCCTCGGACCAGCTCGCCCGGACCAGGCCCGCGCGCTCGAGCCGATGCAGCGCCGGGTAGAGGGTCCCGGTCGGCAGATCGAGCTGCCCGCCACTGCGTACCCGGAGCTGCTCCATGATCGCGTAGCCGTGGCGCGGGCCCGGCTCAAGGACCGCGAGCAGGATCCCGTCGAGGTGGCCCTTCAGCGCTTCCGCTCTCATAAGTAGGCATGCTACCCTACGAGCTATCAGTAGTGTCGCTACAGGTAGAACAGCTACTCTCAGTGGAGCGTGGGCGGCAATGAGCGAGACCGCGAGCCTGGTGACGCGAAATGTCGTCTTTACGATCGTCGTGCCAGGGCTGGGCGGAGTCTGGGTGCCGTGGCGGATCCTGGCCGACAGCGGGCAGGAGAGCGTGAGCCCGGCCGGGTGGGCGGCGGTGGCAGTGATCGCCGCCGGCGCGGCCCTCTACGCCTGGTGCGTGTGGACCTTCGCGGCGGTCGGCCGTGGCACGCCGGGGCTGTGGGACTCGCCCCGGCGCGTGGTGACCGCCGGGCCGTACCGGTGGGTGCGGAATCCGATCTACATCGCGGCAGTGCTGATCGTCGGCGGCGAGGCATGGCTGTTCATGTCGTGGCGGCTGCTTGTCTACGCGGCTGCGATGGCCGCCGCCTTCCACCTCTTCGTGACCACCCATGAGGAGCGACGGCTGACCCGGCGCTTCGGCCAGCCCTATCTGGAATACCGGCGGACAGTGCCGCGCTGGATCCCGCGCCCGCCGCGTCCGCCGCGTTTTCGCGGGCCGCTCGCCGGATCGGACGGCCCCGCCCCCGTGCAACAATGAGCCATGCCCGTCCGCACCGTCATCGAGCGCGGACCTAAAGGGAAGCGATCGGTGGCCTTCGGCATCGACTGGCCCGGTTGGTCACGGGGCGCGCGGAGCGCCGAACTTGCCCTGGAGACACTCGAGTCCTATCGGGAACGCTATCGGCCCGTCGCCGGTCTCGCCGGGATGGCGGGGGAGTTCGACGCCGCCGGTCCCCTGGAGGTCGTGGAGGACAGGGTCGGAACAGGTTCGACCGACTTCTGGGGCATCTCCTTCTCGCCTTCTGCGACCGAGCAAGGGCCGATGGGCGAGGCGGAGCTGGAGCGCGGTATAACGCTTTTGCGAGCCTGCTGGGAGTTCTTCGACGGCGTCGCGGCGCGGGTCTCGCCGGAGATGCGCAAGGGCCCGCGGGGAGGAGGCCGCGACCGCGACCAGATCATCGGCCACACCATCCGCACCGAAAGCGAGTACTTCGCAAAGCAGGTCGGGTTGCGGATACCGGAGCGCGCGGCGCTGACCCCGGACGGACTGCGGCAGCACCGCGAGACCTACCTCGCGGCGATGCGCGCCTACAACGCCGGCGAGATCACGCGGCGGATGCGATCGTGGACGCTGCCCTTCCTCATCCGGCACTCCGCGTACCACACGCTCGACCATGCGTGGGAGATGGAGGACAAGGACCTCTCCGCCGACGACGGCGGCTGACCCGGGCCTGACCCCCGGACCGGTGTGTCGTGGAGCGGCTGGTCGCCGACGGCCTGGCGGGCGAAGTGCTTGCGGCCGACATGAGACGCCTACTCGACTTCCTTGAGAATCCTCTGCAGCGACTCGTTCTGCTCGCGCAGGTAGTCCAGTTGCGCGCTGACGTCCCCGAGCTTGAGATCGGTGTGCTCCTGGGCGGTAATCGCCAGGTCGGCGAGCGGCCGAAACTCCGGTCGCGAAGCCCGTAGAGCACCATGCCGAGCGCGATCAGGCCGGCCGCGCCGGTCGACCGCGAACTGACTCGAGGGGTTGCAACGGCGTTCCGCGCGGCCCCGAGTCCTCATCGGCCAGCGCACCTGGCCATCGGGCCGGCTCAGCTGCCGGTGCATCGCGGGGTGGCCTTGACCAGACGCACGGTCAGCGACGGGCGCGGCCCCGAGTCGTGGCGGAACTGGGCCACGATCTGCAGCCCGGCGCCAGATGGCAGCGCGTGCGGGTGGATGACGACGACGTTCGGTCCTCGGCCGGCCGTCACTATCCTCCGTAGCCGGCGCAGCCGTTGGCTCGGGTCACCGCCGAGAGGAAAACCGCGGCAGGCCGGGTTCGCGTGGCCCGAGAAGGTGACGCTGGCCGGGACACCGTCGGTGCGCAGCGTGCGCTGGAGCCCGGCCGGGTCTCGCAGTTCGCGGACGGTGATGCGGATGCCGCCGTTGGCCTGCGTGGTGACCGTCCACGCGGCCAGCTGCGCGGTGGCCTGGTGGCTAACCTGGTGGCCGGCCTGGTTCCCGCCAGCAAGCAGCATCGGCACCGCCAGGGCGGCCCCCGCCACCGCCGCAACCGCCCCGGCCAGGCCGGGGATCCGGCGCCTGGCGCGGATCGCGTGGCCGCGGCTGACGATTCGCGCCGCCGGGGTGTCCATGTGCACGCCGGTGACAGACTCCCTCACCGCCGTGATCAGTTCGTCGTCGTTCATGATCGGCTCTCCTGCTGGTGTTCGGGTACGAGGTCGGACCGCAGCGCGGCGAGGGCCTGGCTCATGTGAGCCATGACCGTGTGGGGGCTGATGCCGAGCACCTCCGCGGTACGGGCGGTGTCGAGATCGAGCAGCAGCCGCAGCGCGACCACCTGCCGCTGCCTGGCGGGCAGTCGCATCAGGGCCGTCCTGATCCGCGGATCGATCAGGCCGTCGGAAGGCCCGCCACCGGCGGGCAGGTCAGCGACCACGCCGAGATCGGGCACCGGCACCTCCCTGCGGCGGCGCCGCCACCGGGAGATGTTCAGGTTCAGCGCCGTGCGCACCACCCACGCCGCCGGGGCCGGGTGCCTGCCGACGGTGCGCCACGACGCGTACGCGCGGGCGAAGGCCTCGGCGACGACGTCCTGCGCCGTGTCCAGGTCGCCGACGCTGATCAGGACCGCGCGAAGACAGTCATCCCTGGACCTGAGGTAGAACTCCGCGAAGTCCGGCCGTTGGCTTCCCACACTCTCTTAACGCTCAGACGGCTCCCGAGGGACTAGGCGCGCGATCTGCCCGGCGGCCGGTGAGCGCGATCGCCGATCCGCCACGCGGTAGCGTGGCACCTGACGTCGCGCGAAGGAGCCCTGCCATGCCGTTGTTCTCGAACCAGTCAGGCGCCAGCTCCGCGGTCTGGGAACCCCAGGCCGCCGACAGCAGGCTGGCGCATACCGCCGGAGCCCAGGACGCCGGGATCTTCACCTCCGACCTGTCGGTCTCGGAGTACGTCCTGCTGGGCGAGGCGGGCTTCGAACCGCTTGGCTTCGTGGTCGGCTCGTCGATTTACCACGTCGGCATCCAGGTCGGCCGGTGGTCGCAGAACCAGGAGCTGGGCGTTCTCACCCAGGCCATGTACAACGCCAGGGAACTGGCCATGGCCAGGATGCAGGCCGAGGCCGACCATCTCGGCGCCGACGGCATCGTGGGCGTGAACCTGAAGATGCAGATGTACGCGTGGGGCCAGGGCGTGCTCGAGTTCATCGCGACCGGCACCGCGGTACGGGCGCTGACCGGCACCGGCGCGCACAAGGCGCCGAACGGCCGCGCGTTCACCTCTGACCTGTCCGCGCAGGACTTCTTCCGGCTGCTCGCGGCAGGCGCGGTGCCGGTGGCGTTCGTGCTCGGCACGTGCGTCTACCACATCGCGCATCAGTCGGTGATGCAGAGCCTGCGGCAGACCGGGCAGAACCAGGAGATGCCGCAGTTCACCCAGGGCGTCTACGAGGCCCGCGAGCTGGCCCTGTCGCGGATGCAGGCGGAGGCCACGCAGGCCGGGGCGGGTGGCATCGTCGGCGTGAGCGTCGCGGTGCTCAACCACGTCTGGGGCGAGCACGCCACCGAGTTCCTGGCTACCGGCACGGCGATCCGGCGGCTGGCCGACCAGCACAAGCTGCCGGACACGACGCCCAAGCCCACGTTCACCCTCGGCCTGGACGCCTAGCCCAGGCGACAAGCCAGGCGAGCCTGACCGAGCCGAGCCTGGCCGGCCCGCCAGCGCTACACCCGAACCGCGAACCCGGTCGTCCGCAGGCCGACGCCGCCCCTCCAGATCTCGAACCCTGCCTCGACGCTGGTCAGCCACCATCGCGGCCTGATCAGCCCGTCTCGCTCGGCCACCCGTACGAACGCCCGCACGTCCAGGCGCGCCACCCGCGAGGTCGGGGTCGCCCGGCGGAACTGGATGTAGGTCCAGCTCTTGCCACGGTCGCCTGTCCGCCAGTGAGCCATCCGGTAGCGCACGTGCCGGACGACCACGACCGGCCAGCGCCCCGCCGAGGCGGTGCCGCGCGAGTCAAGCCAGATCATCAGCTCGGCACCCCTGCTCTGCCCGGTGATCCGCCGCACGCGGTCGAACCAGATGTCGTAGCCCACCGCCCAGGTACCAGTCGCGTGCTCCGTGGTGGACCAGGAAGTCGTCAGCGACCTCAGCCGGCTGACCCGGGCAGGCAGCCCGCTGCCGGGCGAGCAGACCCCCCAGCTGCAGCCAAGGAAGATATTGGGGAAAGCGACCGGCTCGGCGTGATCGACCCGCGCCGCGGACTGCACGACGGTGAAATTCGGCGCATCACGCTGATTGCTGATGCATTCTTCCTTATGGCCGTAGTCGTCATTCCGGATTACATACCGCACGCCTTTATCCGGAGTCGTGGTGATGTGCTGATAGGGCCCGCACAGGACCGCCGGCCGCACCTTCCGCGCGGCCTGACGGCCAGGTTGAGCGGGGTGAGCTGTCGAGAACATCGTTCCTCCGGCCACCGCCAGGACCGTCATGCCTGCTGAAAGTAGCCTGACCATTCCCCTCGCCGTTCGCTCAGTCGCGCGCCACCCTGGCCGTTCCAGGCCAGACAAGTATGGAGGTCAGGGAGACAAGAAAAAGGCCGCGACACGCCATCGCTAAAACGTCTCGATTAAGCGCGAGATGCCATGAGATTCCCAGGGATAACGCTATTCGAACCCGCGCTGCCGCCTCGTCCGCGCTGACCGCGCAGCGGGCAGTCGCCAGGACGACGCCCAGGCAGGAGGAGCTCGGCGGGCCAGTCTCAGCCCGCGCCGAACAGCGGCAGGCACGGCTCGAGGCCCGAGATCGCGACCTCGGCGGTCCGGTGCGCCTGCCAGGCCTCCCGGTCGATCCGCAGCCGGCGTGCCTCGATCGGGACGCCGCGGATCACCTGCCGCCGCATCCCGTCCTCGGCGTAGCCGAGCCGGCGCGAGACCTTCAGCGAGGCGGCGTTGTGGCTGAACGCCTCCGAGGTCGCGTAGCGTGCGCCGAGCCCGTCGAAGGCCAGCGCGAGCACCGCCGCGCGCATCGCCGTGCCGACGCCCTGGCCCTGGTGCCGGCGCCCGACCCAGGATCCGGTGCCGACCTCCCGCAGCACGGCGAAGTCGGTGCCGCTCATGCCCTGCGTCCCGACCACGATCCCGTCCCTGACCGCGACCAGGTTCAGCTCCCACTTGGCCGGCGTCCAGGTCGACCAGCACATCCAGTGATACTGCATCGTCGACAGGGCCCTGGCGGCAGGCTCGGCGTCGGTCCACGCCACCGCGAACGGCTGGACCGCCGGATCGTGCACGCCGTCCGCGGCAAGCGCGGCAAGCTCGGCCAGGTCGGTCGCGTCGGGTAGCCGAAGCTCAAGCTCGGCGGCGGGCAGCGGTACCCGCAGCCGCAGTCCCGGGAGCGGCCAGTACGCGGCGGTGGAGGTCACGAGATCCAGTGTCGCGGCACGGGCCCGGCGACTGCCAGCGGTTATCTCCGGGCGACGCCGGGCATGGAGCGGCCCTCTCCCGGCCGGAGCCGGGAGAGGGCCGCGAAGGGTGGACGTCAGACGCCGCCCGGCGGGTCGAGGAAGAACGCGAACAGCTGGTTGCCCCTGACGGCGCCGCCGACCTTGCTCTCATTCATGGTCATGAGCTGGTTGGTCGGCTTCTGCGTGCCGGTGTTCAGCGTCAGCACCTGCGGCTGGCTGAAGCTGGCGTCACCGCCGTTGATCAGCGGGCAGAAGGTCAGGCCAAGTCCTGGCGGTGAGTTCGGGCCGACCGGTAGCCTGAGCGGGCTCACCGGGGCCAGGCAGCTGCCTGTGCCGAGCCTGTTGAAGGTGTCGGCGACCCACAGCGTGTTGCCGGTCTGGCCGCACGCCTGCAGGGTCACGCTCTCGCCGGCCACGCCGCCCTTGGCCACGCCGGCGCACAGCGTGGTCTGGTTGCCGAATGGCGACCAGCTGAGCTCGATCAGCGGCGCGAACGCGTAGTGCTGGCACAGGGTCGAGGTCGGCGAGAAGAAGTCGTTGGCCAGGAATCCGCAGTAGCTGAACACGAAGCCCTGGATCGAGGCCTCCCAGTCGCCGTTCGGCCTGTAGTTGGCGGCCAGGTGCATGTTCACCTTCTGGCCGACCTTGCCGCCGGTCCCGGTGTCACCGGGAACGTAGGCGTTGAGCGTCGTGCCCGAGCCAAGCTGCCTGCTGAAGATGCTGATGCAGTTGAACCCGCAGGCCGCGGTGTCCTTGGGCGCGTGCGTGGACGCGGTCGCTGCGCCGGCGCTGATGCAGAGGCCAGAAGCCACGACCGCTGCCACCGACGTCGCGAGGAACGCCCGGGTAAAGCGTTTGGGCATTGTCTGGTTCCTTCCTGATGGTGTGCCGCTGCTGCATTCCGGTGGCTTGGGCGGTCAAAACCAGTCGGCGTGCGGCGAAGTTCTAGGCCTGGCATCGGTTGCTCTCAGTTATCCCGCCCTGCCAGTTCGCTACCTGACGTTACCACTGGCATGCGCACAGTAATCAGATGCGACAGCCATCGTCGCCGGAATGTAATCTGAGCGGGGTCGCAATTCCCTTAGCGAGTGGCCATTTACCTGCAAAGACGCAGGAGGATTCGACGGGATCGGCACGTCGGCCCGCGCATCGGGCCAGTCCGGTCGCTAACGGAGAGTTGCGGCTCAGGCAACTACGGAACGTGATCAATCGGCACGGCCGGCTCCAGTGCCGCCGGCCGGCCGGCGCTGGCCTACTGTAAGTCGGGTGACAGACGCCCTGCCGCCCTCGGTGCGCGACAGCCTCGACGACCCGTTCGCCGAACTCGCCGGGCCGCTCGCCGGGACTCGGCGGCTTTCGTTCGAGGTGGTTGCCTCGGACCGGATCTCGCCGACGATGCAGCAGGTCACGCTGACCGCTCCAGAGCTCGACGGCTTCAGGTACGAGCCGGGCCAGGACGTCATGCTGCTGGTCGGCGCGGACGGCACCAGGCCGGTCAGGCGCCGTTACACCATCCGCTCGCTGGACCGGCCGGGCCTGAAGCTCACGCTGAACATCGTGCGCCACGCCGACGGCCCGGGCGAGCGCTGGCTGCGGGACGCGCGGCCAGGTGACCGGATCGAGGGAATCGGTCCGCGGGGCAAGATCACCACGTCGCCGTCGGCCGACTGGCACCTGCTGATCGGCGACGAGTCGGCGATGCCCGCGATCTTCGCGATGACGGAGTCGCTGCCGGGAGACTCCGACGCGACGCTCGTCATCGAGGTTCCCGATCCCGACGACGAGCAGGAACTGCTCGCCCCGGCTAGGACCAGGCTCAGCTGGCTGCACCGGCTCGCGCGCCCGGCCGGGGACCCCGCGCTGCTCGCCGCTGAGGCCGCACAGGTCGAGCTGCCCGACGGCGACGGGCATGCCTACGTCTTCGGCGAGGCATCGGCGGTGTCCACGCTGCGCGAGATCTTGACGGCGCGCGGGCTCAGGGATGACCAGCTCTCGCCCAAGGCCTACTGGGGCCGCGGCCGTGCCAACGCCGGCCACGGCGAGCCGTCCAGGGAGGGCTGAGACTATCTCTCCGGCCGACGCGCATGCCGAGGACTGGTCCGCACGGCCGCACGTGATCACCTTTGGGGCTCATCCCATCCAGCGATGTCTCATACTGGTGTAAAGCCCGTTCGCGGCGAAGGGTGGCGGACCAGGTGGCGTCGGCAATGGCGGCCGAGATGTCTGCCGTCTTCTCCAGCACCTCGGCGCAGACCCTGACGCTCGGCATCGACAGGGACGGCCGGATCCTCCAGCACGACCGCGGTGCCGCCGACATCCTGCTCGACGCGCGGGACGGACTGCTCGGCACCGACCTGGCTGGGCTCATCACCGGTCCGGGCGATCCCGCCGAGGTGCTGCGCGGCCTGATCGAGGCGACGAGGTCCGACCGGGGGAGCACCACGGTGCTCACGATCAGGACGGCGCGGTCCACGGTCGAGGCGGTCGTCACCGTCGAGCCGGTCCGCTCGGCGAACCCCGACCTGCTCGCCCAGGTCATCGTGCGGATCCCGCCTCCCGCGGCCGAGCGCTTCATCGACCCGGCGCTGATGCGGCACGCGCTGCTCGAGGGCGCGGTCCGGAGGATCGGGGGCGCGCTCGACATCGAGCAGATGGCTCCCGAGCTGGTCAACATCCTGGTGCCGCATTTCTGCAACTCGGCCGGGCTGCTGATGCTCGAGGCCGTCGTCAGTGACGCCGAGCATCCCGACACCCCGCCCGACGGCAACACCCTGGTCCGCCGGCTGGCCGTCGCCTGCGACGACGGCGACCCTGGATGGGACGCCGCGTTCCCGGTCGGTGAGATCCTGCGTTATCCGCCCGGCACGCCCTACACCAAGTGCCTGGACACCTGCCAGCCAGTCAGCGCCGTCATCAACGAGGATGAGGCGACCAAGCTTGCGCAGGCCTGGGTGCGTACCCCGGTCGCCAGGCTGATCGCCGGCGCGTCCATGCTGGTGCTGCCGCTGCTCGCCGACGACACGCTGCTCGGCTTCTTCGTCTGCACCCGCAAGCCCGGGTACCACCGGTTCGACGCCTACGACACCGAGCTCGGGATGGAGTTCGCCAGCAGGGCCGCCCTGTTCATGGACAACGCCCGCCGGTACAGCAGGGAACGGGCGACCGCGCTCACCCTCCAGCGCAGCATGCTGCCGACCGGCCTGTCCGCCCCGGCGTCGGTGGAGGTGCGCCACCGCTACCTGCCGGGCAGCAAGCTCATCGAGATCGGCGGGGACTGGTACGAGTCGATCGCCCTTCCGGGAGGCCGGGTCGCCCTCGTGGTCGGTGACGTCGCCGGGCACGGCGTGCGGGCCGCGGTGACCATGGGCCGGCTGCGCACCGCGATCAAGACGCTGACCATGCTCGAGCTGCCACCTGCCGAGACGCTGCTGCGGCTCGACGAGCTGATGCAGGAACTGGGCGTTAACGAGCCGCACTTCGCCACTTGCGTCTACGCCATCTACGACTCGGTCGACGGCACCTGCGAGGTCGCCTCGGCCGGGCACCTGCCGCCGCTGCTCGTCCACCCGGACGGCACGAACGAGTTCCTCGACGTCTCCCCCGCTCCCCCGCTGGGCATCGGGGCGAGCCAGATGTACAGCAGGACGCTCCAGATCGAGGACGGCAGCCTGCTGCTGATGTACACCGACGGCCTGGTGGAGAAGCGGACCGAGGACATCGACCAGGGCCTGGCCGGCCTGCGCGCGATGTTCGGGCCAGGCTCGCCGCAGCAGCCGCTCGAGGACCTGTGCCGGACGGCGCTGGCCGACGTCTACGACGACCACCAGCGGGACGACATCGCGATCCTGCTCGCCAGGCTGCACCGGATCTCCCCCGACCGCCATGTCAGCTGGAACCTGGCTCCCAAGCTGACCGCGGCGCGCCGGGCCCGGTCCCTGATCAGGCGGCCGCTGCGCCAATGGGGCCTGGCCGACTTGACTCCGGTCGCCGAGCTGGTCGTCTCCGAACTGGTGACCAATGCGGTCAGGTATGCCCAGAGCAAGATAAGCCTCAGGCTGGTCTTTGAGGGCGGCCTCTTCTGCGAGGTTCTCGACGACTCGGCAGCCCTGCCCCGGCTTCGGCACGCGGCCGAAGACGACGAGCGGGGCCGCGGCCTGCTGGTGGTCAGCCAGATGGCGCAGCGCTGGGGGACCCGCCGGACCGGCGCCGGCAAGGTGGTCTGGTGCGAGCTCGCCGTGCCGGCCAGCAAGGCCAGCGGCAGGGCAAGCCCGGCCGAGGTTCAGAGCGCTGCCGCGCTCCCTGCGTGAGCCCGCAAGCGGTCGAGTCGCCCGGAGATGATCCAAAACGACTCTTGGTCACAACTCTTCCTATCGCTGCCTGGTTTATGCTTTAATAACCATGATTATGATCGTTCGATGGACCTTGCCTAGTCCGTGGGCGATCGTGGGGAGGAATCGTCAATATGAGCACTAGTCGACAGACGCCAGAGTTCACCAGGCTGCTGACCCCGGCCGAGGTCGCCGCGATGTTCCGGGTAGACCCGAAGACCGTGACCAGGTGGGCCAAGGACGGCAAGCTGACCTCTGTGCGCACGCTCGGCGGTCACCGCAGGTACCCGGAGGCCGAGGTACGCGCGCTGCTTGATCAGATTGGCGGGTCGGCTCGTCCCTGATCCCGGCGCCCAGCCGGGCTCGCTGACCTCGGCATGCCCGGCCGCGGCGACGATCCGTGTTATGTCACGCTCGCTGCCAGTTCCCTCGGCGTACTGTCACGCCCGGCGGTCCTCCCTCAGCTCCCCTTGGTACGAGTGAACAGGACCAGGTAGTCCGCGTGCTCCCGCCAGGTATCGCTGAACGCGAACGGCATGCCGTTCATGATCGGGCTGCCGTTGTCGACCGGCTCGCCGTTCAGGCCGAGCAGGTAGGGATCGGAGTTGTAGGAGTTGATCTCCACCACCCAGACCCGCTTCACGTGCATCAGCGCGGCCCTGATCTGCGCCAGCGTGGCCGGCCTGCCGCCCAGCGTGCCGGACGGGATCGCGGCCTGCGATATCCCGACGTTCGGCAGCTTGCCGAGCCCGTAGGAGTATGCCTTGCCGAAGCTCTCAGCGTTCGGGTTGGTGTAGAGCACCGCGTCCCCCGGCCTGGCGTGCGCGGCCACGATGGTGTCGAGTGCCCGGATGTCGTCGAAGTGACCAGCGGGGCCGCGCACGGCCAGCTGCGCGGTGAAGCCGGCCGCGAGTACCACCGCCACCGCGACCGGCGCGCCGATCCGGCCGAATGTGACCACGGCCGCGCCTACCAGAAGGGCGAGCGCCGGCAGGCACATCAGGATGTAGCGCGACGTGTACACCGGATGCACCGCCGAGATGACGAACAGGATGAACGGCGGCACGGCGAGCCACGGCAACGTCAGCTCGACGAGCAGCCGCGGCCAGGCGGCCCCGCGCTGCTCCTTGGGCTTGTCCAGGCTGAGGATGACCGCGACGACCAGGATCCCGAGGATCGCGGTGGTCTCGAAGTACGAGCCGGGCAGCGAGAAAACGGTGTTGATTCCGGACGACGAGGTGTTCACCTGCAGCCATGCGATTTGGGCGCGCTGCGCCCAACCGAGCACGAGAAGCGGGCTGGTGATCACCACCCCGGCCGCGGTGGCGATGAGCCAGCCGACCGCGAGCCTCCTTGTCGCGCTGTCGCGGCGGCGCCGCCAGTATAGGGCGACCGTTACCGCATGCGCGGGGACCAGCAGCAGTCCGAAGACGTTCAGCACGCCGAGAGCGGCGATGCTGATGCCGTAGCCGATCACCCAGCGGCGGCGCTGTCCGGCCCCCGCCGCGAGCACCCTGACCAGCAGGTAGCTGGCGACGATGGCGATCGCCACGACCATCTCGTACGACCTGGCCTCCTGGGCGTACCTGCTGGTGACCGGCAGGATGGCAAGGACGACGCCGGCCGCCAGCCCGGCCCACGGCGAGATCAGCCGCCGGCCGATGGCCGCGGTCATCGTGACCGCCACGGCAGCCGCGATCACCGAAGGGAACCGCAGCACGAACTCGCCCGTGCCGAACAGGTGCGCGAGCGGCCACATCATCATGTAGTAGAGGCTGTGCACGGCATCGACGTTGCCGAGCACCCTGATCATGTCGCCGAACGGCCGGCTTACGGCCGCGACGGTTGCCGCCTCGTCCCGCCAGTACGACGGCTCGGTGATCCGCCACAGCCCGAGCGCGATGGCGAGCACTGGCGGCAGGTAGCGAGCCCAGACCGGGCCAGGGTCATAACCGCGCTCGGGAGGCTCGCCCGACGACGGTCCGACACCACCTGAAAGCCCCAGGCCAGGCACGGTCCTTGCCTGGCCCTCGGCGGCGGCTGGTGACCCAGTCGTGACCACATCGCTGGCGGCGGCTTGCCCCACGGCCGACGGCCCGCTCGGTGATGTCATGAGTGTTTCTTCCTTCGGAAGGTTATTTCAGGCAGCTGCCAGACGCTGGAGACCTTGGCGTTGAAGCAGGCCGGCGGTCCTAATCGTAGCCATACCATTGGGCGCTGCGGTCATCGAGCCGCCGTGGCGCTCCGGTCCGCAAAGCCTTGGCAAGTACGCGGTAACCGGTCAGCGCCTGGATCGCGTAGCAGGTAGCGGCCAGGTCATGGCCGGGCGCGCTCCAGGTTCCGTCCGGCCGCTGCGCGGCGGCCAGCCAGCGCACGCCGCACTCGGCCGGCGTGGCGTATTCGGCGGCTCCGGCCGCGGTGAGCGCGCGGACCGCCAGCGCGGTCGCGCGGCATCCTGACTCGGCGGGCGCGTCATCGCGGGCCGGCCAGCCGCCGTCCGTCGCCTGGCAGCCGACCAGCCAGGCGACCGCGGCCCTGATCGGCGGCTTGGACGCCGGCATCCCCGCGGCGACGAGTGCGTGCAGCGCGATCGAGGTCGCCTCGACCGACGTCGCCTCGACCGACGTCGCCTCGACCGGCATCGCCCGGACCGGCATCGCCCGGACCGACATCGCCTGGACCGACATCGCCTGGACCGAGCCGCGCAGGCGCCCGCCGGGCCATGAGCCGTCGGCGCGCTGCGTCCTCAGCAGCCACACCGCATCGTGCCGCGCCTGCCGCCAGGCCAGGGGTCCAGCGCCGCGCATCCGGCCGACCGACGCGGCCGCGATCAGCACCTCCGGACCGCGGCCAGACCCGGCCAGCGCCAGCGGACCGCGGCCGGAGCTCCGTCGACCGCGCGCGACCGAGCGCACGGGCGCCCCCGAGGACACGCCGGCCCGGCTGAGGAACGCCGCCGCCCGGTTCAGCGCTGGGCTACCGGACCCGAGCCCGGCCAGCCTGAGCGAGCCGACGGCCAGCGCGGTGAGCCCGGCCGCCTCGTCCCCGGCCGCCCTCCCCCAGTCCGCCCCGTTCCCGGCCGCCCCGTCCCCGGCCGCCCAGCTCCCGGCCGGCCCGCTCGCGGCCGAATAGTCATGATCGGCGAAATAATCGGCATCTGGTGAATTCGACCGACCGCGCCGATTTGCGTCACCAAGAAACTCGGTAACCATGGAATGATCAATGCCGCCGAGATTCCTTACGTGGCCGGCATTGCCCGCATCCCCGATCATCCGCGTTTCCCGCCCCGCCGCATACGCCGACTCACTGCGCCGCCACAACTCCGCCTCGCAGGTGCGTGTGGCCTCGGCGGCTCGCGCCGCGAGCCAGTCGAGCCCGCGGGCTAGCACCGGATGGTCGGGCTCGTAGCCGGCCTGGCCGAGTGCGATCAGCGCGAGCGCGGACAGTGGCCCGCGCCTGGCCCAAGACCCGTCTGCGCTCTGGCAGGCCAGTAGCCAGCGGGCGCAGCCGCTCCGGCCGAGCCTTACGCCCAGCTCATGAGCAACGCCGCCGCCCGGCGCCGCCGCCGTGCGGGGCGCCGACCCGAGCTCGTCGAGCGTGAGAGGCGGCCGATGCCGACCATGCCGACCTAGCCCCGTCAGGGCCAGGCTAACTGCTGCCTCCGTCAGCCCGTCAGCGCTGATCAGCCGGTCGGCGGCGACCGCCAGACCAGCGGTCATCTGTCGGTCATCGGCGACCACCCGGCCAGCCGTCTTCGGCCGGTCAACGGCAACCGCAAGGCTAGCCGTTGTCGGTCGGTCAGCGGCGGCCGATCGGCCAGGGCCGCTCCGGGCGCGCCGCGTCAGGCCGGCCGACCTGCCCGCCGGGCTGACGAGCGGATCGCCGCCGCGGACCAGCCCGGACAGCACCAGCCAGGTGCGGGTCACCGCGTCCGAGCAAGCGAGCCCGCCGGCATCCCTGATCCAGCCGGCGGCCAGCGCCATCGGGTACGCGTCAGGCGGGTCGCCAGCCAGCCGCAGCACCACGTAGCAGGCCACGCTCGCACCGGCGTCGGCCGGCCAGCCGGGCAGCTCGGGCCAGTACCCGTCGGGACACTGCAGCGACCTGACCAGCCGCGCCGCGGCCTCGGTGCGGCCAGGAACTGCGACCCCGAGCAGGTCACGGACCAGAAGGTCGGCCGTCACCGCGGAGATCCCGGTCCCCGCGCCACCACTCCAGCTGCCATCGGGGCGCTGCCGGGCAAGCAGGCCCCGCACCGCCCCATCGAGCGTCACGCGCGCCAACTCCGGCGTGTCTTCAGCCGCGGAAAGCGCTTGAGTCGTGATCATGGCACGGCCATTATGCCAGGGCATTTACTCTGCGTTGGCCTGCGAACACATTCCGCTAACCGCGGTTCTGAAGGGATTCCGAAAACCACTGACGAGCCACACAGAAGCCGCTGTAATAGCTCTAATGCGCGAGTAAACTCGCATATCTATGCTCCGACTCTGGGTGCTCACGTCGGCCGGCGGCTGACTCGACCCGACAGGACCGTGGTTATGCTGCGTCGCAGGTCCATCCGACTGCGGATCACCGTGCTCGTGGTGGTACCGGTACTCGCCCTCCTCGGCCTCTACGCGCTCGTGCTGAACCTGACGCTGGGCAACCTGCTCACGCTGAAGCAGGAGGCGTCGATCCGCCAGCTGGTCGCCCTGCCGGTGGCGAGCATCCAGACCCAGCTCGGCCACGAGCGGACGCTGGCGCTTCAGTACGTCGCCAGGCCAAGCCACGCCGACCTGGACGCCCTGCTCGGCCAGGAGCGCAAGACCGACCGGGCGATCACCAGCTACCGCGGCGCGGTGCAGACCGCGCTGCGCAGCGGCCCCGTGCCCAAGGAGCGGCAAGCCTTCCTGGCCTGGCAGACCGCGCTCAGCAAGATCAACGCACTCCGCGCGGCCGTGACCACCAAGGGGTTCACCGTCAACGAGGCCGCCGTGGCCTACAGCGCGCTGCTCGACCAGGGCGACAGCGTGCTGAACCAGGCGATCATCCCGGTGCTCACCGGCCCGCTCGGCATCCAGGCCGTCGACGTGCTCACCATGGCCAAGGCCGCGCAGGCCGTGGGCGAGGAGAGCGACGTGGTCAGGGCCGACCTGCTGGCGCACTCGTTCACGTCCGCCGATGTCACGCTGATCAACCAGCTGGTGGCGCAGCACGACGAGGAGTGGAACCAGACACTGCCCGAGCTGGATCCCAACCTCCAGGTCTACTACCGCACGATCATCCCCGAAAATTCCGCGCGTCAGATCGCCCAGATGGAGACCCTGCTGACCGCGGGACCGCCGCAGGCGTTCAAGGTCCCGCTGCGCCAGTGGACTGCGGCGGAGAAGTCCTATCAGGCGGGCTACCTCAAGACCCTGCTCAAGTGCGCCGCCACGCTCGCGAAGGAGGCCACGGCGCAGGCGGACAGCCTGGCCGTGAATCTGATGCTGATCGCCGGTCTCGGGCTGGTGGCTATCGTCGCCGCGGTCGGCATCGGCATCCTGCTTGGCCGCGGCCTGATCCGCCAGCTCACCGACCTGAAGGATGCCGCGGTCGACCTGTCCACTCGCCTGCCCAGCGCGATCATCAGGGTCCGCTCCGGTGAGGACGTGGATGTCAGGTCCGAGCTGCCGCAGCTCGAGCCGGGCAGTGACGAGATCGGCGAGGTCCGCCAGGCGTTCAACATGGCGGCACGTACCGCCGTGGCGGCTGCCGTTGACGAGGCGAACATCCGGCGCGGCGTCAACGACGTCTTCCGCAGCCTGGCCAGGCGCAACCAGTCGCTGCTCACCAGGCAGCTGCAGCTGCTCGACGCGATGGAGCGCAGGGTCCACGATCCCGAGGACCTCGCCGACCTGTTCCGGGTGGACCACCTGACCACCAGAATGCGCCGGCACGCCGAGGGCCTGCTGATCCTGGCCGGCGGGTCCTCTGGCCGGGCCTGGCGGGAGCCCGTCCCGGTCGTCGACGTGATGCGGGCCGCCGTGGCGGAGGTGGAGGATTACACCAGGATCCGGGTCACCTCGCGCACGAGCGCGGCGGTGGCCGGGCATGCGGTCGCCGACATCATCCACCTGCTCGCCGAGCTGGTCGAGAACGCCGCGACCTTCTCCCCGGCAACCACGCCGGTACGGATCGACGGCGACAAGGTCGCCCGCGGCGTGGCGATCGAGATCGAGGACCGCGGGCTCGGCATGGGCCCGGTGCAGCTCGCGGCCGCCAACGCCCTGGTGCAGGACCCGCCGATGTTCGACCTGTCGGGCAGTGACCAGCTCGGCCTGTTCATCGCCGGTCAGCTCGCCAAGCGGCATGACATCAAGGTCTCGCTCCGCGAATCGCCCTACGGCGGCATCATTGCGGTCGTGCTGATCCCGCGTTCGCTGACGATCGACCTTGACGAGTCGCAGGAGCCGCCGGGCGCCTTCACCAGCATCCGGCAACTCGGCGGCCGGCCGGTCCCGCAGTTGCCGGGGGGGCCCTCGCAGCGAGGCCTTGACGAGGTCGCGACCGAGCTGTCGCCGCGCGGCGAGTTCCTGGTGGGCGCCGACGCGCATCACCGGACCGCGACGCTGGCCGAGCGGGTCATCGAGCAGCCCGGGCCACCGCCAGTCTCCGACCCTGCGATCTGGCCCGCGCCCGGCGACCGCAGGAGCGAGCGGCTCAAGCCCGGCGTAGCGATTCCGGTCGCGCTTGATGCAGGAATCGCCCCTGCAACGCTGCCTGACCGGGAGACGCTGCCTGACCGGGAGACGCTGCCTGACCGCGAGACGCCGCCTGACCGCGAGACGCCGCCTGACCGCGAGACGCCGCTTGACCGGGAGACCGTAGCTGACTGGCAGACGGCACCGGGCACGGCGGCCGATCGGGACCTAGGCCCGGCCAGCACGCCTGTCCGCGTGCCAGCGGCCTCCGGCCTGATCTGGAACGAGCACGGGATCAGCCTCGCCGACCGGACCGACGCCTACGCCGACGCCGGTGACCGAACAGACCGAACAGACCGGACGGGCTGGACGGCACCCGCGACCGACCGCGGCGGCCCGGTCACCGACCAATTCTCGATCACCCTGCCCGCGGAGATGGTGGACCTCGACGGCCTGCCCATGCGGGTACGGCAGGCCAACCTCGCGCCCCAGCTCCGCAGGCAGCCGGTAGTCATCCAGCCCGAGCCGGCCGACGCCGAGCCCGCGCTTGAGCCGTCTCCCGAGGCGGCCAGGAGCACGATGGCCGCGCTGCAGCACGGCTGGGAACGCGGCCGCTCGGAGCCGGGCCCGGCCGATGAGCCCACGCCGGCGCCGGAATTCGGCCCTGGCCCGCGCCCGACCGACGATCCGTTCGCGAAGGACCGACAGGAGGATCGCTCATGACCACCGGTGGCAGTCTGGACTGGCTCCTTGACGACCTGGTCAGCAGGGTAGCCCAGATCGAGAAGGCCGTGATCTTGAGCCGTGACGGCCTGGCGATCGGGGCGTCCTCCGGCCTGAGCAGGGAAGACGCCGAGCATCTCGCTGCGGTGGCGGCCGGCTTCCAGAGCCTGTCCAGGGGATTCGGCCAGCACTTCAACCGCGGCAATCCCCGCCAGACCATCGTCGAGCTCGAATCGGCCTTCCTCTTCGTGACGGCGGCGGGCGAGGGCAGCTGCCTCGCCGTGCTCGCCGGTTCGGGCGCGGACGCCGGCCTGATCGCCTACGAGATGGCGCTGCTTGTCAAGCGGGTCGGACAGCACATCGGCGTGGCCGTACGACCGGCACAGGTCAGCTCATAGAGGTGACGACGATGACTCGCGCAAGGCCGAGGCGAGAGATCGCGGACAGGGGCGGCCGAGAACGCGTCGTCCGGCCGTACGCGCTGACCGCGGGACGGACCAAGCCGAGCGGTTCCCGCATCGACGTGATCGCCCTGGTCTGCGCTACGCGCGCCTACGACTCCGGGCCGGGCGGCTACGCCGACGCCGACCCGGAGATCGGGCACGAGCACCTGCGCCTGCTGCGGTTCTGCCGGCGGCCGGTCCCGGTGGCCGACCTTGCCACGACCTTGGACCTGCCGCTCGGCGTGGTCCGGATCCTCATCTCCGACCTGCGCGAACACGGCCTGGTGACGATCGCCCAGCCCGCCCCCGCCGGTCTCACCGACGTGCGAGTACTGAAGGAGGTTGCCGATGCCCTACGAAGGCTCTGAGCCGACGCAGGACCGGCCGCCCGAAGACCACTCCGGGGTTCCCGTCGCGATCAAGATCCTGATCGCCGGCGGGTTCGGCGTCGGCAA
>Ga0335078_10005101_pt1 | contig 19421 bp, 21 predicted proteins | sample Lox_Sample_32_FD_206711 | JGI IMG/M metagenome (GOLD analysis project Ga0335078, IMG submission 206711) | Soil microbial communities from Loxahatchee National Wildlife Refuge, Florida, United States - Lox_Sample_3.2 | ecosystem: Environmental > Terrestrial > Soil > Wetlands | place: USA... | reverse complement strand
ACGCCATGTTCGATCTCGCCGGCTATATCGCCGACCGGGCGCAGCGCGCCGGCATCGAAACATTCGAAGACCTCGCGCTCTGCAACTATGCCGAGCCGGAGCGTTTCTTCAGCTACCGCCGCACGACCAAGCGGGGGGAGCCGGATTACGGCCGGCATATCAACGCCATCGCATTAGCCGAGTAGTCCGCGCCGCTGGACACCGGGGCACCGCAGCGGCTACCGTGTGGCGCGGTCAAGAATTCGGAACGACAAGAACAAGGCCGGCGGCAGAGGTGTCAATGCAGTGGAGTTGGAGCGGGCGCGCCTGGCGCGCCGCGCAGCGTGCCTGCCGGCCCGGTCTGCTGTTACCCGCCGTTTGCGCGATGGCGCTCGCCGCCTGCAGCCTCGACGATCATCCCACCGCCTTGCGCGGCGGGCCGCGCGGGGCCACGGTCGCCTTTGAATCCATCGACGGCCCGCCGCCCGGCCAATTCGACGAGCTGGTGCAGGCGCTCAACAGCGAAGCGCAGACCCGCCGGCTAGCGGTGACGTCGCGGGAAAGTCCGTCGGCCTACCGCGTGCGCGGGTATCTCTCCGCCAGCAGAACGAAGAACGTCACAACGGTGTCCTGGGTGTGGGATGTCTTCGACAACGACGGCCGCCGCGCGCTGCGCATTTCCGGCGAGGAGACCGCCAAGGGCCACCATCAAAATGCCTGGGCCGCGGCCGACGACGCCATGCTGCATCGGATCGCCGGCAACAGCATGGACCAGCTCGCCGCCTTCCTGACCTCGCCCGACATCGCCCCCGGCACGCCCGACGCCGCGCCGCGCATGGCGCTCGCCACGAGCGGCGAATCTTCGCCGGAAGCGGCCGGCATTTTCCGCATTTTCCGGCCCAATGCCGATCCGGCTCCGGTGAGCGCCGGCGCCATCCCGGCGTCCGCCGACGGCGACGCCGCCCCGGTCCCACTGCCGCCGCGCCGGCCGCCGGACGTGCCCGTCGCTTCGGCCCCGGCCACGCCCACCAAGCTCGCCGCAAGTCACTGATTCCAACCGCCCGTTCACCCTGTTCAAAAGCCCCGGGACAATAAATCGGACTCGTATTGCGAGCCCGGTGCCGCCTTGTTATGACCTGCGCGCCTAAGCGCATGCGATCCAGCGCCGATCGCGCGCCATCAATTGCCGGGTAGAAGAGGATTGTGAGATGTCGGGCACGAACGGAGCGATCAAGCTCGTCGCCGGCAACTCGAATCCTGCCCTGGCGCAGGCGATCGCCGACTACCTCAAGACCCCGCTGACCAAGGCAGTGGTGCGTCGCTTTGCCGATATGGAGGTGTTCGTCGAAATCCAGGAAAACGTGCGCGGGACCGATGTCTTCGTCATCCAGTCCACCTCGTTCCCGGCCAACGACCACCTGATGGAATTGCTGATCATCATCGACGCGCTGCGCCGCTCCTCGGCGCGCCGCATCACGGCGGTGATCCCCTATTTCGGTTATGCCCGGCAGGACCGCAAACCGGGCCCGCGTACGCCGATTTCGGCCAAGCTGGTCGCCAACCTGATCACCCGCGCCGGCGCCGACCGCGTGATGACGCTCGACCTGCACGCCGGGCAGATCCAGGGTTTCTTCGATATCCCGACCGACAATCTCTATGCATCGCCAGTGATGGTGCGCGACATCCGCGAGCGTTTCGAGCTCGACAACGTCATGGTGGTGTCGCCCGATGTCGGCGGCGTGGTGCGCGCGCGCGGACTCGCCAAGCGCATCAACGCGCCGCTCGCCATCATCGACAAGCGGCGTGAGCGCGCCGGCGAATCCGAGGTGATGAACGTGATCGGCGAGGTCGCCGGTCACACCTGCGTGCTGGTCGACGACATCGTCGACTCTGGCGGGACCCTTGTGAACGCGGCCGATGCGTTGCTCGAACAGGGTGCCAAGGCGGTTTACGCTTATATCAGCCACGGCGTGCTGTCGGGCGGCGCGGTGGCGCGCATCGCCAAATCGCGGCTGAAGGAACTGGTGATCACCGACTCGATTCAGCCGACCAAGGAAGTCGCCGCCTGCCAAAACATCCGCGTACTGCCGATCGCCACCTTGATCGGCGAGGCAATGCGGCGCACCGCGACCGAGGAATCGGTGTCGAGTCTGTTCGACTGACGGCGCGCGAGAACAAAACGGAATCGGGCGGCGAACAGATTCCGCGCGGCTAAGTTATCCACCGAAAGATTCATTAGGCCTCCGCTTTGCTGTGGAGAGTCATTTCCGCGCGGTTGCCTATGGCGGGCAAATCACGGCCCATTGGCCATCGATGATGCCTTTGGCGGGCTGAATCGCAGAGGTTATAGTCAGTTGACCGAGTGATTCGTTTCCGCCGTCAAGGCGTCCCCGTACCCCTGCGTCACAACCCGATCGGCAGTTGCCCGTGCGCGTGGTTTGCGTGCGTTCCTTGATCGATTCGGCAAAGCGGAGACGTCATGCCCCAGATCGCCTACGCCGACGACGCCCGGATCAACCCGCTCGACGTGGTCGAACGTCTGGCGGCGGGCAACGACTGGTCGTTCGAGCGCGCCAGCGACGACGAGATTACGATCCTCATTACCGGCAAATGGACCGACTACCAGGTCTCCTACACCTGGATGGGCGACATCGAGGCGCTGCATCTGGCCTGCGCCTTCGATCTGCGCGTGCCCGAACGCCGCCGCGCCGAAGTGCAGGTCCTCGTGTCCCTGATCAACGAGCGGCTATGGGTCGGCCATTTCGATCTCTGGGTCGGCGAAGGCATGCTGATGTTCCGCCACGCGCTGGTGCTGCCGGGCGGCACGCAGGCCTCCGGCAAGCAATGCGAGGCACTGCTCGCCACCGCGCTCGACTCCTGCGAACGCTATTTCACGGCCTTCCAGTTCGTGGTCTGGGCGGGCAAGAGCGCACGCGAGGCGCTCGACGCCGCCATGTTCGAAACCTCGGGCGAGGCGTGACGCGACTTGCATCGCGCTGTCTATCTCCGTCATCCTGAGGTGCGCGCCGAAGGCGCGCTTCAAAGGATGGACGGCCCAGGCCGTCGCCCTTCGAGGCCCGCGCTTCGCGCTCGCTTCTCAGGGTGACGGATCGAACTTGTCATGGCTGGCAAAACGAAAAAGACCTCACTTTCCCTCTCCGGCTCCCTCGTCCTCGTCGGCGCCGGCAAGATGGGTTCGGCCATGCTCGACGGGTGGATCGCGCGGGGGCTGGCGCTGAAGCGGATTGTCGTGCTCGAGCCGCAGCCGGGCAAAGCGATCAAAGCGCTCACGCGGCGCGGGCTCATGCTCAATCCGAAAGGCAAGCCCAAGCCTGCCGCGGCGTCCGCCATCGTGATCGCGGTCAAGCCGCAGACCGCGCCGGACGCGCTGCCGCCGCTCAAGGCTTACGTTGGCAACAGCACGTTGGTGCTGTCGATCATGGCCGGCCGCACCATCGGCTTCTTGGAAGCCTCGTTGCCGGGCGCGGCGATCGTGCGGGCGATGCCGAACACGCCGGCCGCGATTGGCCGCGGCATCAGCGTCGCGGTCGCCAACGCCAAGGTCTCCGCGCGCCAGCGTAAGCTCGCTACCGATCTGCTCGCCGCCATCGGCAAGGTGGAATGGGCCGCAGACGAAAAGCTGATGGACGCGGTCACCGCGGTCTCCGGCTCGGGCCCGGCCTACGTGTTCCTGCTGGCGGAAGCGATGACCAAGGCCGGCATCGCCGCCGGGTTGCCGGCGGATCTCGCCGCGCGGCTCGCGCGCGAGACCGTCGCCGGTTCCGGCGAACTGCTGCAGCGCTCGCCGCTCGATGCCGCCACATTGCGGCAGAACGTCACCTCGCCCGGCGGCACCACCGCGGCGGCGCTGGACGTGTTGATGGGACCGGACGGCTTCGAGAAACTGCTGACCAAGGCGATCGCTGCCGCGACCCGCCGCGGCCGCGAGCTCGCCGGCTAGCGCCGCCTCGACACTTTTTCGTGATCACGATCGTGCGCGAGCAATAAATATTCCCTGCCCTAGAACCGGCGCCTTTAGCGGCCTAGATTAGGGCGAGCGAACACACACGGGAGAACGCCATGGCCCGCAAGTCGAAAAAGCAGCGCCGCGCGCAAGTCCAGGCCGCCGCGCCGCGTGGCGACAGCAACCGCGACAAGGCGATCGAGGCGCTGATGGCGTTGCTCGCCGAGCAGCCCTTCGAAGAGATCGGGCTGGCCGAGGTCGCCGGCCGCGCCGGGCTGAAGCTGTCCGAGTTGCGCGCCGAATTCGGCTCGACACTCGCCATCGTCGCCGCCCAGATCAAGGATATCGACCGCGCGGTGCTCGCCGGCGGCGGCGGCGACATGACGGAGGAGCCGGCACGCGAGCGGCTGTTCGACGTGCTGATGCGCCGGCTGGAGGCGCTCGCCCCCTACAAGGAGGCGGTGCGCTCGCTGCTGCGCTCGACGCGACGTAATCCCGGTCTCGCGCTCGCGCTCAACGCCATGGCGGTGCGCTCGCAGCAGTGGATGCTGGAGGCCGCCGGCATCGGCGCGCATGGTCCGCGCGGGGCGTTGCGCGCGCAAGGCGCCGCGCTGATGTTCGCCCGTGTGCTCCGTGTCTGGTTCGACGATGACGAGCCGGGCCTCGACCGCACCATGGCCGCGCTCGGCCGCGGCCTGTCCAGCGCCGAGCGCTGGGATGGCTTTGTCGGCGATCTTTGCGCGATTCCCTGCGCGATCCGCGGCCGGCGGCGGCGCCGTCATCGCGACGAGGACGAAGAAGCCGAGGCGGCTTAAACCGGCACCCTGACGGTCGCCCGCAGGCCGCCCATCGGACTGTCGCCCAGCGTAATGTCGCCGCCGTGCGAGCGCGCGATGTCGCGCGCGATGGCGAGGCCCAGGCCGGTGCCGCCCTGGTCCTGGTTGCGCGCGTCGTCGAGCCGCAGGAACGGCTTGAATACCTCCTCGCGCATATCGGGCGCGATACCCGGGCCGTCATCGTCCACCGTCACGCTGAGATAGCGGTGATCGCGGTGGCCGGTGATCGAGATCGCCGGCGCATGGCGTGCGGCGTTCGACACCAGATTGCCCAGGCAGCGCTTGAACGCGGCCGGCCGCACGGTGACGATCGGCTGGCCGTGGAAGACGACGCTCGCCTTATGGCCGTTGCGCAAGGCATCGTCCTTGAGCTCTTCCAGCAGCGCCGCCATGTCGGTCGGCGCCGCGCTCTCACCAAGATCGCCGCGCGCGAAGGCGAGATAGGCCTCCAGCATGCGCGCCATCTCGTCGATGTCCTTCTTCATCGCCTCGGTTTCCGGCGTCTTCTTCTTGATCAGCGCCAGCTCGAGCTTGAAGCGCGTGAGCACCGTGCGCAGGTCGTGCGAGACGCCCGCCAGCATCGCCGTGCGCTGCTCGATCGCGCGCTCGACGCGCGTCTTCATTTCGATGAAGGCGGCGGCCGCGCGCCGCACCTCGCGCGCGCCGCGCGGGCGGAAATTCGGCGCGTCACGGCCCTTGCCGAAGCTTTCCGCGGCATCCGCCAGCCGCAAAATCGGCTTGATCTGGTTGCGCAGGAAGATAATGGCGACGCCGATCAGCACCAGCGAGGTGCCGACCATCCAGAGCAGGAAGATTTCCGAGTTCGAGGCATAGGCGGCGCTGCGCCGGGCGAAGATGCGCATGACCGTGTTGTCGAGCTGCACGCGGATCTCGACCAGCGCCGAGCGGCCGACGGTGTCGATCCAGAACGGGCGCGCGATCTGCCGGCGCAATTCCTCCGACAGCGTCGAATCGAGCAGCGAGAAGAATGGCTTCGGCCCCGGCGGCGGCATGTCGCCAATCGGCAGGAAATCGACCACCAAGCCGAGCCGGTCCTGCGCGATCTTACGGATCTGCTGCTGGTCGGCGTCCTGCGGATAGCCCTTGTAGACGTCGATCAGCGCCGCGATGTCGGCCACCACGCCGGCCGAAAGCCGTTGCGTGACCACGTTCCAGTGCCGCTCCATGAACACGAAGGCGATCACCGATTGCAGAATCACCATCGGCAGAATGATGATCAGCAGCGCGCGCGCGTAGAGCCCTTTCGGCATCACGCTGTTGAGCCAGCGGCTCATTCGCCGCCAGGCGTCGGGAATGCGCCCAAGCACGGCGTGAATGCGGCGGATCGGCGGGATCGAATCGTACCAGCGCCATGCGTCCAGCAGCCGCTCGAACGCGCTGCGGATGGTGCGGATGCCGGTGTCGATGCTGGTCATGTGCTGGTCACCAGCCGGTAGCCGATGCCGCGCACCGTCTGCACGAACAGCGGATTGGCGGGATTGGCCTCGATCTTGCGCCGCAGCCGGTTGACCTGAACGTCGACCGCGCGCTCGCTCACCGTACCACCATTACCGGCGAGCGCCAGCCGCGACACGGTCTCGCCCGGCGTCGCGGTCAGGATGCGCAGCATCTCGCGTTCGCGGTCGGTGAGCCGGATCACCTCCTCGCCTTTGCGCAGTTCGCCGCGCGCAAGGTGATAAACGAACGGCCCGAATCGCACCGATTCGACCGGCGGCGGAGCAGCCGGCTGCGCGCGCTTGAGGATATTGGCGATGCGCAGCGAGAGCTCTCGTGGTTCAAATGGCTTCGACAGATAGTCGTCGGCGCCCATCTCCAGGCCCTTGATGCGGCTCTCGGCGGCGTCGCGCGCGGTCAGCATCAGGATCGGCACGCTGGAGGAGCCGCGCAGCGACTTGGCGAAGTCGAAGCCGTTCTCGCCCGGCATCATCACGTCGAGAATGAGCAGATCGAAGCTCAACCCGTTGAGCTTGGCGCGCGCGTCGGCCGCGGTCTCGGCGGTGGTCACGCGATAGCCCTCGCCGGTGAGGAAGCGCGACAGCAGGTCGCGGATGCGGCGGTCGTCGTCGACCACCAGCAAATGCGGCGCATCGTCGGACAGCGTGGCGGGCAAAAGCATCTTTTAAGTCCGCGTCTTGGCGCGTTCGGCGCGCGCGATCAGCCGCAGCACGCCGTCGCGATTGTCGGCATCAATCATGGCGGTAAGAAAGCGGCGCGCGGCCTCATGCGCGCCGGGGCCGAGTTCGCCGAAGGCGCGGGTGATGCGTTGCGTCTGCAAGAGGGCGAGCTTGAGCGCCAGCGCCTCGCCCTTCGGCGTCACGAACAGCAGGCGCTGCCGGCGGTCCTGCGCGCCCTCCTTCTGCACCACGTAGGCCTGATCGATAAGCTGCTTGAGCACGCGGCCGAGCGACTGCTTGGTGATGTTGAGGATCTCCAGCAGGTCGGCAACCTTCATGCCCGGATTGCGGTTGACGAAGTGCAGCACGCGGTGGTGCGCGCGTCCGAAGCCGAGCTTGGAGAGCACTTCGTCCGGATCGCCGACGAAATCGCGGTAGGCGAAGAACAAAAGCTCGATGATGTCCCAGATCGGCTCCAGCGCGGCAGAGTCCGGCGCGCCCGCGCTTTCTGCCTGGCTCGGCGGCGCGGCAATCTTGGCCTTTACATTTATGTCAGCCATATTGACATATTTCGAATTTATGTTACAAAAATGCCGTTACGAACGAAAGTTTCGTACCGAAACGGACCTTTTCGTCGGCTTCGCGCCGAAGTCGGGGCGATAGGACCGGAGCGGCCCCATTCATATCGGGTGTTGCCACGCGACGCAAAGTATTGGAATGGGCGCGGAAAATGCTCCATGAACGGTGGAAATGAACGGTGGAAATGAACGACACGAATGAACCGGCGAAACGGCGAGACGGCGGCAGATGAAACCGCCCAGGTGATTAAAGGAGGAAGCGATGGCGGCACAGTCTTATGACCGGCTTGAAGGGGTCATCTGGTACGACGGCAAGCTGGTGCCATGGGACCAGGCCAACCTGCATGTGCTTAGCCACGGCCTGCACTATGCGAGCTGCGTGTTCGAGGGCGAGCGCGCCTATGGCGGCCAGATCTTTAAGTCGACCGAGCACTCCGAGCGGCTGAAGCGGTCCGCCAATATTCTCGATTTCGAAATCCCCTATTCGGTCGCCGAGATCGACGCCGCCAAGAAGCTGGTGGTGGAGAAGAACGGCAAGAAGGAAGCCTATGTGCGCCCGGTCGCCTGGCGCGGCTCCGAGATGATGGGCGTCTCGGCGCAGACCAACACCATCCACCTCGCCATCGCGTCATGGGAATGGCCGAGCTATTTCGACCCCGAACAACGCCTCAAGGGCATCCGCCTCGACCTCGCCGATTATCGCCGGCCCGATCCGAAGACCGCGCCCTGCCGCGCCAAGGCCGCCGGCCTCTACATGATTTGCACCATCTCTAAGCACCGGGCCGAGCGCAAAGGCTATGCCGACGCCATGATGCTGGATTGGGAAGGCCGCGTCGCCGAATGCACCGGCGCCAACATCTTCTTCGTCAAGGACGGCAAGATCCACACGCCGATCGCCGACTGCTTCCTCGACGGCCTCACCCGGCAGACCGTGATCGGTCTCGCCCGCAAACGCGGCTTCGAGGTGATCGAGCGCCGCGTATTGCCCGACGAACTCACGGAGTTCTCCGAGTGCTTCATCACCGGCTCCGCAGCGGAAGTCACCGCCGTCGCGGAGATCGGCGGCCGGTGGAACTTCAACCCCGGCGGCATCACCAAGCAGTTGATGGACGACTACACCGCCGAGGTGAACCCGAAGGGCAAGGCCGCGGCGGCGTAATCTTACGCCGTCGCCAATTCCTGCGGCCGCAGCACCGTGACATAGCGCACGCGGTAGCGCGTCAGAAAATTCTCCAGGCGCTCGTCGAGCACGCGGCGGTGACTCTCGGACGCGTGCCGCAGCATTAACGCCCGTTCGCGCACGACAAAGCCGCAGTGGAAATAATCCAAATCCGGCCGCCGGCTGACGAACCCGATGATATCGCCGGTGGCGAGTTTGCCGGCATTGGTCAGAAGCGCCGCGCGCGGGATCACGCGCATGGCGAAGCGCCGCCGGCTCAAGCCCTTCTGCGAGTCGACCGTCTTGCTGATATCGACTGCGCCGGCCATGTCGAGCCAGCGGCAGGTCTTGTTGTCGACATTGTGCTGGCACCACTCGAAGAAATAGTGGTTGCGCTCGAACCAGTTCACATAACCTTTGCGGTAACGGATCTCGCGCAGCGTATCCTCGAAACTGCCGGTATCGCGCGAACGCGCCGCTGCCAGCACGGTCTCGCAATAGGTGACGCAGTCGAAGGCATCGTCGCGCAACACGAATTGCTCCGGCCGACGCGGCCCGCCGATGAGCGTGAAGCCCTGATAGCGCGTGCCGCGCAGCGCGGCGGAAATGACGTCGATGCGCTGCGATACGGTCGGCAGCTTTTGCGTCTCGGCGATCAGGCGCGCGACGCGCGCTTCGCTCGCGGCGCCCGGCTCCGCCACCGCCCATGCCGCGCCGCCGGCGAGCCATTGCAGGAAGGTCCTGCGGCTCGTGCGCATCACTCGCGCACCACGACCAACCGGTCGGTGCCGGATTCGGCGCCCCACACTTCACCGCGCCGGCCCATCAGTTGCCGCACCGAGGCGCCGCGCCGATTACTCGGGAAGCTGTCGAATTTCTCGCTCACCGGGTCGAAGCGAACGATGGCGTTCGCTAGGAAGTCGGTAAGCCAGACCTTGTCCGCGTCGTCGACATAAACCGCATAGCAGCCGGCGCCGCTCTTTGGCAGCGCCCACACCTTCCAGCTCTTGGCGATCGGATCGAAACGGCCGACCTCGCCGGAGTGCCAGAAGCTCACCCACAACAGGCCCTTGGAGTCCGACCAGATGCGGCGCGGGCCGACGCCGGCCTTGGGCGGCGCCACCACCATCGCGTCCCCGCTCACGGTGTCGATCTTGGCGATGTGATCGCCGGCAAGCGAGGCGTACCAGACGTCGCCGTTCGGCGTGGTGGTGATGCCGTAGGGCCCCGGCCCCTTCGGCGCCTTCCAGGCCTCGACCTTGCCGGTCGCCGGATCGACGCGGCCGTAGACGCCGTTCTGTCCGGTGAACCAGAGGATGCCCTTGCGGTCGAAAGTCGCGCTGTTGAGATTGGCGTCGGGGAAATTCGCCGGCAGCGGATAAAGCTTCACCGCCTTGTTGACCGGATCGACGCGGGCAATGGCGTTCTGCCCGCCTTCGGTGATCCAGGCGGCGCGGTCGGGGCCGATAATGACGCCATGCGGCGCCGCGCCCTTGCCGAGCCAAATCTGTGTCGCCTTGCCGGTTTTGGGGTCGAGGATGCCGATCGCGCCCTGGCTTTGCGCGGTGTACCAGACCGTGCCGTCCGGCGCCGGCGCCACGTCGTGCGGATGCGCGCCGCGCGGCACGTCGTAATATGACACGTCCGCCGCCGCTGCCGGCTTGAGACCGAGCGCAAGCACAGTCATCGCGGCAACAATCACTGGAACCATATCAGCCCCACGTCACACGGGTTTGCCGCCGCCTCACTCCGCCGCTTGCGGTTTGCTCCAGCGCCCGGCCGCGGCGTCGTCGATTGCCTTGGCGTCGACCCAGGTCTTCGCGCCCGCTTTCTCGACCTGTTTCCAGAATGGCGCGCGGGTTTTCAGATAATCCATCAGGAATTCGGCCGCCGCGAAGGCCGCAGCGCGGTGCGATGACGTCGTCACCACCAGCACGATGTCTTCGCCGGGCGTTATGCGCCCGTAACGGTGAATGACGGTGACCCCCAACAGCGGCCAGCGCTGGCTCGCCTCGGCGACGTGCCGCTCGATTTCCGCCTCCGCCATGCCCGGATAATGCTCGAGCGTGAGCGCCGCGATCGGCTCCCCCGCCTCGTCGCCGCGGCAAATGCCGGTGAAAGTGACCAGCGCGCCGACATCGTCGCGACCGCGCGTCAGCTTGGCCGCTTCCGTGGCGGCGTCAAACGGCTCGCGCTGCAGGCGCACGGTGGTCGGGACGGTCATGGAATTAATGTAGCGCGCCTGCGCCCGCGACGCTAACCCCCCGTCATCGGCGGGAAAAACGCAATCTCGGCCGCACCTTTGATCGGCGCCTGCGCTTTCACGTGCGCGCGGTCGATGGCCGCGCGGATCACCTTGGGATTCTCGAAGGCATGCGCGTATTCCTCGCCGCGCGAGGAAAGCCACGTCATCAGCTCGGCCACCGTGCCGACGCCGGCGGGGATCTCGATGTCTTCCTCGGGCTTGCCGACGCGCTCGCGCACCCAGGCGAAATAACGCAGCTTCATACAAACTCCGCGCATTCCCGCGTAAGCGGGAATCCAGTTTTTCTTCGGATTCAGCAGGTGCCGCTCTGGATCCCCACTTTCGCGGGGATGACCGGCTGGTTTTAGTCGATCATATAGCGCAGGCCGGCGCGCATGTAATCCCAGCCGGTGTAAAGCGTGAGGATCGCCGACAGCCACAGCAGCGTGATGCCGATGGTGGTCGTTTCCGGCAGTACCACGTCGCCGGCATCGCCGGCGATCAGGAAACCGATCGCCACCATTTGCCCGATGGTCTTGTATTTGGCGAGCCGCGTCACCGGCACGCCGACCCTGAGCTCGGCGAGATATTCGCGCAGGCCCGAGACCAGAATCTCGCGGCACAGGATGATGACCGCCGCGAACAGCGACCAGCCGCGGATCGTTCCCTCCGCTGCCAGCATCAGCAGGCAGGAGGCAACCAGCAATTTGTCGGCGATCGGATCGAGCATGCGGCCGAGCGAAGATTGCTGCGCCCACATGCGGGCGAAGTAGCCGTCGAGAATGTCGCTGATGCCGGCGGCGATGAAGATCGCCAGCGCCAGCCAGCGCAGCCATAGCCCGCCGCCCAGGATACTCTGCCAGTACATCAGCCCCACCACCACCGGCACGGCGGCGATGCGCCCATAGGTCAGCAGATTCGGCAGCGCCAACGGACGCGCCGGCAACGGTCGGGAGCTGAAGGCATTCATCGGGCCACAAGGAACACCCGTGCCGCCGCGAGGTCAACGCCCGCGTGCAGCGTTTCCACGCGGATTACTGGATCGGCGGCTTGGGCAGGCGGCTTTTGCCCGGCTCCATCACGAAAGTCTGGTCGAGCGAATACCACTCGCCAATCACGCCGGGCACCGGTGCCGGCCCATCGTGGCGCACGTAGTTGCCGATCAGCGCGCGGGTGACGCCGAATTGCACGTCGGTCTCCAGCTTGTCGTCGTCGTTGACGTAGATCTGCGAGATCAGCGTCTTGAAACCGGGCTTGAAGATCAGGAAGTGCAAATGCGCCGGCCGGTAATGATGCCGCCCGGTGGCGCGCACCAGATCGCCCACCGGCCCGTCGATGGGAATGGGATAGCCGGCGGGCTTGACGCTGCGGAAGCCGAAGCAACCATGACCATCGGTCATGAATTTGCCACGCAGGTTCATGTCGGCCTGCTTGGGGTCCTGCTGCTCGTAGAAGCCCTCCGGCGAGGAATGCCAGACGTCGACCTCGGCATCGGCGATCGGCTTGCCCTGCTGGTCGCGCACGGTAGCGTTGACGAACAGCGCCGGCCCCGGTGTCGGCGAGCGCACGATCGAGGCGCCGTTTTGGGTCGCGGGCGAGTTCATGCGCCAGAACGGCCCGAGCAGATTGGCGGTGGTCTCGGTCTGCCCGTTGTTGCCGTTGTTGAGCAGGCAGATCAGCGTCGAGAAGCCGAGCGAGCCGGACATCAGCACCGCTTCGTTATGCGTGTCGGTGGTCTTCTTGCCCAGCGCCACGACGTATTGCACCGCCTTTTCGAACTCCTCCTCGGTCAGGTGCACGTCGCGGGCAAAGGCGTGCAGATGCTTGACCAGGGCCGCAAGGATTTCCCGCACGCGCGGGTCGGGCGCCTTCTTGAACGCGTCGAGCACGACCGGCGTGACGTCTTCTTGGGTTTTGATGAGCATTGCTCTTGCTTTCCTCAGCCCTCGTTCTCTCCTTCGTCATGGCCGGGACAATCCCGGCCATGACGGCTCAACTAACTCGCCGCCTGTTCGTGGAAAAACTCATATATCTTCCGCGCCGTCTCCGCATTAATTCCCGGCACCTGGGCAAGATCGGGCAGGCTTGCCCGCTCGATGGCCTTCAGCGTGCCGAAATGGCGCAGCAAGGCGCGCTTGCGCGTCGGGCCGATGCCGGGGATTTCCTGTAAGCCCGCTTCGCGGATGTCCTTCTTGCGCCGGGTGCGGTGCGAGCCGATGGCGAAGCGGTGCGCCTCGTCGCGCAAGCGCTCGATGAAATACAGGAGCGGATCGCGCGGCGGCAGCTTGAACGGAGTGCGGCCGGCCATGAAGAAGGTCTCACGCCCGGCGTCGCGGTCGAGGCCCTTGGCGATGGCGACCAGCGGCACGTCGGTCACGTCAAGCGCGGCGAGCGTCTCGGTCGCCGCGGTGAGCTGCCCCTGCCCGCCGTCGATCAGCACCAGATCGGGCCAAGGCTGCTCCTCGTCGTGATCGGTCTCGCCGCTCTGCTCGGCCGCCAGCGCGTCGTCGAGGCTGATGCGCGGCGCCTCGGCCAGCAACCGCTTGAAGCGCCGCTCCAGCACCTCGCGCAACATGGCGTAGTCGTCGCCCGGCGTGAGTTCGGTCGAGCGGATGTTGAACTTGCGATACTGGTTCTTGCGGAAGCCCTCCGGTCCCGCCACCACCATGGCACCGACCGCATTGGTGCCGCCGATGTGGCTGTTGTCGTAGACTTCAATCCGGCGCGGCGCGCGCGGCAGCGAAAACGTCTCGGTCAGCTCGCGCAGCAGCTTCTGCTGCGACGAGGTGTCGGCGAGCTTGCGCGCGAGCGCCTCGCGCGCATTGGCGAGCGCGTGCTGCACCAGTTCCTTGCGCTCGCCGCGCTGCGGCACCGAGACCTCGACCTTGCGCCCGCTCTTGGCGCTGAGCGCCTCGGCAAGCAGCGCGCGTTCCGCGAAATCGTGCGAGACCAGCACCAGCCGTGGCGGCGGCTTGTCGTCGTAGAACTGCGCGAGGAAGGCGGCGAGCACCTCGCCGGGACCGAGCGCGCGATCGGCCTTGGGAAAGTAAGCGCGGTTGCCCCAGTTCTGCCCGGTGCGGAAGAAGAAGACCTCGACGCAAGTATAGCCGCCCGCTTGATGCACGGCGAACACGTCCGCCTCTTCCAGAGTGCGCGGATTGATGCCTTGGTGCGAGGTGATGGCGGAGAGCGCCGCCAACCGGTCGCGATAGATCGCCGCGCGCTCGAAATCGAGGGCGTTCGACGCCGTGTCCATCTCCGCCGCCATCTCCTGCTTCACCGCTTGGCTGCGGCCGGAGAGGAACTCGTTGGCCTCGCGCACCAGCTCGGAATAGCCGGCGAAATCGATCTCCTGCGTGCACGGCGCCGAGCAGCGCTTGATCTGATGGAGCAGGCACGGCCGCGTGCGCGCCTCGAAGAACGAATCCGAACAGGAGCGCAAGAGGAACGCGCGCTGCAGCGCGTTGATGGTGCGGTTGACCGCGCCGGCATTGGCGAACGGCCCGTAGTAATGGCCGGGCCGCGTGCGCGCGCCGCGATGCTTGAGGATCTGCGGCGCCCAATGGTCGGACGTGATCAGGATGAACGGGAACGACTTGTCGTCGCGCAGCAGCACGTTGAAGCGCGGGCGCAGCCGCTTGATCAGATTGGCTTCGAGCAGCAGCGCTTCGGTTTCGGTCTTGGTGGTGACGAATTCCATCGTCGCCGTGGCCGAGATCATGCGCACGATGCGATTGTCGTGCCCGGCCGGCCGCGTATAGGCGGTGACCCGCTTTTTGATGTTCTTCGCCTTGCCGACGTAGAGCACGTCGCCCTTGGCGTCGACCATGCGGTAGACGCCGGGCGCGGACGGCGCCAGCTTGGCGAACCGCGTAATCGCGTCGCGGCCGGCGGCCAGCGTGCCTGCGGCTGCATTCTCGCGCTCGAGCTCGGGCAGCGCCTGCTCTTCGTCGTCCTCGCGCAGGTCGCTTTCCGGGTCGATGTCTTTGAGCGTGCCGTTCATGGGACAAAGATAGTGCGCGCAATCACGCGCCGCTATTCGGCGACGTCGCTGTCGCGGGTGCGCCAGGCGATGTGCTGGCCGCCGTCCACCGCAAGCACCGTGCCGGTGACGCTTCCGGCCTGCGCCAGATAGACCACCGCCGCGGCGATTTCCTCGGGCGTCGGCCCGCGTCCAAGCGGCACGGATGCGGCCTGCGCGGCAAATTGCTTCGCCGATTGCCGCGGGCTCGGCAGCGTCGGGCCGGGCGCCACGGCGTTGACGCGCAGCTTCGGCGCGAGTGCCTGCGCCAGGGTGACGGTCGCGCTCTGCAAGGCGCTCTTGCTCAGCGTGTAGGAGAAGAAGCGCGGCGTCGGCTTGAGCACGCGCTGATCGACGATATTGACGATCGAGGCGCCCTCCGGCGCCTGCGCGGCAAAGGCCTGCGCCAGGAACAAGGGCGCCGTCAGATTGACCGCCATGGTGCGCTCGAAAGCGGCGCGATCGAGCGTGGCGATCTCGTCGCCCTCGAAGACGCTGGCATTGTTGACCAGCAGCGTGAGCGGCCCGAACGCGGCGGCCGCCGGCATCAGCCCGGCGAGCGCCGTACCGTCGGCGAGATCGGCCAGCACCACGGAGGCGCGGCCGCCCGCCGCCACGATCTCGCCCGCCACCTTTTCGGCATCGCCGCGCGAGCGATGCGCGTGCAGCACCACCGCATAGCCTTCGCGCGCGAGCGCGCGCGCAATCGCCGCGCCGATACGCCGCCCCGCACCGGTGATCAGCGCCGCGCGCGATGTCAGTGAGCCGGTCATGGTCCCTCGCCCAGAGCCGTCATACGCCAGCGCGGTTTCCCCGGCTACCGGCGGCCCGCCGCGGCGGCGGACGCGCTCTACTTCGTATAGTAAATGTTCGCTGAGCAAATATGGTAAATCTGAACGGACCAAACGCCGCTAAACAGTTCTTTAGGGATAACGACTGCTGTTTACTGAACGATTCATGACCGCTTAACTTAAAATGTTCGATAAACCCTCCACCATAAGTCTCGAACTCCGCGCCAAAATTCCCGCGTCAGTGCGCCCGGTTCGCGAAAATATGTGGAGGGTCCGATGAAAAAAACACGTCTCGCGGCATCACTGGCGGCCATGTGGATCGGCGCCGGCGTGGCCGGCGCAGCCGATCTGCCGCGCGGCCCGCAGCCGTATTACGGCGCGCCGATGTCCACCACTTACAACTGGACCGGTTTCTATGCCGGGGTAAACGTCGGTTATGAATGGGGCCGCGTGACCAACACACCCGGCTCGCCGAGCGGCCCCGCCGGCGGCGGTCAGTTTGGCTATAATTGGCAGAGCGGCCAGTTCGTGTTCGGCGGCGAAACCGACCTGCAGATCACCGGCGCCGACGACACCTTCGCGCCGTACAAGTTCTCCAATCCCTGGTTCGGCACCTTGCGCGGCCGCGCCGGCGTCGCCTTCAACAACGTCCTGCTCTACGCCACGCTCGGCCTCGCCTATGGCGACCTGAAAGGCCAGTTCGCCGGCCTCGACGAAACCAAGACGGAAATCGGCTGGGCCGGCGGCCTCGGCGCGGAATACGGCTTTGCGCAGAATTGGTCGGCGAAGGTCGAATACCTCTACGCGGATCTCGGCAGCCGCACTTTCTCCATCACCGGCACCGACAACGGCCTGCACGCCAACCTGTTGCGCATTGGCATCAACTATCATTTCTGAGCGGCACGTCGCCGTTCGCGTGGCGGAAGACCCCGGGCCCTCGCGCCCGGGGTTTTTCATTTGGCCGCGGCGGTCAACGGGGTCCATGCCCGACTTAAGTCTTAAGTAAAATTTTACCACGTTGCGCGGCGACAACAGTCTTGATAAAGGCGACAACGTGGCATTTGGCCGGCATAATTACGACTATACATGACTCAACTTGACTCTACAGTGTGTCTTTTACGCACTAGACGTTCCGTCAAATTTGAATACTTTGCGCCCGACATGTGGGGGGCCACATTCGGAGGTTCGAGAATGAAGCGTTTGGTATTGGCGGGCGTTGGCGCACTCGCCGTGATGACACTGTTGGGTTCGGCGAACGCGGCGGATCTGCCGCGCCGGCAGGCGATGCCAACAAAGGCGCCGATGTACGCTCCGGCGTACAACTGGACCGGCTTCTACATCGGCATCAACGGCGGCGGCGGCTGGGGGCGTTCGGATTATTCCGCGCCGCTGACGGGCTCGTCCAATCTGACCGGCGCGCTCGCCGGCGGCACCGTCGGCTACAACTACCAGATGGGTCAGGCCGTGTTCGGTGTTGAAGGCGATATCGACTGGAGCGGTCTGCGCGGCAGCACCACTTGCGCCGTCGCCACGAGCTGCGAGACGCGTAACGACTGGCTCGGCACGGCGCGCGGCCGTGTTGGCTACGCCTTCGATCGCTTCCTGCCCTACGTGACGGGCGGCGCGGCCTTCGGCGACGTGAAGACGTCGGTGACCGGCTTCCCCGACACCACGACCACGCGCGCCGGCTGGACGCTGGGCGGCGGCCTCGAAGCGGCGATCTCCGGACCATGGACCGCGAAGGTCGAATATTTGCACGTCGACCTCGGCAACGCGGGCACGTCGGTCGCCGGCGCCAGCGCCAGCTTCACGGCCGACATCGTTCGCGGCGGCGTGAACTATCGCTTCTAAGCGTTGCGTCAGTCGCGTCGGTCGGTTGCGTCGAAGCCCCGGAACAAAAGTTCCGGGGCTTTTTGCTGCCGTCAACCGAGGCGCGATCATGGCGAAGGCAGCGTTGCCCCGATGGCTCATGGCGACGGTTTCTTGATGGTGCGGAAACCTTCTCAGGGTATGGCGCGTTGAATGGGCAATCGGGGGACGGCGCGTTCGCGGCCGTCCGCAACAATCGCAGTGAGGTGCGTCATGAAGAGGTTACTGCTTGCGAGCGCGGGCCTGCTGGCGCTCGGCGCCGTGTCGGCGTCGGCTGCCGACCTGCCGCGTCATCGGGCGATGCCCGAAAAGGCGCCGGCCTACGTTCCGCCGCCGGTCTATAACTGGACCGGCTTCTATGTCGGTATCAACGGCGGCGGCGCCTGGGGCCATTCGGATTTCTCCGCGCCGATCTCGACGTCGCTCGATACGTCGGGCGGTCTGGTCGGCGGCACGATCGGCTACAATTATCAGATGGGCCAGGTCGTCTTCGGCGTCGAAGGCGACGGCGACTGGAGCGGCATTCGCGGCAGCACCACGTGCGGCGCTACGACCTGCGACATCCACAACAACTGGCTTGCCACCGCGCGCGGCCGCCTCGGCTACGCCTTCGACCGCTTCATGCCCTACGTGACCGGCGGCGCGGCCTTCGGCGATATCAAAAGCTCGGTTGCCGGCTTCGGCGACACGACGACGACCCGCGCCGGCTGGACGGCGGGCGGCGGCCTTGAAGTGGCGATCGCCGGACCGTGGACGGCCAAGGTCGAATATCTGCATGTCGACCTCGGCAGCGCCGCCACCGCGGTGCCCGGCGCCGATGCGAGCTTGAAGAGCGATATCGTGCGCGCCGGCGTGAACTACCGGTTCTGAGCGACGCGCGCGCCCGCGAAAAAATACCAAGCCCCGGACATCGCTCCGGGGCTTTCTTTTGGGCGTTCAGCCTTTGCCAAGGGCGACGAGCGCCGGATTATTCGCGAAAAATATTCCGCACGACAGACGCGGGGCAATCCGCAGCTGGTGATGATAGCAGGCAATTCCGCGCGCGACCTCAAGCCGGCGCAGCCGTCAGACGATCAGCCGGTAACGACCAGGTTCACAGCCTTGGGGCCTTTGCCCTTCTTGTCCGGCTCCACGTCGAAGCTGATCTTCTGGCCTTCGTTGAGGCCTTTCAATCCGGCAGCTTCCACGGCGGTGATATGCACGAACACATCGCGCCCGCCGTCATCCGGCTTCACGAAACCGTAGCCACGCTCGTTGTTGAAAAATTTCACGACACCAGTCTGCGCCATCGGGAAAACTCCTCTCCCCGCACTGCTCCACCGCCAGCCCCACGCTCGGCGGCTCGGCCGGACATTCACAATCGGGGAAAGCGTCGGCCCCAGAGTTGGCCTCAGTCACCCCGCCGGCCCCCGCGAGGAGGCGGAACGTTCCTGCCAGTGACGGAACTACACACCAACTACGGTCCTGTGGAAAGGGGTTACAACGTCAGGAAGTGGCGGACGCCGGCTCGCCGGCGAGCCAATCGAGGCGGAAGCCGCCTTTGCCATCGCGCCCGAGGACAGCGGCCAGCGCCGGCAGCAGGACGGAAAGCTCGCTTTCCAGCGTCCACGGCGGGTTGACCAGGATCATGCCGCAGCCGTTGAGCCGATCCGGATCGCTCAGCGGCGCGACAATGAGTTCGCTCCGCAGGATTTTCGCGATGCCTTGCCGGCGCAGGCTTTTGGCGAGCGCGTCGCGCTCGGCCGTTCCCTTAATTGGATACCAGAGCGCATAAATGCCGGTCGCCCATTTGCGGTGCGCCGCGGCAAGCCCCTGCACCAGGCGGCGGAAATCGCCTTCGTCTT
>Ga0335078_10005100_pt1 | contig 19421 bp, 17 predicted proteins | sample Lox_Sample_32_FD_206711 | JGI IMG/M metagenome (GOLD analysis project Ga0335078, IMG submission 206711) | Soil microbial communities from Loxahatchee National Wildlife Refuge, Florida, United States - Lox_Sample_3.2 | ecosystem: Environmental > Terrestrial > Soil > Wetlands | place: USA... | reverse complement strand
CAACACCGAGATCGCGCCCCGGGCGGTGACTGCCAGGCTATTCGAAGAGAAGTTCGCGGGCAACGACCCCGACCTGGTCATCCTGCGCGTAGAAGCTCACCAAGGTGCGCGCGTGGTGTCGTTTACCTGCGTTGATCGCTTCGACCCGGCGACCGGCATGACGGCCATGATGCGCACGACGGCCTGGCCTGCCTCGGTAGTTGTCCAGATGCTGGCCGCGGGGGAAATCACCAAGCGTGGCGGCATCCGCAGCGAGTTGGACATTCCGGCCCGCGCATTCCTGCAGGCAATAGCCAACCGAGGCGTGCGCATCGAATACGCCGATAGCGGGCAGTAGCGAGCAGGATTCCTGGCCGCAATGGGTGTGGCGCGCGGCAGCCCGGATTGGTGAGAATGACGTAGGAATTCTACGGAGGCCGACTGTGAAATTCCTGGATCGACTTCACCCCTTGGCGGTACTGGGGCTTCGCCTGGCGCTGGGGGCCATCATGATCGCCCACGGGGCGCAGAAGGTGTTCGGCGGAATGCCCAGGTTTATGGGTATGCTTCAGAATTTGGGCATCCCTCCGGTATTGGGCTATCTGACTGCGGCAGCAGAGTTTGGCGGCGGCATCCTGCTGGTGGTGGGGTTGCTGACCCGCCTGGCTGCTCTGGCGATAGTCATTGACATGGCAGTGGCCATCGATAAAGTCCACTGGCACAATGGGCTGCTTAGCGCCGGCGGAAAAGTGGGGTATGAGTTCCCCTTGGCCTGCGGCATCATCGCCTTCGCCCTCATCTTCCTGGGAGCGGGACCGATCTCGCTGGACGGGGCGTTCTTCCGCGGCGGTGGCGGCGGCACCTCGCGGAAGTGATTGCACTAAAGTGTTTCAGCCGTAACTTGACGAGGCCCAAACAGGGGCGCATGCTATGTGCACGATGCGGGGACGTGTACAAATCTGGCTCGCCGTTGCTATCTGCCTGGCGATTTTCGTCACGTTCCTGGCCCACAAGCCTGCCTGCAGCAGCAGCGACATGCTGCACAACAAGCCGGTAGCTAGGTTCAAAGCCCTGAGCGCGGATACCTATGCCAAGAGCGGCATCGGTACGCTGGTTCAGTTCGCGGTGGCCCGCGTTATGGCCGCGCCGGTTGCGCCGCAATTGGAAATGCCGGCAACCGGCAGTGACGTGGTCACACTCGAAGATTTCGGCCCTCAAGTTCTCTCCTGTTGTCTCCTCTGCTGATCCTCTGTCCTGGTTTCCCCGCACACGTGCCTCCAAAATTCTGTGCGGGGATGTATCGGGAAGGTGACCTCTCTCTCCTTCCCGGTTACCGCGGAGAAATCGGCAGACCTCGCCTCCGGTCACCGTTTTCTCCGCTTTTTTCTGTGGATTGCGGTTAGAAGCCAGCCAGCTTGAGCATGGCCTGATAGAGGTCGTTGACCTGGGGCAGAATCTCGTCCTCCAGCGCCGGCTGGTAGGCGCAGAAGGTATCCATGGCGGCGACCCGGCGCACAGGAGCATCGAGGTGGTCGAACAGTTCGTCGGCAATGCGGGCGGCGATCTCAGCCCCGTAGCCCCAACTCAGCACGTCCTCGTAGGCTACGATCACGCGGTTGGTCTTGCGCACCGAAGCAGCAACCGCCTCCCAATCGTAAGGACTGAGGGTGCGCAGGTCGATGACTTCCACGCTGATCTGATGCTCGCGCTCGATGCGTTGCGCAGCCTGCAGGGCGCGCGGCACCACGGCTCCATAGGTAATCAGAGAAATGTCGCTTCCTTCGCGAGCCACCCGCGCTTTGCCGAATGGGATCATGTGGTCGGGCCCGGGATAGGGGGCGCGCCCATAGGTCTCGCGATAGAGCCGCTTGTGCTCCAGGAACAGCACCGGATCGTCGCAGCGTATGGCGGTGCGCAAGAGGCCGTTGGCATCGAGTGCGTTCGAGGGGAACACCACGCGCAGCCCGGGAATGTGCGTGAAGATGCTCTCCCCGCACTGCGAATGGTAGATAGCTCCGCCGGTGAGGTAACCGCCGATGGCCACACGGATGACGGCCGGGCAGGAGAAGCCATTGAACGAGCGCCAGCGGATCAGGGGCAGCTCGTTACGCAACTGGTGCATCGCCGGCCAGATGTAATCGAAGAACTGAATCTCGGCTACCGGCTTCAATCCCCTCACCGCCATGCCGATGGTACGTCCCACGATATTTGCCTCTGCCAGCGGCGAGTTGAAGACGCGGTCAGGGCCGAACTCCATCTGCAGCCCGGCGGTCAGCTTGAAGACGCCTCCTTTGCCCTTGACCAACTTCTGCTTCAAGTACTGCTCGCGGCTGCAGTCGGCGACGTCCTCGCCGAAGACGACGATGCGGGGATCGCGCCGCATCTCGTCCTTCAGGCAGGCGTTGATGAGGTCCGCCATGGTCTTATCGACGACAGCCCCGGGCTTGGCGGGAGCAGGCGCCGGTGCGGGCGCCGACTCGAACCTGGCCGAGGTGGGATCGAGGTCGGGCGAATAGATAAATTGCAGGATCGATTCCTTGGCCGGCGCTGCCGCTGCGAGAGCGTGGTCGCTCGCCTCCTGCACTTCCTCGGACACCTGCTTTTCGATCTCGCTGATTCCTTTCTCGTCGAGGATGCCCTCGCGGATCAGGAACATCTGCAGGCGCGTAATGGGATCGCGTTTGATCTCGCCCTGGCGCTCGGACTCGGGCCGATAAAGGCGTTCATCATCGGAGAGCGAGTGGGAATAAGGACGGATGACGTGTCCATGCACGAACCCGGGCCCTTTGCCGGCGCGGATGTGCTCGACCGCGCGGGTGATCGCGGCATAGCTCTCGACCGGATCGGTGCCGTCGCACTCCTCAAAATGGAAGTTGGGGAAATTGGCCACCAGGCGCGAGATGTTGCCGCCCGCAGTCTGCACCTCGCAGGGCACGGAGATGGCGTACTCGTTGTCCTCGATCAGGAACAGAACCGGCAGCTTCAGGTTCGAGGCCGAGTTCAGCGACTCCCAGAACTCGCCCTGGCTGGTGGTGCCTTCGCCCGAGGAAACGTACACCAGCTCATCGCCGTGGAAGGTCACATCTTTGAATTCGCGGTAGTCGCCGGGAACTTTCTTGGCCGCCTCGGGATGGCCTGAGAAGTAGCGGCCGGCTTCGGCGCATCCGATGGCGTGCAGGAACTGGCTGCCTGTGGGCGAGGAGCCGGTGACGATGTTGAGCTGGCGGCTGGACCAGTGCGAGGGCATCTGGCGTCCGCCGGAGCAGGGATCGTCGGCCGCGCCAACCGCCTGCAGCAGCATATCGAGCGGCTTCATGCCCAGGGTGAGCGCCAGCGCGCGGTCGCGATAGTAGGCAAAAAACCAGTCATAACCCGGCTTAAGCGCGAAGCCGGCGGCCACCAGCAGCGCCTCGTGGCCGGCCCCCGAAATCTGGAAGAAAATTTTTTGCTGCCGCTTGAGCAGGATTTCGCGGTCATCGATCCGCCGCGAGAGGAACATCAGCCGGTACATCTCGATAAGCTGCTTGCGGGTGAGACCCTGATAAGTCTTCTCGGGAGTCTCAAGTGCTTTGCCCGCCGGCTTGGGTATGCTCTTGGTAGCCATTCACTCCCTCAGATGCGGTAGAGCGCCGGGCGTCATTGTAAAACGGGGGTAGGGGCTGCGGATATACTGATTGGCGAACCAAAGTCACCTGAGCGGATACTTCGGTGATCACCGTGCACCGTCCCATCCCGAGCGAGCAGATCAGGCTGCTGATCTTCGACCTCGATGGTACCCTGATCGACTCGCAACTGGACCTGGCCAATTCGGTCAACGCCATGTTGCGGCACTTCGGGCGGAAGGAGCTCTCGCGCGAGGTCATTGCCACCTACATCGGTGACGGCGCGCCCATGCTCATTCGCCGGGCTCTGGGTGATCCCGATGACGGCCAGTACATGCGCGAGGCCCTGGACTTTTTCCTGCATCATTATCGCGAGCACAAGCTCGACAACACCACGCTCTATCCTGGGATTCCTGAGGCGCTCGCGGCCGTGCGCTGGATCGAGAACAATGGCCACCGTATGGAGCGCCAGTTCGCGGTGCTGAGCAACAAGCCGGTGAGGCCCTCCAGCCAGATACTGGAAGGCCTTGGGCTGCGAGACATGTTCGTGCAGGTCTATGGCGGCAACAGCTTTGCCACCAAGAAGCCTGACCCGATGGGCGCCAACGCTCTGCTCGAAGAGACCGGAACACCGGCGGAGCAGGCCATCATCATCGGCGACTCGGAAATCGACGTAATCACAGCGCGCAATGCCGGAACATGGAGTTGCGGAGTCAACTACGGCTTTCGTCCGGACACGCTCAAGGTCGTGCCGCCGGATGTGGTCATCGACACTCCGCGGGAATTGCCCCTGGTGTTCAACAAGGATTACGAGGAGGAATTCGACAATTAGCATTGGGTCGGTTCATGATGTCGGACTGGCCTGGGTGGAGCAGGGCTTCAGCCCTGCATAATGGCGGGCTCATGGTTGCTCGGCTTGCCGCTGAGGTACCCCAGGGGCTGAAGCCCTCAGTTCCAAGCGCCTCATGAATGCAGGCCTAAAGGCCTGCTCCACCCGCTGAACCATCCAGGCTGAGGACGTGCGACAGATGTTTTCAGCCCAAACCGGATATGGCCACTAGAAAGCTCTCCTCCAACACGTTCGGCTTCACCCCGGCGGAGTTGCGCACCATCCGCGCGATGAAGGATCCGAACGGCGTGCAGAAATTCCTGAACAGCTTGCCTTATCACCTGGCGCTCACCTGCTGGTCGCCGCGCAAAGTGCTGCGCCAAGGGACGGTGCATTGCCTGGAAGGCGCGATCTTCGCCGTGGCCGCGCTGCGGGTTCTGGGATATCCGCCGCTGATCTGGGACCTGGAGGCGGATCGCGACACCGACCACGTGCTGGCCATCTTCAAAGAGAACGGCTGCTGGGGAGCGGTGGCGGCCTCGAACTTCGCCGGCTGCCGCTACCGGGAGCCGGTCTACCGCTCGCTGCGCGAGCTGGCCATGAGCTACTTCAATCTTTATTTCAATCTGGCGCGGCAGCGCTCACTACGCCGCTATTCCCGACCGGTCAACATGGCGCGCTTTGACCATCTGAGCTGGATGACCAGCGAGGACGAAGTTTGGTACATCGCTGAGTACCTGTGCGACATTCCCCATCGTCCACTGCTTACGCCCAGGCAGAAAAAATCCCTCCACGCGGTTGACGAGCGGCTGTACAAGGCGGAGCTGGTGGGACACAGGTGGAAGTGAACATGGAGGCAGCGTGACCGGCCCTCGCGCCACGAGGGCCGGATTCACGCTTTCGGCAGGCCGTGGAGGCGGCCAGCCGGTTTAGTGGAAGAGGTCCAGGGTGTTATCCCCGTCGTCCACAAAGTAGATTCCCTTGCCGTTTGGAGCTACAGCGAGGCCGAACAGCGTGCCCGCCCCAGCGCCGCTGGTATCGATAGTGATCGGCGCAAACTGGAACCCATGGGGTGTGAGTTCCACCAGGTTGCCGTCATTGCTGTTGACGCTAAGGATGTCGCAGTTGGGAGCGATCGCCAGCCCAAGCGGACCATTGAGCCCGCCATTGACGGACACCGTTTTCCCGGTGCCGGCGCTGTTGAATCGCAAGACCGCGTTTTCGACTGCCGCGATGCGATTGGCGAGGGTATCAGCTACATAAAGCGTCCCGTCACAACCCAGCCCGACGCCCGTCGGCCCGATAACCAGCGCGGCCGGGTCCGTCCTTTCCTGGAAGCCGGAGCCAATCACCGTGCGCAGCAGTTCCTGTGGAGGCCCGTTGGGGGGCACCAGCAGGATGATACGCAGCACAGTACCCCGGTTCACCACGCTGCCGCCTGCCGCTACCGTGCCGTTCAGTACATTAGTGACAAACAGTTCGGCGAGATCATCGTCCTCGACCGAGGTCATGTCCCAGGGGCCGTTGATGGCGCCGCCGGAGAACGTTTTCACGACATGTCCCCGGCTGTCGAGAACGATCAGGCATCCGGCCTGAGCGGTAGCCGCGGTGCCATCGGTGGTAGGTAAGCTGCCAACAATGACCCATCCGCTGCGCAGCACCACCAGCGCAGTGGTCAGGCCAACCCCACCGGGACAAGGCCCGGGCAGGTCGTGGGTGCGAATCTTGGCGAATACCTTCGCGGTCGCGGGATTATCGTTTGCATCCGGCGACAGGTCCACGATGGTGATGCCGGTGCCCTGCAGGTTGTCAGAGTTGTTGAAGTTGCTGACCAGGATGTGTCCTTTCACCAGCCTTCCAGTGGATCGTTGAACCACGGCGACGCCGTAAGGATTCACATCGCCGTTTTTGGGAACGGTGGATGCGATAAATTTGGTGGTGGTGAAGTCTGCGGTGAAGGCCTCGTCATGGGCGCTGGCCAGAACGGCTGCAAACACCAGGACGCAGCCCAGCAATAAGAAGTGACGCAAGCGATACATCATCCTCCTCCTACACAGTCGCGGTACGATGGAATCCATCGCAGAGTGGGGGAGTGACGAGACTAGGGTGCAGCGCCGGCGCATTTGTCACCGGAATGCAATCAAATGGTAATTTCTTGGATATAGGATTCACTGCTTACGACTGCGCCGTGGTCAGGCTGGTTCTTCGGCCTATCCTGTTCTTCTTCCTCGCGATTTGCGTTGCGGGGCAGAACGTTCCGCCGCGGCCTTTGCTTTCCCGCCCCAACCAGCCGCGAACCCTATCGAGCGAGGAGATTCAGCCGCTCATCCGGGCGGTAGCGGAGAACGACATCGCCAATGACCTTAAGCAGCGTGATTACGCCTATCTGCAGCGCGAAGAGGAACACAAGCTCGACGGCCAGGGTAACGAGAAGTCCCGGGAAACCCGGGACTACGAGATCATGATGCTCTACGGGCAGGGAGTGCGGCGGCTGATCGCGCGCAACGACAAGCCCCTGAGTGCGGAGCAGTCCGCCAAGGAAGAGAAGAAAATTCAGGAGCTCATGCGGAAGCGCGAACAGGAGACACCCGAGCAGCGCGCTAAGCGGCTGCAAAAGGAGGCGCGGGAGCGCGAAGAGGAGCGGGCATGGGTACGCGAAATCGCCGATGCTTACACTTTTCGCCTGGTGGGCACAGAGACGCGGGACGGACGGGAAACCTACGTCATCGATGCTGATCCCCGGTCCGACTTCCACCCTCATCTGAAAGACGCCAAGTACCTCCCCAAGTTTCGCGGCCGGCTCTGGATCGACAGCGCCGAAACCCAATGGGTCAAGCTCGACTGCGAGGCGATCGATACCGTCTCGTGGGGGCTGTTCCTGGCCCGGATCCACAAGGGCTCGCGCATCAGCATCGAGCTGACCCGGGTTAACGAAGAGGTATGGCTGCCGCGATCCGTTTCCCTGAAACTCTCAGCCCGGTTGGCGTTGTTCAAGAACATGAACGTGGTCGAGGACGTGAGCTACCGGGACTACAAGAAGTTTCGCAGCGGCACCAAGATCGTGCCCGTGCCGGAGCCGGAGCATCGATGAGAGCGAGCTTAGACCAGAAGCCCTGCCCTTCTACATTGCCCTGAGGTACATGACACCTTCTAAACATTGCCGCACGTGAGTGGTGCACAATACAATACGATTACTCCCGAGCGCCAAGCGTCTGCCGGTGTCCATGTCTTCTGAGCTCACCAAGCGTCTCGAACGCGCCGAGAAGGCCATCGCCAAGAACAAGCCCGACCTCGCGCTCCAGGAATACCTGGAGGCCTTACGCGAAGATCCGAAGAACGACAAGGTGCGCGAGGCGGCTGCCGACCTGTGCGTAACGCTCAATCGTCCGGCGGATGCAGCCAGCCTGCTGAGCCCGCTCTTCGACCGCATGGCGTCGATCGGCGACAACGCCCGCGCCGTCATCACCTTCAAGAAAATCGCGCGCCTGGGCGCGCCCTCGGTCGAACAGTGGTTTCGTTTCGGCCAGTTGGTCGAGAAGTCCAGCCGCAGGGAGGCGCTGGAAGCTTACGAGGCGGCGGTCACTGGTCTGGAGCAGTCCGGGCGCCGGTTAGAAGCCAGTCCGGTGCTGCAACGAATCGTGGCGCTGGAGCCCACTGAGCAGAATTACCGCCGTGAAGGCGACCTGGCGCTCGACTTGGGCGACAACAAGGCGGCCGCGGCCGCCTTCTTCGAGGCCGGTCGGATAGCGCGGCAAGCCGGCAACGACGGCATGACCTGGTTCCAGCAGGCGTATGCCGCCGATCCGGAAAATCTACCGGTGGCGCTGGCTTACGCCCGCGGGCTGCTCGACCGCGGCGATGCCGCGCGGGTCATCACCGTGCTGGAGCGCTTCGCTGCCGTTGCATCCAGCAACCTCGAGTTGGGCGAGATTTACGGCCGTGCGCTGCTGGCTGCCGGACGCGCCAGGGCGGCGGAACCGTTCCTCTGGCCGCTCTATCATCGCGATCCCAGCCAATTGGGTTACGTCGAACAGTTGCTGCGGGCCTTCCTCAAGAACCAGGAGCATGCTGCCGCGCTGGCGCTGGCACAGAGACTGGAGGCCGCCGAGCACAAGCTGGGCCGCCGCCGCGAGTTCGCCAAGACCTTGAAAGATGTTTCCGACCAGTACGCGCTGGATCTGGAGTTTCTTGAATATCTGGTGCAGGTTTTCAATAACGCCAGCCGTGAACACGATTACTGCAAGACTCTCCTCAAGCTGTTCGACCTGTATTATGCGGCCGGGAACTTCTTTAAGGCCGGCGACGCGCTGGATCGCGCCGCCGAGGTGGATCCCTACGAGCCCGGGCACCAGCAACGTCTGGAGCGGCTGCGCGGCAAAATTGATGACCGGCTGTTCAACGCCATCGCCAACCGTTTCCAGGTGGCCTCCTCGGTGCGGGAGCAAGAGCCGCAGACTGCCCAGGAGGACGATCAGACCACGGTGCTGGAAGACCTGGTGCTGCAGGCGGAGATCTTCCTCCAGTACTCCATGCGCTCTAAGGCGCTGGAACGGCTGGAGCGCATCAGCAAGTTGTTCCCCTACGAGGAAGAGAAGAACCAGAAGATCCAGCAGTTGTTCCTCACCGCCGGGTTTTCGCCCAAATATCAGGGAATTCCGCGCCCGGCGGGTCTGCCGGCTCCAGGTCCGGCCGTGGCGCCTGCGGGGCAGCCAGCGACGACGCCGTTCGTGGCCAACGAAGATGCGGTGGACAACATCGCGCGCGTCACCGAGATGACCCGCAACATCTACCGGCAAGGCAACGTGAAAAGCGTGCTGTTCACCACCGTAAACGAGGTGGGGCGGCACTGGCAGGTGAGCCGCTGTATCGCCGGGCTGTGCGTTCCCGGGAAGCCCCCGTCGGCGGCGTTAGAATATTGCGCGCCCAACGTGCCCCAGTCGGAAGTGATGGCCATCGTGAAGCTGATCGGGACGCTGCTGCCGCTAGCCGAGCAGCGAGGCGTAATTTCGCTTCCGGATGCGGCGCACGCTCCGGAACTGGCGGCCATCCACCCGGTGATGGCGGCGCTGGACATTCGCTCGCTGCTGGCTGTTCCCCTGATGGACGGAGAAAGCGTCGCCGGTATCCTGCTTCTGGAACAGTGCGGAGCGACACGGCTATGGCGCCAGAGCGACATCGTGGTGCTCAAGACCATCGCCGACCAGGTGGTGCAAGCCTTCCAGAACGCCCGTCTGCGCAGCTTGGTAAAGAACCTGGCGGTGACCGACGAACGCTCCGGCCTGCTGAAGCGTTCATCCTACCTGGACGTGTTGCTCTCGGAAGTGCGCCGGGCCCAGCAGCAGAAGTCTACGGTGACGGTCATGCTGTTCTACTTCGGCAAGGCCTCAGCTTTGGTGAAGGAGTGCGGCGAGGCGGCGGTGAAGGACATGATGCTGCAGGTGGGGCAAATTGTGACCGCAAACGTCCGCCAGAGCGATATGGCGGTTCGCTACGATCTCACTACCATCGCCCTCATCCTGGCCGACACCAGCACCAAGAATTCCTTCTTCGTGGCCGACAAGATGCGCAAGGCGCTGGCCGCCGTGAAGATCCCGGGAAGTGATCGCGAGGCGACCCTGACGGCGGGCATCGCCGAAGCGGCCATCCAGCCCAGCTTCGATCCGGTGGACATCGTGACCGAGGTCATCAACCGCGCCGAAGCCGCGCTGGAGATCGCCAAGGCTGAAGGCGGGAACAAGGCCCACTCCATCGCGCCTAATCTGCAACCCGTCGCCGTGGCGTGAGAAAAAACGCCACGGATCTGCACGGATTGACACGGATCATTTCTGAATCCTGATTCTTGCGCTCAAATCAAGAATTCCTCCGTGTCTCTGTGGTGGGTGTAAACAAGAAAGGTGAGTTTTCAACGTCTCCTTGCTGCCCATCTTTCCCCGCTGCTAAACTTGCGGGTTTGGCAATCCTCTTCGGGTCCGTACAATGAATTCCACCGATATTGTGATCGTCAGCGGCGCGCGCACTCCGATGGCGCGCTACTGCGGCGCGCTGCGCGATTTTACCGCCATGGAACTGGGCGCGATTGCGGGCCGGGAAGCGATCCGCCGCAGCGGGCTTGATCCGAAAGAATTCGATCACTGCGTCATCGGCAACGCCCAGCAGACCTCGGGGGACGCGCTCTACGGCGCGCGCCACGTCGCGCTGCGAGCCGGCTTGCCCATCGAGACTCCGGCGCTGACCGTCAACCGGCTGTGCGGCTCAGGCATGCAGGCCATCGTGAGCGCGGCGCAGATGATCATGCTGGGCGAAGCGCGCACGGTGCTGGCCGGAGGCATGGAATCCATGTCGCAGGCGCCACACGTGGTACGCGGCTTGCGTTGGGGCGTGGGTCTGGGCGAGGGCAAACTCGAAGACTCGCTTATGGTGGCGCTGCTCGATTCCTATTGCGGGCTCTACATGGCCAATACCGCCGAGCTTTACGGCGAACAGCAGGGCATCACGCGCCAAATGCAGGACGAATTTGCGCTGCGCTCGCAGCGTCTCGCCGGCGATGCACAGAAAGCTTGCCGCCTGCAGGAAGAGATCACGCCGGTTCCGCTCAAGAACCGTAAAGGCGAGCCGACCGGCGAGATGTTTGAGAAAGACGACCACCTCCGGCCCGAGACCACCATGGAAGGCCTCGCCAAGCTCAAGCCAGCGTTCGGCAAGAATGGTTCCGTTACCGCGGGGAACGCGAGCGGAATCGTGGATGGCGGCGCGGCGGTGGTGGTGATGTCCGTGGAACACGCACAGAAGCGCGGGCTCAAGCCGCTGGGTCGGATCGTGAGCTGGGGCATCGCCGGTGTCGATCCCAAGCTCATGGGACGCGGGCCGGTTCCGGCTTCGCGCATTGCGCTGGAGAAAGCCGGACTCAAGCTGGCCGCCATCGACCTGATCGAAGTGAACGAGGCGTTTGCGGCGCAGTATCTTGCCGTCGAGAAAGAGCTGGGCCTCGCTCGCGACAGAGTCAATGTGAATGGCGGGGCGATTGCGCTGGGGCATCCGCTGGGTGCGACGGGAACACGGCTGGTGATCACGTTGCTCTACGAGCTTCGGCGGCGGAAGAAGAAGTACGGGCTGGCGACGGCGTGTATCGGTGGAGGACAGGGGATCGCGGTGATTGTGGAGAGCTTGCAGTAGTTCTCACGCGGAGACACGGAGGATTTGCGATTTGTGATTTCTGATTTGCGAGTGTGAAAGGCAATCCTATGGAAATAAGAAAAGTCGGAGTTCTCGGTTGCGGGCTCATGGGCTCGGGCATTGCTCAGGTCACGGCTACTGCCGGTTTCGACGTCACCGTTTTGGAGGTCGAGCAGAAGTTCCTGGATAAAGGATTCGCCGGCATCGATAAGTCGCTGGGGAAGTTCGCGGAAAAGGGCACGATCACTCCGCAGCAGAAAGGCGAGATTCGCGGGCGGCTGAAGGGCACCACCAACGCCCAGGACCTTCGCGATTGCGACCTGGTGATCGAGGCCATCATCGAGAACCTGGAAGAAAAGAAGAAGATGTACGCGGCAATCGATGCGGTGGCCAAGAAGGACGCGATCTTTGCCAGCAATACCTCGTCCATCTCAATTACCGAGCTGATGGCGGCGACCAAGCGCCCGGAGCGCTTCGTGGGGCTCCACTTCTTCAATCCCGTGCCGCTGATGAAGCTGGTGGAAGTGGTGCGGACAATTGCTACGGCAAATGACGCATACGAGTCCGTCTTCGAGTTCGCCAAGAAGCTCGGCAAGGTGCCGGTGCGGACCAGCGATAAGACCGGATTCATCGTCAATCGGCTGCTGGTGCCGTATCTGCTCGACGCCATCCGCGCGTATGAAGAGGGCGTGGGCTCGATCCCGGATATCGATCAGGCGATGAAGCTGGGCTGCGGTTATCCCATGGGACCGTTCACACTGCTCGATTTCGTCGGGCTCGACACGACGTACTACATCACCCACGTGATGCATGAGGAGTTCAAGGAGCGGCGATTCGCTTCGCCGCCATTATTGAAGCGCCTGGTCATGGCGGGCTGGTACGGCCGCAAGACCGGCAAAGGATTCTACGATTACGCGGACCCGAATAATCCAGTGCCCGGAAAGTTCTAGTCAGGCGTTTCAAGTTTCAAGTTTCACGTTGCTGCTGACGACTAACGATTAACGACTGGAGTTCTTCATATGGCTGCATCCGCAACACTCACGCAATTCGAAAATGCGCTGTACGACAAGAAAGGCAACATCGCTTACATCACCGTCAACCGTCCCAAGGTACTGAATGCGCTGAATCTGCCGACCATGGAGGATCTGCGGCACGCGTTCACCGCGGCCAAGGACGATCGCGAGGTCCGGGTTGTGATCCTGACCGGTGCGGGAGAAAAGGCGTTTGTCGCCGGCGCCGATATCAGCGAGCTGCAGAAGCACACTCCGGTCGAGGGCAAGGAGTGGACCCACGTCGGCCAGTCCGTCCTCGACCTGATCGAGAATCTGGGCAAGCCGGTGATTGCATGCATCAACGGTTTCGCGCTGGGCGGAGGGTGCGAACTGGCGCTCGCTTGCACCATGCGTGTGGCCAGCGAGAATGCAAAATTGGGGCAGCCCGAGGTCAAGCTGGGAGTGATCCCCGGCTACGGCGGGACGCAGCGCCTGCCGCGGCTGGTGGGGAAAGGTCAGGCGATGCAACTGGTGCTGACCGGCGAGATGATCTCGGCGCAGGAGGCGTGCCGCATCGGGCTGGTGAACGAAGTGGTGGCGGCGGCCGAACTGATTCCGCGCGCGGAGGCCATCGCGCGGAAGATCATCGCCAACGCGCCGCTGGCCGTGCAATATGCAATGGAGGCCGTTAACCACGGCATGGAGATGCCGCTGAAAGAAGGTCTATATCTCGAAGCCACGCTGTTCGGCGTGGTCTGTGCCACGGATGATAAGAACGAAGGAACCACGGCGTTTCTGGAAAAAAGAGCTGCGAACTTTAAAGGAAAGTAGGATCGGCTGATCGGGTCATTTGAAATCGGCTGTAGCCGATCACTCGATGAGCCGATCACCCGATGAGCCGATGATCAAATCCATCCACAGGCTATATGTGCCCACGCGCGAGGCTGACTTCCACGCGTTGGTAGATTTTTTCGACGCGCTGGGATTGAAGCGGGGAGAAGCCTGGAAAGGGCAGCGCAGCCAGGGCATCAAGCTGGACGCACCCGAGGCCGGAGTGGAGATCGGCCTGGGAAAGGGCTTTCCCAGGGCGGATCTGGTGGTCGAGTGCGATTCGGCTGACGTGCTCTATGACCTGGCGAAGCGCCGTGGCTTCGGGGTCGCGGAAGAAATCACCGACTGCGAATGGGGTGCGCGCATGTTCACGCTGGAGCTCCCCGCGGGCGCGGGACGGCTGGCGGTCTTTTCCTACAATAAGGATTGGCGTCCCAAGCCGCAGGTAGGCGAGGGCAAGCTCGATGCGTCGGGCAAGCGCTTCGGCATTGTCGTAAGCCGGTTCAACGCCTTCATCACCGAGAGAATGCTGGCGGGAGCACTGGATGCCTTGCGCCGCGCCGGGGCCCGCGACCAGGACATCCAGATCATGCGGGTGCCGGGTGCATTCGAAGTGCCGTCCGTGGGGAGGGCTCTCGCGGCCAGCAGGAAGGTGGATGCCGTGATCTGCCTGGCGTGCATTATCCGCGGCGAAACCTCACATTACGAACATCTGGCCAACGAGGTTACACGCGGCATCGGACAATCAGCGCAGGAAACCGGCGTGCCCCACGCCTACGGCGTACTGACCTGCGATTCGCTGGAGCAGGCGATCGATCGTGCCGGGCTGAAGATGGGCAACAAGGGATGGGATGCGGCGCTCTCGGCAGTGGAGATGGCCAGCCTGAAAGTCGCCAGTCGCCAGTCGCCGGTCGCCAGAAGAAAGCGAAGGACGTAGAGTGAAGCTCCCAACTGGCTACTGGCGACTGACTACTGGCGACTAGTTTTATGGGTACCCGACGCAAATCCCGCGAGCTGGCGCTGCAGATGCTTTTTCAGTCCGACATGGGAAAGCAAAACCCGGACGAAGTGCGCCGCAGCTTCTGGCGCGAGCGCGCCGGGGTGGAACCGGAGACACGCGGCTTTGCTGACGATCTGTTCCGTGTAGCCAGCGACCGTGCGGCGGAAATCGACCCCATGATCGAGCGCCACGCCGAGCACTGGCGCATGGAGCGCATGGCGACGGTGGATCGCAACATCCTGCGTCTGGGAGTGGCGGAGCTCCTGGGCTACCCGGAGACGCCGCGCCCGGTGGTGATCAACGAGGCGCTGGAGATCGCACGACGGTTCTCGGCCCCGGAGTCGGTGCAGTTTATCAATGGTGTGCTGGATAGCGTGGCACGGGAGCTGGAGGTTTTGCCGAAGTCGTCGTAATTAACATGATCTGGACTGACGAGGCGCGCGAGATCATCCAGGACCTGCTGCAGGAGTTGCCCCTGCCGGTGCGCGGCGGGGTGGAGGAAGCAGCCAACTACCGGGCGGAAAGTATCGCGGAACAGGCCTCCGCCGGCCGGGTGGGCCTGGAGACCGCGGTGCGCGCCTTCATCGAATCCACCCCTGGTGACCTGCGGGAACGCCTGAAGCACACCCTCTCCTACAAGGGCCTCGACCCCGAGGACTACGAAACTGCTTTCTCCTCGTGAAATATCCCGCTGAAAAAATTGAGGCATTGGGCCATTGAGTCATTGGATTCAATGGCTCAATGCCCCAATGATTCCGTAACTCAATAACTCAATCCTCTTAATTCACCGTCAATGTGGTCGAGGCGGCTACCCCGGCCGTGCTGGCCGTGATGGTGGTCACCCCGGCGGCCAGTCCTTTGGCCAAACCGGGGGTGGTAATTTGGTTCGGCGGATTCACGCCGACAGTGGGTCCGATGAGCGCCACGATCAAATTGCTTGAGGTCCAGGTGACGAAGTTCGTCATGTCGCGGGTTGTCTTATCCGAGAATGTCCCCGTGGCTTTGAACTGTTGCGTAGCGCTGGTGCCTATGGTCGGATTCGTGGGTGAGATTGCCAGCGCGGTGAGGGGGGCGACCGTTGCCACCGGCCTGACAACGACGAAGTCCGGGTTACAGCCGGCTGACACCGTGGGGCAAAGGCTCACGGCAATGCTTTGAGCGTCGACGGGCGGAGTCTTGGTGAGATCCACCCGGTGAACGGTGCCATCAGTGGCCCCGACATAGAGACTGGCGCTATCAGGAGTAACACCGCCCGAGAGCGCTTGCGCCCCGCCCGTTAGTTGAACCACCGACGCCTTTTTTGTTCCCACGTTATATGCCAGTACTCCCTTGTCGCTGAGGATCAGGGCTTGCGTGCTGTCGGGCGTCACGATGAGCTGCCGGGGAGTGAAGGTGGTGCCGAAGCTGGCGGCAGTGTGAGAGTTGGTTACATCCGGTGGACAGGCTCCAAAGGCAGTGGGCGAGTTAGCCGTGACATCGATTTCGTCGATGCTCGTGGAGGCGGCGTTGGCGTCCACCATCGCGGCGGCGTTGGGTAAGCCCGCAATCAAACTAGGGGATCCCCCCACCGGTACGGCTCCAGTGCCAAACAGCATGTCGCTGCAACTGGCAACTATATCGTCGCCAGCGGAGTCAGCCACATAGGCCATTGCGCCATTGCCGAAGAAAGACACTGCCTGTGTGGAGTTCGCATCGATGAGGCCGTTCAAGCTTCTGGTTTGCAGGGGCAGGGTGGATTCGTAGATATACAGCTGCCCGCCGGCGACGATATAGATCTTTGATCCGTCCGTGCTGATGGCCGCTGCTACGCCCGCGGTGGCGTAACCTCCGCCGGAGGCCGCCAGGCCGGTGGTGGAATTGGTGTAGGTGAAAGTAGTGGGCGAAGGCGTGCTCACCACCTGGAAAGAACCGTTGTAGCCAGCTACCCCAACGCCCGCGACCACAACCGTTTGTCCCACACTAAAGCCGTGCGGCGCGGTGGTCGTAATCGTGACCGTGTTTCCGCTCTCCATGGCGCCCGTGCCCGCAATGAAACTGGAGATGTTGATTTGAGGTGTCGCTTCAATACCGGGTACAGAGGTGGCGATGAAAATCTGGTTAGCCGCGGGATCGGAAACCACGACGTGTACGCCATCCGTGATCAGCGCCGTACCGGGGATGGTGGGAGCCGGCGCGGCCACGGTGGCCACCGTCGGGTCGAATCGCAACAGGCCAGAGCAAGCGGCGCCGTTAACTCCGGTAGTACCGTTGGCGCAGACCGTGCCCAGGAATGCCGGATCTCCCGACGGCGTCATCACCATGGAATTCACCTGCACGCCGGCCGGCAAGGTCAAAGCCGACCCGGCGGCATTGGAGGTGGAATCAATGGGAATGATGAGGTTACTGTTTGTACAGGCGACGGTCGCGGTGCAAGCGGGCGGAGTCGCCGTAGTCACGAGAATAGTGCTATCGATGGTGCCGGTGATCGTCGCCGTCACTGCATTAGAGCTATACACCGGCTTGGGCGGGACAAAATTGACGTTACACGCCGGCGGCAGGCATGCAGCCGTGATTTCAGCGGTTCCGGGTGATGCCGTATTTACCGTGCCCAAGGCTACGGTCGCCAGCGCTGGCTGAGAGGTTAGCCAACTAAGCCCCAGGGTGCTGGTCGTCAAGTCCAGCGCAATGCCTTGTGTATCCGTAACAATCGGCGTCAGATTTACCGTGGAACTCACCGGGGCGGTGAATGAGGTGTCGCCGGTGGATGTCTGAACCGCAATGCTGGCGACAGGACAGGTGATGAACGGGGCGGATCCGGCGACGGTCGAACCAGCGGGGCCGATCGACCCTACTACCACACCCTGGCCGGGCGTGGACGCGGTTATGGTTACGCCTGCCGAGTCGCTGGCAACCGTGGTGGAGGCGTTGACGGTGGCCACCTGCGCCGGGGTGACCGACCAATTGACGCTGCCGATCGTGTTCGACGGGACCTGGCAGGGCACGGCGGGAGATCCGGTGATGCGCTGGCAGGCGGCCGGATCATTGCTGAATGCCCGGACGGTGAATATGCCGTTATTGGGCGTGGTGGTGGGTGTGCCGTTCTGCGAGAAGCAGCCCAGGGGATTGCCGGGACCAGGCGTCGGATTGCCGGGATCGGGGACCAGTTGAACGCTGTCGACGGGCTCGTGGTCGGTGACTACCACGGTGCTGCTGCGGAGGGGGTTGGTGCTCACCGTGGCGCTGACGGCGGAGATGCTGGCCGTGCCCAGCGGCAGCAGATTATGGGCATTGTCGGTGGTCTGGCAGGTGATGAAGTCCGGGTCCCACTGTCCGGCGCAGATCAGGCCGTTGCTGGAGACCGTGATCGGCGAATTGGGACCGGAGCACGCCACTTGAGGCCCTCCGGATGCGGGGGTAAAGAAGCAGTCGTACGCCAGGGCGGGAGTGGCGACCACCACGTTGGCGGAGTCCAAGGCCTCAGCGGTGATCTGGGCTACCGCTCCGCGGCTCAGCGAAATCGTAGCCGGAGTGAGGCTGATGCTGACACTGAGGCCGACACCTCCGCCGCCGCAGCCCAGCAATATCATTCCAATAATCAATCCTAAACAGGACAAAAAGAGGGAGCTTCCGCACCGAGCCAACAACCGCCGCATGTAACCTCCACCCCAGAAGCGATCGCGGGGCGTTTATCTCCCCGAGCTTGCTGATTGCCATCGGAGAGGATTTGCCAGTTTAGAAGCTGAAGATTGTTTCGGCAACTGCCGGCCTCGATCGGCGAGGCTGGTTCAAAGCTGGGTTGAGCATGCGGTTGACGCTCACCGGCAGAGTTGTTATATTCGAGAGGTTCTGCGAGCAGCTAAGTAGTACCTGTGTTTCCAGGGTGTAAACGACACGCGCCCGAGGGCGGCAGGTCGGTCCGTTAACAGGGCGTCCTCGCTGAAACGAGTCTGCGCTGCCTTGCGCCCCGCGCAAGGGTATGCAGGCCGAGGCCGGCGAAACGGAGCTTCACCTTTCGGGGTCTGAAAGCCACCGTCGCAGGGCCGCTATACGGAAACCAACCAATCTCCCCGCGTTGCGGGGAAGTATGGCCCGGCGAAAAGTCGCGCCAGTCCTGAAATAAGGATCGAACCGATGCGCGCAGGTGTGTGCGCGCATGAAGGAGCTGGCAACCGTGCCCACATTCAATCAGTTGGTGCGCCGCGGACGGCACAAGCCGAATTACAAGACGGCCAGTCCGGCGCTGCAGGCCTGCCCGCAGAAGCGTGGCGTGTGCACGCGCGTTTATACGCAGACGCCCAAGAAGCCGAACTCGGCCCTGCGCAAGGTGGCCCGCGTGCGCCTGACCAACGGGATCGAGGTCACCACCTATATCCCCGGGGTCGGGCACAATCTGCAGGAACACTCGATCGTGCTGATCCGTGGCGGCCGCGTCAAAGACCTGCCTGGGGTGCGCTATCACGTGATCCGCGGAACCCTGGACACGGTCGGCGTTGCCAACCGTAAGCAGAGCCGCTCCAAGTACGGCGCCAAGCGGCCCAAGGCGTAGGAGCTATCGATGCCGAGAAAAGGACATATCAGCAAGATCGAAGTCGCGCCTGACCCGATCTATGATTCGCCGCTGGTGAACAAGTTCATCAACTGCATGATGTGGGGCGGAAAGAAGAGCGTTGCCCAGGGAATCTTCTACGAGTCGCTGGAGAAGCTGCAGGAAAAGGGCGGCGATGAGGCGCTCAAGCTGTTCAAGAAGGCGGTGGAGAACTGCAAGCCGGTGCTGGAAGTGAAGACCCGCCGCGTGGGCGGCGCCAACTACCAGGTGCCGGTGGAGGTTAACCCCGATCGGCGCACCTCGCTGGCCATTCGCTGGCTGATCAGCTACAGCCGCGGGCGCAGCGAGAAGGGCATGGTTGACAAGCTCACCAACGAGTTGCTGGACGCGGCCAACAACCGCGGCGCAGCCATCAAGAAGAAGGAAGACGTGCACCGCATGGCGGAGGCCAACAAGGCGTTCGCGCACTATCGGTGGTAAGGAAAATTAG
>Ga0335078_10005099_pt1 | contig 19424 bp, 19 predicted proteins | sample Lox_Sample_32_FD_206711 | JGI IMG/M metagenome (GOLD analysis project Ga0335078, IMG submission 206711) | Soil microbial communities from Loxahatchee National Wildlife Refuge, Florida, United States - Lox_Sample_3.2 | ecosystem: Environmental > Terrestrial > Soil > Wetlands | place: USA... | reverse complement strand
CCTCCGCCGATCCCGAGGGCCGGCCGTGGTCCGAGCGCAAGCGCTACATCTGGTGGGACCCCGAGGAAGGCAAGTGGACCGGACTCGGCGACGCACCGGATTTCCCGCCGACCAAGGAACCGGCGTACGAGCCGCCGCCCGACGCCGAGACGATGGAGGCGATCGCCGGCGACAAGCCGTTCATCCTCCATCCCGACGGCCGCGGCTGGATCTACGCGCCGACTGGGCTCGTCGACGGCCCGCTGCCCGCCCACTACGAGCCGCAGGAGTCGCCGTTCGAGAACCGGCTGTACGCGCAGCAGCAGAACCCGACCCGGCAGGTGTTCGCTCGTCCCGAGAACCCCTACCACCCATTCGACGGCAAGTCGGGTGCGGACGTGTTCCCGTTCGTGCTGACGACATACCGGCTGACCGAGCATCACACCGCCGGCGGCATGTCGCGGACGGTGCCGTATCTCGCCGAGCTCCAGCCCGAGTTCTTCTGCGAGGTCTCCCCGGAGCTGGCGGCCGAGCGCGGGCTCGAGCACCGCGGCTGGGCGACGATCGTGACCGCCCGGGGGGCGGTGGAGGCGCGGGTGCTGGTGACCGAGCGGATCAAGCCGCTGTTGATCGGGTCCCACCCACCCCGCACGATGCACCTGGTCGGAGCGCCATATCACTGGGGCGACGTCGGGATCGTCACCGGCGACTCGGCCAACGAGCTGCTGCCGCTCGCCCTGGACAACAACGTCCACATCAGCGAATACAAGGCCTGCACGTGCGACATCAGGCCCGGCCGGCGGCCGCGGGGGCCCGCCCGGCCCGCGCTCGTCGAGGACTACCGTCGCCGCGGAGGGGTCAGGACGTGAAGCTCGAGACGCACGCCTGGCCGGGGTCCTACGGCGAGCGCGCGAAGCCGCGGATCGGCTTCTTCACCGACACGTCGGTGTGCATCGGCTGCAAGGCGTGCGAGGTGGCGTGCAAGGAGTGGAACCAGATCCCGATGTCGATGCAAGGATTCACCGGGAAGTCCTATGACAACACGGTCGCGCTCGGCGCCGACACCTGGCGCCACGTCGCGTTCATCGAGCAGAAGCTCCCCGCGAGGGTGACCGACGGTGCCTCGCTCGTCGACGCCGTCGCGCGCGGCCAGGCGATCGACGGCGGGATCCAGACCTACCAGGAGGGCGACGGCTTCCGGTGGCTGATGGCGTCCGACGTGTGCAAGCACTGCACCGAGGCGGCCTGTCTGGAGGTGTGCCCGACGGGCGCGCTGTTCAGGACCGAGTTCGGGACCGTCGTCGTCCAGCAGGACGTGTGCAACGGGTGCGGTTACTGCGTGTCGGCGTGCCCGTTTGGCGTGATCGACCGGCGCGAGGACGACGGGCGCGTGTGGAAGTGCACGCTCTGCTACGACCGGCTGAAGGACGACATGGAGCCGGCGTGCGCGGACGCCTGCCCGACGAACTCGATCCAGTTCGGCGAGCTGGAGACGCTCCGCGAGCGGGCAGAGCACAGGTTGGCGCATTTGCGGCGAGCCGGGAACGGCAACGCCCAGCTGTACTTGGCGGACGACGACGACGGCGTCGGTGGCGGCGGTGCGTTCTTCCTGCTGCTCGACGAGCCCGAGGTCTACGGCCTCCCGCCCGACCCGGTGGACAGCCGCCGCGCGCTGGGATCGATCTGGGCGGCGGCGGGCGCGGCGGCGGTGGCGCTCGGCGCCGGGCTGGCGGCGGCAGTGTTCGGAGGGCGCAAGTGAGGCCCGCCGACTCATACCACGGCCAGCCGGTCCTCAAGCCGCCGGTGTGGAGCGATGAGATTCCGTGCTACTTCTTCACCGGTGGCCTCGCCGGCGCGTCCGCGGGGCTCGGCTACCTGTCCGGTCTTCGCGGCAACGGAGCGCTGGCCCGGCGCGCGTGGGGGATCGCCATGCTCGGCATCGGGGCCAGCGCGCCGCTGCTGATCGCCGACCTCGGCCGGCTCCTGCGCTTCCTCAACATGCTGCGGATGGTCAAGGTCACCTCGCCGATGAGCGTCGGCTCCTGGATCCTCACCGCGAGCGGCGCCACCACCACCCTCGCCGCGGTCAACGCCTGGACCGGCCGGTTTCCCCGAACCGCCCGGCTCGCTCGCCCGGCCGCGGCCGTGTTCGGCTTGCCGCTGTGCACCTACACCGCCGCGCTGATTGCGGACACCGCGGTGCCGGTCTGGCATCGGGCCCACCGCCTGCTGCCGGTCGTGTACGGGTCGGGCGCGGCACTGAGCGCCGGCGGTGCCGCGGTCGCGGTCACCCCGCCGGCCGACGCGGCTCCGGCTCGGCGGCTGGCGATCGGCGCCGCCCTGATCGAGGTCGGCGCCAAGGAGCTCATGCACCACCGGCTCGGCGAGCACGGCGAGCCGTACAAACAGGGCGCGGCCGCGCGGTTCGGCCACGTCAGCCGAGCCTGCAGCCTCGGCGGCGCCGCACTGCTGTACCGCTGGGGCCCCGGATCCCGCCCGGCCGCGATCGCCGCCGGCGCGCTGCTGTGCGCCGGCGCTCTGAGCGCCCGCCTGAGCACGTTCAGGGCCGGCTACCAATCCGCGGCCGACCCCACATACGTCGTCGGCCCGCAACGCGCCGGGATCGAACGCGGCGACCGGCCCGGCGCCGCGCGACGCGAGGCGACGGTGCGCGACCCCGAGCCGGCGCGCGGCTCGCCGGCGAGCGCGCCCGTGGAACTGCCCGCGTAGGCCGGCGTCGGTTCGGCTGCGGGGAACACGGACGGGGCCTGGCCGGCTGGTTACGGGCTCGGTTCACGGGTAAGGCAAAGCCGTGAGGTGGCGGAGCCCGTTCGGGGTGGTCCCGGCGCTGGTCAGCACTCGCAGCGAATACGACCACCTGTTCTCGATTTACGTACCGATCGCGGTCGGTGTGTTTCTCCTGATCGCGATCGTGGTCGTGGTCACCGTCGTGGTCTTTCGCCGCCGGCCAGTCGAGGGCGCGGCTCGGTGGCACGAGAACAACCTGCTCGAGGGCTCCTATGCGCTGCTGCTCGCGTGTGTCGCGGCGTTCCTGCTGTACCTGACGTTCACCGCCGAGCACCGCGTCGACACCGTCGCCAACCGGGAGCGCGCGGCGGTGACCGTCGACGTCACCGCTTCCAAGTGGGAGTGGACGTTCACCTACCCGGCCTACGGGTTCGCCGTCCATAGCGGCACGGTCGGACGCCAGCCGCTCGTGGTCCCGGCCGGCGAACCGGTTCGCTTCAATCTCACCTCCGCCGATGTCATCCACTCGTTCTGGATTCCTGCGCTCCGCTACAAGCACGACGCGATCCCGGGGTCCACGCAGGTCGCCACGCTGCTGTTCTCGGGCGGAGTGTTCGCCGGGCAATGCGCGGAGTTCTGCGGGCTCCGTCACGCCGACATGATCTTCACCGTACACGCGGTGCGCCCGGCGGAGTTCGTGGCCTGGGCTCACCGGCAGGGAACGGGTACGACGCCGTGAGCGTCGCCACCGCGCCCACGGCCCAGCACACCCGGATCACGGGCCTGCTCGCCGCCACCGTCAGCACCGATCACAAGCGCATGGGCCTGACCGTGGGCGCGTGCTCGCTGTTCTTCTTCCTGCTGGGCGGGGTGTTCGCGCTGCTGATGCGCACGCAGCTCGCACAGCCGGACATGCGGTTGGTGTCCGACAACTCCTACAACCAGCTGTTCACGATGCACGGCTCGACGATGATCTACCTGTTCGTGACGCCGATGGCGATCGCGATGGCCATGTACCTCATACCGCTCCAGATCGGGGCGGTCGGCCTGTCGGGCGCGCGGCTGGCGCTCGCCGGGCTGTGGACGTGGCTGTGCGGTGGTCTGGTGATGCAGCAGGGATGGTTCGCGTCCGGCGGCGCGGGGCGTGACGGGTGGTCGTCGTACGCGCCGCTCTCGAACGGCACCAACACCCCGGGGGTTGGGCAGGACCTGTGGGTGATCGGCGTGATCCTCGCGGCGGCGGGTATGACGGTGATGGCGGCATGCGTGCTGGCGACGGTCGCTCGACGCCGGGCCCCGCGGATGTCGCTCCTGCGGATGCCGGTGTTCACTTGGACCGGCCTGGTCAGCGTGCTGATGGTCGTCGGCGCGTTTCCGATCCTGGTGCTGGCGCTGGTGCTGCTCTACATCGATCGCCACGGGGGTCACATCTACACCGGCTTCACCGGAGCGATCGACTACCAGGACCTGTTCTGGTTCTTCGGGCACCCCGTGGTGTACGTGATGTTCTTCCCATACCTGGGAGCGGCGGCCGAGGCGATCGCGGTGTGCTCGCACAAGCGGTGGTTCGGTTACACCGCGTTCGTCGTGTCGATCATGGCGTTCGCGGCACTGTCGATGTCAGTGTGGTCACACCACATGTACGTGACCGGGGGTGTCACCAACCAGTACTTCGCGTTCACCTCGACGGCGCTGCTGGTGCCGGCCGGGATCGAGTACTTCGATGCCGTCGGCACGCTGGTCGGCGGCTCGATCGTGCTGCGGACCTCGATGCTGTTCGCGTTGACCTTCTTCATCCAGTTCCTGATCGGCGGCCTCAGCGGCATCTTCGTGGCCTCGCCGGTCCTCGACTATCAGGCGTACGGCACCTACATCGTCGTCGCGCACTTCCATTACACGCTGTTCGCGGGCAGCATCTTCGGCTTCTTCGCCGGCGTCTATCACTGGTTCCCGAAAATCACAGGCGCCTTTCTGCGGGAGTCGCTGGGAAAGCTGCAGCTGGCGCTGATGGTGATCGGGACCAACCTGACGTTCTTCCCGATGTTCTTCCTCGGGAACGATGGAATGCCACGTCGGATCTCGCGATATCCGACGCATCCGGGCTGGGGCACGCTGAACCTGCTCGAGTCGATCGGCGCGGGGATCATCGCCCTCGGGGTGCTTGTGTTCCTGATCAACATCCTCGTCTCGCTGCGACGCCGGGTCCCGGCGGGCGATGATCCGTGGCTCGGGCACACGCTGGAGTGGGCCACCTCTTCGCCGCCGCCGCCGCTCAACTTCGAGCGTCCGCTGCCGCCGATCCGCTCGTACGCGCCGCTGCTCGACCTGCGTCTGGAGGAACTCGATCGCGCGCGCGAGCGCCGGGAGGTGACCTCGAGCGGATGAGAGGCGGCGCGATCCCGATCCTCGCCTGGGGCACGATCCTGCTCGTCCTCTGCATCGGCAACTGGGTGTGGAACGACAAGCCGGTGAGCGGGGCGGCCGCGACCGCCGCCGTGGTCATCGTCTACGCGTTCGGGGTCGCGCTGTGGGTGGCGCGCCCGGAGTCGGTCAGGCGCGGCCCGCCCGATTCGCCGGGCGAGCCGGAGGCGGTGCCGCAGGTGAGCGTGGCCGCGGCGGCGATCGGTCTGTCGGTCGGGTGCGCGCTGTTCGGACTGGTCTGGTCCGAGTTCCTCCTGTATTTCGGCGTGGGAACGCTGGTGGCGTCGCTGGGTCGGCTGGCGATTGAACTGCGCTCCGAGCGTGCGTCGCGCCGGCGGGCGCTCCGCGGGACCGGGCCACGATGACCGCTCCGTCGCTGCCTGCGCTGCTCGTCTCGCAGTGGAGCCTCACCGCCGCGGTTGCCGTGCCCGCCACCGCGTCCGTGGTCCTGTACGCGCTCGGCGTGCGCCGCTCCCGCCGTCGCTGGCCGGTTCGCCGAACGGTGTCGTTCGTCGCGGGTGTCGGCTGCGTGGTGCTCGCGCTGCAGTCGGGGATCGACGCCTACGACGACCGGATGCTGTCGGTCCACATGGTCCAGCACATGTTGCTGCTGCTGGTCGCACCGCCGCTGGTGCTGGGTGGACGGCCGCTGGTGCTCGCGCTGCGGTCGTTGCCGCCTCGGCATCGGAGATCGCTCGCGCGCGCTGTCGGCTCTGGCCGGACGTACACCGGCCCGGTCCCCGCGCTCGGGTTGTTCGGCGCGGCCGTCGTGCTCACCCATCTGCCTTCGTTCTACGACGCGACGCTCCGGCACAGCGCGCTCCACTACGCCGAGCACGCGCTGTACCTGACGGCCGGGCTGCTGATGTGGTCGCCGCTCCTCGACGGCGACCCCGCGCCCCGGCACCGGCTGAACGGCCTCGGCAAGCTCGTCTACCTGATCGCGGCGATGATGCCGATGGCGCTCGTGGGCGCGTACCTGAACCGGGACGCGACGCTCGTCTACGCGGCGTACGGCCCGCCGGCGCGCGCGCTCGGCATCTCGGCGCTGAGCGACCAGGCCCGAGCGGGGGCGATCATGTGGGTCGTCGGCAACTCGATCATGGTCGCGGTCGGGCTGTGGGCGGCGGTGGCGGCGATGGTGTCCGAGGAGCGCCGGCAGGTGGCGCGGGAGTCCCAGACTTGAAGGGACTGGTCACGCGGTGGTTCAGGCGGCGCGCGCGCGTGCCCCGGGTCGTGCGGGCGGCCCTCGCGCTGGTGCTGGGAACGCTCGCGATCGTGGGCCTGGCCGCGCCGATCTCCCACGGGCAGACCGGCGCGCCGAGCGGGGCCGGAGCGCCGGCCTCGGGCGGGCCCGCGACCGAGTTCAACGCCCCGACGAAGTCTCCCGAGCCCCCCGGACCGGGAAACCCGGCCAAGACCTTCCCCGACTCGTCGGCGCTCCGCGCCGACGGCTTCAACCTGTACCAGCAGAGCTGCTCGTCCTGCCATGGGATCTCCGCCCAGGGGATCCCGGGCGTGGCACCGTCGCTGCGCGCGGTCGGGCCGGGCCCGATCGACTTCTACCTCTCGACCGGCCGGATGCCGCTCGAGCAGCCGCGCGCGGAGCCGCAGCGGAACTCACCGGCGTTCGACCGTACGCGGATCGACGCGCTGATCGCGTTCGTCAGCTCGTTCGGCGGCCCCGCGGCTCCCACCGCGAACCCCTTCGCCGGCAACCTCGCGCTCGGATTTCACGCGTTCACGTTGAACTGCGCCGGCTGTCACCAGATCGCCGCGCGCGGCGGGATCACGGTCAACGCACAGGTCCCCGACCTCCAGCAGGCCACCGCTCAGCAGGTCGCCGAGGCGGTGCGGATGGGGCCGTACCTGATGCCGCACTTCGACTCGAAGCAGATCGATCAGCACGAGCTCGACTCGATCACCCGCTACATCCTCTGGACGCGCCATCCGGCCGACCTCGGCGGGTGGGGGATCGACAACATCGGGCCGATCCCCGAGGGCATCGTCGCCTGGTTCATCGGCCTGCTCGCGCTCGTGATCGTGGCCCGCCTGATCGGGGAGCGGCTGGGGGAGGAGGCATGAACCGGCTGTCGAGGCTGCTCGGCCTGCTGGTGGCGGCGCGTGCGACGATGCGGGCTGCGAGGCAGCGCCCGCAGCCGCCGCCGTCCCGGCCGGAGTCGGACTTCGATCCCCGCCGGCGCGTCGTGCCCTCGAACCGCCGTGCGGAGACGGCCGTGGCGGTGCTCCTGCTGCTGGCGGGGCTGTTCGGCGTCGGCTTCACGGCCGTGTACGTCGCGCTCGACGCGAACACCCAACTGCTGGGCATCGCGATCGGCGGGGCGCTGTGCCTGCTCGCCGCGGCCGCGATCGTCGCCGGCAAGCTGGTCGTGCCGCAGGAGACCGCCGTCGAGGAGCGCGGTCCGCTGCTCGACGAGCACCGGGTCGAGACCGTCGTCGAGGTGGCCGAGGCCGGGGGGGAAGGGATCTCTCGGCGCCGGCTCCTGATCGGCGCCGGAGGCGTGTGCGGCGCGGCGCTCGCGACCGCGGCGGCGACCCCGCTGGCGTCGCTCGGACCGACGCTGAGCGGGCTCCACGAGACCCCGTGGGCGCGCGGGATCCGCCTGCTCGACGATCAGGGACGCCCGTACCTGGCCGGCGACATCCAGGTCGGCGCGTTCTACACCGCGCTCCCCGAGCACTCGGACCCGGAGGCGTTCGGCGCCGGCCTGCTCGTCGTGCGGCTTCCGGCGAACTTCCTCCACCTGCCCGGCGCCCGCCGCGACTGGGCGCCGGACGGGATCGTCGCGTACTCGAAGATCTGCCCCCACGCCGGCTGCGCGATCTCGCTCTACCGCTACCCCACGTACGCGCCGACCAGCCAGCAGCCGGCGTTCACCTGCCCGTGCCACTACTCGACGTTCCTCCCCGGCGAGGGCGGGCGGGTCGTGTTCGGGCCGGCCGGCCGCTCGCTCCCGCAGTTGCCGCTGATGGTCGATTCGCAGGGCCACCTGCGCGCCGCGGGTCGGTTTCACGAGGACATCGGTCCCTCGTGGTGGGGCGTGCACCGGGCGGAGTCATGAACCTCATCGAGCGCCGCGTCCACCGTCGCTTCGAGCGCGCCGCCCGGGTCACCGACGAGCGCCTGGGCGTGATGGGCGCGATCAAGTGGGCGATGCGCTACGTGTTTCCCGACCACTGGTCGTTCCTGCTCGGGGAGATCGCGCTCTATTCGTTCATCGTTCTCGTGGCCACCGGCATCTTCCTGACGCTCTACTACGTCCCCGGCGCCTCGCAGGTCATTTACCGCGGCTCGTACCCGCTGCTTCAGGGCGAGCAGATGTCGGAGGCCTATCGCTCGGTGCTCAACCTGTCGACCACCGTGCCGGCCGGGCTGCTGTTCCGCCAGGTGCATCACTGGGCCGCCGACGTGTTCATCGCCGCGATCGTGCTGCACCTGATGCGCGTGTTCTTCACCGGCGCCTGCCGCAAGCCGCGCGAACTCAACTACTTCATCGGGCTGACGATGCTGATGCTGGCGATCCTCGAGGGGTTCGCCGGCTACTCGCTGGTCGATGATCTGCTATCCGGGATGGGGCTGGCGATCGCCTATTCGGTGGCGATGTCGATCCCGCTGGTCGGCGGGCAGCTATCCACTCTGATCTGGGGCGGGCCGTTCCCGGGGAGCGACAGCTTCCTGCCCCGGCTCGAGATTGTCCACGTGCTGCTGATCCCGGCCGCGCTGGCCGTGCTGATCTCGATGCACCTGGCGATCATCATGCGCCAGCACCATTCGCAGTTCCCCGGCCCCGGCCGGCGCGAGCGCAACGTCGTGGGCACGCCGATGTGGCCCGCGTATGCACTGCGCTCGATCGGGCTGCTGCTCGCGGTGGCCGGCGGGCTGTTCCTGCTCGGCGGCCTCGTGCAGGTCAATCCGATCTGGCAGTGGGGGCCCTATCACCCATACCTGTCCGAGAACGGTGCCCAGCCGGACTGGTACATCGGATGGCTGATCGGAGCCCTGCGGCTGATGCCCAACTGGGAGCTCGTGATCGCCGGCCGGACCGTGATCCCCAACCCGTTCTGGGGCGGGGCGGCGTTCCCGCTGCTGGTGTTCGGCGTGATGTTCGCGTGGCCGGCGATCGAGCGCCGGGTGACGCACGACGTCAGGCGCCACGACCTGCTCGACCGCCCGCGCGACCGGCCGCTCCGAACCGCGATCGGCGCCGCATTCCTGAGCTGGGTCGTGATCGTGTTCGCGGTCGGCTCGACCGATCGGATCTTCTACCGCCTCGGCATCTCCTACACGACGCAGATCCACGTGTGGCGAGTGGGGATCTGGGTGATCCCGATCCTCGTGTTCCTCGCCACCAGGAGCATCTGCCGCTCCTTGCAGCGGAGCGGCGCGCATCCGCTGCGCGCATGGCAGGGCGAGGTCGTACGGCGGCGGCCGGACGGTGAGGTGTACGTCGTGGCGGACGCGGTGGCGGACCAGGCCCAGGCCGAGCCGGCGGAGCCCCCGGTCGGCACCGTGCCGGGTTCCGGGGATGAGCGTCCGCCGGCCCTTTAGTGGTCGTCTTCCCAAGTATGCGGCGAGTCCGATGGAGTCATAACGCTGGTGGCCCATGTTGGTGTGGATGGCGCAGAGGTCTGTCGTGCCGGGTGGTCCTGAGCGTTGTGCAGCGGCGGTGAGTGGCGCGGGGGCATAGTCGGGGGCCGTGCCGGGACACGTGGCGCGGGCGAGGGCGATCTTGTCGGTCGCGCCCGCGGCCGAGCGGGACGGTCCGCCATTCGCCGCGGAGCCCTGACCCCCCCGATGGACCTGCTTAACTTAACGTGACCTTCGACCCGCGCCGGCCGGACCGTGGCACAAAATGCATGCCCCGCATGCTCAACGTGTCACGGTTCGTCTCGGCCGCGCCCAATGACACGTTATGCAGGTCGACGGCGCCCCACCCCGGCGCTACCGCCTCACCCCCAGCTCCCCGCCTCTCAACCGTGGCGCCCGCGCTCGCAATCCGACGACATTCGAGCCGGCCGGCGTCCGGCGGTGTCCTCGGCGATGTGCCAGAGCCACGCCTCCGGTCCTGTCGTTGCCAGGCGCCGCCGGTCACCACTCTCGGTGTCGCCGTACCTACGAAAGAGACCACTTCGCCGCTCGTCGTCACCGCGAGCTGGCGGGTGGGGCTACTGAGCCTCGCGACGGGCGTCTACGAGCTCGTCCGGCGAGCTCGTTCCGTGCGTGCCCGGCTGGGGTCGGTTTGAGTGCGGCAACGGGCGGGGCTCGATCTCGGTCACGTCGCCGTGGGCGCTGGCTCCGGCGCTACGCGACCACATCCCGGCCGCGGCCCCGGCGGCGAGCACGATCACGCCGAGCGGGAGCACCACGATCGTGAAGATCCCGCCGGACACGATCCCGCCGATGATTCCGACGACGAGCAAGAAAGCGGCGATCATGTACAGCCACATACCGTTCGGTTACCCGCGTGCTCGCCCGGCAAACTCCTGGGGCCGGACGTCCCCCAAGCGCTTGAGCGTCGCCAAGGGCGGTCGCTCGATCACCGGTACGTGGACCGCGGAAAAGTCCTCCCATGGGCGGAGGTAGTGGCCGGCGGTCGTGCTGCGGTCGCCGCCGACGCGCTTCTCGACGGCCGCCAGGACCGCATAGGCCATCTCTCCGAGCGCGCGCAGCGGCTGATGGCGGTTCTGGCGCTCGCCGAGGTGGCATTCGGCGAGCGCGTCGAGGCCGTGCCGGCGGAGCGCGTCGATCAGCACGGCGATCTCCACGCCGTAGCCGACCGGGAACGGGATCGATTCGAGCAGCCGGCGGCGGCCGGCGAACTCGCCGGCGAGCGGCTGCGCGAAGCCGGCGAGCCGCGGCTCGTACAGGTTGAGCAGCGGCCGTGCCGTGAGCTCGGTGACGCGGCCGCCCTCGTTGGCGAGGCTGACGCCGCCGGCGCACAGCGGCCGGTCGAACGCGCCCTTCACGAGCTGCAGTGACGGGTCGGTCAGCAGCGGCCCGATCAAACCCTGGAGATGGTTGGGATCAGGGTTCGCGGTGTCCCCATCGAGAAAGCAGACGACCTCCGCGCTGGTCTCATGAAGCGCGCGCCACATCGCGTCGCCCTTGCCGAGGGCGGGTCCGCAGTGCGCGAGCACATCGTCCTGGTCGATCACCCGCACCCCGTGCGCGCGGCTGATCTCGGCGGTTCCGTCGACCGAGCCGGCATCGACGACCAGCACGTCGTCGACCAAGCCGGCCTCGCGCAGCGGCCCGACGGTCCCGTCGAGGACACCGGCGATCGTCTCGGCGCACTCCTTGGTGGGGATCACCACCGCCACCGAGGTCGATCGCCGGTGCCCGCGTAGCAGCGCCGGCGGGAACGCGTCGGCGGCGTACCGCCGCTCCGTGGCCCACGACGACACCGCGAGGTCGACCGACAGCCCGCGCGTCGCGCGGCCGCCGACGCGCGCGGACGTGCGCACCCGGACGTCGCCGGCGCGCAGCACCGGGATGCCGGCTTGTGCGAGGCGCTCGCCGAACGCGGCGTCCTCTAGCGCGGCCACGGGCGCGATGCCTCCGACGGCGCGGTACACCCCTGCCGTGACGCCGATCGACGCCCCGGCGAAGTGGTGGTGGAGGGCGCCCGGATCGGCATTGCGGACGACCTCGAGGCGACGGGCGGCGTCGCGCTCGCGCCGGCGCAGCACGTCGGGCGACAGCCGCCGCGACTCGTCCGGGTCGAGCTCGACCAGGCCCGCCACGGCCCTAGCGCCGGCGCGGACGTGCGCGAGCTGAGCGGACAGCCAGCCGGGCGCCGGCCGCGAGTCCGCGTCGGTGCAGGCGATCAGACCGTCCTCGCGTCCCCGCGCCAGCAGGCGTTCGGCCGCCAGATCCATGCCCGTCCGCCGGGCCGCGCCCGCGCCGCGTCCGGGTCCGTCGACCAGCGAGAGCCGCAGCGAGCGCTCGCGCGCGGCCTGCTCGGCGACCTCGGCGGTGCGGTCGGTGCAGGCGTCGACCACGACGATCACGTCGAACTCATCCGGTGGCACCGTCTGCGCGCCGAGCGCGGAGATGCACCCCGCGATCTGGTCCTCCTCGTCGAGGGCCGGGATCACCACGATGCTCGTCAGTGCCACGGTGCCCCCTCGGCGATCAGCGCGCGGCCGCGCTCGTAGTCACCGTCGGCGTCGTGCGCGAGCACGCCGACGATCCGTCCGTCGCGGCCGTACCAGGCGGTGAATGCCCCGTCGCCGTGCTGCTCGAGCCGGGACTCATCGAAGCCGTCTCCCCAGGCCGAGTACTTGAGCGTGTGCCCGCCGATCGTCGACCAGAACCCGGGGACCGCGTCCCACTGCGCGCGCTGACCGGCGGCGCTCCGACCGGCGACCTCGCCCTGTCCGAGCGCGTCACCCCAGTGCTCGACGCGGAGCGGCCGTCCGGCGGCGGCGTTCTCGGCGAACGCGACGTCGCCGGCGGCGTAGAGCCCGAGCTCCCCGGTGCGCATGCCCGCGTCGACCGGGACGGCGCCGCCCGCAAGCTCGAGCCCGGCGCCCGCAGCCAGCTCGCCGCGCGGCGCCACGCCGGCGGCCATCACCACAACCCGGCCTTGTACGGGCACGGCTCCGCCTCGGACCTCGAGCCCACACTCGCCGGCGACGATCTCCTCCACCTCGCATCCGAGGTTGACGCCGACGCCTTCCTCGTCGAGCCACGCGTGGATGCGGCGGGCCGGCTCGAGATCGAGGCGAGCGGCGTTCGGCTCCTGCTCGTCCGAGACCAACGTGACTGGATGGCCCCGTCGCCTCAGCGACGCCGCGATCTCGCAGCCGATGAAGCCGGCGCCGATCACGACCACCGGGTCGCGGTCGCGGAGGCGGGCGTTCAGCTCGCGCACGTGATCGAGGGTTCGGATCACCCTGACCGCGGGGTAATCGGCCCCCGGCACCGGCAGCCGGATCGGCTCGGCGCCAGTCGCGAGCACACAGCTCCGGTAGCGCAGCTCGCGCCCGCCGGACAGCATCAGCGTGTGCGCGCCGGCGTCGAGCGTGACCGCGCGCCCGCCGAGCAGGCGGACGCCGTGCTCGGGCAACCACGCCTCCGGCTCGATCGGGAGGTCGTCCTCGCTCGATTCGCCGCGGAGCAGCTCCTTGGTCAGTGGGGGTCGGTTGTAGGGCATCCGGTGCTCGTCGGTGACGATCGTGACCGCGCCCCGTCCGCCGGCGTCACGGTAAGCGCGCGCGGCCGACAAACCCGCCGGGCCGCCGCCGACCACCAGCAGCTCGAGCTGATCGGTCATCGCCGCTCGAGCACGTCGAGCAGGTAGTCGTCGGTGGTGCCCGACCGCAGCGACCCGAGCCATGGCTGCTCGTGCAGCAGCCGGTGCACCCGGCCAGCGCCGAGCGGCCGCTCGGGCCCGGGTTGGCGCCAGTGGACCGCGACCAGGCGCGCGCCGGGCGGCATGTGCGAGCGCAGCCACGTCAACGTGGCCGACAGCTCGGAGATGCTCATGTAGTAGAGGATCTCCGCCGCCACCGCCAGATCGAAGTCGTGGGCGGGCAGCCCGCCCGGAATCGAGCCGACGAGCGCGTGGGCGTTCGGAAAGCTCGCGAGCCGGCGCCTCGCGGAGGCCACCGCCGTCGGGGCGGCGTCGATCGTCATGAGCCGGCGACAGCGCGGCGCCAGCAGCTCGCTGAACACGCCGATCGATCCGCCGAGCTCGAGCGCCGCCGAGAACGGGCCGTCCCCGCACGCCGCCAGCGTCGCCTCGTACTTCCGGCGCTCGTAGTCGCTGGTCGTGTAGCCCCACGGATCGGGATCCGCGCGGTAGCGCGCTTCGAACTCGGCGAGCGACATGCGGGCCATCTCAGCGCTCCTCGAGCGCGGCTTCGCCGACCCGCGCGAGCAGCGGATCGAGACGGTGTTGGAGGAGGAACACCTCGAGGTCGCGCCGGGCGCGATCGAGCGCGCCGGCGCGCACGAACGGCCTCGAACCGCACGCCCGCGCGGCCTCGTCGAGCAGCACGCGGCACGCGTCCGAGATGCCGACCCGGGCCTCGACGGCGATGTCCGCCAACGCGTCGTCGGGCGCGTCCATCGCGCGCGCGCCTCGCTCGATCCACAGGTCGATCGCGCGCTGCGCGGTCAGGATCCGCCCGGCCGCGAGCGCCTCGAGCTGGCCGCGTCCCGGGCGGCGAGCGAGCTCGTCGAGTGCAGCGTCGGCGGCCGTGTCGGCCATACCCGCCCAGCTCGCCGCGGTCCGGAGCGCATCGCGCGAGAACCAGGGCTGCTCGGATAGCGCGCCGGGCCCGCCGAACCGGGCGAGCACCGGCGCGTCCCGAAACACGACGCGATGGGACACCGACGAGCGCAGGCCGTGAGAGCGGAACCAGCCGGTGTCGACCTGGACGCGGCGCTCGTCGGTGAGCTCGACCCACGCCGCGACCGGCGGCCCACCATCGGGTTGCCGCGCGAGAATCAGCGCTCGGTCGAGCCCGCCGGCTCCCGAGCAGAACGTCTTGACGCCGCGCAGCACGCCGACCCCGTCGACCTCGACCACGGTCGCGGCCGGTCCCTCGCCGGGCCCCGGGTCGCCGCCCCACACGCCGGCGCGCAGCCGCCGCCCCACCGCCGCGGCGAGCTCGCGGTCTCGAATCTCTGTGGGGGCCTGCACGGCCAGCCGCTCGACGGCATTCAGGTGCCCGTCGAAGATCCGACCGACCGAGCCGTCGGCGTGGGCGACCCTTCGCACGAGCCCGAGCTCGACCGCGGCGGACGGCCGCGACGATCCGGGCTGTGCGTTCCAGGCGAGCAGGCCGGCACGCTCGAGCAGCGCGATCGGCTCCACGGGGAAGCTCGGCGTCGGCTCGCGGTCGCGCGCCGGCGCCCCTGACGCGATCTCGGCGAGCACCTGATCGATCCCGAGCGGCGCCGCCCTGGGCGAGGCGCTCACGTCGCCGTCCTCAGCGAGAGGCCGGCGGTGGCGGCGTGCTCGGCGACCCGCGCCGTGTACTCGATCGTCTGGCGCGCGTCTGCCCGGCGGGCGCCGGGGCCGATCCCGTCGTGGGCCAGGACGATCGCTCCGTCGCACAGGGCGTCCCTGGTGGCGCGGAACATGTGCTCGGCGCGGTCGCCGCGCCAGTCGCGCGTGTCCACGGTCCAGCCGGTGATTCGGAGCTGATTCTCCCGGGCGACCTGGTCAGACCATGCTGCGGTGTCGCCCCACGGCGTACGCCACAGCCTCGGGCGCACCCCGACGGAGCGCAGCAGATCGAGCGCGCGCGCGGTGTCCCGCCGTCCCCAGCCGATCGAGCGCTCGGAATGCCGGGCGTGCTCGTCGCAGTGCAAGCCGATCTCGTGGCCGTCGAACAGGATCTGATCGATCAGCTCCGGAGCCGCCGCCGCGCGTGATGCGATCGGAAAGAACGTCGCGCGGGCGCCGGCGGCGCACAGCACGTCGAGCAGGCGCGGCGTCCACTCGGGGTCGGGGCCGTCGTCGAAGGTCAGCGCCAGCATCGGCATGAGAACCCGTTACCCGACGAACCGCGGTGCTCACCATGCCGGACCGGCTGGTTCGTGAGGCCGACGCGCCCGGTAGGTGACCGCAGATGGCGCGGTCGATCTCGAACGGCACGATCAGGTTCGGCGTGGCGGCGGTGCCGATCAAGGTGCACTCGGCGGTCGAGGACCACGGGATCCATTTCCATCAGGTTCACGTCAAGGACGGCGCGCGCGTGCAGCAGCGAATCTGCTCCAAGGATGGAAAGGCGGTCCCGGACAAGCAGGTCGTGAAGGGGTACGAGGTCAGGAGCGGCGAGTACGTGATCCTCGATCAGGAGGAGATCGACGCCGCCTCCGGCCGACGGTCCCGCGCGATCGAGCTCGAGGAGTTCGTTCGCGCCGCAGAGATCGATCCGGTGTATTACGAACGCAGCTACTACCTCGGCGCCGGCAAGGACGGACGGGACGCCTACCGGCTGCTGCACGATGCGCTGGAACGCTCCGAGCGGGTGGGGATCGGCCGGTGGGTGTTTCACAACCGCGAGTACCTGGTTGCCGTCCGCTCGCTGGACCACGTGCTCGCCTTGCACACGATGCGCTTCTCCGAAGAGCTGATCGACTCCGGCTCGCTCGATTTCCCGGCACCGAGACGCCGGCCGGGCAGGCGCGAGATCGAGATGGCGAGCGCGCTCGTCGACGAGCTGCATGCCCGGTTCGAGCCCGAATCGTTCGCGGACAGCTACCGCGACCGCGTCCTCGAGCTGATCCGGATGAAGGCCCGGGGCGAGGAACCCGATCTCCCCGAGGCGCCCGAGCGCGAGGACGCTCCCGACCTGATGGCCGCGCTCGAGGCGAGCCTGGCGGCGTGAGCGTGGCCCGCGCGCTGTGGACCGGCTCGCTGAGCTTCGGACTCGTGAACGTGCCCGTCAGCCTGGTCGCCGCCACGCGCGATGTGGACTTCCATTTCCGCCAGTTGCACAGGAAGGACGGCGCCCCGATCGACGTGCAGCGGTGGTGCTCGAAGGAGGACGTCGAGATCCCGTACGAGGAGATCACCCACGGATACGAGCTCGAGGACGGCGGTCAGGTCGTCGGCTCCGACCTCGAGCTGCCGGCGATCGAGCCCAGCAGGACCCGCACGATCGATATCGAGCAGTTCGTCGACCCTGGCCGACGTCGACCCGCTCTACTTCGATCACCCGTACTTCCTGGTGCCGGCCGGCGACGACGACGGCTCGATCCGCGCCTACCGCCTGCTCACCGAGGTGATGGGCCGGACCGACCGGGCGGCGCTCGGCCAGTTCGTGATGCGCGCGAAGGAGTATCTGGCGATCGTTCGCGAGAGGGACGGAGCGCTCACGCTGACGACGATGCTGTTCGCCGACGAGATCCGCGAGCTCGGCGGGATCGATCGCGCGTACCAAAAGTCCCACAAGCCGACGCGCAAACAGCTCGACGCGCGTTCGCGGTGTTCGAGGAGCTCACGTGCGATTGGGATCCCGACAAGGACAAGGACCGCTACCGCGCCCGGCTCAAGCGCGTCGTCGACCGTAAGCGCAAGGGCGAGACGATCAAGCTCCCCGAGGATGGCGAGCAGCCGGACACGCCCTCGGATCTGATGGACGCGCTCGAGCGAACGCTCGCGGAGCTTCAGGCCGGATCGGCTGGGCGTCGCTGACCGTGTCCGGATTCGCGAACTGCTGAGCGCCGTCGGCGGACGGCCCCAGCGCCGCCCGCCCCAGTCAAGCGCCGTTCGGCTGCAGCAGGATCTTGATCGCCCGTCCTGCTTCTTCTGGAAGATCTTGTAGCCGTGCGGGGCCTGGTCGAGCGTGAGCTTGTGGGTCGCGAGGTCTTCGACACCGAGCGGGTCTGAGTCTTCCTGGGAGCATGCCCGCAAACTGCTGGGCGAGCTTCCCCAGCGGGGTGCCGTGGGCCTCCATCCCGACGGCGTCGATCACGGAGTCCGGACCCCGGCCGTCGGTGAGCAAGCGCAGCTTGTCGGCGATGTCGTCGTGGCCGCGCGCATCGATGGTGTCAACGCCGTGGCGGCGCGCCATCTCGAACCGCTCGGGAACAGATCGGTCCCGAACACCTGCGACGCCCCCCGCGCGAGCGCCATCCGGCCGCACATCTGCCCGATCGGTCCGAGCCCGAACACGGCCACGGTGCCGCCGTCGGGGATGGCGGCGTACTCCACCGCCTGCCAGGCAGTGAAAAGCACGTCCGAGAGGTACACGAACCGCTCGTCGGGCGGGCCCTCGGGAACCTTGATCGGACCGAGCTGGGCCTGCGGCACCCGCAGCAGCTCGGCCTGTCCACCCGGGACATGGCCGTACAGCTTGGTGTAGCCGAGTAGCGAGGCGCCCTTGCCCTGATCTCACACCTGAGTCGTCTCGCACTGCGAGTATCAGCTGCTGGTCGCACATGAAGCAGTGACCGCAGGAAATGTTGAACGGGATCGCCACCCGATCGCCCGGCTGGATCTGGGTGACCTCGGGTCCGACCTCCTCGACGACCCCCATCGGCTCGTGACCGAGGATGTCGCCCTCGTCGATGAACGCGCCCAGCACCTCATGCAGGTGCGGGTCAGATCCGCAGATCCCGGTCGAGGTGATCCGCACGATCGCGTCGGTCGGTTGCTCGATCGTCGGGTCGGAGACGGTGTCGACGCGCACGTCCCGCTTTCCGTGGTAGACGACTGCCCTCTCGCTCGTGGTCGGACCTCCGTTACCCGCAGGACCGTTCGTGACACGGAGGCGCCTGCATCACGTCGGGTTCAGATTGAACGCGCCGGGTAGCGTCAGGTGCGGAGAGTTCGAACCCGGTACTGGTGCCGGAGTAAGGAGAGGGGAGGCCCATGATCTGGGTACTTGCCGCTGTCGTCGTCGTGCTGCTGGTGATCATCGGAGTACTGGTCACACGTCAGCAACGATCGCGCGGACTGAAGGCTGATTTCGGGCCGGAATACAACCGTCTCATCGCCGAGCGCGGCGATCAGCGTTCAGCCGAGCGGGAGCTGGCCGGCCGCCGTAAGCGCATGAGTGAATTCGAGATCCGCCCGCTTGCGCCGGCGGCCCGCGAGCGCTACATGGAGCGCTGGGCGGCGACCCAGCGCAACTTTGTCGATGAGCCAGCGGCCGCGGTTGGCGAGGCTCACGTGCTCGTGCAGGAGGTGATGCACGACCGTGGCTATCCGATCGACGAGGATTTTGAGCAGCGGGCGGCCGATGTGTCGGTGACCCACCCCGATGTGGTCGAGAACTATCGGGCCGCTCACTCGATCTCTCTGCACGCTCACCAGGGGCGGGCCAATACCGAGCAGCTCCGGCAGGCGATGGTGCATTTCCGAGCTCTGTTTGACGACCTGCTTGCTCCTGGTGACAGCAATGATTCGAGAGAGCAGGGCGCAGTGCAACCAGAGACGACGAGGAGGAGCTAATCGATGCAGCGCAACGAAGAGACACTGAGCACTCGCGACCTTGCCTCGACCAGCGATCCGGCGACAGGTGCGGCGCCAGCCTCGGATTTGCCGCCGGTGCCGGGTGAACAGTCGGGCGAGGCGCCCGCCACGGTCTACGACCGCGAGGCCACGGACGGCGAACGCGCGAACCGCGAAGCCACGGACTACGAGACCGTGGACCGCGAAGCCGCATCCGGCGCGTCGCTGGGCGCCGATACGACTGCGCGCAACACCGGGTCCCAAGCGGTGGGCAGCGCACCCGGGCGTGCGACCGATCCGGCGTCGCCGGCAGGCCCGGCGAGTTCCGCGACGACC
>Ga0335078_10005096_pt1 | contig 19429 bp, 17 predicted proteins | sample Lox_Sample_32_FD_206711 | JGI IMG/M metagenome (GOLD analysis project Ga0335078, IMG submission 206711) | Soil microbial communities from Loxahatchee National Wildlife Refuge, Florida, United States - Lox_Sample_3.2 | ecosystem: Environmental > Terrestrial > Soil > Wetlands | place: USA... | reverse complement strand
CGTCGGTGTGACCCAACCGAAGGGCACCGCCGCGACGCTCAGCACGCTCGCGACGATCGCCTGGTAGGTGACGAGCGTCACCGGCCGCTCGGTGAGGCTCATGCGACGGAGCGCGATCGTTACCGAGGCACTCAGGCCCGCATTGACGAGCGCAAGGAGGGCCCCCAGCGAGAAGACGCCCTCTCCCGGCCGCACCATGATGAGGATGCCGATGAATCCCACGAGCACCGCGCCCCAACGGTGGCGCCCGACCTTCTCGCCGAGGATCGGGATCGAGAGCACCGTGAGGAAGAGAGGCGAGGAGAATGTGATCGCGACCGCGTCGGCGAGCGGCATCCAGTGATAGGCGATGAAGATGCAGACCATTGAGATGAACTGCAGCGTGCCGCGGCCGACGTGCTCGGTGAGCCGATTGGTGCGCAGCGACTGGAGCCCGCCATTCCGCGCGAGCAGGCCGAGCGAGAACAGGAGCGAAAAGATGCTGCGGAAGAAAACGACCTCGCCCACGGGATAGTCGTCCTCGAGATACTTCACGAGGGCGTTCACCAGCGCGAAGACGAAGACGGAGGCGATCATGAGGAGGATGCCGCGCCGAATCTCCTCCCGGCTCGGCACCGGCATCACCGTTCTGGACATGGGGCCCCCTGGGCGTGGGGATATCCTCAGCCAGGCGATGGCGCGCGCCCAGCGCAATCCCTGCAGCCCAGCCCTGCGGACCTCGCCGGATGCGGTTAGCATCGCTTTAACATTGCCGCTATCGCCCGCTCGTTACTTGCCAGCGACCGCGCCGCGGTGTTTGCTCGGCCTCCCTTTCGCACTGCAAGAGGAAGCGCATGTCCGTCGCTGCTCGCCGCCCGACCCTGCAACAGCTCGCCGCCGACCTCGCGGCCGGACGAACGACGAGCCGCGCCCTCGTGGAGGCGGCGCTTCAGCGCATCGCCGACCCCGCGGGTGAGGGCAAGCGCGCCTTCGTCAAGGTCTACGCCGAGAGCGCGCGCGCCGCCGCCGAGGCTCAGGACAAGCTTCGCGCCTCCGGCTACGTTGCCTCGCCCCTGGCGGGCATTCCCGTCTCGATCAAGGACCTTTTCGACGTCGCCGGCGAGCAGACGCGCGCGGGCTCCAAGGCGCTCGACGACGCGCCGCCCGCTAGGGCGGATGCGCCGATCGTGGCGCGGCTCCGCGCGGCAGGGGCGGTGTTGATGGGCCGCACCAACATGACGGAATTCGCCTTCTCCGGCGTCGGCATCAATCCGCATTACGGTACGCCCGGAAATCCCTGGGACCGCGCGCGTATCCCCGGCGGCTCCTCCTCGGGGGCGCCGATCTCGGTTGCGGACGGCATGGCCGCAGTCGCGATCGGCACCGATACCGGCGGCTCCGTGCGTATCCCCGCGGCCTTCTGCGGTCTCGCGGGCTTGAAGCCAACGCAGTACCGCGTGCCGCGCGAGGGCGCGACACCGCTCTCGACTACCCTCGATTCCATCGGCCCGATCGGCGTCTCCGTCGCCTGCTGCGCGCTCACGGATGCGGTGATGGCGGGCGAGGCGCCGACGGTGCCGGCGGCGGTCTCCGCGGGCGCGCTGCGCCTCGGCGTTCCCCAGACGGTCGTCCTCGACGAGCTCGAAGCGCCGGTGGCGGCGGCATTCGAGCGCGCGATCTCCGCGCTCTCGCGCACGGGCGCGCGCATCGTCGAGCTCCCCTTGCGCGAGCTCGGGGAATACGCGGGGATCAACGCCAAGGGCGGCTTCTCGCCCTGCGAGGCCTACGCTTGGCACGAGACGCTGCTGCAGCGCCGAGGCCGCGACTACGATCCGCGCGTGCGCGTGCGCATCGAGCGCGGACGCGAGATGTCCGCCATCGACTACATTCGCCTGCTCCATCAGCGCGCGGACTTGATTCGCCGCGTCGATCGCGAGAGCGCGGAGGTCGACGCACTGGTGATGCCGACTTTGCCTCTCGTTGCGCCGCCGATCGCCTCCTTCGCAAAGGACGAGGACTTCTGGCGCCTCAACAGCAAGATCCTACGCAACACCGCGCTCTTCAACTTCCTGGACCGTTGCGCCCTCACACTGCCGATCGAGCGTCCGGGCGAGGGACCCGTGGGGTTGATGGCGGTTGCGCGCCACGGCGAGGACCGTCGGCTCCTCGCCATGGGGATCGGAATCGAGGCGGTGCTGGAAACCGCACGCCGGGGCTAGCGAAATCTCCGAGCGCCGCTAAATAACCTTCGAGAGAATTCCTCGAGCGGCTCGGAGGTAACGCATGCCCTGCGTCGAAGGACGCACGGCGCCTTGTCGCGAACCGGACACTGCTGGGGCAAACCTGGCCATGACGATCCCCCCGATGAGCGGCAGGCTTTGTTCATGGGCTCTCGTGCTTCTTGCGGTATTCGCGCTCGCAGCCTGCGGGGGCGAGCGATATCCGCTGCTGTCGCCGATCCAGCAGGCCCGCGACTACGGCTATTCGGAGGAGGCGCTCGGCGGCGATCGTTACATCGTTTCGTACGTGGGCCCCTCGCGCCTCAGCTCGAGCGCGCCGGCGACGCGCGACCGCGATGCCGAGGCCGCGCGCATTCAGGCTCTCGATCTCGCGATTTGGCGCGCGGCGCTCCTCGCGGAGAGCGCGGGCTTTGCAGGCTTCCGCGTCACGAGCCAGAGCAGCAACGTCGAGCAGGCGGCGCAGCCGGTCTATTTCGACAGTCAGTTCAACGCGCCTTTCGGCGGCAATGTCGGACCGGCAGGCACGATACGCCCCCCGAGCGTCGGCACGACTACCCCTCAATCCTATCCCGCGACGCCCTATAGCCGGTTGCAGGGGCGCGCGAGCATCGACGTGCTGCTGCTGCGCAATCCCGGCCCCAACGACATCCTCGCCGACGAGCTGATCCAGCAGCTCCGGCTCAAATATCCCGAGGCCGAGAAGGGGTGAGCTAGCGGTATTTCTCGATATCGACGGGTTCTGCCGCCGGGAGATGGCGTTGGAGCGCCTGCAGCACCTCACCGAGAGCGCCGCCCGTCGCCAAGCGCTGCGGGCCGCTCAGTACGGCGTAGTCGCCGTGGCGCCCGGTTCCCGGCGCGAACTTGACGACGGCAAAGAGCGGCCGCTCGTGCGTGTGGCGGAAGATCGAGAAGCGTACGGCGCTCTCCTGCTGGTCGATGGCGTAGTCGCGCCACTCGCCCCGCATGACGCGGCGGCTATACATCGAGAGAAGCTGATTGAGTTCTGGGCGGGTGAAGAAGACGGGCCTGGCTTTGCGCCGGAAATCGTGTATTCGCAGAAGCGTCGCCACCGGCCGCCCCCGCCTTATGAAACTGTCTCTTCGACGCTCATGACGCCAGTCTTCCCGATTTCCGCGGCCTCGTCCAGTGCCGCCGGCCGGGTTTGCCTCGCCGGAAGCGAGCCGCTATGGTAGCGCCCGTTTTGGGTGCCGGAGCGGGTTCGTGAGCGATATTTTCCAGGAAGTCGATGAGGAATTAAGGCGCGACGCCGCGCTCAAGCTCTGGAAGAAATACCGGGGCCTGGTGATCGCGGCGGCGGTCGCGATCGTCGTGGCGAGCGGCGGCTATTCCTGGTGGCGCTACCAGGACGAGCGGTCGCGCCAGTCGGAGGAGGTCGCCTACTCGAGCGCGCTTGACCTCGCGCGCGACGGCAAGACCGCCGAAGCGGTCGAAAAGATGACGGCAGTGGTGCCGAACGCCCATGCGGGGCGTGCGATGCTCGCGCGTTTCGAGGCGGCGGCGCTGAAGGCGCGGGCGGGCGACGCCGCGGGCTCGCTCGCCGCTTACGATGCGCTCGCGAAGGATCCGAACATCGACGACGTCTACCGGAACCTCGCGACGGTGCTTTGGGGTCTCCATGCGCTCGACGTGGAGCAGCCGCAGGCCATCGTCGACCGGATGGCGCCGCTCACCGACGCTGCCAACCCCTGGCACCTTTCCGCGATCGAGGTGACCGCGATCGCGCATCTGAAGGCCGGCGACCGCGCGGCCGCGCGCAGCGACTATCAGCGCCTCGCCGACGACCTCTCGGCACCCTCGAGCCTGCGCGCGCGGGCGGCGGAAGTCGCGGCGGCGCTCGCATCGTGATCCGGAGAGAATTGCGATGAGGCGGCTTCTCTGTGGGCTCGCTGTGCTTTCGCTGCTCGCGCTCACGGGCTGCGATCTCTTCAATAGCGCGACCGACGACCTCTTCGGGGGCGAGACCAAGACGCCGCTACCGGGCAAGCGCGTCTCGATCCTCAATCTCGAGCGGCAGCTCGAGCCCGATCCCTCGGTGCAGGAGACGGACGTGCGCCTGCCGCGGCCGTCGGTCAACCCGGCTTGGCCGGAGGCCGGAGGCTATCCCGATCACTCCATGCAGCATCTCGCGCTCGGCGACAGCGTGCAGCGCATCTGGCGCAGGAGCGTCGGCGAGGGAAGCTCGCGAACGGGACAGGTCATGGCTCCGCCGGTGATCGAGAACAATCGCATCATCGCAATGGACGCGGAATGCGTGGTGAGTGCCTATGATGCCGCGACCGGCCGCGAGCTCTGGAACTTCGATCCGCAGCCCAAAAAGGCGGATTACACGACCTTCGGCGGCGGCGTTGCGGCGCTCGGCGATCGCGTCTACGTCTCCACGGGCTATGCCGAGGTGCTGGCACTCGATGCCGCGACCGGCAAGGAAGTATGGCGGAAGTCGGTGCCGTCTCCCGTGCACTCGCCGCCGACGGTTGCAGACGGGCGCGTCTACGTCGTTACCGTCGAGAACCAGCTCGAGGTGCTCGCAGCAGATGACGGCCGCATCCTCTGGACGCATGAGGGGCTGCCGGAGACGGCGGGCCTTCTTGGCGGCGCCAGCCCCGCCGTCGAGGGCGACATCGTCGTCGTCGCATACTCGTCGGGCGAGGTCTTCGCGCTTCGCGCGGAGAACGGCCGTCCGCTCTGGACCGACAATCTCGCTTCCTCGCGCAATCTCGATCCCCTGACCTCGCTTGCGGACATCCGGGGACGGCCGATCATCGACCGCGGCATGGTCTTCGCGATCAGCCACAGCGGGCGTATGGTCGCAATCGACCTGCGCACCGGCGATCGCATCTGGGAGCAGGACATTGGCGGCTCCTACAGTCCTTGGGTCGCCGGCGACTTCCTCTACGTCCTCACCAACGACAGCGACTTGGTCTGCCTGACACGCAAGGAGGGCCGCATCAAATGGGTGCTGGACCTGCCGCGCTACGAGGACCAGAAGAAAAAGAAGGGCCAGCTCGATTGGTCGGGCCCGGTGCTTGCGAGCGATCGTCTGATCGTGCTGAGCTCGGACGGCTTCGCAATCGCGGTCTCGCCCTATACGGGGAAGGCGATTGGAAGCATCGAGTTTCCCGACGGCAGCTACGTGGCGCCGGTGCTCGCGAACAAAATCCTCTACGTTCTGACTCAGGACGCCGATCTCATCGCCTATCGCTAGGGCCGGGCGCCCCGTGGGGCGCGAAGACCGCATGACTGCAACCGTCGCGATCGTCGGCCGGCCCAATGTCGGCAAATCGACCCTGTTCAACCGTTTGGTCGGGCGGCGGTTCGCGCTCGTCGACGACACGCCCGGCGTTACCCGAGACTGGCGCGAGGGCGAGGCGCGGATCGGCGATCTCGAATTCCGCGTCCTCGATACCGCGGGGTTGGAGGAGGCCGAGCGCGAGAGCCTTGCCGCGCGCATGAGCGCGCAGACCGAGCGCGCGCTCGACGGCGCCCGGGCTGTGCTGTTCCTGATCGATGCGCGCGCGGGGGTGACCCCCGTCGATCGCCACTTCGCGGACCGGCTGCGCCGCCGCGGCATTCCCACGATCGTAGTGGCCAACAAGACCGAGAGCGCCGCTGCAAGCGCAGGCGTGCACGAGGCCTACGCCCTCGGCCTCGGTGAGCCCGTCGCGATCTCCGCCGAGCATGGCGAGGGCCTTGCCGACCTCTACGCGGCCCTCCGGCCGCTCCTGGAGGATAAAGCTCTTCCTGCGGCGGAGACGCCCGTCGGGGCAGAGAAGCCGCTGCAGCTCGCGGTGGTCGGTCGTCCCAATGTCGGGAAATCGACGCTGGTCAATCGGCTCATCGGCGAGGAACGCCTGTTGACGGGGCCCGAGGCGGGCATCACGCGCGATGCGATCGGCATCGACTGGCGTTGGCGCGATCGCGCTTTCCGCCTCATAGACACCGCCGGCATGCGCAAACGGCCGAAAGTCGAGACGAAGCTCGAGAAGCTTTCCGTCGCCGATACGCTCCGCGCGATCCGTTTCGCGGAGGTCGTGGTGCTCGTGCTCGACGCCGAGCAGATGCTGGAGCGGCAGGACCTCACTATCGCACGCCTCGTCGCGGAGGAAGGACGCGCGCTCGTCCTCGCCGTCAACAAATGGGACATCGTCGAGGAGAAGCAGCAGGCGCTCGGCCGGCTCCGCGATCGACTGCAGACGTCATTGCCGCAGCTCGAGGGTATCGCGACGGTGACGCTATCGGCACGCACGGGGCGCGGCGTCGAGAAATTGATGCCGGCGGTGCTGAAGGCGCACGACACCTGGAACAAGCGTATCTCGACACCCGTCTTGAACCGATGGCTCGCGGGCGCTCTCGCGCGCCATCCTCCGCCGCTGGTGAGCGGCCGACGCCTCCGCATCCGGTATATGACGCAGGCCAATATCCGCCCGCCCACCTTCGCGCTCTTCGCCTCGAAGCCCGGCGACCTCCCGGACTCCTATCGGAGTTACCTGGTCCACCTCATGCGCGAGGACTTCGACCTCCCGGGGGTGCCGATCCGGATGATGCTGCGCAAGGGCGAGAATCCCTATGCGGAGAAGTGAGGGATCTCCACGCTCACCTACCTCGCCCCTCGGGGTCGGCGCGGCAACGCTGCGCCGGGTGAGGGAGCGGCGGAAGAAGTAAGACCCACGATCTCTCCATTCGCCTGCGAGCCCGCCTCCGCGAGCGCCACGAAGGCTTCTGTCGCGTCCTCGGGTTTTGGCACCTTCAGCTTGTCCTCGCCGGGAAATCCCTTGGCGCGGAGCTTGGTCGCGAGGATGCCGGGATCGACGAGGTTCGCCGTCGCCTTGGTGATGCCGAGCTCGTCGGCGTAGATCCGCACCATCGCCTCGAGCGCGGCCTTGCTCGCGGCGTAGGCGCCCCAATAGGCGGTATTCGCGCGGGCGGCGCTGCAGGTGACGAAGATCGCGCGGCCCGCGTCGGATCTGCGCAGCAGCGGATCGAGCGAGCGGATCAGGCGCCAGTTGGCGGTGAGGTTTGTCGCCAAGACCTCCTCCCAGACCTTGGGCTCGATGTGTCCCAGCGGCGAGAGAGTTCCCAGTACGGCGGCATTCCCCACGAGCACGTCGAGGCGGCCGAAGCGTTGAGATATGGCCGCCCCCATCTGGTCGATCTTGTCGAGCTCCCGGAGATCGAGCGGGAGCAGCGTCGCGGCCTCGCCGCCCGCGGCGCGGATCTCGTCGTCGAGCTCCTCGAGCCCGCCTTGCGTGCGCGCGACCAGGATGAGATGCGCCCCCTCGGAGGCGAAGCGTTTGGCGATCGCCGCGCCCAAGCCTCGCGACGCGCCGGTAACGAGGGCGATGCGGCCCTGGAGCCGCTGCCCCTTCCCGGCGGTCATGGTCTCAGGCGGTCTCCGCGAGCAGCGAGAGCTGGATCGAGACCTTGCCGGCCTCGTGATCCGTGAGCGGGATCGGATAGTCGCCGGTGAAGCAGGCGTCGCAGAATTTGGGCGCCGCGGGATCCCGTCCGGGCTCGCCCATCGCGCGGTAGAGCCCGTCGATCGAGACGAAAGCGAGGCTGTCGGCGCCGATGAACTTGCCCATCGCCTTCACGTCGTAATGCGAGGCCAGGAGCTGCTCGCGCTCGGGCGTCGCGATGCCGTAGAAGCAGGGATTGGTGGTGGGCGGGCTCGAGATCCGCATGTGGACCTCGCGCGCGCCCGCGTTCCGCACCATCTCCACGATCTTGGTCGAGGTCGTGCCGCGTACGATTGAATCGTCGACGAGCACCACGCGCTTGCCCTTGAGTTTCGCGCGATTGACGTTGTGCTTGAGCTTCACGCCGAGGTGCCGGATCTGGTCCGTGGGCTCGATGAAGGTGCGGCCGACGTAGTGATTGCGGATGATCCCGAGCTCGAAGGGCAGGCCGGATTCTTGCCCGTAGCCGATCGCTGCGGGAACGCCGGAGTCCGGCACGGGGATCACCATGTCTGCGTCAACCCCGTTCTCGCGCGCGAGCTCCGCGCCGATACGCTTCCGGGCCTCGTAGACGCTGGTGCCCTCGACCATGCTGTCGGGGCGCGCGAAGTAGATGTACTCGAAAATGCAGAAGCGCTTCCTCGCCTTGGGGAAGGGGCGGTCGGTGTGAACGCCGAGCCCGTCGATGGTGACGAGCTCGCCTGCCTCGATGTCGCGGACGAACTCCGCGCCGATGATGTCGAGAGCGCAAGTCTCGGATGTGACGATCCAGGCCTCGCCGAGCCGGCCCAGCACCAGCGGCCGGACGCCCAGCGGGTCGCGCACGCCGATGAGCCCGTCCTGCGTGAGCGCGCCCAGCGAATAGGCGCCCTCGACTTGGCGGAGCGCCTCCACCATCCGGTCCTCGACCGTGTTCTTGAGGCTCGTCGCGATGAGGTGGACGATCACTTCCGTGTCGCTCGTCGACTGGAACAGGCTGCCGCGGCGCACGAGCTGGCGGCGGAGATGATAGGAATTGGTGAGATTGCCGTTGTGGCAGATCGCGAGGCCGCCGAACTCGAAATCCGCGAAGAGCGGTTGCACGTTCCGCATCGCGACCTCGCCGGTCGTGGCGTAGCGGACGTGCCCTAGCGCGGAATGGCCCGTGAGCCGTCCCATCACCTCAGGCGAGCTGAAGATGTCGCCGACGTGTCCCATGCCGCGATGCGCATGGAACTGCTCTCCGTCGAAGGCGACGATCCCCGCCGCTTCCTGGCCGCGGTGCTGCAGCGCATGGAGGCCGAGCGCCGCCAGCGCCGCCGCCTCCGGGTGTCCGAAGACCCCGAAAACGCCGCACTCCTCGCGCAGATGATCGTCGTCGTAGGGATGGGTGGTCAGCATCGACACGCCCTCACGAGGCTTAAAGGCCTCACTTAAATAGTCGCGACTCTGCGGTTCCGCGAGTCCCCGCGGCAGTTTCTACACGCAATTTTGCGGCAGTGCCAGCGGCGTTGCCGGTTATTGCTGATTTGTCTGCTCGATGGCTTTATCCAAGCCCTTGCGCATGTCAGGGGTATAGCCCTTGTCGCCCTGCGACTCCGGCTTCTGCGGCTGCGTCGGGGTCTCGAGGGCGCGCCGGGCGCTGTCGGCCTCATGGATTTGCTCAACCTTCTGGCGGGCGTCCGAGGCCGTCGACTCCACGCGGCCTCGCACCGAAGGCGGGACCAGCGAAATCAAGAAATCGGCGCCCGCCGCGAGGTAGCGCGTGCTGCGCGCCTCCTTGATCCAATCGGGCCGGCTCGCCTCCGGGAGCGCGAGGGTCAGGCCATAGTAAAGGAGGCAGGCGATCACCGCGCCGCGCGCAATGCCGAAGAGCAATCCCAGGGAATGATCGACCGAGGCGAGCGAGCTCTCCTTGACGCGCCGTGCGATTGCGGAGGTCATCAGCGAGAAGATGATCAGCGCCACCACGAAGATCGCGATCCCCGCCGCGAGGTTCGCGAACATGCCCCTCGGAATGAATCTCTCCGCGAAGGGCGCGGCGTAGGGGAAGCCGTAGAGCGCCGCGATGCCCGCCGCGATCCAGCCCGCAACCGACAGCAGCTCCTTCACGATGCCGCGCGCGAAGGCGAAGAGGCCCGAGAGCGCGATCACCACGATGACGCCGATGTCGAACGGATTCATGTCGGCATTCTCGCATCGGGGACGCTGGCGTCCCAAGCGAAACGAGGAGTGAGCCGCGGTCCCGATCTCACCGCGGCGCCGCGCGGCGGGAGGGAAGCCGCCCCGGTGCCACGTCGAAGCGCGCGAGGAGGTCGCCGAGATGGGCAATCTCCCGGATCGAGGCGGGCGCGCCGTCGAGCGCTCGGCCGCGCGCCTGGCTCGAGCGGCGCGGCATCCACGCGGCAGCGAAGCCAAGCTTGCCGGCTTCCTTGAGCCGCGCCTCCGGCTGCGCCACGGGGCGCACCTCGCCGGAAAGCCCGATCTCTCCGAAGACGACGGTATCGGCGGGGACGGGCTGCTGTGTCGCGGCCGAGAGCAACGCGGCCGCGACCGCGAGGTCTGCTGCGGGCTCGGCGATGCGCAGGCCGCCCGCGACGTTCAGGTAGACGTCATTGGCGCCGATCGAGAGGCCGCAGCGCGCATCGAGCACGGCGAGGATCATCGCGAGGCGATTGCCGTCCCAGCCAATGACGGCACGGCGCGGCGTTCCCGGGGGCGAGGGTGCGACGAGCGCCTGGATTTCCACCAGCACCGGCCGCGTCCCCTCCATTCCCGCGAAGACCGCGGAGCCCGCGACCTCGCCGCGTCGCTCCGCGAGGAAGAGCGCCGACGGGTTCGGCACTTCCGCGAGCCCGCGGTCGGTCATCTCGAAGACACCGATCTCGTCGGTGGGGCCGAAGCGATTCTTGACCGCGCGGAGGATGCGGAACTGGTGCCCGCGATCGCCCTCGAAGTAGAGCACGGTATCGACCATGTGCTCGAGGACGCGCGGTCCGGCGATCATCCCCTCCTTGGTGACGTGTCCTACGAGCAGGAGCGAGAAGCCGCGCTCCTTGGCGAGGCGGATCAGCTCGTGCGCCGCCGCGCGCACTTGGCTCACGGTGCCGGGCGCGCTGTCGAGGCTGTCGAGATGGAGGGTCTGGATCGAATCGACGACGACCACGTCCGGGGCGTCTTGCCGATCGAGCGAGGCCGCGATGTCGCGGACGCTCGTCGCCGCCGCGAGCTGCACCGGCGCCGCCGCGACGCCAAGCCGCTCCGCGCGGAGCCGCACCTGGTCCAGCGATTCCTCGCCGGAGATGTAGACGCAGCGCGCGCCGCCCGCGAGCGCCGCCACCGCCTGCAGCAGCAGGGTCGACTTGCCGATACCGGGATCGCCGCCTACCAGGAGCGCCGAGCCCGGCACGAGACCGCCGCCGCAGACGCGATCGAACTCGGCGATACCGCAGACGCGCCGCCTGAGTCTCTCGCCGACGCCGGAGAGGCCCGTGAACTCGAGCTTCCGCCCCTTGCCCGCGCCGAGGCCGCGCGGCGAGGCTTGGCGCGCCTGCTCCTCTACGAGGGTGTTCCAGCCGCCGCAGGATTCGCAGCGCCCCGCCCATTTGGGATAGGAGGCGGCGCATTGCTGGCAGACGTAGCGGGTCTGTGCGCGTGCCATCTCAGACCGTCGCTCCGCTCACGTCGCGCGCACCTCCATCTTGATCGGTCCCTCCGCGCGGCCGTGAATGAATTGCTCCACGAACTCGTTGCCGGAGCTGTCGATCTCCGCGGTCGTTCCCGACCAGATGATCCGGCCTCTGTAAATCATGGCGATGCGGTTGGCGATCTTGCGCGCGCTCGCCATGTCGTGCGTGATGGACATGGCGCTGGCGCCGAGCTTCTGCACGCAGGCGACGATCAAATCGTTGATCACGTCACTCATGATGGGGTCGAGGCCGGTCGTGGGCTCGTCGAAGATGATGATCTCGGGCTCGTGGCAGATCGCGCGCGCGAGCGCCACGCGCTTCTGCATGCCGCCTGAGAGCTCCGAGGGGCGAAGTTCGCCCACATCGGGACCGAGGCCCACGGAGGCGAGCTTCTCGATCGCGGTCTCCTTCGCCTCGGCGCGGCCCGCGCCATGACCCTGGATGAGGCCGAAGGCGACGTTCTCCCAGACCGGCAGGCTGTCGAAGAGCGCGGCGCTCTGGAAGAGCATGCCGAACTTGCGCATGACGCGCTCGCGCTCGCCGGAGGAGAGCCGCGTCACCTCCTCGCCGTCGATCGCGATGGTGCCGGCATCGGGCTGCATTAGCCCGAGGATGCATTTCGCGAGCACGGATTTGCCGCTGCCAGAGCCGCCGATCACCACGACGCTCTCGCCGACGTCGATGTCGAAGTCGAGTCCGTCGAGCACGACCTTCCGCCCGAAGGACTTCCGGAGACCGCGGACGGAGATCTTGGAGGGGCGCGTCATCGTCCCACGAAGAGCAAAGCCGTTAGGGCGTAGTCGAGCAGCAGGATCAGGATCGAGGCCGAGACCACGGCATAGGTGGTGGCTGCGCCCACACCTTGCGCTCCGCCTCGGGAGTTGTAGCCGAAGTAGCAGCCCATGAGCGCGATCACGAACCCGAAGACGGCGGCCTTCACGACGCCTGCGACCACGTCATTGGTCTGCATGTAGTCGACGGTGCGCTGGACATAGGCCGCGGGATTGAAGCGCAGGCGATAGCTGCCGACGAGAAAGCCGCCGAAGACGCCGATGATATCGGCGATGAGGACCAGGAGAGGCATCGCGATCGTGCCCGCAACCAGACGCGGGACGACGAGATACTTGAAGGGATTGGTCGAGAGCGTGGTGAGCGCGTCGATCTGGTCGGTGACGCGCATGGTGCCGAGCTCGGCCGCGATTGCGGCGCCGATGCGCCCCGCGACCATGAGGCCCGCGATGACGGGCCCGAGCTCGCGCGTCACCGAGAGGAGCACCACCGATGGAACCGCGCTCTCGGCAGCAAAGCTGCTGAAGCCGGTATATGTCTGGAGCGCCAGAACCATGCCCGTGAAGAGCGCGGTCAAGCCCACCACCGGGAGCGAGTAATAGCCGATGTCCACGAGCTGGCGCAGGACGAGCCGGAAGTAGATGGGCGGACGCACGCAGTGGCTGATTGCCGCGACCGTGAAGAGCCCCATGCGCCCGGCTGCGGCGAGGACGCGCAGCGCGACCGCGCCGATCGATGCAAGCAAACGCTGAAGCGGCTCCATCGCTCAGCCGCCGGCGTAAATGCGGCGATAGCGGCGGCCGAGCCTCGTCAAGACCTCGTAGCCGATGGTCCCGGAGCGCTCGCCCACGACATCGGCGGTGCTCTCGCCGTCGATGAGGTCGACGTAGCTACCGGGCTCAAGTAAGGCAGGATCGATACCCGTCACGTCGAAGGTCATGAGGTCCATCGAGATGCGTCCGACGACGGGTGCCCGGCGTCCCCCGATGCCGGCGGTGGTGCGTGGGCTTCCGGAGCGGAACCAGCCGTCGGCGTAACCCACGGCAACGGTGGCGACGCGACCGCCGCGCTCCATGCGGTGAGCGGCACCGTAGCCAACGCTCCCCCCTCTGTCAACGTCGCGCACCTGCAGGATTCTGCCTTTGAGACGAACCACTTGCGCCATCGGATTGGTCCCGCTGGCGTGCGGGTTGAGGCCGTATAGGGCGGCACCCGGACGGACGAAATCGAAGTGGAAATCCGATCCGAGGAAGATGCCGGAGGAGTTCGCAAGACTGGCCGGCGCAGGCGGCAGCTTCCGCCGTGCCGCGAGGAAGAGGCGGCGCTGCTCCGCATTCTTGGCGTGTTTCGGCTCCTCGGCGCAGGCGAGGTGACTGATGATCGCGCGCAGCCCAACGCCCGCGAGCCGGTCCGGCGCTCCCGCCAGCACCGCCATTTCCGTCGGCGAGAGGCCAAGGCGGGACATCCCGGTATCGAGATGGAGGATCGCTGGGGGCCGCATTTTCTGCTGCAAACTCAGGTTCCGCCAAGTCTCGAGTTGGCTGAGGTCGTTGAGCACGGGAATGAGATGCGCGGCCAGGAAGTCCCTCTCGCTCTGCGGCAGGAGCCCATTGAGGACGGCGATCTCCTGCGTCTTGAGAGCCTGGCGAAGCGCCAGCCCCTCCTCGAGGGTCGCCACGAAGAAGGTCTTGCAACCCGCCGCCGCGAGTGCCTTTGCGACCGGCCCCATTCCGAGCCCATAGGCGTCGGCCTTGACGACGGCCGTGCATTGCACGGCCTTGCCGACCTTGGCCTGGAGCAGGCGCCAGTTCCGCACGATGGCGTCGAGGTCGATTTCGAGAATGCCCGTCGCGCGGTCGACCGGCGAGGGGCCGCGGCGGGGCGCGGGTTTGGCAGGGCTGGATTGGCGTTTGGAAGGCATCGGGAAGGTACGGGAACCGCTGAGTTGGTGTGCGCGAGGGGCCGCCAGTCTAATCGGTTCTCGCGGGATCAGCGAGCATTGACCGGTTTTTGCATCCGAATTGAGGTCGGGCGGTCGAAGCCCGCATGCGTCTCGCGCCCGACCTCGCGGTAGCCCCGCGACAGGAAGATGCGCTGGTTTTGCGACAATGCGATCCGTACCTTCAGCATGACCGAGGCGGCGCCGACCTCCCGGGCATAATCCTCGACCCTCGCCATGAGACCGGCAGCGACGCCGCGGCGGCGGCTCTCCGGCAGGACCGAGAGGCGACCGAGATAGACGGTATCCCCCTCGAGCTTCGCCTGCACGCAGCCGATCGGCCGTCCCGCGATCTCCGCGAGGAATACCTGGCCGGTGCGGAGGAACTCCGCAGCCGACTCGGCGGTCTCGCGGAGCGCGCTCGAGTCCGGAAGGATCCTGCCGCGGTGCTCCGCAAACGCCGTACGCATGATCTCCGCGATCGCCGCAGAATCCTCGGAGGTCGCGGGACGGAAGGTGACGTTCGGGTTGGGCATGAGGGCGGGCTCGTGCGGCATGATGATGCACCCTCCTACCGGGCGCCGCTGCCGCTTGTCCACAAACTCGTCACGGCTCTGTCATCCGCGAATCGCATAGTCCTTTCGCTCGTGGTCCCGGACCGAGCAAGGGGAGCCAGCAAATTGAGGCGGGCGGGTGCACGGTGAGCAGGGTCCTGATCGTCGTCTTCGACGGGCTGCGGCCGGACCTGGTGCGGCCGGCTCTGATGCCGAACCTCTGCCGCTTCCGCGCGGAAGCCGCGCTATTCCCTGAAAGCCGCGCGGTATTCCCGACGGAGACGCGCGTCAATGGCGCGAGCCTCGTGACAGGCACGCTGCCGGGACGGCACGGCATCGTCGCCAACCGCTTCTACGATCCCGAAGCGAAGCTCCTCTGCATCAGCGGAAAATGGCAGGACCTCGAGGCGCTCGAGCGCGCTCTCGGCCGCCCGCTCCTGGAGGCGCCGGACTTCGGCCAGATGCTCGCGGAGGCGGGCTCTTCGCTCGCGGTGATCGGCACGGGAACGCCGGGCGTTACGCGCCTCCTGCATCCGACTGCCGAGCGGGTGGGTCAGCTCTGCTTCTCGCTCCATGGGCTCGAGGCGTCGCGACCGCGCGCGGCGGCTGAAGCGCTCGTCGAGCGCGTGGGGCCGCTGCCGCCCGCGAGCGTTCCCAATCTCGACTTCATCCGCTACGCGACCACGGCCTACCTCGACTACGTCGTGCCCGTGCTCGATCCCGACGCCGCGATCATCTGGTATTGCGAGCCCGACACCTCCTTCCATCACCGCGGCATAGGCTCGGTCGAGAGCATCGAGGCCTTGCGCGAGGCCGATGCGCAGTTCGGGCGGCTCCTCGACCATCGCGACAGCGCCGCGCCTGAGCTCAGCATCATCGCCCTCTCCGATCACGGCCAGATCAGCATCTACGGCGAGCGCCTCGGGATCGGTGCGCAGCTCGCGGCAGCGGGCTTCTCCGTCGGCGAGATGCCGGGCGCAGAGGTCGAGCTTGCGGTCGTCGGCGATTCCGGCGGCGGCATTTACCTCCGCGACGGCGATGCCGAGACGGCGGCGCGCGCAGTGCGCTGGCTCCAGGCGCAGCCCTGGTGCGGCCTCCTCTTCATGCGGGGCGAGGGGCTGCCGGGCGTCTTCAGCCACGACCTCCTGGGTGTGGCGCATCGGCGCGCAGCGGACATCCTCTTCACGCTCGCGAGCGACAGCGGCACAAACGAGCATGGGCTCCTCGGACGCGGGCGGCACGACAGCGCTATGCCCGAGGGCGGCGGCGTCCATGGCGGGCTCCACCGGCTCGAGCTCGCGAGCCTGCTCGCGATCTCCGGCCGCGCCTTCCGTCGGGGCTACCGCTCGCCCCTGCCGGCGGGAATTCTCGACGTGCTGCCGACAGTGCTCGCGGTGCTCGGCATTCCCGCTCCCGAGGGTCTCGACGGGCGCGTGCTAGCGGAGGCGATGATCGATGCCGTGCCGCCGGAGGAGATGCCGACGGCCGAGCGTTTTTCCACCTCGGTGGCGGGCTATCGCCAGCATCTCCTCGCGCGCCGCCTCGGGGCGCGGCGCTACCTCGATCACGGCGGAAGAAGCTGAGCCGGCGCTAGGGTATCGCTTCCGGCAGGCGATCGCCGGGCGTGTAGTCGTCGAAGCGCGTGGTCTCGCCGGTAAAGCGGAGGGTCTTGGTCCCGATCGGGCCGTGACGCTGCTTCGCCACGATTATGTCCGCGAGGTTGTGCACCTGCTCCAGCCGCGTCCGCCAGCGGTCGTAGCGGTCGTTGAACTTCTCTGTGCTTTCGTCGGGGCGCTGCGTCGGCTCCGCGCGCGCGAGATAGTATTCTTCGCGGTAGATGAACATCACGACGTCGGCGTCCTGCTCGATCGAGCCGGATTCTCGGAGGTCCGAGAGCATCGGACGCTTGTCCTCGCGGCTCTCGACCGCGCGCGAGAGCTGCGAGAGGGCGAGGACCGGGAGGTTGAGCTCCTTGGCGAGCGCCTTGAGGCCGCGCGTGATCTCCGAGATCTCCTGCACGCGGTTCTCGCCCGCCGTGCCCTCGCCGGAGCCGCGCAGGAGCTGCAGATAGTCCACGATCACGAGATCGAGGCCGCGTTGCCGCTGCAGACGCCGCGCGCGCGTGCGCAGCGCCGCGATGGTCGGGGCGGGCGTGTCGTCGATGTAGAGGGGGATGCTTGCAAGCTGGTGGCTCGTCTGCACGAAGCGGTCGAAATCCTCGTGGCGCACGTCGCCGCGGCGGATGCGGTCGGAGGGAACGCCGGACTCCTCCGAGAGGATCCGGGTCGCGAGTTGCTCGCTCGACATTTCCAGCGAGAAGAAACCCACGACTGCGCCGTCGGCGGCGGTGATGCGACCGTCCTTGCTCTCGCCGCGCTGGTAGTGGCGCGCGGCGTGGAAGGCGATGTTGGTCGCGAGCGAGGTCTTGCCCATGGAGGGCCGCGCCGCAAGCACGACGAGGTCCGAGGGGTGGAGGCCGCCCAGGAGCTTGTCGAGATCGGCAAAACCGGTAGCAACGCCGGTGGTGCGGCCGCTGCGCTTGAAGGCGCTCTCGGCCTGGAGGATCGCCTCGGTAAGGGCCTCCTCGAACTTGCGGAAGCCGCGCTCCTGCTGGCCCGCCGTCGCGAGATCGAAGAGGCGTCGCTCCACCGTCTCGATCTGCTGGCGCGCGTCGCGCTCGAGATCGTGGGCGAATGCCTCGTTGACGACGTCCTCGCCGAGAGTGATGAGCTGGCGACGCAGGTAGAGGTCGTGGATCTGCCTCCCGTAATCCTCGGCGTTGATGATGGTGACGACCGCCGCCGCGAGCCGCGCCAGATACTGCGCGCCGCCGATCTCCTGGAGCGCGCCGTCCTGGTCGAAGAGGTTCTTGAGAGTGACGGGATTGGCAATCTGGCCGCGGCTGATCAGCGTGCCGATCGCGGCGAAGATGCGCCCATGCACGCCCTCCGCGAAATGCTCCGGCAGCAGGAACTCGGAGACGCGGCTATAGGCCTGATTGTTGACGAGGATCGCGCCCAGAAGCGCCTGCTCGGCCTCGGTGTTGTGCGGCGGCGTGCGATAGGGCGGCTCGCTGCCCTCGCGCAAAGGAGTGATGTTGCTGGTCGACCGCGCTTGTTCAGCCATGGTCGCGCACTCTTACCACCTGCGCCCGAGTCGCTCCACTAGCAATCGGCTGGGGGTAATTCGAACAGCGGGGATAATTCTTGGATCCGCCCCGAGCGTTGGCGCGGCGCTCGAGGCATCGCCGCGCAAGACCTTTAGCTTACCGCCGGACTCTTGCTCGCCGTCGTGTTTCGCGTGAGCTGCTCCTGCATCAGCTTCACTTCGTGGCGCGCGATCGAGCGGAGGTGAACCTCGTCGGGACCGTCGGCGAATTGGAGGATGCGGCCTTGGGTCCAGATGTCCGCGAGCGGAGTGTCTTGAGTGAGGCCTTTGGCGCCGAAGGTCTGCATCGCGCGGTTCGCGATGGTGACGAGCATCCGCGGCACCGCGACTTTGATGAGGGCGACTTCTTTCCGCGCGGCTTTGTTGCCGGCTTTGTCCATGAGCCAAGCCGCTTTCAACACGAGAAGCCGTGCCTGCTCGATCTCGATGCGGGAGAGCGCGATCCAGTCCTGAACCGCGCCGTGCTCGTGCAGGAGCTTGCCGAAGGTCCTGCGCTGGAGGGAACGCTGGATCATCAGCTCCAGCGAGACCTCCGCGGCGCCGATGGAGCGCATGCAGTGGTGGATGCGGCCGGGGCCGAGCCGAGCCTGCGCGAGGGCGAAGCCGCCGCCTTCCTCGCCGAGGAGATTCTCAGCGGGGACACGCGCGTTCTCGAAGAGGATCTCGCAGTGGCCTTCGGGTGCCTGGTGATGCATCACCGGGGGATTGCGCACGATGGTGACGCCCGGCGTCTCCTTCGGGACCAGCACCATGCTTTGGCGGCGATGCGCTTCGGGCCGGTCGGGGCTCGTCTGGCCCATGACGATCAGGATCTTGCATCGGGGGTCTGCTGCGTTGGTGATGAACCACTTCCGCCCGTTGATGACCCAATCGCCGCCGTCACGCCTGATCGAGGTCCGGATATTGGTGGCGTCGGAGGATGCGACCTCGGGCTCCGTCATCGCAAAGGATGAGCGTATCTTCCCGTCGAGGAGCGGCACCAGCCACTGCTTCTTCTGCGCGGGGTTCGCCGCCAAATGCAGGAGTTCCATGTTGCCGGTATCGGGCGCGCTGCAATTGAATACCTCGGACGACCAGTGCAGCCGGCCCATAATCTCCGCGCAGGGGGCATAGTCGAGATTCGACATCTGCGTGCCGGGCTCCTCGGGCTTGAGGCCGGGCAGGAAGAGATTCCAGAGCCCTTGCGCTCGCGCCTTCGCCTTCAAATCCTCGAGGAAGGGCGGGGGGAAGACGTGCTCGTGCTCGACGATGCGGGTGTATTCCTCGTCGCGGGGAGCCACATGCTCTGCGATGAATGCCTTCACCGACGCCTGCATCCGCCTCGATTTTTCCGAGAACTCGAAGTCCATGGCCGCCCCTCCCGCACAGAAATTCGCGCCGCAAGATGGGCCAAAGGATGAACCATGTCCATGCTGGCGCCGGGGTTATCGGACTGAGCCTGCGACGAATAATTCGCTGGCCAGGCCTTGATCCCGCGGCTATGGTCCCGACCTAATGTGTACCGATTTGGTCCGAATTGGGGTCTGGGATCGAAGCCCATGATTATCCTCAGCAAGCTCGCGGATTACGGCGTGATCGTCGCCTCCGAACTCGCCGCCGATCCGAGCCGGCAGACGAC
>Ga0335078_10005095_pt1 | contig 19430 bp, 15 predicted proteins | sample Lox_Sample_32_FD_206711 | JGI IMG/M metagenome (GOLD analysis project Ga0335078, IMG submission 206711) | Soil microbial communities from Loxahatchee National Wildlife Refuge, Florida, United States - Lox_Sample_3.2 | ecosystem: Environmental > Terrestrial > Soil > Wetlands | place: USA... | reverse complement strand
GGCGCCCGCGCGGGCGCGGGCCATCAGACGCTGCGCAGGTGGCGGCCGATGCTGACCAGGCTGCCGGCGAGCCCGATCAGGCCGCCGACGCCGACGCCCACCAGCGCCTGGCTGGTGGTGAAGAAGTCGGCGCGGAGGAGGTAGGCGTTGACGAGCTCGAAGGCGCCGTAGCACAGGGCGAGCGCGAGCGCGCCGCCCAGCAGCCCCTTGAGCAGGCCCTCGAGCAGGAACGGCCGCCGGATGAACCCGTCGGTGGCGCCCACCAGGCGCATAATGGCGATCTCGGTGCTGCGGTGCAGCACCGCCATCCGGATCGTGGTGCCGATGATGATGACGGCCACCAGCGCGAACGCGGCGCCCACGACGATGCCGACGGCGCCGGCGATGTTGCGCAGGTGGTCCAGCTTCGCGACCCAGTCGCTGCCGTACCGCACGTCGTCCACGAAGTCGAAGCCCCGGAGCCGGTCGGCCACGAGACCGGCGTGGCTCGCGTCGCGGAACTCCGGCTTGAGCCGGACGTCGAGCGAGGCGGGCAGGGGGTTCGACTCGAGGTCCTGGAAGATGTCCTGGAACTCCGGCAGCTCGCGCCGCGCGCGCGCCAGGGCCTGCGCCTCCGTCACCTGGGTGACGCTCTCCACCTCGGGGAACGCCTGGACGTCGCTCATCGCCACGGTGACGGCCTCGGCGGGCGTGCCGCGCCGGAGGTAGGCCACCACCTCCACCCGCTCGGCCACGCTGCCGATGACGCGCTGGATGTTGACCGTGACCAGCCCGAACAGGCCGAACACGAACAGCGAGAAGGCGATCGTGGTGACGGACAGCGCCGAGAGCAGCGGGGCGCGCCGGAAGGCGAGCATGGTCTCGCGGAGGACCAGGTTCACGGCGCCTCCGGCTCGGCGGCGGCTTCCTCGGCGGAGTCGTACGCCACGCTGCCGTGCTGCAGCTCGACGAGGTGCGCCCCGTCGAGGCTCTTCACCAGGTCCAGGTCGTGCGTGGCCATCAGCACGGCGGTGCCGGCCGCGTTGATGTCCCGCAGCAGCTGGAAGATGCCGCGCGTGGCGCGCTCGTCGAGGTTGCCCGTGGGCTCGTCCGCGAGGAGCACGACCGGGTCGTTCACCAGGGCGCGCGCGATGGCCACGCGCTGCTGTTCGCCGCCCGACAGCTCGCGCGGGTACTGGTGCGTCTTGCCGGCCAGCCCGACCTGGGTGAGCGCCCGCATCACGCGCGGGCCGATGCTGGAGCGCCGGGCGCCCGTCACCTCGAGCGCGAAGGCGACGTTCTCCTCGGCCGTGCGGTCCTCGAGCAGCCGGAAATCCTGGAAGACGATGCCGAGCCGGCGCCGGAGCCTGGGGACCTCACGCGGCGCGATCCGGGCGGAGCTGAAACCCGACACGCGCACGTCCCCCGACGTGGGCGGCTCGGCGAGGTAGATCAGCTTGAGCGCGGTGGTCTTGCCGGCGCCGCTGTGGCCGGTGAGGAAGCAGAACTCGCCCTTGGGGACGTGGAAGGAGACGTCGGTGAGCGCGGCGCCCTTCGGGTACTCTTTCGTGACGTGGTTGAACTTGATCACGGCCGCAATCTAGGCCAAACGTCAGGCGGCGGCGAGTCCGCGGGCCAGGTCCTCGATCAGGTCGTCGGGGTCCTCGAGCCCCAGCGAGAGCCGCAGGAAACCGTCGGGGATGCCGGCCGACGCGCGCTCTTCGGAGGTGAGGGCGGCGTGCGAGGTGAACCGCGGCTCGGAGACCAGCGTCTCCACGCCGCCGAGGCTCGGCGCGTGGGTCACGACCCGCAGCGCGCGGAGGAACCGCTCGGCGGCCCGGGCGCCGCCCGACAGCTCGACGCCGACCATCCCGCCGAAGCCGTCGAGCACCCTGGCCGCGAGCTCGTGGTCGGGGTGCGAGGCGAGGCCCGGGTAGTGCACGCGGCGCACCTTGGCCTGCTGCTCCAGCCAGGTCGCGACCGCCAGGCCCGTCGCGTTGTGGCGGTCCATCCGGGGGCCGAGCGTCTTGAGGCCGCGCTCGACGAGCCAGGCGGCGTGCGGGTCGAGGGCCTGGCCCCAGAGCTTCATCCGCTCGCGCACTTCCTCGACCACCGTGCCGTCGGCGGCCACCGCGCCCGCGATGACGTCGGAATGGCCGTTGAGGTACTTGGTGGCGCTGTGGATCACGACGTCGGCCCCGTGCTCCAGCGGCCGGAAGTTCATCGGCGACGCGAAGGTCGAGTCCACGAGGAGCGCGATGCCCTCGGTCTCGGCCAGCACGGCCAGCCACGCCACGTCGAGCACGCGCATCAGCGGGTTGGTGGGCGACTCGACGAACAACGCGCGGGTGTTCTTCCTGAGCTTGCTGCGCCACTCGCGCCGGCGGTCCGGGTTGACGAACGACACCTCGATGCCGAACCGCTTGAACTCCTCGAGGAACAGGCGCCGCGTGCCGCCGTAGATCCACTCGCTCGACAGCAGGTGGTCGCCGGGATTGAGGACCGCGAGGTGCGCCAGGGCGGTCGCGCCCATCCCGCTCGCGACGAAGATCGCGGCCTCCGCGCCCTCGAGGCGGGCCAGGCGCTCGGCCAGGCGGAGCTGGTTGGGGTTGTTGCCGTAGCGGGTGTAGAGGACCTCATCCTGAGGGCCGATGGGGCTCACGAACGTGCTGGACTGGTAGATCGGCGGCGCGACGGGCTCGCCGGCGGCGCGCGCCGCCGGGTCCCCGTGAATGGCGAGGGTGGACCTGCCCGGGCCCTTGCGCGGCATCGGGGGCTAGGCGGCCGTGAGCGGGAGGTAGTGCGCGTCGGCGCGCATCACCAGCCGGTGGCCGGCCAGATCGTCGAGGGCCCGGCGCGCGTCGTCCACGGGCCACGACAGCTCGATCGCCAGCTCCTCCGGGACGGCCGAGCCGTGGCTGACGACGCTCGCCCAGGCGGTGCGCATGAGGTCGGTCGCCAGGCCGAGCAGGCGCTTGGCGCCGCCGCGCTCCTCGGCCACGAGCGTCAGGCCGTGGCGCCGCAGCACCTCGTCGATCTGCTCCGCGTGCACCTCGTCGAGGCCGCGCACCACGAAGTAGGTGGGGCGGTCGCGTTCCGCGCCGGGCTCGGTGCGCAGCAGCAGCTGCGCCACCACCTCGTCGGCGCACGAGCAGTCGAGCACGCGCACCGCGGAGAAGTCGAGCACGACCACCGTGACGTCGGGATGCTCCTGGAGGTGCGCCTCGATGCCGCTGCGGACGGCGCGGCCCGTCGAGCGCGTGACGAGGTCGTTGTGGAACTCGCACACGCTGCGCGAGAGGACGGCCCGCACGTCGATCTGCGCGATCACGCGGCCGGCCCGGCGACCGCGGGGATCACCAGCTGCAGCTGCGCGCCGGGGAAGGGCGCCAGGCCCTCCCGGAGGGGGACGTCCTCGTCCCAGTCGCGGACCATCGCGATGCGCGCCGTGCCGCTCCGGATGCTGATCTTCCCCTCCCAGCGGTCGAGATACTTGCGGATGCCCCGGAATCCCTGCCCGCGGCCGGGCTCGCGGAACCGGCTCACGCCCTGGATCAAGGCCGCCTCGAGCGCGGCGCCGTCGCCCCAGCGGTCGCCGTAGCGCCGCGCCTGGGTCGGCTCCAGGGAGCGGCGGAACCCCACGCCGGGATCGGCGACGGCGATCACCACGACGCGCTTGCCCAGCCGGCGCCGCCACGTGTACGCGTGCACGGCGACCCACCCGCCGGTGCCCGCGTGCTCCACAATATTTTGACATGCCTCCGAAAGCGCCATACCGAAACTGAGGGTCGCCTTCGCCTCGAGGCCCAGCTCGGTGGCGAGGATGGCGGCGGAGCGGTCCTGGATGCGGTCCACGACCTTGTGCACGTCGCCGGCCACGCGCACGGGCGTCACCTCGAGCAGCACGGTGCCCTCCGGCGGCTGGCGGACCTTCGGCACGGTGCCGTGGATCTCGAACAGCTCCTCCGCCTCCTGGAAGAAGCCGGTGCGCGCCCAGTAGGCCGCGACGTCCTTGTCCGCGGGCACCGTGAACAGCGCCCGCGATCCCGTGCGCTCGCGCACCGCCTGGCCCGCGCACAGCAGGCTCACGAGGCCGAACGGCGAGGCCCACTCCGTGGCGTGCGCGTCCACCAGCACGCGCGCGTCGCCGGCGGCGGCCAGCGCCGTGGCGAAGGTCTCGAAGGCCCGATCGTCGAACGACACCGGGACCTCGACGACGGCCGTCACGCGCCCGCCGCCCGCGCCAGGGCGCCCCGCAGGTGGTGCTGCAGCCCGGTGGCGCCGCGGTAGGACACGTTGCGGCGCGCCATGCGGTTGGCCTCGCGGATCGCGGGCTCGAGCGGCTCGCCGGCCAGCAGGCGCGCGAACAGCGTCGAGCCGAACACGTCGCCGCAGCCGGTGGGATCGCCGGTCACCGGCGCCCCGTCCGCCTCCACGCGCGCGGTGCGCACCACGCCCGCGGCGCCGGGCCGCGGCGCGGCCGCGGCGGCCAGGCCGTCGAAGCCCGGCGCGGCCACGTACACGGCGCCGCGCGGGCCCAGCGTGACGCACACGGCCCGCACGCCGAGGCCCACCGCGCGCGCCGCGAGATCCAGCGGCGCGTCCCCGAGCTGCAGCATCTCGTCCTCGTTGAGCTGGGCCACGTCGAAGCAGGCGAGCCACGCCAGCGGCTCGTCGAGAGAGCGCAGGTAGCGGATGCCGTCGGCGTGGATGCCGAGCGCGAGGCTGTGGATGTCGCCGTACAGCGGCCGCCGGTAGGCCTGCCGCAGCGCCTGCGCGGTGGCGAGGTCGCACTCGAAGCCGGTGATGAAGTTGACGTACAGTGCGTCGAGGTCCAGGACCATCGGCCCGAGCTCGGCCCAGGTCCAGGGCGGCACGCCGCCCTGCAGGCCCTCGCAGCGCCGCTCCCGGGTCTCGTAGTTGAGGCGCACCCGCGGGTTGGCGGTGGGGACCTCGACGAATCGCGCGCCCCGCGCGGTGCGGAGGCCGCGGAGGAAGCCGTGCGCTCGCGCGGCGAGGTCCTGGCCGACCTTCACGATCGGCACGACCTCCCAGCCGTCCGGCAGGCTGGCGTCGAGCGCCGCCAGGGCGTAGCTGATGCCGCCCCACTCCTCGAACGGCGCCGCGGCGGGGTCCCGGCCGACGATCGTGTCCCAGATCATCGTGCCCAGCACGCCCAGCTTCTTCAGACGTCCCCCCACACCTGGCTCTTGAACGTCGCGACCGCGCCCACGACGCCGGCGGTGCCCGGCAGCTCGCCCGGCACGATGCGGCAGCGGTCCACGGCCGGCTTGAAGGCGCGGCGCTTGACCTCGCTGCGCAGCGGGACGAACAGCTGGTCGCCGGCCATCGTCACGCCACCGACGATCACGACGATCTCGGGGTTGAAGATGTTGACGAGGTTGCCCACGCCGGCGCCGAGGAACTTGGCGGTGTCCTTCACCAGCTCCAGGGCGTACTCGTCGCCGGTGCGCGCGGCCTCGTACACCGTCTCCGCCGTGACCTTCGCGAGGTCGCCGCCCGCGAGGGCGGGCAGCCGGGTCTCGACGCCGGCCACGATGCCCTCGACGGCGCGCGCCGCGATGGCCGGGCCCGACGCGTAGGCCTCGAGGCAGCCGTAGTTCCCGCACTTGCACAGCCGGCCGGTGGAGTCGATGGTCGTGTGGCCGACCTCGCCCGCCACGTCGGACGCACCGTGGTAGATCCGCCCGTCGAGCACGATGCCGCCGCCGATGCCCGTCCCGATCGTGAGCCCGACCACGTACTTCGCCCCGCGCGCCGCGCCCACCCACCACTCGCCGTAGACCGCGCAGTTGGCGTCGTTGTCGAGTGAGGCGGGCAGCCCCACGGCCTCGCTCACCAGGTCGCGCAGCGGCAGATCGCGCCAGCCGAGGTTGGGGGTGAGCAGCACCAGGCCGCGCTCGCGATCGAGCGGGCCCGGCGAGCCGATGCCCACGCCCACGACCTTGTCGCGCGGGACGCCGGCCGTCTTCTCGGTCTCGGCGATGGACGCCTGCACCAGGCGCGCGATGCGGCCGAGCACCGCCTGCGGGCCCTCCGCGGGGAGCGTGGGCGCGGAGCGCACGCCGTGCACGGCGGAGCCGTCCTCGGCCACGGTGCCGACCACGATGTTGGTCCCGCCGATGTCCACGCCGACGAGGTAGCGCATCCCTCAGGCTCCGTAACGTTTGGGGACAATCTGGAGCAGCGTCCGCACCTCGGCCAGCACGCGGCTGATGGGGATCTCCCGCATGCAGCGGTGGTGGCCCAGCGGGCACGCCGGCGGGCCGTGGTGGTGGCACGGCCGGCAGTCCAGGGGCTCGGGCTCGACGATCCTCGACCACGGCGCCCGCGCCGCGAACCCGAACACCGGGGCGGTGGGCCCGTAGATCTCGATCGTGGGCGTGCCGACGGCCGAGGCCAGGTGCACGGGGGCCGAGTCGTTCGAGACGAGGACGCGGGCGCGGCGGATGAGCTCGCCCGCGGCGAGGAGCGACAGCACGCCGGTGGCGTCGGCCACGGGCGTGCCGGAGCCGAGGGCCGTCCGGATCTGGCGGGCGTCCGCGCGGTCGCCGGGGCCGCCCACGAGCGCGAGCGCGACCTCGGGGGCGAGGCCGCGCGCCAGCTCCGGGAAGTACGGCCAGCGCTTGGAGCCCCACTGCGAGCCGGGCGCGAGCACCACGAACTCGCCGCGGATCCCCGCCTCCCGCAGCAGCGCGTCCACCGCGGCGCGCTCCTCGGGGCCCGGGAAGATCTCCGGCTCGCGCCGCTCGGGCGCGCCGTCGGCGAGCGCGAGCAGCCGCTCGACGTGGTGCGGCTCGCCGCGCGGAGTGACCGAGTGCGTGTGGAGGAAGGCACCCGGGGCGCCGCGGAAGCCGATCCGCCGCGGGATGCGCGCGGCGAAGGCGAGGGCCGCCGAGCGGACGCTCGACTGCGCGAGGTAGGCCACGCCGTAGCGGCGGCGGCGCAGCAGGCGCGCGAGCCGCGCGAACCCGGCGACGCCGCCGTCCTTGCCGTGCTTGTCGAACGGGATGCGATCGCGCACGCACGGGTTGTGCTGCAGCACGACCGACGCCGCCGGCAGCAGCACCACGTCCACGGGCCCGCCGTGCCGCTCCGCGGCGCGCCGGATGAGCGGCGTGGTGAGCACCACGTCGCCGAAGAAGGCGGTCTGGATGACGAGCCCGCGGCCGGGCGCCCGGCTGCCGCTCGGGCGGAGCGCCGCGGCCGGCTCCGGCTCCGGCCCGCTCGGCCGTGCCGCCGGCCCGCTGCGGCGCGGGGCCGCCGTCGCGCCGCTCGGCCGCCCGGGGCCGGTCACTCGACCTTCAGCACGGCGAGGAACGCCTCCTGCGGGATCTCGACCGACCCGACCTGCTTCATCCGCTTCTTCCCCGCCTTCTGCTTCTCGAGCAGCTTGCGCTTGCGCGTCACGTCGCCGCCGTAGCACTTGGCGAGCACGTTCTTGCGGAGCGGCCGCACGGTCTCGCGGGCGATGACCTTGGAGCCGATCGCCGCCTGGATCACCACCTCGAAGAGCTGGCGCGGGATCAGCTCGCGCAGCTTGCCCGCGAGCTTCTTGCCCCACTCGAACGCCTTGTCGTGGTGGATGATCACGCTGAAGGCGTCCACCGCGTCGCCGTTGATCAGCATGTCCAGCTTCACCAGCTCGCTCGCGCGGTACTCGGCGAACTCGTAGTCCAGCGACGCGTAGCCGCGCGACAGGGTCTTCAGCTTGTCGTAGAAGTCGAGGATGATCTCGGCCAGCGGGAACTCCCACTCGAACTCCACCCGCACCGGGTCGAGGTACTTCATCCCGAGGTAGGCGCCGCGCCGCTCCTGGCCCAGCTTCATCAGCGCGCCGATGTACTCCGCCGGCGAGATGATGCGCGCCTTCACGTACGGCTCCTCGATGCGGTCCACCTGGGAGCCGGTGGGCATCTTGCTGGGGTTCTCCACCACCAGCTTCTCGCCGTTGGTGAGGTACACGTCGTACTCCACGTTCGGCACGGTGGTCACGAGGTCCAGGCCGAACTCGCGCTCCAGCCGCTCCTGCACGATCTCCATGTGCAGCAGGCCGAGGAAGCCTGAGCGGAAGCCGAAGCCGAGCGCGACCGACGTCTCCGGCTCGTAGTGGAGCGAGGCGTCGTTGAGCTGCAGCTTGGCCAGCGCGTCGCGCAGGTCCTCGTAGGCCTCGGGCTGCGTCGGGTAGAGGCCGGCGAACACCATGGACTTCACGTCGCGGTAGCCGGGGAGCAGCGTCGCGGCGCGCCGGTCGGCGTCGAGGATCGTGTCGCCCGCCCGGGTGTCCTTCACGTCGCGGAAGTTGGCGACCAGGTAGCCCACCTCGCCGGCCGAGAGCTCGTCGGCCGGGTGGAGCCCGAGCTGCAGGGTGCCCACCTCCGCGACCTCGTACACGCCCTCGTGCGAGCCCATCGCGATGTGCATGCCCTTCCGGACGGTGCCGTCCACCACGCGGATGGAGGGGATCGCGCCGCGGTAGCGGTCGTAGTACGAGTCGAAGATCAGCGCCCGGAGCGGCGCCGCGCGGTCGCCCGGCGGCGGGGGCACGCGACGCACGACCGCCTCGAGCAGTTCCGGAATGCCGCGCCCCTCCTTGGCCGAGACCAGCAGGATCTCGTCGGGGTTGGCGCCGATCAGGTCGTGCAGCTCGGCCTTGCGCTTCTCCGGCTCGGCCGAGGGCAGGTCGATCTTGTTGAGGACGGGGATGATCTCGAGCCCCGCCTCGAGCGCGAGGAACAGGTTCGAGACGGTCTGCGCCTGCACGCCCTGGGCGGCGTCCACCACCAGGATCGCGCCCTCGCACGCGGCCAGCGAGCGCGAGACCTCGTAGGTGAAGTCCACGTGGCCCGGCGTGTCGATGAGGTTCAGCTCGTAGGGGCTGCCGTCGGCCGCGGTGTACGCCATGCGCACGGCGTTCAGCTTGATGGTGATGCCGCGCTCGCGCTCGAGGTCCATGGTGTCGAGGACCTGGTCCCGCATCTCCCGCCGGCTCAGCGTGCCCGTGGCCTCGATCAGGCGGTCGGCGAGCGTGGACTTGCCGTGGTCGATGTGCGCCACGATGCAGAAGTTGCGGATGCGGGCGGCGTCCATGAGAGGGCAGAAAGATAGCGCTCAGGGAGCGGAATAGTTGCGAGACGCCAAGTTGCGAGCGGTTACGAGCCGGGAGACTGCAGACTCAGAACAGGCTCGGCTCCTCCGCATCGCCCGCCGGCGCGTCCGCGGGCTCGGCGTAGGGCTCGAGAGCCTCGCGATAGGTCTCGAACAGCACGGGCGGCGCCTTCACCTTGCGGCGCTCCAGCATCGCCCGGAGCATCAGCGCGTTCGCCGGGCCCTTGCCCTCGAAGTGGTTGTTGCTGATCACGTACACGTCGGTGACCCCGTCCGTCGCGCCGAGCGCGCGGATCCGCTCCACCCAGGGCGCCAGCTCCTTGGCCGTGTAGAGGTAGTCGTAGCGCTGCGCCGCGTCTTCCTGCTCGCCGAACCAGTGCTCGTAATTCCGCCCGTGGAATCGCACGTAGCCGACGGCGCTCGTGGCGTGCGCGCTCGGCGTGAGCGACTGGCCGATCAGCGGCTGGTCGATGTTGGCGAGGCCCAGGCCGAGGTCGCGCAGGCGCCCGAGCTCCTCGTCGCGTCCCCAGCCGCCGTGCCGGACCTCCGCGACGAGCGGCCAGCCGCGGAAGGCCTCGCCGAGGCGCGCGAGGACCTCGCGCGCGGCGGGCGCCGGCTTGAAGGACCACGGGAACTGGGCGAGCAGGGCCCCGAGCTTCTGCTCGTCGCGCAGCACCGCGAGGCCGTCGGTGACCTGGCGGATCTCCTCGGCGGTCCACGGCGCGCCGCGCTCGTGGGTGAAGTGCTGCCACAGCTTCACTGTGAAGCGGAACTGCGCGTTGTGCGCCACGCGCCGGACCCAGGAGCTGAAGCTGCGCGCGGGCTGCGGCCGGTAGAAGGTGGAGTTGACCTCGATGGTGTCGAAGTACGAGGCCAGGAAGTGCAGGGCGTCGAACCGCGCGGGCACGCCGGCCGGGTAGACGTGGCCCGGGGAATCGGGATACGACCAGCCGGCGGGGCCGAAGCGGATCATGGCACCGCCAATACTAGCCCGGCGCCCGGGCTCCGCTAGGGCGCCGCGGACCCCACGATCCGCCGGTAGCTGTCCGGGTTCCACACCGGCCGGGCATCGGCGTTCGCCACCGCGAGCCCGAGGTAGAAGTCGAGGCGGACGATCCGCGCTTCCTGGTCGGCGTCGATCTTCTCCACCGAGTCGGTGGGCCGGTGGTAGTCCGCGTGCAGGCCCGAGGTGAAGAAGAGGATGGGCACGCCCTTCCTGGCGAAGTTGAAGTGATCGGAGCGGAAGAACAGGTTCTCGCGCGGCAGCGTGTCGCCGACGACGCGCAGACGCAGCTCGGGGTGGGCGGCGGCGATGCTGTCCACCAGCGGCCCCAGCGACGAGTGGTCCTTGCCGATCGCCATCACGCCGTCCGACGGATTGCGTCCGATCATGTCCGTGTTGAGGTCCGCCACCGTCGCGGCCAGCGGGACCTCCGGGTGGTCGGCGTACCAGTCGGAGCCCCACAGCCCGCGCTCCTCGCCCGAGACGGTCATGAACACCATGGAGCGCCGCGGGTGCGGGTCGAGGCGAGCGAAGGCCCGGGCCAGCTCGACCACGGCGACGGCGCCCGACCCGTCGTCGTCGGCGCCGTTGCAGATCGTGTCGGCGCCCGCGGCGCGGCACCCCTCGTCGCCGCTCGCGGTGCCGATGTGGTCCATGTGGCCGGTGAAGAAGACGTACTCGTTCCGGAGCTGCGGGTCGCTGCCCTCGAGCACGCCGATGGTGTTGGGGGCGGAGGCCCGGCTCACCACGGTCCGGCGGACGTCCACGGTCGCGGTGAAGCCGGGCAGCGCGCGGACGGCGGCGCGCACGCCCGGCGCGAAGTCGGCGGAGAGGCTCTCGCCGGCGGCCCGCAGCACCTCCGCGGCGCTGCTGTCGCGCACCTCGTAGAGGGAGATGGGCAGCGGGCTCGAGGCCGGCCCGCCGACCGTGTACTGCGGGCGCAGCGCCGTCGCGGCCATCGGCGCGAATTCGGCGCGGCCGCGGTTGGAGACGAAGATCCAGGCCTTGACGCCTTCCGCCACGCCCCGGGTCACGAGCGGGACGAGGTTGTTGCCGATCTTCGACGTGTCGAGGACCTGCACGACGATGGTGCCCGCCATCGGCACGTCGCCGAACGGGCGCGCCGTGTCGGCCGGGACGCCCACGAGCAGCACGATGGGGGCGGTGAGCGGCGCGGCGGGCGGCTCGCCGAAGACGAGCGCGGCCTCGCGCCCGAGCAGCCAGTGCCCGTGCGCGCCGCGGCCCATCGCCATCACGAACGACTCCGAATCCACGCGCAGCCGCTGGATGCCGTAGCGCCGGATCCAGGTGCCGCCGTCGCCGCCGGGCCTGAGACCGGCCTGGGCGAACTGGCCGGCGACCCAGGCGGCGACCTCCTCCAGCTGCGGGCTGGGCGTCGCGCGGCCGAGCATCGAGTCGTCGGCGATGACGGCGATGCCGCGCGCGACGTCGTCCGGCGTGATCGAGGCCGCGGCGCGCGCGACCTGGCTCGTGTCGCCCGCCGCCTGGGCCGCTGCGGGCGGTGCGCCGGCCAGGAGGCCCGCGCCGAGCGCGAGCAGCAGAGCAGCGCGATGCATCATGACGGGTTCCGCGTCGCGAGGTGAGAGAGGGCCGGCTTCACAAGCCAGTGCGCCCGGTCGGAGAGTACGACCGGGCGCACCGGGAAGTTTCGCGCGGTGGGGCGCCAGAGAGGCGCCTCCACCCGTCACCTGCGCCGTCGCACCAGGGCGGGCGCGGACCGAGGTGCCGGAGCGGCGCGTGGCGCCGCCCGCGCAGATGGTGCAGCCACGGCGGGCCCGCCGCCTCGCGGCGCGTAACCGGGGCCCGCGGATCGCGGCGCATAGCTGCCCGACCCGCGCGGCGCCTCACGCGCCCCCTCGGCCTGCGGAGCGATGAAGCGTCGGCCCTCCGCGGCCTCCGGCCTGCCGGCCGCAGCCGGCGCGTTCGTCTGCCTGAGACCCGGATCGATGTAGACGCCGCGCGGCCGCGCCTCGACGGGCGCCGCCACTTCGCTCGGGCGCGTCACCGACGGGCCCACCACGCGCGGGTTGGTGACCGGCTCGGGAATGGCCTCGCGCGCGTACCGCCGGCCCGACTCCTGGGGCGCGGCTGTCGGCGCGCCGCCGCCGACCACCCGGCGGCCGGCAGGCGCGTTCTCGAGTGCGCCGCCGACCATGCGGCGGCCTCCCGGCGCGGGCACGCTACCCACGCCGCCGATGTCCACACCGCGCACGCCGCGGCCCGGCGCCACCGGCACCGCGCCGCCGCGGCGGTCACGGTACACCGCGTAGGGGGCGGCCTGCTCGGTCCGCGGGCGGAACACGTACTGCCGCCCGACGATGCCCGGCCTCACGTACACCACGTTGGTCCCGCGGTAGTAGCGCGTCGGATACCAGTAGCTCGGGTAGAAGTAGAACGGGTTGTAGTAGACCGCGAGCGAGAACTGCGGGCACCACGAACCGTACGGGTCCCAGGACGCGTAGGGCGCGTAGGCGTGGCAGTCGTAGCACAGGAACCGCGGGTAGTCGTACTGCTGCTCGACGTCGTACGGCAGCAGGTGCGTGTCGTAGTCGGCGTAGTTCGGCGGGAGGATGTTCTGCGCCAGCTCCTGCAGCGCGGCGCTCGGGTCGCCGTGGATCCGGCCGTCCACCATGCTCGCCGTGGTCTCGAGGTCCCAGCGGTCGTTGCTGGCGAACGCGTCGTAGACGAACGGCGAGTCGCTCGCGATGGCGTACACGTAGCCCACGCCCGGCGGGTCGTCCACGACGAACGCGTCGCGGTCGTCCACGCCCGGCACGGTGTAGGTGTCGCCGCCGCGCGCGAGGTTGGGGTCGCCCGGATTCAGCGGGAACAGGACGTGGACGCCGCCGTTGGTATCCACGCGCAGCACGGTCACGAAGGCGTCGTGCTCGGTCCGGAAGTACACCTGGAACCGCTCGGCGTGGCGGTACACCTCGCCGTGGTCGGTCCAGATGCGGATGCCTGGCGGCTCGTTCAGGCGGGACGCCGCACGGGCGGGCTGCCCCGCCACGACGAGCGCGGCGAGCGCGAAACCGGTGCCGATCAGGGTATGACGGATCATGGACGCCTCCGGAACCAGTGGTCCCGCCACCCGAAAGGGCATAGAGCGTGCCAGTCGGCGTGGTGTGGCCAACTGACAGATCTCCAAGCACTTGGCGCGTTTCGCCGGCGCGTCTACCTTTCGTGCGTGTCCTGTACAAGTGACAGCGTATGGCCTCCGCCGCAGGCTTAGCTCGCGACCGGCTCGATCTGCTCGACCCGCTTGAAGTTAGCACGCTGGGCGGGCTCGAGCTCGTGGCCGAAGGCGTGGTGGAGGGCTTCCTCTCCGGCCTGCACCGCTCGCCGTTCCGCGGATTTTCGGTGGAGTTCGCCGAGCACCGGCCCTATCAGCCGGGCGACGAGCTGCGCTACCTGGACTGGAAGGTGGTGGGGCGGCGCGACCGCCTCTACGTCAAGCAGTTCGTCGAGGAGACGAACCTCCGGGCCACGCTCGTGCTCGACGCGTCGCGCTCGATGGCCTGGTCGGGCGATCCGGAGCACCGGCTCACCAAGTTCGACTACGCGACGCGGCTGGCGGCGGCGCTCGCCCTGGTGCTGATCCGCCAGCGGGACGCCACGGGCCTGATCGCCTTCGACGAGGAGGTGCGCAGCGCCATCGCGCCGCGGGCGAGGCCCGGGCAGTGGCACCTGCTGGCGCGCGCGCTCATGGACCTCGCGCCGGGCGGCAGGACCGCCGCGGAGGAGGCGCTGGGGCGCGTGACCGCGCTGCTGAGGCGCCGGGGGCTCGTGGTCTTCATCTCGGACCTCCTGGTGGATCGCGACCTGGTGCTGCTGGCGTTGCGCTACCTGCGGCACCGGGGCCACCAGGTGGTGGTATTCCACGTCATGGATCCGGCGGAGCTGGACCTCGCGGCCTCGGGGCAGGCGCGGTTCGTGGACCTCGAGACGCGCGAGGGCGTGGTCGCGTCGCCGCGCGACCTCCGCCGCGACTACCGCGCCACGGTCGACCGCGTCATCGCCGCGTGGCGCCGCGAGCTGATGAGCGGCGGGATCGCCTACCACCACGTCACCACGGCGACGCCCTTCGGCCACGCGCTGCGGCGCGCCGCGGCGAGGAGGTCGCGCCTCGGCTGATGGTGTTCCTCCAACCGTTCGCCCTCCTGCTGCTCGGCGCGACGCTCGTTCCGCCGCTGCTCCATCTCTTCCAGCGCCATCGCCCGCCCGACGTCGAGTTCCCGGCGGTGCGCTACCTACGCCAGACGGAGCGGGAGGCGCAGCGCACCATCCGCCTGCGCCACCTGCTCCTGCTGCTGCTTCGCGTGGCCGCGGTCGCCCTCGTCGCGCTCGCCGCGGCGCGGCCCGTGGTGCCCGGGCGCGTGGGCACGGGGCACGAGCCGACGGCGCTCGTGCTGATCCTCGATCACTCGCTGTCGTCGGGCGCGGTGAGCGGCGGCGCGCGCGTCCTCGACGATCTCGAGGCCCGCGCGGGCGAGACGCTGCGGGCGGCCGCGCCGTCGGACGCGTTGTGGGTGATCGGTGCCGACGGCGTCGCGCGGCGCGGCTCGCGCGCGGAGCTGCTGGCGGCCGTGGCCGCGGCGAAGCCGGAACCCCTGAGGCTCGACCTCTCGGCCGCCGTCGCGACGGCCGCGCGCCTGGTGCGGGCCTCCGGGTATGCGCGGGGCGAGATCCACCTGCTGTCGGACCTGCAGCGCAGCGCGTTCGGCTCCCCCGACAGCGCGGCCTCCGGGTTGCCGCTGCTGGTCTATCACCCCGCGGCGGATCCGCCCGCGAACCGCGGCGTCGTCTCCGCGCTGGCGACGCCGGCGACGTGGCTGGTGGGCACCGGCACGGTGGCGGCGGCGATCGGCGGCTCGGGCGGGACCGCGGATGCGCGGGTGCCGCTCGCGGTCTCGCTCGGCGGGCGTCCGGGCGAGCGCACGCTCGCCGGGGTGCGGGACGTCGCGACCCTCGCGGTCGCGGCGCCGGCCGCGGGCTGGGCCGTGGGAGAGGTGAGCCTCGATCCGGACGAGCTCAGGGCCGACGACCGCCGCCCGTTCGCGGTGCGGGTCGTGACGCCCGCCGGCGTCTCGTGGGATTCGGCGGAGGCGGGCCCGTTCCTCACCGAGGCGCTGGGTGCGCTGGTGCGCGCCGGACAGGTGCGCCTCGGCGGCGCCCCGGCGCTGCGCCTCGGGCCCGCGGCGGCGGCCGCCGGTGCCGCCGCCGTCGTGCTGCCGCCGCGGGACCCGGTGCAGCTCGGCGCGGCGAACCGCGCCCTCGCGCTGGCGGGCGTGCCGTGGCGCTTCGGCGCGCGCATCGAGCGCGAGGACACGCTCGCCGCGCCGCGCCTGCCCGAGATCGCGGGCGCGCGGGTCCTGCGGCGCTACCGCCTCGAGCCGTCGGCGGGCGTGGCGCCCCGCAGCGTGCTGGCGCGCGCCGGCGGCGATCCCTGGCTGGTGCGGGCCGGGCGCACCGTGGTGGTGGCGAGCCGGCTGGTGCCCGAGGAGACGACGCTGCCCCTCCGGAGCGGCTTCGTGCCCTTCGTCGGCATCCTTGTCGACCGGCTGGCGCGCGGCGACGAGGGCGTGCTTGAGGCGGCGCCCGGCGACCCGGTCGCGCTCCCCGACAACGTCACGGCGCTCGTCGCCGGGGACGACGTGCGCACCGTGGCGGGCGCGCGCTCCATCGAGGCACCGGTCGCGCCCGGTGTCTACTTCCTCCTCGCGGGGGCCGACACGGCGGGCGCGCTGGTGGTGGCGCCGGACCCGCGGGAGTCGGACCTCACGCGCGCCACGCCGGCCGACCTCGGCGCGCTGTTCCCGGGCGCGAGCGTGGCGGTGACGGCGAGCCCGCGCGCCTACGTGGCGGAGCGGTTCCGCGGGTCCGGCCGCAGCGAGCTGACGGGCTGGCTCCTCGCCGCCGCGCTCCTCGTGCTCGCCGCCGAAGCGCTCGTGGCGGCGGGCGCGCTGGAGCGGCGGGTCTAGCCGTGCCGCTGCCCCGCCTCGCCGCCGCCTTCCGCGCGCTGCCCGGCGTGGACGCGCTGTTCGAGCGGGCGCGAAGCCCGGGCACGGGTCACGCGCTCGCGCCGCTGCCCGGCTCGGCCGGCGCCGTGCTCGTCGCCACGCTCGCGGAGGAACGTCCGGGCGGGCTCGTCGTGGTGGTGGCGCCGTCCCCGCCCGACGCCGAGCGCTGGCTCGCGGACCTGACGGTGCTCCTCGGGGAGGAGAACGTCGCGCTCTATCCGCAGCGCGAGGGCCTGGGCGAGGACGAGCCGCACTACGAGATCGCGGGCGAGCGCGTCGAGACCCTCGAGCGGCTCAACCGCGGCGACGTGCGGGCGGTCGTGACCACGGCCCGCGCCACGGCCGAGCGCACGCTGATCCCGGCGGCGCTGGAGGCGGCGCGCCTCGAGCTCGCGGCGGGCGCGTCGTTCCGGGACGCCGTGGCCCGCCTGGAGCGGATGGGCTACGCGCGCGTCCCGATGGTGACGGACGTGGCCCAGTACTCGGTGCGCGGCGGCATCGTGGACGTGTACGGCTTCGGGATGGTGCAGCCCGCGCGCGCGGAGTTCTGGGACGACGCGTGCGTCGCGCTCAGGAGCTTCGACCTTTCGACCCAGCGCTCGACCGGGCCGGCGGAGCGCGTCACCGTGCTGCCCGTGGACCCGCGGGCGGCCGTGGGCGACGCGCCGGGCGAGGTGCGGCGCGGCCTGCTCGAGCTGCTGCCGGCCGGCACGCTCCTGGTAGAGGAGGACGTGCCCCGCCAGGAGGAGGAGGTGCGGCGCGCGTGGGCGGAGGCGGAGCACCACGCGGCCGTCGCGCGGCGGCTCGGCGAGGAGGTGCCCGCCCGCTCGGAGCTCCTGGTGGAGCCCGGCACCTGGACCGCGGCGCGGAGCGCGTTCGCCCGCCTGGCGCTCGGCGCGCCGGACGGCGAGCGCCTGCCCGTCGTGCCCCCGCCCGACGTGGGCCGGGACCTCGAGCGCCTTCGGCCGAGGGACGACGAGTCCGAGGCGCTGGTTCTTTGCGACAACGAGGGGCAGCTCGAGCGGCTCGAGGAGCTGCTGAGCGAGGGCCGTCCGTTCCCCGCACGGCTGCACCTGGCGGTCGGCGCGCTCGACGGCGGCTTCGCGCTGCCGGGCCTCGTGGTGTTCACCGATCACCAGGTGTTCCGGCGCGCGCGGCGGATCCGGCGGCCGCGCCGCTACCGGCAGGCGTCGCCGGTGGGCGTCGTCGCGGCGCTGAAGCCCGGCGACGCGGTGGTGCACCTCGAGCACGGCATCGGCGTCTACCGCGGGATGCAGACGATCGCGGTAGGCGACGGCACGCTCGACGTGGCCGCCGTCGAGTACCACGGCGGCGACCTCCTGCACGTGCCGCTGTACCGCATCGACCAGCTGGAGCGCTTCCGCGGCGAGCTGGACGACGCGGGCGGCGACGCGAAGCCGCCCAGGCTCGACCACCTCGGCGGGAAGCGGTGGGCGCGCGTGCGGCGGCAGGCGGAGGAGTCGGTGCACCGCCTCGCGGCGGAGCTGCTGGACCTCTACGCCCGCCGGAGGGTGACGCCGGGCTTCGCGTTCCCGCCCGACGGGAAGTGGCAGCGCGAGCTGGAGTCGTCCTTCCTCTATGAGGACACGCCGGACCAGCGCAAGGCGACGCTGGAGGTGAAGGGCGACATGGAGGCGCCGCGGCCGATGGACCGCCTGGTGGTGGGCGACGTGGGCTACGGCAAGACGGAGATCGCGGTGCGGGCGGCCTTCAAGGCGGTCACGGCGGGCAAGCAGGTGGCCGTCCTGGCGCCGACGACGATTCTGGCGGAGCAGCACGGCCGCACCTTCGGCGAGCGGCTCGCCGACTACCCGGTGCGGCTCGTGACGCTGTCGCGCTTCCGCACGCTCAAGGAGCAGCGCGCCGCGCTGGCCGACCTGGCGGCGGGCAAGCTCGACGTGGTGATCGGCACGCACCGGCTGCTCTCGCCCGACGTCCAGTTCAAGGACCTCGGCCTCATCGTGGTGGACGAGGAGCACCGCTTCGGCGTGGAGCACAAGGAGCGGCTGAAGCGGCTGCGGCTGGCGGTGGACGTGCTGACGCTCACGGCCACGCCGATCCCGCGCACGCTGCAGTTGTCGCTGACGGGCCTCAGGGACCTCACGCTGATCGAGACGCCGCCGCGGGACCGCTCGCCGGTGCTGACCTTCGTGGAGCCGTGGGACGACGAGCTGCTCGAGGAGGCCGTCGCGCGCGAGCTGGACCGCGGCGGGCAGGTGTACTTCGTCCACAACCGCATCGAGACCATCGAGACGGTCAGGGAGCGCATCCGCCGCGTGGCGCCGCGGGCCGTGATCGGCCTCGCGCACGGGGAGATGCGCGCTCGCGACCTCGACGAGGTGATGCAGCGGTTCGTCGCCGGCGAGGTCGGCGTGCTGTGCTCGACGATGATCGTCGAGTCGGGGCTCGACGTGCCGAACGCCAACACGATGATCGTGCACCACGCCGAGCAGCTCGGCCTGGCGCAGCTCTACCAGCTGCGCGGGCGGGTGGGACGCAGCCACCGCCGCGCGTACTGCTATCTGCTCGTGCCCGACGAGGTGGACGCGTCGGCGGAGGCCCGGCTCCAGACGCTGGTGCACTACACGGAGCTGGGCGCCGGCTACCGCATCGCGCTCAAGGACCTCGAGCTCCGGGGCGCGGGGAACATCCTCGGGGCCGAGCAGTCGGGTTTCGCGATGTCGGTGGGCGTGGACGTGTACCTCCGGATGCTCGAGGACACGGTGCGCAGCCTGAAGGGCGAGGCGCGGGGCGTCTCGGCCGCGCCGCCGGAGGTGCTGCTGGACCGGGCCGCGCTCCTGCCCGACGCGTACGTGCCGGACGACGCGGCGAAGCTGGACCTGTACCGCCGTCTGGCGCGCAGTCAGTCCAGTGGCGAGATTCAACAGTTGCGGGAGGAAATGGTGGACCGGTTCGGCCGGCCTCCCGCCGAGGCCGAGGCGCTCGTGGCGCTCACCCACCTGCGGGTGATCGGCGCGCGTCTCGGCCTCGAAACGGTTCTGGTGCGCGGCGAGGAGGCCCGGCTGGTCTTCCGCGCCGGCGCGGTCCCGCGGCTGGCGAACCTGACGGCCGCGATGGACGAGGTGCAGTTCGACGCCGAGGTGCGGCGGGCCGCGCCCCTGGTGATGAAGCTCCGCCGGCTCGGCGGGATGCCGCTGGTGGCGGGGCTGGTGCGTGCGCTGTCGCGCGCGGTGGACGAGACAACCCGATAGGAGACACGATGCTGCGCCGTTTTGCGGTTTGTTCGGTGGTCGTGC
>Ga0335078_10005094_pt1 | contig 19431 bp, 17 predicted proteins | sample Lox_Sample_32_FD_206711 | JGI IMG/M metagenome (GOLD analysis project Ga0335078, IMG submission 206711) | Soil microbial communities from Loxahatchee National Wildlife Refuge, Florida, United States - Lox_Sample_3.2 | ecosystem: Environmental > Terrestrial > Soil > Wetlands | place: USA... | reverse complement strand
AGGATTGCGCTGCCGCCGGGAGCGAGCTGTCGGCGACGATGCCCGATGCCGCGGAGCCATAGCGTTGCCCGGCGGTGACCGGGAAGACGAAGGTCGGCGGCGGAACCGGCGGAAGGCCCGATACGGCGGGCGTCGGCGTCGGCCCGATATAGTCGAGCGATACGCCGTTGACGAAGATGTTGGGCGCCGTGATCACCGGCGGCGGGGCAAAGCCGCTCTGGCCCGCGAGCGCGATCGCCTCGTCGGTGTTGGGATTGAGCGGCGGCGGCGAGGGATTGAGCGAATAGCTCGACGTGCTCATCACGCCGATGCCGCCGACCACCACGCCCGAGATATAGAGCGGCAGCCCGCCGGCGTCGGCGGCAAGGCCGAGCGGCGCGAAATGCGGACCTTGCGTCGCCGCGCTCAGGCTGATGTCGCGCAGCAGGTCGGAGCATGCGAGCTGGCTGAACTGCACGCCGAACAGCGGGCCGCCGGGATTGCCGGCGACACCCAGGGGAAAATGCTGCTGGATGATCTGGTTGGCGGTCCGGGTCGAGAAGGCGTTGCCGCCCGACGACAGGTAGGCGGCGGTATCGGCCTTCGAGATCGCGGCGAAGGTGGTCGGCACGGACTTGCCTTCAAGCCCGCCGACGATGCCGCCAGTGCTGGTGATCGTCGCCGCGGTGGGCGCGGTGCCCATCTGCGCCACGGCAAGGATGTTGCCGACGCGGTCCACCACGGCGATCGTCGCCGGCGCGTTCAGGCTCGCCGCGGCGTTGACCGCCTGGTTGACGATCGTCGTCACCTGCGCCGCGGTCAGGGCTTGCGTCGTCGGATCGGGCACGACGTAGGTTTCGATCGCAAGCTTGCCGCCGCCGCCGCCGCAACTGCTCGGCGCCATGCACAGCACCGACAGAACCGCCATCGCGACCTGGAACAGCGGCGCCGCGGCGAGCCTTCGCAAAAGGTGCTTCATGCGGACGTTCCCCTCACTGCGCGGCACTCGCGGTTTTCATTTTGCCGAACTCTGGACGATGGAACACGTGGCACGAGGTGCAGGTGGACTGCGCCTTGAGCGCAGCGCGTTCGGAGCCGTGGCACATGACGCACTCCTGGATGCCGGGCACGAGGACGTCGCTGCTCTTCTCGGACGTGCGCGCGGCATGGCAGTCGCTGCATTGCAGCGCCTGGTGCTTCGAGTGGTCGAACCGGGCCTCGGGCAGGAAGCGGGTGCGCAGCACCATGGGCGCCACCGTGAAAGCGCCGCCGCTCTGGCCGGTGATGTGGCAATAGGCGCAACCGCGCTTCGGGTCCCAAATGATGCCCAGCGCGTCCTTGGCGCGCGCCGCCGCCCAGGTCAGCGCGTCATGACTCTGCTGCTCGGTCGGCGGCTCGGGCGTGCCGACCGGGCGGCGCACGAAGGCCGGCGCGTCCGGATCCTGCACCCCGCCCTGCAACGCCAAGTGCGCGTAGAAATCCTCTACCGCCACGGTGACGGCGGCGGCGTTGCCGTGCGGCACCTCGCGCCACGGCAGGTCGGCGTCGAACTTGAGATCGTGGCAGGAATGGCACTGGCCCTCGAAGGTGATCGGCTGGAATCCCTGCCCGCCCGGGTCCGGAACGTGGCAATCGGCACACACCATGACCTTGTGCCCCTGCGGGGTCGGCAGGCCGGTCGGGATCAGGTGCGCCGCGTGCGAGAAGATGAGACCGGGCTGGTCCTGCGGCGGCTTGTTCGGGTCGAGCGGCAGGCGCGCGAAGGACGCCGTCGCGGCGTTGGCGACGACGGTCACGCGGAACTGCGGATGGCCGGCGGGGAAGCCGCTGACATCGAGGACGCCGGCCTTGGGCGCGGTGTTGGCGAGGTCGGCGTGGCAATCGACGCACAGTGCCTGGGCCTGGATGACGAGCGCGCGGACGCCGCGGTGTTCCTCGTGGCATTCGGCGCAGCGCGTCGTCTCGAGCTCGTGGCGCGTGCTGCCGAGATCGATGCCGGCCGCGAGGTGATTGCCGACATTGGCATGGCATGTGAGGCACGCGGCATCGGGCACGCTGGCGAAGGCGGCGCGGTGGCACGTGCCGCAATCTTGCGCAAAGAAGCGATGCGAATTCGAGATTTCGCCGGCGTTCCACGACAGGTTGACGTAGGTGAGCGCGGTGGTGGTGGGCGTCTTCTTGCTCGAGGTCACGACCTGGCCCACGGGATAGACCGCGATCGGCAGCGCGAGCCCCACGATCGCGAACACCAGGAACAGGATCCACGACCAGCGGCGTCGGCTCCAGCCGGCCTGATTGAGGCCGATCCGGCTTTGCGCCATGAGCCGCTCGAGCGCGTCGCCCAAGGGCTGCACCAGTTCGATGGTGAGCGCCGCCTCGAACCCCTGCTCCGGCTTGGCGATCACCATCTCATAGGGGCCGATATTGATCTTGTCGCCGGGATGGACGGTGGCGCTTGCGGCGCTCGCGCCGTTGATGCGCAGGAATTCGTCGGCCGCGCGCTCGATGAAGAGGCCGCCCTCGCGCTCGCTCAACACGGCGGCGTGCAGTCCGACGCGGATGTCCGAAAGCGGAATTTCGTTGTCGGTGCCGCGACCCAACCGGATCAAATCGCCGGAAACGGTCTGCGACCGGCGCATGATCGCGTCGGGGCCGCGGCGGGTGAGGAAGGTGACCTCAACCTGCATCGGCGCGGACCTCGGCGTCGGAATTCGGCTCGCTCACGGGGGAAGGCTCACTGGAGGCACGCGCCCTCAATAGAAGAAGAAGACGGAAACGACATGGGCGAGGAGCGCCGCCAGCAGCCCGAACGACAGCGGCACATGGAAATAGAGCCAGACATCCATCATCGCCTTGTAGCTGAGATCGCGCCGCGAGCGGCTCAGGAGCTGCGCCTTCTCGTCGAGCATCACGCGGACCTGGCGATAGGCGTCCTGCTGCTCCGGCGGGCATTGCGCGGCCACCTCGTCAACGCCGGCCAGCGCCCGCGTGGTCGTGCAGTGGGGATAATTGCCGCTGATCTGCTGCCAGGCCGAGCCGCCGATCTCGGTGCGCTCGGTCGCGTCGCGCACGAGGCGCGCCGTCGCGTCGTCGATCGTCATGGCGCTGGTGCGCAAATTCTCGTTCAGCACGGCGATGCGCGCCAGCATCTGCGGCATGGTGATGCCGCCGCGATTCTCGGTCATGAGGCGGGGATAATGGACGTAGCAGTAGATGCCGAACGCGCCGCTGGCGATGACGAGGCACATCAGCGCGTAGGCGGCGGTATGGATGTTCCAGCCGAAATGGAAGCCGGTATGGAGCGTCGCGACGATGAGGAGCGCGAGGCCGAGATAGACATGCGCGGAAAGCCACGCCTCGAGCTTGCCCTGGCTCACCGCATAGGAGCGCTTGCGATAGCCGAACCAAAGGAGCCAGAGGATGAGGACCGCGCCCGCGGTGCCGAGCGTGTAGCCGGCCCAGGTGCCGCCGTAAGGCTGACCGAGCGGCACGTCGATGAGATAGAGCACGATCGAGCCGACCACCACGGCCGCCGCGACCTTGAGATAGAAGAAGCGCCGGTACTCGAGGAACGGGGTGTGTCGGTCCTCCTCGTGCGACGGACGCGCGGCCGTTTCCTCGGCCGCCCGCGCATGCGCCCGCATCACGCGCCTCCCCGGATGACGCTGATGAACTGCTCGGGATTGACGCGGATCGCGGCGCCGGTGGGGCACGCCCTGACGCAGGACGGACCGCCCTCGATGTCCTTGCACATGTCGCACTTGACCGCGTGCTTGCCGCCGGTGCGGTGGGCGAGCGCATCGGCCGACTTGTCCTCGCCGGGCCCGGCGCCGCGGCCGAACAGGAGCCAGGACAGGAGGCTCGGCTTTTCCGCCGGCACCGCCGCCATCTGGATCACGCCATAGGGGCAGTTGCGCTCGCAATTGCCGCAGCCGATGCATTTGTCGTCGATGAAGACCTCGCCGTTGGGCGCGCGGTGGATCGCGTCGGCCGGGCAATCCTTCATGCAATGCGGATGCTCGCAATGGCGGCACGAGGTCGGCACATGGATCGCGGCGAAGGTCGGCCCCGCCTCGCGATTGAGGCGGCTCACGCCGTGATGCGTCTCGGCGCAGGCCTTCTCGCAATTGTCGCAGCGCACGCACAGCGATTCGTCGATCAGCAGCACGTCGGTCGCCTCGCCGAGCCCCTGCCGGATCAGGAACTCGATGAGGCCGCCTTGCGGCACGCCGTGCTCCATCCGGCGCTGCTCCATCAAGCGGTGCTCGAGCCGGTCCTCGACCTGGCGGCGCAACTCGGGCGCGTGCTCGAGCAGCGTGCGGAAGGCGGCGCTGTCGATCTGGATCGCCTCGGACGCGACCGCGGCGCGCACCGTGGCCGAGCGCTTCGACTTGGTCAGCATCGCCATCTCGCCGACGTAATTTCCGGCCGGGAGATAGCTCAGCACGATGTCCTTGCCGGCGATCTTGCGCGAGACCGTGACCGAGCCCTTGCGGATGATATAGACCTGATCGTCCTCGGCGCCCTCTTCGATCAGCGTCGCGTTGGGCTTGAACTCGACCACCTTGGCGCTGTCCAGGACGTCGTGCAGGCGCTGCTCATCGACGCCCGGCGCGAGATAGGTCTTGATCTGGCGCACGATCGCGTCGCGGTCGATCACCTGCTTGATCTCGGGCACCGAGCGGACGAGCTTCACCATCGTGTTGCGATCGACCTCGAGGAGCAGCGCGGGCTGCGTCGCGACCGTCGTCGCGGTACGCCGGCGGCCCGAGATAAGACCCATCTCGCCGAAGAACTGGCCGCGCCCGAGCTTCACCATCTCGGCCGGATTGCTGGGATTGATCTGCACGCCCACTTCGCCGTCGAGCACGGAGTAGAGCGAATTGGTGTAGTCGTTGCGCTTGAACACCACCTCGCCCGGCAGCTTCGAATGAAGCTCCGAATGCAGCAGGAACTCGCGGATCTGCAATGCGGTGAGCGAGCGATAGAGCGGCAGCCGCTCGCGGATCGCCGTGACGAGCTCGGTCACCGACATGGCGACGTGCGCCTGGTTGAGCTTGTCCTGCAAAAGCGGCTCGTCGGCCGGCGGGATGTTGTTGCCGAGGATGTACTCGACCACCTCGTAGCCCTGGTTGAGGCAGTGCTTGATGAGCGGATAGCCGGCGAGCGCGCCGATGATGTAGAGGCCGGGAATCTCGGATTCGTAGGTGTCCGACACTTGCGGATAGGCGGTCGGGCTGTCGCTCGGGAACTTGATGCCGCATGATTCGACGAACTTGCGCGGCGGCAGCGCGCCGATGCGGGCGATGATGCGGTCGCACTTGACGCGCGCCTCGCCGTCGGCCGTGTCGATCACCAGGGCGCCCGGCTCGACCGCCTTTGGCTCGGAATTGACGAAGGCGGTGATGTTGCCCTTGTTGATCATCGACTGGATGAGCGCGGCGTTCGCGGGCTTGGCATACGGGTAGTCGGCGACCCGGTTGATGATGGTGACGTTGTTGTTGGCGGCCAATGCCAGCGCGTTCTCGATGCCGGCGTCGCCGGTGCCGATGACGATGATCTCCTCGCCGTGATATTCGTCGGGATCGTCGAGCTGGTACTGAACGAACGGCTGCTCGGCGCCGGGAATGGTTAGCTTCCTGAGATTGCCCTGGACGCCGATCGACAGAACGACATGCTCGGCCGTGATCGTCTCGCCGCCGCCGAGGCCGATCTGGAAATTGCCGCGCTCGCCCTTGATCGAGACGACTTCGGTGCTGAGGCGGATGTTCGCCTTGGCGGCTTCGACACCGTTCGTCCAGGTGTCGATTACCTCCTCGCGCGCGCTTTCCTTGAAGCCAAGCTCGCTGCGCAGCGGCAGGAACTCGGGCGTCGCCATCACGTGCTTGTGTTTTTGATACTTGAAGATCGTGTCGTTGATGTGACCGGTGCGCTCGAGCAGGACGTGCTTCTTGCCGTTCTTGGCGGCGCGCGCCGCGGCGCTTAGGCCGGCAGGACCCGAGCCGACGATCGCGATCGAAAAATCTGCCGCCACATGCCCCCCGAACCATGACGCCGCGGCGCCCAGCAGCTTCGCCCGCGACTTGCTGTCATGCAATACCAGATCGGCCTCTTAGACAATAGCATTCCCGCGCCGCGATGCAATTTCGCCGCAGCCTTTGCCGCGGCCTCAGGCGACGCCGACCGCGCGGCCAAGCGCCTCCCCGATCGGCACGCGCACGACCGCGTCCGCCACCGCGTCGAGATGGGTCGGATCGCGGTTGACGATGGCAAGCGCCGCGCCCAGACGCTTGGCCGTTTCGGGAAACAGCGCCGCCGGATAGACGACGAGCGAGGATCCGACCGCGATGAACAGGTCGGCCGCACGCGTGGCCGCGTCCGCGCGCGCCATCGCCTGCCCCGGCATGGCCTGGCCGAACGAGATGGTCGCCGTCTTGATGAGCCCGCCGCAGCGGCCGCAGCGGGGCGAGACGCCGTCCGCCTCGAATCGTACCCGAAGGTCGGCGATCTCGTAGCGTTCGGCGCAATCGAGGCACTGCGCATAGGTCGTGTTGCCGTGCAGCTCGACCACCTGCTCCGGCGCCACGCCCGCCGCCTGATGCAGGCCGTCGATGTTCTGCGTGATGACGGTCGCAACCCTGCCGCGCCGGACGAGCGCGGCGACGGCGCGGTGGCCGCGGTTCGGCCGGGCGGCGCGGAAGATCGCGTCGCTCTCGAACCGGCGCCGCCAGGCCTCGCAGCGCGCCGCCTCGGATGCAAGGAAGCTGTCATAGTCGATCGGCGTCTGCTTCGTCCAAAGCCCGCCCGGACTGCGGAAGTCGGGGATGCCCGACTCGGTGCTGATGCCGGCGCCGGTGAAGACGACGGCGGAGCGCGCGGCGGCAATGAGGCGGCGCAGATCCGCGACCGCTTGGCTGGGCGCCGGTTGCTCGGCGGTCATGGCGGTCCGCCGACGGCCTCGGCCCGGCTCGCGAGGCCCATGCTGCCGGCCGTGTTGGCGACCGCGGCGAGACAGAAGGCTGCGCGCGCCGGCGGCAGCCAGACGAGGAACCGGGTGATGTAGCGCCCGCCTTCGCTGTCCGGCAATTTCTGGGCATCAAGCCGCACGATGTTGGCGCCGCTTTGGGCGAAGATGTCGGCGAGGCGCGCGATCAGGCCGAGCTGGTCGCCGCCCTCGACTTCGACGCGATGGGTGATGCGGCCCATTGGGCCCGGCACCGGGTCGAACGGATAGGCCACGACGCGCACCTCGGCGCCGGCGAGTTCGGGCAGGGTTCGCAGCCCGGTCTCGAGATCGGCCGGCCGCAGCCCCGAAGGCAGTTCGCAGATCGAGGTGAACTCGGCGCCCTTGCCGAGCACGGCGAAGGTCGTATCGCGCAGGTTGATGCCTTGCGCGAACATGTGGTCGGCGATGGCGGCGACGAGGCCGATGCGGTCGCCGCACAGAATCGACACGAGCGCCACCCCGGCCATCGCGCCCTACCAGTTGCGCGTCGGCGGCGCGGCGTAGAGCCCGGCCTTGATCTCGTCCATGTGCGCCATCGCATACTGGTACGAGTCTTCCATGGTCTTGCCGAGACCGCGCCAGTCAAGGAGCCCGATCGCGCCGAGCGTCGGCTTCAACAGCACGTCGGGCTTGAACCGCGCCGAGCCATAGGTCGCGGCCGCGTTGATGGTCGCGACCCGCCACAGCACCTGGAAGATCGACGGGCCTTGCGGCGCCGAGCGCCAGCCGAAGCCGCGTTTCTTGCGATCGACGTTGGCGGTGAACGGCGTGTCGGAATGGATATCGACGGCGATGATCGGCCCGCGGCCGATCTGGCGCATCACATCGACCGGCATGTTGTTGATGATGCCGCCATCGACATAGATCTGCCCTTCTTGGATGAGCGGCGGAAAGATGCCGGGAATCGAGATCGAGGCGCGGATCCAGGTGGCGAGCTTGCCCTTGTCGTGGATCGCCGGGCCGCCCTTCGTGAGATTGGCCGAGAGGCAGAAGAACCCGAGCGGCAGATCCTCGATGTCGAGCCCGCCGAACCATTTCTCGAGCCATTGCCCGATGCGCCGGCCCGAGAGCAGCGCCACGGTCGGAATGGTGAAGTCGGTGAGAGGGCTGCGGCCGCTGAACGTGTCCTCGTAGCATTGCAGCATCTTGTCGCGGGGCCATTCCGCGGCGACCATGCCGGCGACGATCGAGCCGATGCTGGTGCCGCCGACGAGATCGACCGGAATGCCATGCTCCCTGAGCGCCCAGACGACGCCGTAGTGCGCGACGCCGCGCGCGCCGCCGCCGGCCAGCACCAGGCCGATCGCGCGGCCGGTCATCAGCCGCGCCAGGCGCTCGATGTCGATATCGCTGCGGATGTGGTGGTGCATCTTGGCATCGTGCATCGCGAGCCACCCCGCGGTGCCCTTGATGGCCGCGTCCTTGTCCCACACAAGCGCCAGATCGACCGGCCGTGTGGTCTCGGACGTGGCGTCGAAGCGCAGCGCCTCGAACGGGTGCGGCGACTCGCCGCCGCGCGCCACCAGCAACAGCGAGTCGGCCTGCCGCAGGCACAATTGCGTCCACGGCGTCGGGCCCGCCTCGGCGACGTAGACGACGAGATTGTGGCCCGCCTCGAGTTCGCGGAACCAGTCGAGCGAGCGTCCCGCCGCGATCTGCCGCGTGACGCACACGACCGAGTGGTATTTCGCGAGATTGGCGACGAGCTTCAGCGCGAAGCCTTCGATGTCGAGTTGCGGGTCGCTCGGAATGATCGACAGCGAGCGCTCGAACGGTTTCGGCGGACGGTCGCTTTGCGCCGCGCGGAGCCGCGTGATGAGCGTCTGCGTGATGGCGAGGAGCGCGCCGGGATGGCGCTCGGCGAACGCGTCCCATTCCTTCTTGGCGATCGCCAGCACCTCGGCGTCGCGCAGGCAGCGCACCGTCGCCGAACGCGGCTCGCCGCTGATGAGGCCCATCTCGCCGACGGTTTCGCCAGGGCCGATGCGGCCGACGAAACGCTCCCCCGCTTCGCTCTCGACATAGACGCCGAGTCCGCCGCTGACGATGATGAACAGCTCGTCCGAGGGATCGCCCTGCCGAATCAGGGTCTTGCCGCCGAGCGCCGTGAACCAGGTAAAACTGTCGGCGATTTCCGCAAGCTGTTCTTCCTCGAGATAGGAGAACGGCGCGACTTTGGATATCAGCGCAACCCACTGATTCTCGACCGCTAGACGCGACATGCGTTCAGAGCTCGACCGGCATTTTTTTGCGCCCCTCGTTGTCCCAGTCTTCTCGCGAGTCGCAGGTTAACGATATCACAGCGCGCTTTCGCGGCTCAAGCAAGGCCACCCCGCAGATGCCTGCGAGCGTTCGCCCAACAGCTGGATTCCACAACGATATCAACGGCTGCAAGGGCGCTAATAAAGATTTACGCATTATTGACATCGGCCGCCATCGGTGCAATTCTCGCGCTTGGGGGATCGATGCGATTGGGGGGGTCTTTCCCAAGTCTTCCAAACCACGCCCTCAGCGGACTGAGCACAATAAGGGAGATTTCACCGATGGCGCGAGTCTTGCCGATTTTGACGGGGATCGCCGCAGTGGTTGCCATGGCGTATGTGCTGCCGGCGCACGCGGCCAGCCCGTTCGACGGAAATTGGGTCCTCGATGCACCGCCGGCCGGCGGCGCCATCGGATCTGAAGGACAGTACACCTGCCCGGCCATCCGCATTCCGTTCACCGTTAGGGACGGCCAAGTGGTCGGTGATCTGCACCGCACCGCGACCGGCACGATCGAGGCGGGCAAGTCGTCCAACTCCTCTCCTCTCAGCGGTTCGGTCAACGCCGACGGATCGGCTTCCGTCAGCTGGCAGAACTTCCATGTCACCGGCAAGCTGAGCGGCAGCTCGGGCGCAGCGAGCTGGGCCGGCGAGTGCGGCCCGCGCACCGGCACGATCACCAAGGTCGGTCAGTGATTTGAGAGCCCCCGATCGCGGCACGAGCGGCGTCCGCGCCGCTCGCGCCAGCGGGGCCCTCTTCTTCAGCGTTTCAGGTTCACGGCACAAGCCCGTACGGTGTCCGCGAGGACATCGAAGAACGGGCTATCTTCGTTTCTAGGCCATGCGCGAAAATCGGGTGAAGCAGATCTGGGCGGGGGGTGGCACCGTCCTGAACGGTTGGTGCGCCATCCCGAGTGGATTCTCGGCCGAGCTGATGGCCCATCTCGGCTGGGACTCGCTGGTGATCGACGCCCAGCATGGGCTCGTCGGCTACTCCGACATGGTGGCGATGTTGCAGGGCATTTCCACCACGTCCGTGACGCCGCTCGTGCGCGTGCCGTGGAATGATCCGGCCGAGATCATGAAGGCGCTCGACGCCGGCGCCTATGGCGTCATCTGTCCCATGATCAATAGCCGCGCCGAGTGCGCGGCGCTCATCGGCGCGTGCCGCTATGCGCCGCGCGGATATCGCAGCTCCGGACCCGTGCGCGCTGCGCTTTACGGCGGCGCCGATTACACCGTCAAGGCCAACGACACGATCATCGCGATGGCGATGATCGAGACGCGCGACGCGCTCAGCGCGCTCGACGCGATCGTCTCGACGCCCGATCTCGACGCCGTCTATGTCGGTCCCTCGGACCTCTCGGTGTCGATGGGACTGCCACACGGGCTCGACCGCAACGAGGACGTGGCGCTGCGCGCGTTCGCCGAAATTCTCGCCACTTGCCGGCGCCATCGCGTCAAGGCCGGCATCCATACCGGCAGCGCGGCTTACGCCAAGCGCATGGTCGAGATGGGGTTCGACTTCGTGACGCTGATGAGCGATGCGCGCTTTCTTACGCTCGCGGGCGGCGAGACCGTGCGCGACATGCGCGCGGCGATCGCGGCCAAGCCGAAACCGTGAGCGATCCGGCGCCGCCGCGGCGCATCGACGTTCATTTTCACATCATCCCGCCCTTCTACCGTGACGCCGCCTATGCGGCCGGCGCGGGACCGGCGTTGGGGCGCTATCCCGAGTGGTCGCCCGAGCTTTCGCTCGAACTGATGGACCGGAGCGGGATCGAGATGGCGCTCACTTCGGTGTCGCAGCCGGGCGTGCAGTTCGCTTCGCCCGCCGCGGCCGCACCGCTCGCGCGCCGGTGCAACGAATTCGCGGCCGAGCTTTGCGCGCGCCGGCCGCGCCGCTTCGGCGCCTTCGCGCTCGTGCCGATGCACGAGACCGGTGCGGCGCTTGCCGAGATCGCGCATGCCTATGATGCGCTGGACTGTGCCGGCGTGTGCCTCTTTGCGAGCTATGGCACGAAGTTTCTCGGCGATCCGCGCTTCGATCCCGTGCTCGCGGCGCTCGATGCGCGTGCTGCCGTCGTGTTCATTCATCCGACATACAACCCGTCGAGCAAGGCGATCGACCTTCCCTGGCCCGGATTCATGATGGAGTTCCTGTTCGACACGACGCGCGCGGCCGTGAATCTCCTGTTCTCGGGCGCGCTCGAGCGCTTTCCGCGCATCCGCTTCATCCTCGCGCACGCGGGCGGGCTCATGCCCTATTTCGCATGGCGGCTTTCGGTCTCCCCGATGGTCGATAAGCGGCTGCCGCAATGGCCGCGGGACAAGATCTTCGCGGGCCTCAGGCGCTTCTGGTACGACACCGCGCTCTCGCCCGGGCCGCAGACCATGGGCTCGCTCGCCACCGTGGCGGCGCCGGAGCGCATCCTTTTCGGCAGCGACTGGCCTTATGCCAATGCGCCCATCGTCGCCGCGGCGATCGCCGAGCACGAGGCGCCGGGATTTCTCGCGCCGGCGCAGCGCGCGGCCATCGACCGCGCCAACGCGCTCGCGCTCTTTCCGCAATACGCCTGAGGCTCAGGCGTCGAGGACGAGCTTCGTCCCGTTCTTGAGGCGCGAGACGCAGATGCAGAGGTGGTCGCCGCGCTCGTCGGGCTGCAGGTAGTGGTCGCGATGCTCGATCGCGCCATCGGTCTCGAGCACCGGTAGCGGGCAGAAGCCGCATTCGCCGCGCCCGCAATAGAACTGCGCGTGATAGCCCTCGCTCAGCAGCGTCTCGAGGATGCTCGCCTCGGGCGGCACGAAGGCGGTGATGCCGGATTGCCGCAACTCGACCTCGAAGCCGATATTGGTGCTCGGCACGGGCGGCGGCGGCGGATCGAACGACTGCTGCAGGATCTGCATGCGCGACAGGCCGTTGTCGAGCGCAGAACCGGCCAGCGCCTTCACCAGCGGCCGTTGGCCGCAGAGATAGACCTCTGCAGGATATCCCAGCGCCGAGAAGACGGCGTCGAGATCGAGCTTGCCGCCCTCGAAATGGAAATGCGCGCGCGCGCCGGCGAGCCGGGCGATCTCATCGCGATAGGCCATTTCGGCGGGATCGGGCCCGGCGTAATGGAGCTGGAACGGGATGCCCTTGCGCACGAGCACGCGGACCATCGCGTAGATCGGCGCGATGCCGATGCCGCCGGCGACGAGCACGCGGTCGGCCTCGTGCAGGTGAAGCTGAAACTCGTTGCGGGGCGCGGCGATCGACAGCGTGGCGCCGACCGCGACCTCGTCATGGAGATAGCGCGAGCCGCCCCGGCCTTCGGGCTGGCGCTCGACCGCGATGCGATAACGGTTCGGCGGATCGTCCTCGGTTTCGGTGCCGCCGATCAGGGCATAGGCCCGCGGCTCGATCGCGCCGCCGGGAAGCGCCACATCGACCTCGACGTGCGCGCCCGGCTCCCACGGCGGCAGCGCCGCGCCATCGGCGGACTCGAGCACCAGCTCGCGGATCGCGGGCGTGAGCGGCCGCGCCTCCTTCACCACCACCGCGATCGTGCCCATGGGTCCTCCTTGCGCAAAACACGTGGCAGGCCGGGATGAGCCCGGCCATCACGAACTCCTCGACTACAATTTCTTGAGCGGCGGCGAGGGCGGGCTTGCCGGCTGCACGTCGAACGCGATCGCGGTGAGCGACACGGTCGTGAAATGCCCGACGATCGCGACGAGCTCGACCAGCACGTCCTCGCCAAGCCGATCGAGCGCGCGCTTGTAGGTCGCGTCCGAAAGAGTCCGCCGCCCCAGGAGCTCGCTCGCCACCTGATAGGCCACCTCCTCGTCGAGATCGGCGAAGGACGGCGTCTTGCCTTCGCCGATTGCAGCGACCATGGCTTGCGAGAGCCCGGCCTGGAGCGCGCGCGGCGCCTGGGCGCTCCACGGATAGTCCGCGCCCCAATACCGCACCGCCAACAGCACGCCGATCATCCTGAGCTTCGGCGGAACGATCGAGCCGTCGCGGAAATAATCGGAGAGCTCCAGAATGCGCGAGCACAAGGGCGGCCGGTGGATCCAGGCGGAATACGGTCCGCCGATCTGCGGCCGGCCGATCGACTTCTTCACCCGCTCTGCGACCGATTGCTGTTCCGCCGACATTTGCGCCGGTACCGCGATACGCGCCATGGCTCCCTCCTGCTTCTCAATCCCGGCCGGTATGATAGGGTCTTGGCACCTTCTGGGAAATAACATGGTTCGGCCCCGGTGAAACTGGCGCTCGCACACCTTCCCTCGCCCTTCCTTGCAAGCCCCCGCGTGGTTGCGAGCGGCGCCAACGGGCATTGGCACGAGTGCGCGGCGCTGCTGACCCGCGCGCAGGATCTACCGAGCGCGCTGGCAGCAATTTCCGCGCTCACCGCCGCCGGGCGCCAGCGGCTCGCACGCGCGCTCGACGGCATGACGGACGGGATCGACGCGCCGCCGCTGCTGAAGCCGCTCGATCCCGACGGCAAGATCTTGCTCACCGAGGGATCGGTGGCGCTCGCGCGCTCGAACGACCAGCGCCCGGCGAAAATGGTCGTGGGCTTCTCGAAATTCGCAACATCGCTCGCCGATCCCGAGGCGGCGATCCGCCTCGGCGACAGGGCCGCGCGCTATGACGTCGAGGCGGCGCTTGCCGCCGTGATCGGGCGGCCGGCGAACCGCCTTTCCGAGCGCGACGCGGCGCGCGCGATCGTGGGCTTCACGCTCCTGGCCGAAGTGACGCAGCGCGACATGTTCGAGGCCGAGGCGCGCACCAACAATTCCCTCTTCGCCAAGAACTATGCTGGCCTTTCGCCGCTTGGCCCCGCGATCTGGATCGGCGGCATGGCCGATCTCAACCCCGCGGCGGACGTGACGCTCAGCGTCAACGGCAGCGTGCGGCAGCGCTTCGCGCCGGGCGATTTCGCGCACGGGGTGACGGAAGCGGCGCGCGCCTGGTCGCGCGTCGTGCTGGCGCCGGGCGACATGGTGGCGCTCGGCGCCGCGATCTGCCGGCCGCGGCCCGGCAACGAGGTGGATTCGCCGATCCCGATTGCGCCCGGCGACCGGATCGAAGTGGCCCATCCGCAAGTGGGCGCGCTGCGCGCGAGGATCGCCGCATGAAATTCGTCACCTTCGCGGCAAACGGGGTGGAGCGATTCGGCGCGCTGACCGGAGACGGCCGCATCCTCGATCTCGAAGGCGCCTCGGCGGCACGGCTGGCGCGCCAGATGCCGGCCGACCGGGCCCTCACGCTCGCTCATGCGCTGACGCCGCCCGAGGCGCGCGACTTCATCGCGACCGGCCGCATGGCGCTCGACGCGGCGCAAGCCACGCTCGAATTCACCGAGCATGCGCTCCGCCACGGCGGCGCGCCGCAGGGTCCGGGCGGCGAGACCATCCTGTTCGGGCCCGCGAGCGTCCGCATCCTCGCGCCGGTGCCGCGGCCGCGCAAATTCATCGCCGCCGGCAAGAATTACTTCGCGCACCAGCAGGAGATGCAGCAGCGCGCGGCGCCGGTCGGGCCGCAACTGCCGATCGCGCACGTGCAGTTCGCCTCGACCATCGTCGGGCCGGGCGCGACGGTGCGCTTCCCGAAAGAGACGAAGCACATGGACTATGAGGTCGAGATCGCGGCGGTGATCGGCCGGCCAGCCGTCGACGTCGCGCGCGACGAGGCGCTTTCCTATGTCTTCGGCTACACCATCTTCAACGACATCACCGACCGCGACATGTATCGCGGCGAGAACCGCGAGGGCGGCGGGATCGGCCTCCTCGGCAAGAATTTCGCGGGCTTCGCGCCCTTGGGCCCCGTGCTCTGCACGCCGGACGAGGTGGGCGATCCGCAAAAGCTCGGGCTCCGCACCCGTGTCAACGGCGAGACGCGCCAGGATTCGAGCGCCGCGTTGATGATGTTCAAGATCGACGAGCAGATCGCGCATTGGTCGAAGATCGGGCTCGAGCCCGGCGACATTCTCGGCACCGGCACGCCCGGCGGCGTCGCCGCGGGGCGCAAGCCGGACGAGAAACCCTGGTGGCTCAAGCGCGGCGACCGGGTCGAATGCGAAATCGAGCGGATCGGCATCCTGACCACGCACATCGCATAGGAGGACAAGATGAACGACAGCGAACGACGCCTCATCGAGCAAGACTGCCGCGACCTCGTGGTGCAGTTGTGCCAGCTGAGCGACCACGGCGAGAAGGACAAGGCGGTGGCCTGCTTCACGCCGGACGGCACCTGGATCCGCGGCGGCAAGCCCTATACCGGCCGGGCCGAGATGCTGAGCTCGTTCCGCGGCGCGCCGACCCAGGTGATCCGGCATCTCACCTCGAACATCCTCATCACGGTGAAGGACGACAAGACGGCCGAGGGCGTCACCTATTACCTCGCCTTCCACAACGATCCCGGCACGGCGCAGCCGAAGCTGCCGCTGCCGCTCGAGCCGCCGTTCAGCCTTGGCGAATGGCACGACAAGTTCGTGCGCACGGCCGAAGGCTGGCGCATCGCGCATCGCGAAGTACGGCGCTTCTTCCAGCACGCCGGCGGCCATTGACCCCATGAGCGAGGACACGCGGCGCGCGACCAACCCGCTCTTCAACGACAACAAGCTGAAGCTCGGCACGTTCGGAACGAATGTCAGCAACGGCTGCGCCATCACGCTCGTCGACGAGGCGTTCAAGACGACCTGGCCCAACACGCTCGCGGCCGCGCGCGAGGCGGACGCGCTGGGCCTCGAGGCGCTCGTCCCGGTCGCGCGCTGGAAGGGATTCGGCGGCCAGTCGAATTTCAACGGCACCAATTTCGAGACCTATACCTGGGCCGCCGGCATCGCCCAGGCGACGCAGCGTTCCGCCGTGTTCACCACCTCACACGTGCCGACGGTGCATCCTATCCTCGCGGCGAAGCAAGCGACCACGGTCGATCACGTGAGCGGCGGGCGCTTTGCCCTCAACATCGTGTGCGGGTGGTTCGCGCCCGAGCTCGAGATGTTCGGCGCGCCGATCATGGAGCACGACACGCGCTACGAGTATGCCGCCGAGTGGATCGAGATCATCAAGCTGCTGTGGACGCGGGACGACGAGTTCGACTACGAGGGTAAGTTCTTGCGCGTGCGCAAGGGCTTCTCGATGCCGAAGCCGATCCAGCGTCCGTTTCCGCCGCTGATGAACGCGGGCTCGAGCGGCAAGGGTCAGCATTTCGCCGCGAAATACGCCGACATGGCGTTCATCACGATCGACGCCGACGATCTGGAGAAGACGCGCGGACACATCGCGTCCTACAAGCGCCTGGCGCGCGAGGAATACGGGCGCGAGATCCAGATCTGGTGCAACGGCTATGTCGTGCAGCGCGAGACGCAGAAGGAGGCCGAGGCGTATCTGCGCCACTATGTCGTGGACGAGGGCGACGACGAGGCGGTCGAGACCCTTCTCTCGATCCAGCGCGTGCAGGGCCAGCAGATGCTGCAACAGGAATTCGAGCGCCGGAAATTCAACATCAAGGCCGGCTGGGGCGGCTTCCCGCTGGTCGGGACGCCCGAGCGCATCGTCGAGCGCCTGATCGCCGTCAAGAATATCGGCATCGACGGCGTGCTCTTGAACTGGGTCGAGTATGTCGAAGGCATGAAGCTCTGGCGCAACGGCGTGGCGCCCCTCCTTGAGCAGGCGGGGCTGCGGCGGCCGGTGGCGGCCTAGCGGGCGGCCTTCTTCTCGCTGATGCGCTTGTGCAGGTTGCGCACGATGAGGCCGGTGAGGCGCTCGTCATGCACGAAGAGGCGCTGGCCGATCGGATAGGGATCCTGCTTCGTCACCTCGATCGGCTCTTTCAACGCATCCTCGGCGGTGAGGCCGCGATCGACGAAGCGCTCGATGAGCCCGATCCAGTTCTCGATGATCTGCGCCTGCTCCTCGAGATAGGCCTTACTGCACTGCTCGCCGTGGCCGGGCACGATCACGTCGACATCGAGCGCGCCGATCCGGTTCAGTGCCGCGAGCCATTCCCACGGGTCGCATTCCTGGAGCCACGAGCGGCATTTGTGGAAAATGTTGTCGCCGGTGAACACGACGCCCTCCTCCGGCACGTGGATCGAGGTCTGCGGCGCGGTGTGGCCGGGATGGTGGATGATGTGGAAGCTGTGGTTCCCGACGTTGAGGGTCAGCTCGTCGGTGTAGGTGAGCTTCGGCGGGTTGGACGGCGGATAGTCGGGATGGCCGATGAGGAAGACGCTGTCGGGATCCTGCGTCTTCATGCGCTCGCGCTTTTCCTCCAAGGTGCCGAAGGCATAGAGATAGCGCTCGAAACACTCCTTCAGCTTCTCGTGGCCGACTACCGTTACATTGGGGAAATAGGCGTTGCCGGAAATATGGTCGCCGTGCGGCTCGGTGTTGATGAGGTAGCGGATCGGCGCCTTCTCCTCCATCATCTCGCGCCAGCGCACGGCGTCGATCGGCTGCTGCGGCGAGTCGATCATGACATAGCCGTCGCTCGTCTCGATGAAGCTCGGATTGCAGCCGGCGAAATAGATCTCGGTGAAGCTGTGCGGTCCCACGCGTCGCATGGCGTGTCTCCTTCCGATCAGGCGAGGCCGAGGCCGAAGAACCGGTCGGCGTTGCGCCACAGAATCTTGTCCTTGTCGGCGTCCGAAATCGGCAATGCCTTGACGATATCGACGTGTTCCGAGGGATCGATCGGCACCGGGCCGTAATCGGTGCCGAGCATGACGCGGTCGGGGCCGAACACCTCGACCGCCTCGCGCACATGCGGCGCCCAGATGCCCATCGTATCGACCGCGAGATGCTCCTTGAGATAGGAGCTCGGCAGGCGCTTGCACTTGATCTTGGCCGCCTCGGGCATGCCGTCGCAGCCGAGCCGCCAGCCGAAATCGAGCCGCCCCATCACCGGCAGGAGCCCGCCGCCCATGTGCGCGACCACGATCTTGAGGCGCGGGAAGCGGTCGAACAGGCCGGACAGGATCATGCGCGCCAACGCCATCGCCGTGTCGAACGGGCGGCCGACCAGCTCGTCGAGCTTGTACTGGTCCATCTGCTGATCGTGCCCGATCGGCACGCGCACCGGATGGATGAAGATGGGCGCCTGGCGCGCCTCGGCGAATTCCCAGAACGCATAGGAGTCCTCGGTGTCGATGAACTTGCCGTGCCAGCTCGAGCAGATGAGCAGCCCCTTGAAGCCCAGCGGCCCGAGGCAACGCTCGGCCTCGGCGATCTGTCCCTGGTCGAGCGGATTGACCGTGCCCATGCCCCAGGTGTTCTGAGGCGCCTTCGCCACGATCGCCGCCACCTCGTCATTGCCGTGCTTGATGATGTCGAGCGCGGGCCTGCTGCTGTAAGGCGTCACGGATTCCGCCATGAACGGGCTCGACATCAGGCGGCGCGTGATGCCGGCCTTGGCGCTCACCTCCTGTTGCAAGTCGAAATCGAGCATCTCGCGGTAACCCACCGCCGGCAGGCCGCGGAAATTCGTGACCATGTTCTTGCCGACGAGCTGGCCGCGCATCAGCTCGGCGATGCCGAACGGATCGTCCCGGCTTGGGATCGCGCAGTGCGTGTGAATATCCACCATGTGCGCCATGGACTGCCTCCCCATTTTGCGCCAAGGATAAAGGGGCGCCTGGGGCGCGGCAATCGTTGGACCGGCGCATGCTCTATCGCGGCATGGACAAGGCGGCGCTCGATGCGGCTTACAATATCGGCGCCGCGACCGGGATCGAGCGGCGCGACCGCATTATCGCCGATTGGACGGCGCGCACCGCGGCGCTCGCCGCGAAGGCGGGCGCGCGGCGCGACATCCGCTATGGCGACGGGCCGCGCCACCGGCTGGACTTCTATCCGTCCGGCCGCGTCGCCGCGCCGGCGCTGGTTTTCCTGCACGGCGGCTACTGGCAATTCTCGGACAAGGAGAATTACGGCTGCCTCGCCGAAGGCCTGCTCGCGCACGGCATCGACGTCGTGCTGCCGGAATATACTCTGGCGCCCGCGATCGACATCGACGGCATCGTGGCCGAGGTGCGGCGCGCGTTGGCATTTCTGCGCGGTGGGCTCGCGCAAAGCTTCATCGTCGCCGGACATTCGGCGGGCGCGCACCTCGCCGCGATGACGATGGATGAGCCGGGCGTCACCGGCGTTCTGGCGGTGAGTGGGCTCTACGATCTCGAGCCGATC
>Ga0335078_10005093_pt1 | contig 19431 bp, 17 predicted proteins | sample Lox_Sample_32_FD_206711 | JGI IMG/M metagenome (GOLD analysis project Ga0335078, IMG submission 206711) | Soil microbial communities from Loxahatchee National Wildlife Refuge, Florida, United States - Lox_Sample_3.2 | ecosystem: Environmental > Terrestrial > Soil > Wetlands | place: USA... | reverse complement strand
ACGCCGAGCTGCTGCTGATCGCCACGTACCGCGACGATGGCCTGACCGCTAGCGATCCGCTGCGGCTGGCCCTGGGTGACCTTTCTACTCAACGATCGACGCGGCGTATCCGTCTCGCGCCCCTCACCGGCGACGCGGTGCGGGTGCTGGCCGAGGGGACCGGGCTGGAGGCCGCCGCGCTGTACCGGCTGACCGGCGGCAACCCGTTCTATGTGACCGAGGTGCTGCAATCGGGCATGGAGCGGGTGCCGGACTCGGCCCGCGATGCCGTGCTGGCCCGGGCCGCCCACCTGACCGGTGCGGCCCGCGACGTGCTGGATGTGGCGGCGCTGGCCGGCACCCGGGTGGAGCTGCGGCTGCTGGCCGCCGTCACCCCGTGCCCGCCCGCCGCCGTGGACGGGCTGCTGGAATCCGGCCTGCTGTCCGGGGATGGTGGGTGGCTGCGGTTCCGGCACGAGATCGCCCGGCTGGCCGTGCAGCAGGCGATCCCGGCCCACCGCCACGCGGACCTGCACCGCCGGATCCTGGCCGCGCTGCTCGACCTGGACTGCGGAGACGACGCCCAGCTGGCGTTCCACGCCGAGGCCGCGGGTGATGGCCCGGCGGTGCTGCGCCATGCGCCTGCCGCCGCCCGGCGGGCCGCCGAGCTGGCCTCGCACCGGGAGGCGGCCGCGCAGTTCGAGCGGGCGCTGCGGTTCGCGGCCGGGGCCGCGCCGGTGACCGCGGCGCAGCTGCATTCCGGCCTGGCCGAAGAGCTGGCCCTGCTCGACCGGGCCCAGGATGCGGCCGACGCGTGCGAGCGGGCGCTGGAGCTGTGGCGAGCGGTCGGTGACCGCCGTCGCGAAGGCGGCATGCTGGGGCAGCTGTCCACCGCGCTGTGGCATCTGTGCCGGGGCGCCGACTCGGCGCGGGCCGCGCAGGCGGCGGTGGCCATCCTCGAGCCGCTGCCGCCCAGCATCGAGCTGGCCTGGGCGTACGCCGGCCTGGCCAGCCTGTGGATGCTGGGCAGCAACAGCGAGGCCGCGATCGGCATGGCCCGGCGGGCGCGGGCGCTCGGCGCGCAGCTGGGCGCGCCCGACGTGGTCAGCGACGCGCTGAACAGCGAAGCTTGCGCCGCGGCCAGCCTGGGCCGGGAGTGGACCGGGGAGCTGCGCCGGGCGCTGGACATCGCGGTCTCCAGCGGCCTGCAGTCCCAGGCGGGCCGGGCCTACTGCAACCTGCTCAGCATGTTCAACCTGCACCGCCGGTTCGCCGAAGCCGAGGAGGTCTACCTGGCGGGCGTCGCCTACTGCGACAACCACGACATCGCCACGTACGGGACGTTCCTGCGTGGTGAGTGGACCAGCGTCCTGGAGCGGAGGGGGCGCTGGGACGAGGCGCTGGAGCTGAGCCTGGAACTCCTGCAGCGGGCGGCGCCCTCACCCGTCATCCGGCTGTGCCCGCAGAACCGGATCGCCATCCTGCTGGCCCGCCGGGGCGAGCCCGGCGCCTGGGCCTGCCTCGACGAGGCCATGCAGGCCGCCGGCCCGACCGGCGAGCCGCAGTCGATCGTGCCGGTGCGGCTGAACCGCGCCGAAGCGCGCTGGCTGGAGGGAAAACCAGCCGAGGCCCGCCGCGAGGCCGAGCTGGCCGCGGCTGCATCGGCGGGCTGCGACGCGTGGACGCGGGGCGCCGTCGCCGTCTGGCTGCACCGCACCGGGTCGGGCCAGGCGTCACCGGGTGAGCTGGCGCAGCCCTACCGATGCTCAGTGGACGGCGACTGGCGGCAAGCCGCGGCGCTGTGGACGGACCTGGCCAGCCCATACGAAGCGGCGCTCGCGCTGGCCGACGGAGACGAGGAGGCCGCGCTGCGCGACGCGCTGAGCGTCCTGGACGGCCTGGGCGCGACGGCCACCGCGCGGCTCACCCGGCAGAAGATGCGCTCGCTGGGCTTCCGGTCGATCCCGGCCGGCCCGCGGACCACGACGCGGGCGCACCCGCTCGGCCTGACCCGCCGCGAGCGCGAGGTCCTCGAGCTGATCTGCGCCGGGCACAGCAACGCGGAGATCGCCGGGACGCTGTTCATCTCGGCCAAGACCGTCGACCACCATGTCTCCGCGGTACTCGGGAAGCTGGGCGCGCCGAACCGGGGCGCCGCCGCAGCCGAGGCCGTCCGGCTCCAGCTGGTCAGCGCGGCCCGCCCGGCCCGGTCTCGGGTGCCGCGGTTAGCGGCGCCGGCCGCGGCCGGCTGACGTCCGCCGCCGCCCGCGGGCGCCGGGGTGCCCGGGGGCCCGCCGGAGGTACAGTTCAGGCGGGGATTTCCAGCAGGCGCGGAGGTGTCATGGGCAAGGGAAAGCAGTGGAGTGATCTCAGCCCGCGGACCCGGCGGCTCCTCATCGCCGGGGCGGTGATCGAGACCATGCTGAAAGCCGTGGCCCTCGTCGACCTGAAGCGCCGGCCGGCCAGCGAGGTCCGGGGCCCGAAGTGGGCCTGGATCCCCGTGCTGACGGTGGTCAACTCGCTCGGCTGCGGGCCGCTCGCCTACTTCGCGTTTGGCCGGCGGCGGTAGATACGGAGCGGCAGCAACCATCCACAGCCTGTGGGTAATCCGGCCCGGATCTAACCGGCCCGAACGGCGCGATACCATCCGGGATCTGTGGAAATCCGTTCCCGGCCGGCACCGGTGGCTCCGCACCCGCCAGGGTTCAGTCTTCCGCCATCCTGCGATGGGGTTCCGTAATGCCGTAGACACTGCAATACTGCTTCGATGTCGGCTCTCAGCGTCGCCCTGCTCAACCTCAAGCCGGGCACGGGCAAGACCACCTCGGCGGTCTGGCTGGCCCACATCTTTGCCCAGGCGGGGAAGAATGTGCTGCTCGTGGACGCCGACCCGGCGGGCAGCGCCCTGGAGTGGTCCGACCTCGCGGCGATGGACCCGGGGGTACCGCCGGCCAGCGCGTTCCCGTTCCGGATCGTGGCCTTGCCGTCGCGCAGCCTGCACCAGCGGGTCGCCGATATCGCCCGCGATGATGACGTGGTCATCATCGACGCCCCGCAGCTGGAGGACCACGCGGGTATCGCCCGCTCAGCCATGCGCTACGTCGATGAGATCCTCATCCCGTGCGCACCGAGCCCGATCGAGATCAACCGCACCACGCCGGTGGGGGAGGAAATCGGTGAGGTCGAAGCGATCCGGGACCACCCAGTTCGCTCCTCGATACTGCTGAACCGGTGCATAGCCCGCGCACACTCCACAGCCAGCGCCCGCGAGGTGCTGGAGGGCCTAGGCTACGACGTGTTGCGGACGGCGGTGCCGAGACGCGAGGTGTATGCGCAGAGCTTCGGCGTGCCGATTCCCGAGACAGGCCGCGACGTGTGGCGCGGCGTAGCCCACGACCTCATCGATCGATGCGTTCCCCTCGGGAAGGTGCCGTCATGACAACGGAGCGGGAACGGCGCAAGGCGCAGATGGCGGCCGCCGCCGTACGGCGCACGGAGCCCGACGCCGGGCCGGCGGGCAAGACGGCCATCCGGTCCAAGCCGGTCCGGATCACCCTCGACCTGAGCCCGGAGCTCTACCGGGAGCTGACCAGGTGGGCACACTCGGCCGCGATCGAGCTGGATGTGCCGCGCATCGCCCTGGCCGACGCGGTGCGGGCGATGATCCGGGTCACCACGGAGAGCCCGGACGGGGTACTGGACCGGCTGCGCCGAGACCGCGACCAGTAACGCCGGCCCGGTAGCTGCCAGCCGGCCGCGGCTCAGCCGCTGGTTTCCTCGGTCCGTTCCGGCAGCAACAGCAGGGCGCCGATCAGGAAGCACACCGCGCCGGCCAGCGTGCCCAGGTTGGCCCGCTCGGCGTTGCGCAGCTGGCCGGTGGCTGGGTCGACGTAGCTGGCCACCGCGGAGATGCCGAACGCGACGGATCCCACCAGGTTGGCCAGGGTGATCCACCACGCCCATGACCGGGGCCGCCAGGCCAGCCACCCGTGGGCTACCTCGAACCAGGCCAGCGCGCTGGCCACCAGGAAGCATGCTGAGCCGATCGCGTCGGGACGCCACACATGCTGATGTGCGGTCTGCGCGGAGAGGCCGGCCGCCATGGCCGTGCCGGTGCTGACGTTGAAGTAGACGGTCCCGGCCAGCTGGACCGCCGTGGCCCACCAGTCGATACGGCGTGGCTGATAGGTGAAGAACCGGCGGTGAGCCGGGTTCTGCGCGGGTGGTGAGGCGTCGACCGCCTCGCGGTAGGTGAGGAACGCGGCCGAGGTGAAGAACAGCGAGCCGATGAAGAACGTCACGTTGTCCCAGCGGGCGCCGACCGCGCTGGCATAAGGCGGCAGCGCCCCCACCGCGAACAGCAGCGATCCCACGGCGAACAGGACGGCGATCCACCATCCCCGGGCCGCCGGCGCCCACCAGGTGGACCCGGCGGCGGGCTGGCCACCCTGGTGCTTACGGCGGCGGCGGGATTCCCAGCGGGCCGCCGGGCCGCGGTACCCGGCCGACCGCTCGGTAGAGGTCATGCGTGTGTCACCATCCGCGCGATCCTGCTGGATCATCTGCGTCTCGTGGGCTCGTCCAGATTGTCCCAGACAGGAAGCCAGAATAAGCGCATTGACCAGGCCTGGATGCTTGGCCGGCCGCGCGGCGCGCTTGGCCGGCCGCGCGGCGCCCGGCCTCTGTTGGCTAGGTTGGGTCCATGGTCGCCAGCCAGGTTCTTGCGTTCGCCGCCGTCGCGGCGGTGCTCATCGCGATTCCCGGCCCCAGCGTGCTGTTCACCATCAGCCGGGCGCTCACCGTCGGCCGGGCCTGTGCGCTGTTCACCGTGGCCGGGAATGAGCTGGGCGGGTGCGCGCAGGTCATCGCCGTGGCCTTCGGCGTCGGGGCGCTGCTGGAGCGGTCCGCCGAGATCTTCTCGATCGTCAAGCTGGCGGGTGCCGGGTACCTGGTCTACCTGGGTATCCAGGCGATCCGGCACCGGCAGTCGATGGCCGGGGCGCTGGCCGCGCGGCTGCCGCCGGTGCGGCCGCTGCGGGCCGTCCGGGACGGGTTCGTGGTCGGCGTGACCAACCCGAAGACCAGCGTGTTCCTGATCGTCGCGCTGCCCGAGTTCACCACCCGCCACGCGGGGGCCCTGCCGGTCCAGGCCCAGATGCTGATTCTCGGCCTGCTGTTCCCGGCCATCGCCCTGGTCCTGGACAGCGTGTGGGCGGCGGCGGCCGGGACCGCCCGGCAGTGGCTGGCCCGCTCCCCCCGGCGGCTGGCCTTCATCGGCGGCACCGGTGGCCTGGTCATGATCGGGCTCGGGATCAGCATCGCGGCTACCGGCCGCAAGGACTGAGACCGGCCGCGCGTCCTCGGTGTGCCGGGCCCATCCGGGCCGGGGCCGTCAGCTCATTCGCCCACGCCGCCGCCCGGCCATGGCGTCCGCCCCACCGGCGCGGGGTCGGCTGTCCCCGGGCCGGCTGTCCCCGGGTCGCCTGTGCGCGGGTCGCCTGTGCGCGGGTCGCCTGTGCGCGGGTCGCCTGTGCCCGGGTCGCCCGCCTCGGGCCCGGCTGTGTGCGGGTCGGGCGGCGCGGTACCGGGCGGCTCCGGCCGGGCGAACCAGCGGGGCGGCTCGGCTCCGTCCCATTCACCGTCGCCCACCGCGGTGGCACCCGGCTCGGGCAGGCCCTGGCGCCTGCGGTTGGCCCGGTCGGCTCCGCGCAGCACCACTTCGGCCATGGCCAGCTTGGCGTCCAGGGTGGTGTCGGCCACCGTGGCCAGGTCCAGTGGCACCCGGTTGGCCAGCGCCTGGTCCCAGGGCGTCGGGACGACTGTGACCTGGGTTCCCTCGTGGCCTTCCCGGATACGGCCATACCAGCGGGCCTGTTCCGGGTCGGCCTGGTTGAACTTGTCCACGACGATCGTGGCTTCGTCCATGAGGCTGTTGAGGTGATGGCGCTCGCGCTCGCTCAGCGGCCGGTCTTTCTCGCCTTCGTAGTTCCGGTACCGGCTGAAAACCTGGTCAATCGACCAGAAGCCCAGCTGCGACGCCTCGGTCACGAACACGTACTTGTCCCCGTGCAGCAGCGTGCCGACCTGGAGCTTGGCGAACAGCCCGGTGCCACCGTCGTTGATGACGATGTTGGACATGCACTGGAGAAACTCCAGCACGGTCAGGTACTCATGCTCGCCGAAGTCCACCCCGATGCACTCATCGGCGGTGTCGCCCCGGATCACCGCCACGCCCTGCAGCCAGGCCACGGCGTCCCGCAGGTCGGCGTAGACCTTGATGCTGCCCTCCGTGCAGGCCTGGTAGAAGCCCCGGATGGACAGCGTCCGCTCGTGGGCGGGCAGCGCCTCCACCGGCACGCCGCCGAGCCGGATGTAGCCGTGGGGCATGTCGTCATTGCTGTCGGCGAGTATCACCCGGTCGGCGGGCCGCACCGCGGCATAGATGGCGGCCAGCGTCACCGCCACGTCGGTCTTGCCGGTACCCCCGAAGCCCGAGCCGAGTGTGATCACCCCGGATTTGAGCGAGGGCTCGCGGATCGCGTCGATGATCTGGCGCCGCCACTCCGCCGCTTCCTCGCGCCTGGCCCGCTCGCGCCGGCCCGCGGGCGTGGCCAGCCTCTGCCGCAGGGTCTGCCAGGACGCCCCGCCGCGGCCCGCGGGCTGCGCTGCTGGCGGGCCCGCCGCGGGCGGGCCCGCCGCGGTCGGGGCGGGCGCGGCCCAGCCGGGCCGGTCGCTGCCGGGGAAGTCCGTCCACCAGGCTCCCAGGTCGTCTGGGTACTGGGACATCTCATCCCTCCAAGGCTCAGGTGCTGGTCCAGGGCGTGTCCCGTAGATCTTCGGCCTAGATCTACAGGACGCGCCCTAGGCCAAAATAACCCACGCCGCGGCCAGGCCATGCTGAACCGCGTGGGTGGCTGGCTGGCGCCGGCCGTGCCCGGCGTCCGGGATCACCGGTGCATCTCGATGCCGGAGAGCGCCCGGAGCGCCTCGATGACGCTCTGCAGATGCGCGTGCATGGCCCGCTGGGCTTCCTCCGGCCTGCGGGCCGCGATCGCCGCGACGATCGCCTCGTGCTGCGGCAGCGACACCGCTGGGCGGCCCGGGACCATGGACAGCGAGAACTGATGGCGGACGGTCTGATCGCGCAGCTGGCGGAGCAGCCGGGACGCGGTCTGGTGAGCGGCGATATCCCGGATGGCCGCGTGCAGCGCGGCATTGAGGTCCCGGTAGGCGAGAAACTCCGATCTCTCCACGGCCACGCGCATGTCCTTGATGATCCTGCGGAACATGGCCAGGTCGGACTTGCTCGCACGCTCGGCGGTGCGCGCGGCCAGCAGGCCCTCGAGCAGGATGCGGATCTCGGTGATCTCAATTGCCTCGGCGAGCGACACGTCGCGGACCCGGGCCCCCCGGTTCCGCTGAAACTCCACCAGACCCTGAGCCGCCAATTCCTGCAGCGCGGCGCGGAGGATAAAGCGCGACGTACCGAACCGCTCACACAGGTCGATCTCGATCAGGCGCTGCCGCGGTGCGTATTCGCCCGCGATAATCGCCGCCCGGAGGGCTTCGGTAACCACCGGTTTAGAGTCCTCTGGCACTACCCGACTCCCTCCCCGGCAACGCCCGTTGCCCCCCGGTGCCAGCCATGGTAACAGCCAGTGTTAACAAAAATGTCAACACAGCTCGCGGTGCCGGCCCGGCGGGCTGGCTGGCTACGGCGCGCTGCTGGCAAAGACGGTCCCGTCGAACAGCTTGCGCGCGGTCCGCACTACGCCGGCCCGGCGGACCAGCGGCGGCCGCTGCGAGGTATCCAGCTCGACGTCGACGAGCAGGTGCCCGGTGGGGTGCTCGACGTCGATGGGCTGCCCTGGGCCGGGCCGCTCCGTGAGTTCGGCGCCGGCCGCGCCCGGCAGCAGCAGCGCGGTCACCGCGCTGACCGCGCCGAGCACGCCGATCGCGGTGTGCGGATGGGTGGGGATGAACGTGCGGGTGCAGATGGTGCCGCCCTCCCGCGGCGGGCTGACCAGCGTGGTCTTGGGCACCGACGCCTGGCTGGCATCGCCCAGCCCCATCAGCTGGCCAGCCATCAGCCGCAGGCCCTGCACCCGGTCGCGCAGCCCGGCGTCGGCCGCCAGGTCGGCGTGCGACTCGTACCCGGTGATGCCCAGATCGGCGGCCCGCGCCACGACCACCGGCATGCCATTGTCTACGCAGGTGACCTCGACACCGCCGATGACATCGAGCACGTTACCCGTGGGCAGCAGCTGCCCCGTGGCCGAGCCCGCGGTGTCGGCGAACAGCAGGCTGATCGGCGCGGCGGTGCCCGGCACCCCGGCGATCGCGGTGCCGCCCGCGTAGTCTGGCCGTCCGCCCGGGGTGGCGAACGTCGCGGTCACCACGCTGCCTGAGTTGACCATCCGGATGCGCGTCGTCGTCGTTTCGCCGCCCGGCTCGATCAGGCCCCGCTCGACCGCGAACGGGCCGACCCCGGCCAGGATGTTCCCGCAGTTCTGCTGGTCGGTGACGGTCGCCTGGTCCACTCCCAGCTGCAGGAACAGGTAGTCGATGTCGGCGTCGCCACCGCGCGCCGGCGAGATGACCGCCACCTTCGAGGTGAGCGAATGGGCACCGCCGAGCCCATCGACCTGCAGCGGATGACCGCTGCCCATGATCCGCAACAGCAGATCGTCCCGCTGGCCAGGATCGTCCGGCAGCTCGGCGGCGAGGAAGTACAGGCCCCTGGACGTGCCGCCCCGCATCATCATGCAGCGCAGCCCGGTCACTGCGTCTCCAGGTAGGCCCGGTAGTCCAGGTACTCGACGCCCAGCTGAGCGAGCACCGCGCGCAAACCGTAGCGATCCAGGCTCAGCTCGCCGTCCCTGAACGCGGCGCGCGCAGCGTCCTCCCTGGCCACCCGCTCCTGGGCCGCCGCCCCGGCCCGGCCCACCTCGGCCCGGGCGACGACGAGCGCGCCGTCGTCGTCGGCCAGGATGGCGTCACCCGGCGCGATGCGCTGGCCGTTGATGCCGACCGGGATGTTGACCGCGCCCGCCGTGGCCTTGACCGTCCCCTGGGCCGACACGGCCGCGCAGAACACCGGGAACCCCATGGCGTCCAGCTCGGCCACGTCGCGCACGCCGCCGGTGGTGACCAGCCCGCGCACGCCGCGCTGCTGCAGCGCGGTGGCCAGCAGTTCACCAAAGGCACCGTCCGTGCTGGGCGAGACCGTGGTGACGACGAGCACGTCGCCCGGGCGGCACTGGTCCACCGCCGCGTGGATCATCAGGTTGTCACCCGGCCAGCAGACCACGGTGACGGCGGTACCGCCGATCCGTGAGCCCCGGTGCACCGGGCGGATGCCGGGGCCAAGGTAACCGGTGCGGCCGATGGCTTCGTGCACGGTGGCCACGCCGAATCCGGCCAGCCTGGCCACCTCGCCCGGATCGGCGCGCGGGCAGCCGGTGACGACTACGTGCCTCACGTGAGCATCCCGGTCACCTGGGGGTACAGCCGCATGTACGCCTCGGCCATGGTCGAGTGGGCCCGGCCCAGGTTGGGGCCGGCGTTGCGCTGCAGCTGGACGCCGCGCCGCCGGGCCAGCTCGGTGTAGTAGTCCCACAGGTGCGGCTGGGCCTTGAGGCACTCCATGGCCTGGCGTTTGACCGGGAAGACCTCGGTGATGTCCAGCAGCACCTGTGGCTTGAAGTCACACTGCTCGGGCTGGTGCGGCTCGAACATGAACACCGGCGGCGCGCCGAGCGGCTCACCTGGCGCGTCGTAGCCTATGGCCTGCGCGAACACCCGCGCGTGCAGCGCCATCCGGGCTGCCGCCGGGTGATCCGGGTTATACGGGTCGGCCAGCGGGTGAGTAAGCACGACGGCTGGCTGCACGCGGCGGTAGCACCGCACGATCGTGTCGGTCAACTCGTCCGACTCGCGCAGCGGGTAGTCGCCCGCGTCCGCGAACTCGACGCTGGCGCCCAGCACCGCCGCGGCCTGGCTGGCCTCTTCCCGGCGGATGCCCTTGATCTCCGCCAGCTGCCTGCCCTCGCGCCACGCCCTGGCTGACTCACCGCGTTCGCCATAGCTCAGGCAGAGCACCGTCACGTTCGCCCCCTGGGCGGACGCCAGCGCCATGGCGCCGCCCGCTCGCCAGACGAAGTCGCCGGCGTGCGCGCTGACCACGAGGAACGGCCCAGCGGGTGGTTCCTGGCTCGGGCTCATTCGTTCCTTTCCCACCGGTGCCCACCAGGGGACGGCGCCGGCGCAACGTTCGCGGGCTCAGTCGCGAAGCTAGCTCTGTGTCATCGATATTGTCAACGATCTACCCGCTGCGCCCTTAGCTGCCAGCGGGTGCCGCAGCTACTCCCGGACTAGCCGACGACGTTAGCGCTGGGCGGACCGCCTGACGGCATCGGTGCCGGGCCGAGAAAGAGTCATAGATTGTTGACATTAGTGACAGCGGGAGTCTAGGTTCTCGGCAGTCGGTACCTTTTGCCGGAAACCGGGCGGGAACGCGGCCGCCAGCGATGAGGTGGACATGCCACGAAGCTCGCGGCCACCATGAACCGGGCACCGGCGCTAACCGTGAACAGCGAATACCAGCCCTGGGGCCGGCCCTCCGGGCCGCGTGCACCACATGACGCCGATGGGTGCGTTGTGGTGAAAATGAAACTTCTCGATTGCGTATATCCGTATTGCGCATAGCCGTACGCCCAGCGCACACTAGCCTATGCCTTCATCCGGCCGCGCCCGGGGCTGAGCGTTGGTCTAGCGGCCGGCCTCAGACACCGGCGTCCCCGACACCGGTGGACGGCAGGCGCTGACGCCGAGGAGACGCCATGGATCGTCAGGAAGCGAGCGGCGTGGCTGCCGGGCAGCTACCGGTCACCGGGCGCCCCTGCTGAAGGGACTGGCCGCGGCCCGGTGGCCGCGGCCGCGGGTCCCGCCTCTGCGATATGACCTCACAAGGAGACCGATGACAGATGAGTGACCAGACTGGGCAATCTGGCAGCCTCGGCCAGCCGGCTGGCGTGAGCCGGCGCAACATGCTGCGGGCGGTCGGCGCGGGCGCGGCGGCCGTCGGGGGCGGCGGGCTGCTCCAGGCGTGCAGCTCCGGCATCAAAGGATCCAGCTCAAGCAGCACCAAGGCCATCACCATCGGCTGGATCCACCCGCTGACCGGTGACCTGGCGGGCTTCGGCGCGCCGGACAACTGGGTGATTTCGAAGATCAGGCAGACCACCCCGTACAAGAACGGGTTCAAGGTCGGCGGCAAGACCTACCCGGTCACGATCAAGTCCTACGACACGCAGTCCAGCCCGACCCGGGCCGGGGACCTGGCCCGCACGGCGATCCTGAGCGACCACGTGGACCTGCTGCTGGCCTCGTCCACGCCGGAGACCGTCAACGCGGTGGCCAGCCAGGCCGAGTCGCTGGGCACGCCGCTCATCTGCTCGAACATCCCGTGGGAATCCTGGTACATCAACCTCGGCGGCAACCCGGAGAAGCCGACGCTCAAGCCCAAGTACGTGGTGATGTACTTCCTGGGCGCCGAGCACCTGGTAAAGGCGTTCATCCCGATGTGGGACCGCATCCACTCCCAGCTGCACACGAACAAGGTGGTGGCCGCCGCGTTCCCGAACGACTCGGACGGCAACGCGTTCCGCGCGGTGTTCCCGCCGATCGCCAAGGCCGCCGGCTACAAGATGGTGCTGTCCTCGGCCTACCCGGACGGGACCACGAACTACTCGTCGATGATTTCCCAGTTCAAGTCGTCCGGCGCCGACTTCTTCACCAATGTGCCGCTGCCCCCCGACTTCGCCACCATGTGGAAGCAGTCGATTCAGCAGGGCTTCAAGCCGAAGCTGGCCACCGTGGCCAAGGTGCTGCTGTTCCCGCCCGACGCCTACGCGCTCGGCCACCTGGTGTACAACGTGGCCACCGACGCCTGGTGGGCGCCGTCGCTGCCGTGGAAGTCCTCGTTCACCGGGGAGACCTGCCAGCAGATGGCGAACGAGTTCGAAGCCGATACCCACGGCCAGTGGAACTCCAACATCAGCAACTACAGCCTGTTCGAGGCCGCCCACGCCGCGTTCAGCAAGGCGACTGACCCGCACGACAAGAAGGAACTCGCGGCGGCCATCCACGAGGTGAACATCCAGGCGCTGGCGGGACCGCTGAACTTCGCCTCCGGTGGGCCGGCGCCGGGGGTAGCCATCACCCCGCCGGTCGGCGTGCAATGGCAGAAGGGGACCAAGTTCCCGCTCGAGATGCAGGTCGTGGACAACACCCTGCAGCCGGACGCGAAGATAACCGCCGACCTGAAGCCAACCAACCAGTGACCAGATGACTAGCCCGCTGCTCGAGCTCGACAGCGTGACGAAACGGTTCGGCCGGGTCGTCATCGCCGAGGATCTGTCCCTGGCCGTCGGCGCTGGGGACACGGTCGGGATCGTGGGGCCGAACGGGGCCGGCAAGACGAGCCTGTTCGGCCTCATCTCCGGGGACCTCGCCCCGGGCGCGGGTGAGGTCGGGTTCGCCGGGCGCACGGTCACCAGGCTGGACGCGGCCGCGCGGTGCCGGCTGGGCATCGGCCGCACCTACCAGGTGCCGCGGCCGTTCGGCGACATGACCGTGTTCGAGAACCTGCTCGTCGCCGCGCAGCAGGGCGGCGGGCTGCGGCGGCGGGCCAGCTACGCCGCCGCGGTCGGCGCGCTGGAGCGGGCCGGCATGTCCAGCCACGCGAACGTGCCCGCGGAGCGGCTCGGCCTGCTGCAGCGCAAGCGGCTGGAGCTGGCCCGCGCGCTGGCCACGCAGCCCACCCTGCTGCTGCTGGACGAGGTGGCCGGGGGCCTCACCGACCCGGAGGTCGCCCAGCTGGTCGAGATCGTCCGGGGCGTCAACGCCGAGGGCGTCACGGTGATCTGGATCGAGCATGTGGTGCGCGCGCTGACGGCCGTGGTAGGCCGGCTCATCTGCCTGTCCGGCGGCAAGTTCGTGGGCGACGGCGAACCCGCCCGGGTGCTGGCGGAGCCCGCGGTGCGCGAGGTGTTCCTCGGCACCGAGGTCACCGCGGCGCTGGCGGGCGGCTCCCTGGAGGCACCCTCCCCCGTGCCCGCCGACGGGGACGGGGGCGGGGAACGGAGCGAGCCGTGACCGGACCGCCAGCCCGCACGGGCAACGGCGCGCCGCTGCTGGAGGTCGGCGGGCTGGTCGTGCACCACGGGCAGCTCCGGGCCCTGGACGCGATCTCGCTGCAGGTGTTCCCCGGTGAGGTGTACTCGATCATCGGCGCGAACGGCGCGGGCAAGTCCACGCTGCTGCGCACGATCGCGGGCCTGCACCACCCGACGGCCGGCTCGATCCGGTTCGACGGCACGGACGTGACCAGACTCCGGCCCTGGCGCCGGGTCACCCAGGGGATCGTCATGGTGCCGGAGGGCAGGCGGCTGTTCGGCTCGCTCTCAGTCGAGGAGAACCTGCAGGTGGGAGCCTCCTACGCGCGGCCGGGGCAGTGGACCATCGACCGGGTGTACGAGACGTTCAGCTGGATGCGGGACCGGCGCCATCAGCCGACCGCCCAGCTGTCCGGCGGCGAGCAGCAGACGGTCGCCATCGGCCGGGCCCTGGTGGCCAACCCGCGGGTGCTGATGCTCGACGAGCTGTCGCTCGGCCTGGCCCCCGTCGTGGTCCAGCGCATCTACGGGATGCTGGCGCAGATCCTGGCGACCGGCCTGACGGTGCTGCTCGTCGAGCAGGACGTCAGCCAGGCCCTGCGGGTGGCCACGCACATCCACTGCCTGCTGGAGGGGCGGACCACCCTGGAGGGCCGGCCCGGTGAGGTCACCGCCGACCAGGTGGAGGCGGCCTACTTCGGCCTGGCCGACTCGGCTGCGGCCAGCCCGGCGGCAGAAGGGGGCGAGTCGTTATGGCCTGGGTGAACGCCATCATCCAGGGGGTGCTGACCGGCGGCCTGTACGCGCTGTTCGCCTGCGGGCTGTCGCTGATGTTCGGCGTGATGAAGGTGGTGAACCTGGCGCACGGCGACCTGGCGGTGCTGGCCGGCTACATCGCGATCGGCATCATCACCGTGACCCACGTCCCCGTGCTGTGGTCGTTCGTCATCGTGGTACCGCTGATGGCGGCGCTCGGCTACGCGCTGCAGCGCACGCTCATCCAGAGCGCGCTCGACCGCAGCGTGCTGATCACGCTGATCGTCACGTTCGGCCTGTCCGTGGTCATCGAGAACGGCCTGCTCCAGTTCTTCACGGCCAACAGCCGGGCGATCGGCACCGGGTTGTCCCTGGTCAGCGGCTCCTTCACGATCGGTTCGCAGATCCAGATCGGCTACCTGCTGGTGGTCATCTTCGCGGTGGCCGTGGTGGTGCTGCTCGGGCTGCAGTACTTCCTGTCGGCGTCCAAGTACGGCCGCCTGATCCGCGCGGTGGCCGACGATCAGGAGGCGGCCCAGCTGGCCGGGGCCGACTACCGGCACGTATTCGGCATCGCGGCCGCGCTCGCGTTCGGCACGGTGGGCCTGGCTGGCATCGCCTACGGCATGTACTCCCAGCTCAGCCCCACCACCGGCACCGACACGATCCTGCTGTTCGCGTTCGCGGCGGTGGTGATCGGCGGCCTCGGCTCGCTGTGGGGGACCCTGCTCGGCGGGGTGGTGCTGGGCGTGGCCCAGCAGATCGGCGCGCAGATCAACATCTCCTACGAGGTCCTGGCCGGCTACCTCGTGTTCCTCGCGGTGCTGGTGCTCCGGCCGCAGGGGCTCACCTACCGGAGGGCCCAGTCATGACATGCCGGCTGCCGGACGTCCACTGGCCGGTTGCGCCGCAGGCGCCGGGACCTGTGCCGCGAGGACCCGGAGGGCCGCAGCCGCGCCCCGGCGCCGAGGACCCGCCTCCCAAAGCCAGCGAAGCGCCCGCGAGGGAGGCAGAAAAATGAGCCTGGCCACGGACCTCACCACGCCCCCGGCCGCCGGGTTCCGGGTCGCCCGGTCCCGCCGGAACGTGGCCTGGACCGGGGTGGCCGCGCTCATCGTGATCGTGGTGCTCGCGCTGTTCCCGTACATCGTGTACTCCGGCACCACCACGATCATGGTGCAGGCGTTCATCGTGCTCACGATGGCCAGCATGTGGAACCTGCTGGCCGGCTACGCCGGCCTGGTGTCAGTGGGCCAGCAGGCGTTTGTCGGGCTCGGCGCGTACTTCGTGCTGATCCTGGCCATCAACGGCGCCTCCCCGTTCGCCGCGCTGCCGGTCGCCGCGGTCGGCTGCGGCGTCGTGGCGCTCCCGCTGTGGTGGCTGGTCTCCCGGCTGCGCAGTGGCTACTTCGCGATCGCGACCTGGGTGCTGGCCGCGACCATCATGCTGATCATCGAGCGGTTCTCCTCGATCGGCGGCGGCACCGGCATGCCGCTGCCCGGCTTCACCGGGATGGATCCCACGCTGCTCACCGCCTACACGTACTGGGCCGGGCTGGCGGTCACCGTGGTCTCGCTGGTCGGCATCTACCTGCTGCTGCGCGGCCGGCTGGGCCTGGTGCTCACCGCGATCCGCGACGATGAGGTGGCCGCGCGCAGCTCCGGGGCCCGGGTGGGACTGGCCCGGCTGCTGGTTTTCCTGGTGGCGGGCGCCGGCTGCGGGGCCGCGGGCGGGCTGCTGGCCATCAGCCAGCTGCAGGTGCAGCCGAGCGCGGTGTTCAGCGTGCAGTGGACCGCGGAAATGGCCTTCGCGTCCATCATCGGCGGGCTGGGCACGATCGAGGGGCCGATCATCGGCACGGCGGTCTACATGGTGCTGCAGCAGACGCTGTCCTCGTACAACGCGTGGTACCTGATCATCCTCGGCCTGGTCGCGATCGGGGTGGCCCTGTTCGCCCGCCGCGGGCTGTGGGGGCTGGTGGACGAGCACCTGCACGTCCGGCTGTTCCCGGTCGGGTACTGGCTCCGCCTGGAGGGGGAACGCACCGGCCGCCGGCCCTGGCGCGGCCGCTCCCGGGCAGCCAGCCAGGCCACCGGTCCCGCCGGGCGGCCTCCCCAGTAGCCCATTTTGATCAGCGCGGTGCATTGGGTGTTCCCGCACCCACGATGCACCGCGCTGATGAGGGGAGCGGAGCGGGTGGGGTCAGGCGGTGCGGTCGACTACGTAGTCGCACAGCGTCTCGAAGGCGGCCCGGGCGGGCACGTCCGGCAGCCCGGCGATCTGCGCGCGGGCCAGGTCGGCCCAGCGCCGCAGGTCGGCGCGGGCCTGCTGCATGGCCGGGTTGCCCCGCAGCAGCCCGAGGGCCTCGGCATGCAGCGCCTGGTCGGTGAGGTCGGCCGAATCCAGCAGCTCGCGCAGGCGCGCGTCACCAGGCTGGCGGGACCGCAGCGCGTGCAGCACCGGCAGGCTGCGGACTCCCTCACGCAGATCGGTGCCGGGGGTCTTGCCGGATTCCTCGCTGTCACTGGCCACATCCAGGATGTCGTCGGACAGCTGCCAGGCCACGCCGATCGCCTCACAGGCGGGTTCGAGCCGGTCGGTCACTCCGGCGGGTGCGCCCGCGAACATGGCCCCGAACCGGCCGGCGGTGGCCACCAGGGACGCCGTCTTGTCCTTCACCACCCGCAGGTAGTGCTCCAGTGGATCCTGGCCCGGGCGCGGGCCGATGGTCTCGGCGACCTGGCCGCTCACCAGCCGGCTGAACGTGTCGGCCTGGATCTTGACCGCTTCCGGGCCGAGCCCGGCCAGAATCCGCGACGCCCGGGCGAACAGAAAGTCCCCGGTCAAGATCGCGATGGTGTTCGTCCACCGCGAGTTCGCGCTCTCGTGGCCACGGCGGATGGCCGCTTCGTCCATCACGTCGTCGTGGTACAGGGTGGCCAGATGGGTCAGCTCGATCGCGGTCGCCGCTGCCACCACCCGCTCGTCATGAGGGTTGCCGAACTGGCCGGCCAGCAGCACCAGGGTGGCCCGGAACCGCTTCCCGCCCGCGTCGATCAGGTGCGCGGAAGCCTCGGCCAGCAGTGCTTCTTCGGCCCGTGAGGACTCGGCCAGCTGGGTCTCGACCCGGCCGAGCCCCTCCAGGAGGTCCGCGGCCAGCTCGGCATCGGTCAGTTCAACAGGGACGGCAGCGATCACTCGGGCTCCCGGTCATCGGTCAGCGACGGCCGCAGGCCGCCTCGGGCAGGCGATACCGGGGCCGGCGGGCAATCCCCCCGCGGCGGCCGAGCCATCGCCGTGCCCAAAATATGCCCGCGCCGGATCAGCGGACAAACAGGTGAGCGGCGGCATGATTGGCCAGACTGAGCAGAGGCTGCGGCACGATGCCGAACACCAGCGTGGTGACCACGCCGAGGCCGACCGCCAGCCCGGTGAAGATGCCCGGGGTGACCACGGCCGGCCCGCCCGGGGCTGGGTCGCTGAAGAACATGAGCACGATCACCCGGACGTAGAAGAACGCGGCCACCGCGCTGGCGATCACTCCCACGATGACCAGCGGCACCGCGCCGCCCGCGACGGCCGCCTGGAACACCGCGAACTTTCCGGTGAAGCCGCTGGTCAGGGGGATCCCGGCGAACGCGAGCAGGAAGAACGCGAACACGCCGGCCACCAGCGGCGACCGCTTGCCCAGCCCGGCCCAGCTGGACAGGTGCGCCGCCTCGCCCGCCTGGTCGCGGACCAGGGTCACCACAGCGAACGCGCCGATCGTGGTGAAGCCGTACACGGCCAGGTAGAACAGGCTGCTGGACAGGCCGGCGACGGACGCGGCGATGACGCCGGTGAGCACGAACCCGCCGTGCGCGATCGAGGAGTAGGCCAGCAGGCGCTTCACGTCCGTCTGGGTGATGGCGATGATGGCGCCGACGACCATGGTCAGGATGGCCACGGCCCACATGGCCGGCCGCCAGTCCCAGTACAGGCGGCCGAATGCGACGTAGAACACGCGCAGCAGCGCGCCGAACGCGGCGACCAGGGTGCAGGACGCCATCAGCGCGGTCACCGGCGTCGGCGCGCCCTGATACACGTCGGGCTTCCAGCTCTGGAACGGGACCGCGCCGATCTTGAACAACAGGCCGATGCCGAGCAGCGCCATCCCGGCATAGAGCAGCGTGCTGCTGCCCAGGTTGCTGGTGGCCGCGGTCGCGATCGCGCCCAGCGAGACCGACCCCGCATAGCCGTACAGCATGGCCACGCCGAACAGGAAGAACGCTGAGGAGAACGCGCCGAGCAGGAAGTACTTCACCGACGCTTCCTGGGACAGCAGGCGGCGCCGCCGGGCCAGCCCGCACAGCAGGTAGAGCGGGAGCGACAGCACCTCCAGCGCGACGAACATGGTGAGCAGGTCGTTGGCCGCCGGGAACAGCAGCATGCCGCCGATCGCGAACAAGGTCAGCGGGTAGATCTCGGTGTGCACCAGGCCGGCCAGCTGGGTCGCGCGCTCCTCGGCGCTGCCCGGGGTGGTGGCTGCCTGGGCCACGAAGGTGTCCTGCTCACGTGAGGAATCGGCCATCACCAGGACGCTGAGCAGGCCCAGCACCAGGATCGTGCCCCACACGAACAAGGTCGGGCCGTCCACGCCAACCGCACCCACCGCGGCCACCTGGCCCGGGCTGCCGTGCGCGAACAGTGATCCGGTCGCGGCGACCACGATCGTCAGGATGAACGCCGCGGCCAGGGCGCCGATGGTCAGCACCAGCTGGACGGGGCGCCGCCGCGCGCGCGGCACGAACGCCTCCACCAGCACGCCCACCACGGCCACGCCGAACACCACCAGCATCGGCGACAGCTGCCCGTACTCGATGTGCGGCGTGGGGATGGTGGCCACCGCGAGGTTCCCGGTCACGGGGTGCTTCCCTTCTGGGTCTGCGCTGCTCCGAGCCGGGTCACCAGGACGTCGCCGTTGCGCAGCCGGAACACGGCCGCGTTGCCCGCAGTCGGGTGCTGTGGCCGCGGATCGGTCGCGTGCACCTGGACCATCGTGTCCCGTACCGCCGGGTTGATCACGTCGAGCAGCGGCTTGGGATACACGCCGAACACGATGAGCAGGGCGACCAGCGGGCCGACCGCCCACAGCTCGCGGGGCCGCAGGTCGGGCATGGTGGCCACGTCCTCGCGTACCGGCCCGGTCATCGTGCGCTGGTACATCCACAGGATGTAGATCGAGGCCAGCACGATCCCGGCGGTGGCGAATGAGGCGGCCACCTTGTACCGGGTGAACGTGCCCACCAGGACCAGGAACTCGCTCACGAACGTGGACAGCCCGGGCAGCGACAGCCCGGCCAGGCCGGCGATGAGGAACAGCCCGGCCAGCAGCGGGGCGACCTTCTGCACGCCGCCGTAGTCGGCGATCCGCTGCGACCGGCGCCGGACGATCATGAACCCGGCCACCAGGAACAGCGCCCCGGTGGCGAACGCGTGATTGACCATGTACAGGGTGGCACCCGACTGGCCCTGGGTG
>Ga0335078_10005092_pt1 | contig 19432 bp, 15 predicted proteins | sample Lox_Sample_32_FD_206711 | JGI IMG/M metagenome (GOLD analysis project Ga0335078, IMG submission 206711) | Soil microbial communities from Loxahatchee National Wildlife Refuge, Florida, United States - Lox_Sample_3.2 | ecosystem: Environmental > Terrestrial > Soil > Wetlands | place: USA... | reverse complement strand
CGCTGAACCGGATGGGCCTGACCGAAAACACGCTGGTGATGCTGCTGGCGGATCATGGCGAAAGCATGACCGATCACCGCATCTACTACGATCACTACGGGCTTTACGATTGCACCGTGCAGGTGCCCATGATCGTCCGCTGGCCGGCCGGCAACCTGAAGCCGGGCAGCCGTTTCGCACCTTTCCGGCAATTGTCGGACGTCGCGCCCACGCTGCTCGAAGCCGCCGGCTGCGACCTGCCAGACGAATTAGATGGCTCCAGCTTCCTGCCGCAACTGCTCGGGCGCGACGCGCCTTCCGGTTACGACAAGGTGATCGGTCTCGAATCCACCTGGCAATCGAAATATTTTCTACGCAACGGCCGGTACAAGTACATCCTGTCGCGCGTGCCGGACCTGCTCGGAAACCCGGATCGCGAGCTTTACGATCTGGAGGCCGACCCGGCTGAGGACCACAATATCGCCGCGGATCAGCCGCAATTGGCGGCCGAAATGGAAACGGAACTGGAAGCCTGGATCGCGGCCAAAATGGCGGCCGCCGGCCGGACCGAAGACCCTGTCAGCAAGGAGGGTCCGGTGGCCGTCGAGATCTGGGAACAACATCGAGGATGAACCCAATGGATAGTCAAGTCGCACCCCAAACAGATTTGAAAGCGCTGGCGCAGGCCTACCTGGATGCATTCCACGCTCAGGACCTGGAGCGCTGCATGGAATTCTATGCCGACGACGCCGTGGTCGATTTCAATAAGACCGTCTACACCGGCCCGGAGGGCATCCGGGAGTGGCATAAGGATCGTTTCGCGGCGAATTTGCGCATGATCAAGATGAACTCCATGACCGTGGATGGCGATACCGTCACGGTGGATGGCGCGGTCGCTTCCAAGCGCCTGGCTGCCTGGCGGCTCAAGGCCCTGAGTGGCCGGGTGACGATGCGCTTCGAGAACGGCAAGATCAAACACGGCAAGCTGTCTCCGCGCATGACGAATCCGTTTAACATGATGCGCGAAGAAATGGGCGCCTAGCTGTCGACAAGGGCGAGCGCGTATGACCTTGCCCGAGTTCGCATACACCGTCCTGCTGAAACCGCGGCCGTTGCGGGCCATGGCCAATGCCACGCTGCGGGCGCTGATTCCTCCAACTCTCGAGCGTTACGGCGCGCGCATCCATTTGAACCCGCAAGATCCCGTAGTTTCCGGCGCCCTGGCGCTAGGGGTTTACGAAAAGCCCGAGACAAAGTTCTTTCTTAAAGCCCTATTGCCGGGCATTACGTTTTTGGATATCGGCGCGAACATCGGCTACTACACGGCCTTGGCTCTTGCTCATATCGGACCGGCGGGACGTGTCATCTCTGTCGAGCCCGATCCCGAGACATTTGAATACTTGCAGCGCACCATCGCCGCCAACGGCGCGGATCGTGCGACAGCGTTAAATCAGGCATTCGCAGACGCGCCCGGCGTATTGAAGCTTTACCGGAATTCTTCCAACCGCGGCGATAACCGTCTTTACGCGAATGACCTGGCCGATAATTTCGTGGAAGTGCAGGTGGGGCGCGCGGACGAGGCCCTAGCTGCTCTGAACGTGGGCCAGGTCGACCTGATCAAGATCGATGTGCAGGGGTATGAAGGACAAGTCTTGGCCGGACTCGAACAGACGATTCGGAATTCACGTCCGCTGACTATTCTGAGCGAGTTCTGGCCATGGGGACTTACTGAAGCCGGGAGCGACCCGTTCGAGATCCTGGCCCGCTTGCAGGCCCTCGGCCTTGAACTGCATGAGCTGACAACCGATGCATCGACCGTCCCGTTAAACGATCACGCGGGCTTTATTGCGCGCTATCCCGGCCGCCAATACGCCAACATCGTGGCGCGCAGAATCTAATTCGCGGCCGGCGGAGCCACGTAATCCATCGGTAACGGACCGGTGCGCCGGTATAACGCGAACTCGTAAATGCACGGCACCAGCACCCGATCCTTTACCCAAGCCGGATAACGCCATTCGCGCACCAGCTCTCCCTGAAGAGGCGGGTATTCGCCCACCGGATTCCACGGCAGCCCCGCATTGCCCGAGCCCCATAAATAATACGCGACATTCGGGTCGAGCGGATGGAAGAGATTGGCCGCGTGACGGCTGGCTGGAATAATCGGGTCACCCGGCAATCTCATAAGCACATAATGCTCGTACACCGAGCGGTTGGGGTAGTTATAAGACTGCATGTGAGAGATCAGCAGCGGGCTGCCCGCCGGTAAGACCGGCGGCAGGCCGGCCGCCAGCGCACGCTTCATATCGAAGACCTGCGCATAAGTCACCGGTACGTAACTTACGGCGAACTGAAACGCGAAAAACAGAACCAGCACCGCGGTCCATGCCAGCCTGGCCGCCGGCGCTTTAAAGACTCGCTCCGCCAGATATGCTGCGCCATGCGTGAACATCACAATCGCTGGAATAAAGAACGGCACACAAAAACGCGGGTAGAAGACGCGGGCCTGCGCCACCACCACCAGGTAATACGTAATCAACGGTACCGACAGCACCCAGAACTCGCGTGCACGCCCGCTACGAAAGAGCGCAAACGCGCCAACCGCCACCAGAATCACCACAGGTACTGTAAATACCCTTAGAAGCCACTGCACGGTAATCCCTAACATTTGTACCTCGCCGGCCGCCGTCTTCGGCACATTGGTCGGCGCGGGGCTCGAAATCACGTACTGGAAGTGATACCACCAGCGCATCGGGTTCGGCAGAATCGCCACGACTGCATAAACCCCCAATACGCAGAGACCGAAAAGCAACGCATTGCGAAGGCGCGCCAAAAAAGACGCTGCAACCTTCGCGGGCAGCAACAGGATCAACAGGCCGCCGCCCATCATCAAACCGGATGCCTGATCCTTCGAGCCTACCGCGCACCCCGCGGCAATAGCCGCCGGCAGCACCGATGTCCGGAACGGCTTATCTTTGAAAAAATAACTCCATAAAAAGAACAGGCTGACAGCCCACCAGAAGTTATAAGGTATATCCAGGTTGCCGACCCGGCAGTAATAAATAAAAACTCCGTTCACGGCAGCCATCATAATGCCGGCCCAAGCCCACTTGCGGACTGACTCGATCAATTGCATTGCGATATATAAAATCGCTAAACCCATAAAAGCCGCGACTAAGTTACTTAGAAAGATCAGAGACGAGAAGAAAGCCGACACGTCCCGCATGCCATAGGGCCAGGTGGAAGTCAGATGCGAGATGCCGCCAATTGCCCAATAAACGGCCATGGCACCCCCATACACCGGCAGCAGGAGTAATTCGTGAAAGGGAGGATAAGTCGTGTTCAATTGTGGATTCCGGTCCGCGAAAAAGAGCAGCGGACCCAATGGAACGGGTGCATCCACCTGGGCCGTAACCGCGCTCGGCAGCCCCCAAAACAGCCCTGGCACAATCAGGAGAAACGTGATGGCCAGCAGCCCGCGCGGCGATGCAAAAGACATAGGGGTTAGGATAACATGGGGCATAAAGAAGCCCCCTTCGACGATGCCACAAGAGGATACGGCCGAGGTCACCGCGCTGTCCGCGGATACTTCAGGCGTGACACGCCCTTTGGAGCTTTCTATCGTCGTCCCCACCTTCAACGAGCGGGATAACATCCAGCCGTTGCTCGAAAGGCTGCAATCCGTCTTGCCCGGGACCGCCTTCGAGGTCGTCTTCGTGGATGACGATTCCCCGGATGGCACGGCGGATGTGGTTCGCGAAATCGCGCGCTCTACGCCGCGCGTAAGGGTCATCCAACGGATTGGACGGCGGGGCCTGGCCTCGGCTGGATTAGAGGGCATGCTGAGCGCCAGTGGGCCTTATCTCGCCATCATGGACGCGGATTTGCAACACGACGAGTCCGCGCTCCCGGTGATGCTCGAAAAAATCCGCGGCGGCATGTACGACCTGGTGGTCGGCAGCCGCAACATCCAGGGCGGCGGCATGGGCGAGTTCGCGCGCGAGCGCGTAGCATTGAGCCAGATGGGCCGCTGGGTCAGCAAGCTGGTCAGCCACCATGAGCTGAGCGACCCGATGAGCGGCTTCTTCATGCTCACGCGCGAATTCTTCGAAGAGGTCATGCGGCGGACTACCGGCGTGGGTTTTAAAATCCTGCTGGACCTGGTGGCTTCGTCGCCGCGGCCGGTGCGGGTGGCCGAGGTGCCGTACGTATTCCGGTCGCGCCAGCACGGCGAGAGCAAGCTCGACATCAATGTGGCGGTCGAGTATCTTTACCTGGTCTCCGACAAGCTGGTGGGCGAATGGCTGCCGATCCGGTTCGTGATGTTTTGCCTGGTGGGCCTCGTCGGCGTAGCGGTATACATGGGCGTGCTTTGGCTGCTCTACCGCCGGCTGGGCGTTTCATATTCCGCGGCGTTGATTCCCGCGATCGTCATCCCCATGTTCGGCAACTTCGCCATGAACAACATGTTCACCTACCGCGACCGGCGCCGCCGCGGCCTGGGATTTCTGACCGGCCTGGTATTATTCTGCGCAGCCTGCTCGGTGGGCAGTGTGAGTAACTTCGCGGTGTCCAGGTTTCTGGTGGCCGGCGGGATCTGGTGGCCCCTTGCCAGTCTCTGCGGGCTGGCGATCGCTTCCGTCTGGAATTTCGGCGCCACCAGCATCCTGACCTGGGGCAGTAGGCCAACGGGGGCGCGGATGGCCGCAAAGGTGCGGAAACAGGCCGCATGAGCCCGTTGGTGAGCGTCGTCATCCCCGCGTACCGGGCCGCCGGATCCATCGCCGCCACTTTGGATTCCGTTCTGGCGCAAACTCTGAAAGATTACGAAATTATCGTGGTGAACGACGGCTCGCCGGATAGCGGGGAGCTGGAAAAAGTCCTGGAGCCGTATCGCGATTCGATCGTCTACCTGCGGCAGCAGAATCAAGGCCCGGGCGGCGCGCGCAACACCGGCATCCTTACGGCTCGCGGCAAATACGTGGCGCTGCTCGATTCCGACGATGTTTGGCTTCCCGAACATTTGGCCGCTCAGGTTGCCGTGCTCGAAGCCGATCCTTCGATCGACGTAGTGTATGCCGATGCCCGCATCATCGGCGATGTTCCGGAAGCCGGCAAAACCGTGATGGATTTTTGTCCTTCATCGGGCGAGGTGACTTTCGAGCGGCTGGTTTCGCGCGAGTGCACGGTACATATCTGCGTCAGCGTCTGCCGCCGCGACGCTCTGTTGCGTGCGGGCCTTTTCGATCCCCAATTTCGGGGCACCGAGGATATCGATATGTGGCTGCGCATCGCCAGCCAGGGCGGCCGGTTCGCATATCAGCGCCGCGTGCTGGGATGCTATCGGCGGCAGGCGGGCAGCCTGTCGTCCAACCAGATTTCAATGTTGGAAGGCTTTCTCGCGGTGCTGGCCAAAGCCGCCCGCGATCCGCATCTTAGCGCGGCACAGCGCGAGGCGGTCGGCCGGCAATGCGCCGTGGAACAAGCCAATCTCGAGGTGCAAAAAGGCAAGGATGCTTTTCTGGCCGGCGATACCGCGGCCGCCATCGATCATCTGACGCGCGCCAACGCACAACACAAATCTCTGAAACTTTCCACTGTAACGATGCTTTTGCAGGTGGCGCCCGGCTTCCTGCGCGCGCTCTATTTCTGGCGCGACCGGCGCGTTTCCAAACTAAAGCGCAAAGGGCGCGTCTCCCGCGCCGCCATACAGGGAGAGGAATTCCGCTGATGAAAAGCGGCGCGGGGCGCCCGGTTTTGCGCGTTTCTCGAAAGACACCATCGTGAGCACTTCATCCGCAAGCCAACCGGCGGCTCCTCAAGGCGGGTCTCTCACAGTTCACGTCTCCTGGCTGATGCTGGCGAAGACCATCGGGTTCGTGATCAACCTGGCCTTGCCCATGCTGCTGGTCCGCCGGCTGGACAAAACGCAGTTCGGTATTTATAGGGAGCTTTTCCTGATCATCGGAACGTCGGTCACGGTGCTGCCGCTGGGCTTCGCCATGAGCGCTTATTACTTTTTGCCCCGCGAGCCGGAACGCCGGCAGCAAGTCGTCTGGAATATCCTGATTTACAACACGATCATTGGCGGCCTCGCCTTCGGCGTGTTCTTCGTGTGGCCCCAGGCCCTGAACGCGGTGTTCGGCCAGGCCGGCCTTACCGGCTACGCCCACCTGATCGGCTTCGTGACGCTGCTGTGGATCGTCTCCCAACCCATCGAAATGATCCCCATCGCCACCGGGGAAACGAAATTCGCCAGCGTCATGATTATGGGCGTGCAACTGACCCGCACGGCGATCTACCTGGCGGCGGTGCTCGCATTCGGAAACGTGCGGGCGCTGGTTTGGGCGGCGGTGCTGCAAGGATGTATGCAGACCGGCGTGCTGTGGTGGTATTTGCATTCCCGTTTCAGCCAGTTCTGGCGCCGTTTTGACTGGAGCCTCATGCGCAGCCAGTTGTCTTACGCGGTACCGCTCGGCCTGGCCGGTATTCTGTACACCGTGCAAACGGATCTGCACGGTTACTTCGTTTCCCACCGGCTGGGCGTGGCCGTGTACGCGATTTACGCGATAGGCACCATGAATTTACCGCTTATGACGTTGCTCCAGGAAGCCACCAATGCCATCCTCATCCCGCGCGTGGCTTACCTGCAGCATCTCAACGACACGCGCGAGATTATCTGGCTGCTCGCGCGCGCCACGCGCAAGCTGGCAGCCGCATTTTTTCCCGCCTACGCGCTGCTGGCGGTGGTCGCTCCCGACCTGATCGCCTTCTTCTTCACCCGCCGTTACCTGTCCGCCGTGCCCATTTTCCGCATCAATCTGACCTTGTTGCTGATGAATATTGTGTTGCAGGACCCGCTGTTCCGCGCCTACCAGAGCCAGCGCTTCTTCCTGATCCGGCTGCGGGTGGTTCTCGGCATCCTGCTGGTGGCCGGCCTGTATTTTGGAACGTCCCTGTTCGGCGCCGGCGGCGCCATCACCGCCGTCGTCTTGATATCCGCCGCCGAGCGCATCGTCACCGCCATACGGTTCGGCCGCATTCTTGGCGTCAGCCGGAAAGATATCGTGCTCTTGCGGGATATCGGCAAGCTCGCCATTGCTTCGGCGGTTTCGGGCGTGGTCGCCGAGGGGGTACGGCTGCTGCTGCGGGGTTCGAAGCCGCTCGTCATTCTGATGGTTTGCGGTTTCGTGTTCGGCGCTATTTATCTGGGCGCGGTCTTATTGGCTGGAGTCCCGACGCGGGAGGAAAAAGATATCGTGCAGCGCAAGATTGCGGTGCTATTGCCGCAAACTTAGCCCGCCGGCCAGATCCAGCACCGGAATGCCGCTACGTTCGAGGACTGCGGCGGCCGCCGGCGTGGGGCGCTGCGTCACGATGACATGGCCGGCCCAATCGAGCATGTTCTCCAGCCTGGATTCGAGCAAATTGGCAATGTGTGGGATAGCGGCCAGCACGAAGCGCTGGTTGCTGCCGTAAATCTCCTCCAGGCGGATGTGCGGATCGTAGGCCCGTACCTGGCGGCCCTTGCCGATCAGGTGCTCCAGTAACGCCACCACCGGGCTTTCGCGCAAGTCGTCGGTATTTTCTTTGAATGCCAGTCCGAATACACCCAGCCGCTCGGCGGGCAGATCCATGACTTTCTGGATCGCGCGCCGCAGGTGTTGGTCGTTGCTGGGCAGAACGGTTTCGAGCAGCGGGACTTTCAAATCCAGCCGCCCGGCGCGATATACGAGAGCGCGCAGGTCCTTCGGCAGGCAGGAGCCGCCGAAGGCGAAGCCCGGCTTCAAATATGCGGCCGAGAGGTTCAGCCTGGTATCCCGGCACAAGGTTTCCATGACTTCCGCGGCGGGGATACCCATCGCGCTGGCAAGCTCGCCCATCTCGTTGGCGAAGGCTACTTTCACCGCATGGAAGGAGTTGCAGGCGTACTTGATCATCTCCGCGGTGCGCAGCGCAACCAGGCAGGCTTCCACTCCCAGCGGCTGGTACAACCCGGCCACGGCTTCCACGGCGCTGCGATCGGCGCCCCCCACAACCAGCAGAGAGGGTTCCAGGAAATCGCGTACGGCATTGCCCTCGCGCAGAAACTCCGGGTTCGATACCACGGTAAAGCGATCGGAGCCGCCCAGACATTCCGCGATCAGCTCCTCGCAAGTACCGGGGAAGACGGTGCTGCGTATGGCCACGATCAGCCGGCGCTCCACCGCCGTGCGAGCCGCGGAGATCTGGCTGGCCACCTTCCGCAGTTGCGCGAGCCCCAGGTTTCCGTTGCGCTCGGACGGCGTCCCCACGCAGATCAGCGCAATATCCGCCTGCTGGATGGCGGGCTCGAGCACGGTCGTAGCCGACAGGCGGCCATTGGCGCGGCCTTCCCGGATCAACTCTTCCAATCCCGGCTCATAAAAGGGGGCGCGGCAGGACTCGATGCTTTTGACTTTGTGCTCATCCGGATCGACGCCGGCGACCGAGTGGCCCAGGTGCGCCAGGCAGGCAGCCGTTACCGAGCCGACATATCCCAGGCCCAGCACCGCGACCCGGGCTTCGGTAAAAGATGTGTTCATAGAGAGCGCGGCCGGAGGCGGCCGGGTACCCACACCTGCTGTGGCGCGGCCACCGCCGCCGCGGGTTCGGCCGCCGTTTGTAATGCGAATTGCTCCTTGGCGGCACGCTCGAGCGCCACGCATAAGCCGGCCAGCATCGGGAAGTAATAGGCATAGGCATTACTGGCGAATATGGCCGTGCCGGTGAAAGCGATCAGCGCCAGCCGCAGGGCATAGGCGATGTGTCTTACAGATGTCAGGGCAGGGTATTGCCGCGCGCGCCGGTCTACCGCGAAGACGATTTTGAAGCAGAACAGCAGCGTCAGGCAATACAGAATCAGGCCCGGCAGTCCGTCTTCGCAAGATAATTGCGTGAACGTATTATGCGTTTCGTGCCAGGCGTTCCAGTCCTCTTTTCCCGTGATTTCCAGGGTATAGTCCGCGTTGGCGGTCGCGAACATCCCCGGTCCCACGCCCATCAGCGGATGCCGCAGGGTCAACTGAAGGCTGGAGAGTAACAGCTCTTTCCGCAACTCCATGGATTCGATGGCGGATTGTTCCGAGCCTGTCAAATATTGCGACTCCTCGGAGGAAACAAACATGCTTCTATATCGATCCAAGGCACTGGAGGGCGACCACACAATCGCAATCACTGCGAGAATCACGGCGCATATGCCAGCCGCTATTTTCTGGGCGAGCGGCAAGGGCAGGAAGAACAGAATGAACAGCACGGCCAGGGTGACCAGGCCCCCGCGCGAGCCGGTCGTGGCTACGGTTGCCGGTATCAGGAACATCATCAGCACCGAAGCCAGCTTGAGTACCGAAATGCCAGGCTTGGTGCGGATGACATAAAGGCAAAATGGCACGCCCATAAGCAACATCATGGCCAGATAGTTGGAGTTTCCCAAGGTGCCGCTCACCAGGGCCAGCCGGCCCGACTGCACGCGCCCCATGATCAGGGTGAACGATTCGATAAAAATCGTCGCCGCGGCCAGGCTGTAACCGATCTTGCGGCACTGTTCCAGGCCTTGCACGGACGCGGCAATGATCACGAAAGAAAAAAGCGAAAGCGCCCAGAAATCGCGCAGGGTATGGAAGCTGCCCCCACGCCACACGCTGAAGGGCGTACAGATACACAACCAGGCGGTGAAGGACAGCATGCAAATACCGACTCGCGAGAACACCGCTTTGATCGCGCCGCCGAACAGCAGTGCGGCCATCAGGGCCAATAGCACGATAATGCGCACCGAGTGAAATCCGGCCCCCGTCACCATGTCCATGATTTCCGGAAACCGGGCATATACCACAAACACAAATGCCACGGTCAGATAGAAAGCAGGCCGGGGCGGCGCGGAGGCGGCGGCGGGCGCAGCCGAGGCGCCAGGCATCGCCGGCGCCGGTAACTTACTTCCGCGCAGTGTCTGCGTTTGGGGCGGAGTCATGAGCTCGTGGATTTAAGTTTATCATTTGAAGCCATATCGTCCGCTGCCCAGTCATCTCATGACAGCGAAGAGTGTAAACTGAAGGTCTTACTTTGGCTGCGACACAGTACATCTTCAATCACATTCCCAAGACGGGCGGCATTTCGCTGTTAGCGGTATGCCGCGACAATCTGGATCCCGCCGAGATCAGCCCGCATCTGAACTTTACCGAAATGCATCTCATGCCGGCAACGCGATTCGAGGGCTATCGCCTGGTGGCCGGTCACCTCACCCTGCTTGCTCAGATCGGCTTCTGCCGGAACCGTTACAGCATCACGCTGCTGCGGGAACCGATCCGCCGGATCTTTTCGGCTTATACCTTTTGGCGGACCCAGCCTTACGACCCGCTGACGGCGAAGGCGAAAGAGTTGGAGTTCCCCGACTTTGTACGCTATTTCGCCGATAGTCCGGCGATCATTCACAATCCGTACACGTATCACCTGGCAGCGCTGGGGCTAGACTGCGCGGCTTGGCCGACCGACGAGGGCGCGCTTTTGACTATTGCGAAGCGAAATTTGGCGGCTTACAATTTTGTCGGCATCTGCGAAGAACTAGGCGCATCGATACGCCTGCTATGCGCCGAATTGGGGTGGCGTCCGCCGGCGGCTACGCCGCATATAAACCGCAGTTCCTCGGAGAAGCGATTCAGCGGGATCGATCCGCCGACGATGACGCTGCTCCGTGACCGCAACCGGCTGGACATGGCGTTATACGCATACGCTGTCGAGCTTTTTCATGCCCGCGAGGCGGCCGGCTCAAAACTTTCCGACGGCGTCGAGCCGAATTATTTCAAGCCGTTTCCGGCATCGTCCAATGCTTCCCGCAGAGCGACGGTCCTGTCCTCTTCATGCGATTGGCTGGGAGATGAACATTGCAGGATGCTGGCCGTGACGGTCGAGTTTAAGGCGCACGTGGCGGTTCCTGATCTCACTTTGGGCGTTCAGTTCACGAGCCCGGCCGGCGACATCGTGTGGGGCACCAACACGTCAATGGCGTTCCTGGAACTCGCCTGCGAACCTGGCCGGAATTGCCGCGCGGTTTTCACGGTCGAATGCTTCTTGCCGCGCGGGCTGTATTTCCTGACCGTGGCTTTATCTGAACCGCGCCGGCTCGGCTTTCATGACCATTGGATCGACCACGCCACGTCTTTCACGGTGACTGGGCCGCGAGCGGCGCAGTCGGGTTACCTGCGGGGCGTCCAGTTACGGGAATTCTCGTCGGTCCTCGCATAGCTTGGCGATCTCCTGGCTGGCCCGGTCCAGCAGGTGTCGGCTGGCCGCCGGGTCGAGCCAGGTGCTCAGGTCGTTGCCCACCCGCCCGGCCAGCGCCAGCGCGGGAATACGCGGCGATTGGCGCAGGCATTCGGCGATAAACTGTTCCAGCGCATCGATATACCTCTCAGGTTGGTGGCGGGCGAGCGCCTGCCGGCCGCGCAGGCCTATGGCCCGAAAAGCGTCCGGATCGGCTAGAAAGGCTCGCAGGTGAGCCTGAATATCCTCGATTTCATTCTCGGGCCGGACGAATGCGACGGTATCTTCCGGCAGCGATGCGTACCAGCCGGTACGGGTCACCAGCGTGGGCAGACCATAGTCCCAGAATTGAAGCTGGCTGCCGGAGGCCTCGCCCATCGACGGGTAGCGCAGATTGATCGCCAGGTCCGCGGTGCTCAGCTTTTGCTCCACCTGGTTGTCAGGCAGGAATCCGGAAACTTTCACCAGCGCGCTCAACTCGAGCCGTTCGATTTGATTCCGGATATAGCCCTCGTCCCAAAGTTGGCCGCAGATATCCAGCCGGAACTGCTCGCGGCCGGGGATCCCGGCCAAAGCTTCCAGTACGGCTTCCAGGCGGCGGTTCCGGCTGAGGTAACCGAAAACGACCAGCCGGTAAGGCGGATGCGGGGCGGCTGCATGGAGAGCCAGCCAACGCTCGCGGTGCGATTCGCCGGCGGCCACATACGGGTGCTCCAGCGAAGTAACCGGGCAGGCCGGCAATTCCTTCAGTTCGGCGAGCGCCGGGCCGGAATGCGTGACCACTCCCAGTGCGCCGCGGACGGCTTCCCGGGTGAGCGCGAACTGTTGCGACATCGCAATGGGAGTGATCCCGCCGCTCAAAAAGGCCTCCCCGGCGCGGCGGCCTTCTTCGCCATACCAGCGGCCCAGCGCGGCCTGATAGCTGTCGCGATCTTTCCGGGAATGCACCCAGAACATATAGAAAAAATCGTGCAGGCGCAGGTCGTGCAGCACGACGATGCCGGGCTGGCGAGTGCTGAGCTGCCAGACACCGCCGTGCAGGTCCGGGTGGTTGCCCATGTTGTAGATCGAGACGGTGGCATTATTGATCTCGCGCCACGGCGGATCGGACGCGCTGTAGCGGGCGACGCGCGCGAGGCTTTGGACCTCGGGCGAGACCTGGTCCTGGTCTGTCCACAGCACCATCTCGTGACGGCGGGCGAGGGCCGGCAGCAGTTGCATGGCGAAATTCTGGGCGATGCCGCTGCGGGTCGGCGGCAGCGGCGAGAACCAGTTGATCTTCAGCACAGCAGCTTCTCCACCACGTTTTCCCAGGAGATGTGGAGGTCCGCATAGCGCGCGCGCCCGGCCTCGCCCATGGCCGCCGCGCAGTGGCGATCGGCCCACAGCGTGTCCATCGCCTGCGCCAGCGACTCGGGATCGGGACGCGCCACCAACCCCGTTTGATGATGCCTGACAAATTCCAACGGGCCGCCGGAATCCGTGCAGGTGATGACCGGTTTCGAAGCCAGCATGGCTTCCAGCGTGATGTACCCGTAATCTTCATCCACTGGAGGAAAAACAACCCCGAGACTATTGGCGTACAGCTCGCGCTTTTGTTCTTCGGACACCAGGCCGAGCATTTCGGCGCGCCCCTCGACTTTATGCTGCCGGATCGCATCGTTGCATAGGGCCAGTTCCCGGGGGCCGTCGGCATCTCCCGCAAACCGGACCACCACCTTCTCGCGGCATTTGGCCAGCGCCTCAATGACCAGCCATTGGCGCTTCACGACCGTGATGCGGCTGGGAAAGAAGAGGTAATCGCCGGCCGGGCCTTTATGAAACAGTTCCGCATGCGCGGGTGGATTATATAAGGGCGTTCCGCCGATGCCGCAGAACCGCCGCAGACGGTTGGTCACATTTTCGGACAACGTGTAGATGGCCCTGGCGTCCGGAATCAGTTCGCGATCCGCCTGGCGAATCGCGTCGCGGATGACGGGACCATCCGGATAATGGATCAGATCTCCGCCGATCGGATGGTCCCAGAGTTCGTATGCGCTGCGATGCTGATGCAGCAGCCAGATGACCTTGTTGGGATGGGGAATCAGGTAAGCCGGGAATTTCAAGCCGATCACACGATCGATGCGGGTGCCGCAACTTTCCGTAAGATCGAGCAGCCGGCAGGCCAGCATGTGTCCTGGAATGGAGCTGGGCGGATAGTGCTTGAACGGGATCAGGATCAACTCGGCCTGGTGGCCCGCCGCGCAGAGGGCCTGGCACAGGTTCTCGGCCAGGATCTCCGCGCCGCCTCGAATGAACGGCACGCCCGAAGTGATCACCAGGACTTTCATGCCAGCAGCGTCTCCACCACGCGGTTCCAACCGATGTCGAGGTCCGTGTACCGCTGGCGGCCCGCCTCACCGTAGCGGCGGGCACGCTCCCGATCCTCCCACAAATTATCCATGGCGGCGGCCAGCGCTTCGGCCGTGGGCTGCGCCACGATGCCGGTCTGCCGGTCGATTACGAACTCCAGCGGGCCGCCGGAATCGGCGCACGTGATGACGGGTTTGTGCGCCAGCATGGCTTCGAGCGTGACGTAGCCGTAATCTTCATCCACGGGCGGAAAGATCACCGCCAGGCTGCGGGCGTACAGGTCGCGTTTCTGCTCCTCGGTTACCGGCCCGAGCCATTGGACGCGATCGTTGTTCTTTTCGGCGATGGCCAGGCACTTCCGCTCGAAGGCCTCTTCGTCAGGCGCGCCGGAGAACAATATTTTCACCGGTGAACGCGTGTGCGCCAGGGCCTCCAGAACAAGATCCTGCCGCTTCAGAGGATTGATGCGGCTTGGAAAATAGAAAAAATCTCCGGCCGGGCGCGCATAGAAGAAAGCCGCGCCTTGCGGAGGATGATAGAGCGGGGCGGCATCCACGGCGCAATACTGGCGCAGGCGGGCCGCTACATTGCGCGAATTGGCGTACACATGCAAGGATTGGGGAATCAATTCGCGGTCCGCTCGGTGAATGGCGGCGCGTACCTCTTCGCCGTTTGGGTATTTGTCCAGATCGCTGAGCGGATGATGCCAAAGATCGTATGCCGGACGGTGCTGGTGCAGCAGCCAGATCACCTTGCGGGAATGGGGCATCAGGTACGCGGGAAATTTCAGCCCGATCAGACGGTCAACGGGGATGCCGACCGTTTCGCTCAGGTCGAGGAGGCGGCAGGCCAGCATTTGATCGAGTATGCGCTCGGGCGGATACCACTTGAACGGGATGGCGATGATCTCGGCGTGGTGCCCGGCCTCTCGCAGCGCGTCGCGTAATCCCGCCGCGTGGATTTCGGCGCCGCCACGGACGAACGGAACCTTGATAGTGGCGATCAATATCCGCAAGCCGTGATTCTGGGACATTACTTTGTCGCGAAATACAGAAAGCTATACCACTCCGGACCGGCGGAGACGTCCGGTATGGCATCCAGCACTTTCGCTCCGCTGGAGGTCAGGATTTCGACGACACGTTCTTTCTCAATACCATAGGCCTCCATAACCGGCGGCGGCGCTTTCACCGGCGCGGCTTCGGCCGCCGGTTCAATATCGGCTTCAATCCATGCTGACGGGGAAGATTTTTGCGCGAACCAGGCCACCAGTTCCTGCACCATGTCCAGCTCGAGAAGGTATTTTCCTCCGGCGCGCGGGGCGGTTACTTTGAGAACCATCTGGAGCTGGTCATTAGGCGGAAGATCGTGCGGAATCGGCTGGCGGGCGTCATCCCAAATCACCCGCTCGCCGGCCGGCGTCAGCCAGTGGTTACCAAGTTGGACGATGTAATTCCGGTCCCGGTCTCCTACGCTGGGCCAGATACAATCGCTTACGTTTTGGACGGTCACGGCGACCGGTATCTGGGCGCCCCCGGCCGCCTGGATGGCGGCCGGATAGCCCGTGAGCCGCGCGCGAAAGCCTCCATTTGGCATCGGCCCGCAGCCCCCCCTGATCTCGGGCTGTTTCTTGCGATCGGGGATCTGAAAAACCATCAGGCCTCCGGACCGCAAGATGCGGGCAAACTCGCGTATGTATGCGGCGCTATAGCGCGGCTCGGCGTGCTGCAGCGCAATTTTGGAGTAAATCAGATCGAAGGAATTATCGGCAAAAATGCTCAGATCGGCGCGGCTGTTCTGGAAATACTCGCACCGGCCGCCATATTGGTTGTAGCGGCGCGCCAGCTCGATCATGGATGGCGCAATATCCACGCCGCAGGCTCGCTCGAACCACCCGCAGAGGGCCTGTGTAAGCCGTCCGACGCCGCAGCCGAAATCAAGGGCGGCCTCGCGACGCAAAGGAAGCCCGTAGGGTTTGGCGCGCTCGAAGACTCCGGCGATTTCCTGGCGGCCCAGGGCGAAGAATTCATTCAAATTCCACTTGCCGCCTTCGGTGCCTGGGTTGGTCAGGATCGCCCATAGCGGATCGGTTTTGCCGAATTCATCCCAGTTCTTTTCGAGTTCAATCAGATCCATGCGGCGCCTATTCAGCCGTCAGGGCTTCCATCCAATGATGGCGTAATCCTGAGGACCGTAGAAGCATTCATTGAAGCGGGCCGCCATCTCACCGCCGGTACGCGTGTCGATGTGGTGCTCGAGCGGCCAGGGATGCAATTCCACAATTTCGATGCGCTCGAAGCCGCGCGACTCGGGCAGGAACCGGCCCAACTCGATCGGAATCGGGTGCAGATGCGTCGGATCGATGTAGAAATAGCGGGAACTGACGAACAGGTTATTCGGGTTGGGCGTTTCGAAAATCAGCAGGCCGCCGGGCTTGAGGGCGCGCCTGGCGGCATCGAGCAAGTCGAGCAGCCGTGGCAGCGGGAGGTGCTCGATCACATGAAAAGCGGTCAGCACTCCCAGCGAAGCTTCCGGCAGGCTGCGCAGGTGTTCGATGGCATCGGCTTCAGTCACCGGAAGGCCGTGTTCGCGGCAAATGGCAAGTTCCACGCGATTCAAATCGACACCGGAAGCATGCAGTTGTCGTTCGCGCAGCAACTCGAGCCATTCTCCGCGCCCACAGCCCAGATCCAGCACGGGCATGGTCTCGCCGCCCAGGCCCGCTTCGGTGATTCTGTTCAAATAGACCTTCAGCCGTTCCTTGATTTCCTGGCGGCTGCCGCGGAATTCGTCTTCGAGCTGCGCATAGAACGAGTCGATCTGATGCGCATCTTCGTGCGGCTCCGCCGGCCGCGGCGGTTGCCCATTGCCGGAGCCCAACCGCGCGATAAGGTTTTCCTGGACGGTCTGCTGCGCCTTGAGACGGGTGACTTCGCGGCCGATGCGATCCTCATGCGCGGCCTGCTGTGCATCCATACGGGCAATTTCCTGATCGACGCGCGGGATGACTTCCAAACGAAAAGCCTGCATACGCCGCTCCAGAGTTTTCGCGCGCGACAGCGCGGCGGACGCCAGGGTTTCCCGCGCCTGGCGCTCGCGCTGCAACTCGGTCTCCAGCCGCTGGACTTTTTCGGCCTCCGCCTCGAGGGCCCTGTTAGCGGCTTCGAAGGCCTTCAGGGCGGAATACTGGAAATGGACGATCTGGGGGGTGTACCAGAACAGCAGCCTCTGTACGAGCTTTACGAGCTGGGCGCCGATGCGGCCGCGCAGAGTAGGCGGCTCCGGAGGCGTCTGCCCCACACGCGCATAACTGGAGAACAGCGCGGCCACCGCAGATCGCAGTTCCGCCAAATCGCCGGAGACCGGCTGGCTCAATTCCATGGGTTCGATCCGTTGGTACGATTCGCGCGGGCGGTAGGCCCGCTCGATTTCCTGTCGAATTTGCCGCTGGATTCCTTTTTCCTCGCCCGGCAACCGGCCATCGGGCGCGCTCTCAGGCATGGTGCAAGACTCGATTCCCGGGCGGCCGGGGCGCGACTCCCAGCGAGAGGCAATCCGCGTCGACCATTTCGCGGACCAGCGCATCGAAGCTGACGCTGGGCTTCCAGCCGAGTTTTTGGCGCGCCTTGGCGGCATCGCCCTGCAGCAGGTTCACCTCGGCCGGGCGAAACAGCGCCGGATCGCTGACGACATGGTCGCGGTAATCGAGGCCGGCGTGCGAAAAGGCGAGTTCCACGAACTCGCGGACGGAACGCGTTTCTCCGGTGGCTACCACGTAGTCGTCGGGCTCGGGCTGCTGCAACATCAACCACATGGCTTCGACATATTCGCGGGCATGTCCCCAATCGCGGCGGGCCTCGAGATTTCCCAGGGCGAGCTGCCGGCTCTGTCCGGCGAGAATGCGGGCCACGCCGGAAGTGATCTTACGCGTGACAAACTCGAATCCGCGGCGCGGCGACTCGTGATTGAAGAGAATGCCCGTGCTGGCGTGGAGTCCGTAGGCTTCGCGGTAATTGCGGGTCATCTCGAAGCCGCAAACTTTACTGATGCCGTAGCTCGAGCGCGGGTGGAAGCGGGTCTTCTCGGTTTGGGGCAACTCCTCGGCCTTGCCGAACATTTCGCTCGAGCCCGCGAAGTAAAAGCGGCACTTGGGCGCCAGATTCTTAACGACGGAAAGCAGGAAATGAGTACCGTTGATGTTGGTGTTCAGGGTAGAGAACTCGTCGTCGAAGGAGTAACTGACGAAGCTCTGGGCCGCCAGGTGATAGCACTCGTCCGGGAGAACTTTGGCAACCAACTGGTGGACGCTGGCGAAGCTTTCCATGGAAGCGGGATGCAGGACGATGCGGTCGCGCACGGCACGCAGGCGCGCCAGGCGGTGCTCGGGATCCTCGAGGGCTACGCGGCGGACGGCGCCATGCACCTCGTAGCCTTTGGCCAGCAAAAGCTCGGCGAGGTAGGATCCGTCTTGCCCGGTGATGCCGGTAATTAAGGCTCGTCGAGTCATAAGGGTGCGGCTATTTCGTCCAGCGCGCGAAACCGCGGCGGGCGAACCGATTCACCATTATAAGCGGCACGGGCGCGCCGCGGTTGGACCTGCGGGGTGCGGGGGTGCGGGCGATGAATGATCGGGATTTTGGGTTTTGGGAAGAGTGGCGCGGCTTTGCTTGTACAAACGCCGGGGAGCGCCCACCCAAGTTACGAGCGAAGCCAATTAAGCACTGGGTTATCAAGAGTTTAATCCAAAACGAGCGAACCCAATCCGGGTAGCCGCGGAGGCCGGACTTTTCAATTAAGGGGCAGCCGGGGCTGGTAATCGCGGGCGTGCTATGGTCGTTTGATACGGGATTTTCATCCGGCATGGCCCCCTCGCGGACACAAACTAAAGACAAGAGCTTGCTGCGTCAATCAGCTTTGGAGAAAGGCGCCGGCTGGCGGCGGGAAGCTCTCGCGTATTTGCTGACAGGGCTGTTATGCTGCGCGGGACTGGTCTGGACCTATCAATTGTGGCGCGCCGATATAGGGATTCCCCTCCAGTACGGTTCGGGCGGCGACATCACGCTGGAGGGCATACTGGCCAAAGACATCGTCGATCATGGCGGGATTCTGCACGATCCGGAATTGGGAGCGCCGGGCGAACAGGACTTGCGCGACTTCCCATTACCGGATGCGGTAACCACTCTGTCCATGAAAGCCATGAGCTGGTTCATCAAATCGTGGGGCTTGATCATGAACCTTTATTTTTTCGGCGGTTTTCTTCTAACCGCCTGGATTGGCTTCGCGGTGTTGCGGCATTTCGGAATGGCGCGGGCGCCAGCCATGGTGGCGGCGCTGCTGTTTGACTTTCTTCCCTATCATTTCTACAGGGGCGAGTGGCACCTGCATTTGAGTGCGTATTTTGTTATTCCGCTCGGGGTGCTGGTGATGCTCTGGCTGATGTCGGGTGAGCGGCTGTTTCAGATGGCGCGACGCGGCCGTTTTTTGCGGTGGCCAGTGCCATCGAAGAAGGGCGGCGCCGCTCTATTGATTTGTCTCCTGCTGGGCTCGGATGGTGCTTACTACTGCTTTTTTTCGATCCTCTTGCTGCTGGCCGCCGGTCTGTACCGATTTTTCGAGGAGCGTAGTTTTCGCCGCCTGGGTGCGGCGTTGTTGCTGGCGGGAATAGTCGGGACGGCGGCTGTGCTCAACCTGTTGCCCAATATCCTGCACATTCTGGCCGCCGGAAAAGATCCTGAAGTGGTCGTGCGCACACCTATATCGGCCGAGCTGTATGCGCTGAAGTTCATGCAACTGGTGCTGCCCATTCCGGGGCACCGTTTTCCGCCGCTGGCTG
>Ga0335078_10005091_pt1 | contig 19432 bp, 16 predicted proteins | sample Lox_Sample_32_FD_206711 | JGI IMG/M metagenome (GOLD analysis project Ga0335078, IMG submission 206711) | Soil microbial communities from Loxahatchee National Wildlife Refuge, Florida, United States - Lox_Sample_3.2 | ecosystem: Environmental > Terrestrial > Soil > Wetlands | place: USA... | reverse complement strand
CAGGCGCCGTGCCGAGTCCGCCGGGCGGCCCGGGCGCCCGGCGGTACCGGCCGGCGGCCCCCGTGACCGGGGCGGGTCACCCGGCCGCGCGGACGTACCGGGGCAGCGGTCCGGCCGCCCGCGGGAAGCCGGCCAGCGTGGCGTGCCGCCCGCCGGCGGCGCGATGGCCGACGCGCTCCGCCGGGCCGGCCTGGCCGGCCGCGATGACGCCGCGTCCCGGCCGGAACGCCGCCGCGGCCGTTAAGCGTCTTGCCTGGTCATCCGGCTGATACCGGGGGCGTGACGGCTAGCCGGGCGGGCTCCGCATAACCAGGGGACTCCGCACCCTAGCCGGCCGGGACTTTGGACCCTGGCTGGCATTTCGGCCGGATTGCCATGCTCCGAACCATGAACCCCGAGGGGTCGTCGGAGAGCGTCCTCGAAACGCTCACCGACCGTGAATGCCTGCGCCTGATGGCCTCGGTACCGGTCGGCCGGATCGTCTACACGGTGCGTGCGATGCCCGCCGTCGAGCCCGTCAACTTCGTGCTGGACAATGGGCAGGTGGTGTTCAGGACCGAGCCCGGCAGCAAGCTCGCCGCCGCCGTCAGCCATTCCGTGGTCGCGTTCCAGGCCGACCAGCTCGACTCCGTGACGCACACCGGCTGGAGCGTCACGATCGTGGGCACGGCACAGGAGGTGTCCGACCCGGCGGAGGTGGCGCGTCTGCAGGAAGCCGGCCTGGTCACCTGGGTGCCGGGGGAGCGGAAGCATTTCGTCCGCGTCGAGCCGGGCGTGATCACCGGCCGCCGCCTGCGCGGCGCCGGCTGGGCCCGCCAGCAGCGCAGAACGGTCCCCTAGGCCCCCCAAGGCCCCGCGCCGCCAATTCCGTTTCACCGCGTGTACGCGGGTAGGGGAACCGGGGTGCTGGCGGTCGCGGCGCTGACCGCGTTGCTCATTGTTTCCGCCCTGGTCATTCGGAGGATCATCGACCGCGGGAGGATGGCGGCTTGGGATGCCGAATGGAGCGCGGCCGGCCCGCAGTGGAGTGACTGGCGCTGACGGCCGTCGCTATCCTCGGTGCACATACCTTCACCGTCGGCACCCGGATTCCGAGCGCAGGAGAAGCCGTGACCGAGACCGAGCAGTCCCCACTGAGCAAGGCCGACCTGGAAAAGCTTGACGCCTACTGGCGCGCGGCCAACTACCTGTCAGTTGGCCAGATATACCTGATGGACAACCCGCTGCTGCGCGAGCCGCTGCGGCCCGAGCACATCAAGCCCAGGCTGCTGGGCCACTGGGGCACCACCCCCGGCCTGAACCTCATCTACGCGCACCTGAACCGCGTGATCCGCAACTGGGACCTGGACGTCATCTACCTGGCCGGCCCCGGGCACGGCGGCCCCGGCATGGTGGCCAACACCTACCTGGAGGGCACCTACACCGAGCTGTACCCGAACATCACCCAGGACGCGACCGGCATGCAGCGGCTGTTCCGCCAGTTCTCGTTCCCGGGCGGGATACCGAGCCACGCCGCGCCGGAGACTCCGGGGTCGATCCACGAGGGCGGCGAGCTGGGCTACGTGCTGTCGCACGGCTACGGCGCGGTGTTCGACAACCCGGACCTCATTGCGGTGTGCGTCGTCGGGGACGGGGAGGCGGAGACCGGGCCGCTGGCGACTGGGTGGCACTCCAACAAGTTCCTCGACCCCGCCACCGACGGCGCGGTGCTCCCCGTCCTGCACCTCAACGGCTACAAGATCGCGAACCCCACGGTGCTGGCCCGGATCCCGGACCGCGAGCTGGACGCGCTGTTCGACGGGTACGGCTACCAGGTCTACCGGGTGACCGGCGACGACCCGGAGAAGGTGCACCAGCAGCTCGCGGCCACCTTGGACGCGGTGGTGGAGGAGATCGGCGCGATCCAGCGCCGGGCCCGGGAGGACGGCGACGCGACCCGGCCGCAGTGGCCCATGATCATCCTGAAGACGCCCAAGGGCTGGACCGGTCCCAAGGTCGTGGATGGTCTCCAGGTGGAGGGCACCTGGCGCGCGCACCAGGTGCCGATCAGCAACGCGCGGACCAACCCGGAGCACCTGCGCCTGCTTGAGGAGTGGATGCGCAGTTACCGGCCGCAGGAGCTGTTCGACGACCGCGGGGCGCTGGACGAGGAGCTGGCCGCGCTGGCCCCGCGCAGCTACCGGCGGATGGGCGCCAACCCGCATGCTAACGGCGGCCTGCTGCGCCGCGACCTGGAGCTGCCGGACTTCCGCGACTACGAGGTCGAGGTGCCCAGGCCGGGCGGCGCCCAGGCCGAGGGCACCCGCGCGCTCGGCACGTTCCTGCGCGACGTGATCGTCCGCAACCCGGACACGTTCCGGCTGTTCGGGCCGGATGAGACGGCCTCCAACCGGCTGCAGGACGTGTTCGAGGCGACCAACCGCGCCTTCGACGCGGAGATCATCCCGGCCGACGACCACCTGGCCCCGGACGGCCGGGTGATGGAGGTGCTGTCGGAGCACCAGTGCGAGGGCTGGCTGGAGGGCTACCTGCTGACCGGGCGGCATGGCCTGTTCGACTGCTACGAGGCGTTCATCCACATTGTGGATTCGATGTTCAACCAGCACGCCAAGTGGCTGGAGTCCTGCAACCGGATCGAGTGGCGCCGGCCCCTCTCCTCGCTGAACTACCTGCTGTCCAGCCTGGTGTGGCGGCAGGACCACAACGGGTTCTCCCATCAGGACCCCGGCTTCCTCGACGTGGTGCTGAACAAGCGCGCCGAGGTCGTCCGGGTCTACCTGCCGCCGGACGCCAACACGCTGCTGTCGGTCGGCGACCACTGCCTGCGGTCCCGCAACTACGTCAACGTGATCGTCGCGGGCAAGCAGCAGCAGCCGGTCTGGCTGCCGATGAACGACGCGATCATCCACTGCACCCGCGGCGCGGGCATCTGGGAGTGGGCCAGCAACGACTCACCCGGTGAGCCGGACGTCGTGCTGGCCTGCTGCGGGGACGTCCCGACGCTGGAGACGCTGGCCGCGGTGGACCTGCTGCGCCAGCACCTGCCGGAGCTACGGGTCCGGGTGGTCAATGTGGTCGACCTGATGCGGCTGCTGCCGGAGACCGAGCATCCGCACGGCATGTCGGACGCGGAGTACGACGCGCTGTTCACCGTCAACCGGCCGGTCATCTTCGCGTTCCACGGCTACCCGTGGCTGATCCACCGGCTGGCCTACCGCCGGCATGGGCACCAGAACCTGCACGTGCGCGGGTACCTGGAGCGGGGCACCACCACCACCCCGTTCGACATGGTCCGGCTGAACGACCTGGACCGGTTCCACCTCGTCATCGACGTCATCGACCGGGTGCCGGGCCTGGCGGCCAGGGCCGGGCATGTCCGCCAGCTGATGACCGATAACCGGCTCAACGCCGTCGCCTACACCCGCGAGCACGGCGAGGACACGCCGGAGATCCGCGACTGGGCCTGGCCGTACTGATGCGGATCCTCATCGTCAACGCGGGCTCCAGCTCGCTGAAGCTGAGCGTGCTGGGTGACGGCGACGCGGTGGTCGGCGAGGCGAACCTGCCCGCGGCCGGCGGCCAGTCCGCGCCCGGCGCGGTGGCCTCCGCCATCGGCCGGGTCGGCGGGGACACCGCCGACGCGGTCGGGCACCGGGTCGTGCACGGCGGGCGGCAGTTCGTCGAGCCGGTCCGGCTGGACGCCGGGGTGCGCAAGAAGCTTGACGACCTCGTCGACCTGGCGCCGCTGCACCAGCCCAAGTCGCTGGCCGGCGTCGACGCGGTCAGCGGCGTTCTGCCCGGTGTGCCCGCGGTGGCGTGCTTCGACACCGCGTTCCACGCCGGGATGCCGGCCGCCGCCGCCACCTACGCCCTCCCGCTGGAGTGGCGCAAGCGCTGGGAGCTGCGCCGGTTCGGGTTCCACGGGTTGTCCCACGCCTACGCCACGCGCCGGGCCGGTGAACTGCTCGGGCACGTCCCGGCGCGCCTGGTGGTCTGCCACCTCGGCTCCGGGGCCTCGCTCGCCGCCGTCGCCGGCGGCCGGTCGGTGGATACCACCATGGGCTTCACCCCGCTGGAGGGCCTGGTCATGGGCACCCGGTCCGGCACCGTCGACCCGGGGCTGGTGCTGTGGCTGGCCGAGCACGCGCACACTCCGCCGTCCGAGCTGGCCGCCACGCTGGAGCGCCGGTCCGGGCTGCTGGGCCTGGCCGGTACCGCCGACATGCGGGAGGTCCTGGCACGGGCCGAGGCGGGCGACAGCACCGCCGGGCTGGCCCTGGAGGTGTACCTGCACCGGCTCCGCGGCCTGATCGGGTCGATGGCCGCGGCCCTGGGCGGCCTGGACACGCTGATCTTCACCGGCGGTGTGGGGGAGAACTCGGCCGAGATCCGCGCGCGAGCCGCGGCCGGGCTCGGCTTCCTCGGCGTGGCGCTGAACGGGCAGCGCAACGCCGCCGCGCACGGCGACACGGACATCACCGCGCCGGGCGCGGCCGTCCGGGCGTTCGTCGTGGCCGCCCGGGAGGACATCGAGATCGCCCGGCAGGTGAGAGAGGTCCTGGCCCGGTGACGAGCCTGGCCGATTTCCGCCGCCTGGTGCCGCTCCAACCCGTCCCGGTAGCCTTACCGCTTGTCCTGATCCGCCCGGCCGTCCCCCGGAAGAAGCCGCCCATGGTCGCCACCGCACGTTCGACGATCACGCTGGCCGGTGGCCGCCGGATGGAGGTCTTCGTCGAAGGGCCCGAAGACGGGCTGCCGCTGGTGACCCACCACGGCACCCGGGCGGCGGGCTGCTGGCCTGCCCGCCCCCCACCGAGCAGGAGCAGGCGCGGGGCCTTCGGGTCATCCATTTCGCCCGGCCGGGATACGGGGAGTCCACGCCGCGGCCCGGGCGCGGCGTGGCGGACGTGACCGCCGACGTGGCGGAGATCCTCGATCTGCTGCGCGTGGAAACACCTCAGCCTGTCGGTGAACCACTACGGCGACATTCTCGACGGCCTGCTCGCGCTGGCCGGGCTCACCGGCTGACTCACCCGGGCCCGGGCGTGCCGCCCAGGCCCGTGCGGCCCGGGACCGGGCGCGTGATACGGCGTTCCCCGATAGCATCGGTCCAGGGGCGCGACCGTGCGCCCGTTCCAGACCGAGGAGACACCGTGTCTACGCAGCAGCTTCGCCTCACTCTCGCCGGACGCGAGCACGTGGCCGAGGCTGGCACGACGGCCGGCGCGGTGCTTGCGGAAGCCGGCCAGGCCGGGCCGGGCCCCGGCGCGCACGCGGTCATCGCCGCGCGGGTCAACGGCGTGCTCCGCGACCTCGCCTACCGCGTCGCCGACGGGGATGTGATCGAGCCGGTCCTGATCGGCGACCCCGACGGGCGCTCGATCCTACGGCACTCGACCACCCACGTCATGGCGCAGGCCGTGCAGGACCTGTTCCCGGACGCCAAGCTGGGCATCGGCCCGCCGGTGGAGAACGGCTTCTACTACGACTTCGGCACCGCCCGGCCGTTCGACCCGGCCGACCTGAAGGCGATCGAGCAGCGGATGCGGCAGATCGTCAAGCAGGGCCAGCGGTTCTCCCGCCGCGTGGTCACCGACGCCGGCGCGCGCGCGGAACTGGCCGGCGAGCCGTACAAGCTGGAACTGATCGGCCTCAAGGGGCCCCCGCAGGACGCCGACGAGGCGGTCGAGGTGGGCGGCAGCGAGCTGACCATCTACGACAACCTGAATCCGGACACCGGCGAGGTGATCTGGAAGGACCTGTGCCGCGGGCCGCACATCCCGACCACCCGGTACATCCCGGCGTTCAGGCTGATGCGCAGCGGCGGCGCGTACTGGCGCGGCAGCGAGAAGAACCCGCAGCTCCAGCGGATCTACGGCACCGCGTGGGAATCGCGGGACCTGCAGGACGAATACCTGACCATGCTCGCCGAGGCCGAACGGCGCGACCACCGCAAGCTCGGCGCTGAGCTGGACCTGTTCTCATTCCCCGCCGAGATCGGCAGCGGGCTGCCGGTGTTCCACCCCAAGGGCGCGATCATCCGCCAGGTGATGGAGGACTACTCGCGGCGCCGGCACGAGGCGGCCGGGTACCAGTACGTCAACACCCCGCACGTGACCAAGGCCGAGCTGTTCGAGACCTCCGGCCACCTGAGCTGGTACGCCGACGGCATGTTCCCGCCGATGGAGCTGGACGGGCAGACCTACTACAACAAGCCGATGAACTGCCCGATGCACATCCTGATCTACACCTCGCGCGGCCGGTCCTACCGGGAGCTGCCGCTGCGGCTGTTCGAGTTCGGCACCGTGTACCGGTACGAGAAGTCCGGGGTGGTGCACGGCCTGACCCGGGCCCGCGGCTTCACCCAGGACGACTCGCACATCTTCTGCACCCCGGAGCAGCTCGCCCCGGAGCTGGCCTCGCTGCTGGACTTCGTGGTCGGCCTGCTGCGCGACTTCGGGCTCACCGAGTTCGAGGCCGAGCTGTCCACCCGGCCGGACAAGTACGTCGGCGAGCCGGAGGAGTGGGCGGCGGCGGAGGCCGCGCTGCGGCACGCGCTGGACGCGTCCGGGCTGCCCTACACCGTGGCCGAGGGCGAGGGCGCGTTCTACGCGCCCAAGATCGACGTGCACGTCAAGGACGCGATCGGCCGCCGCTGGCAGCTTTCCACCCTCCAGGTGGACTTCCAGGAGCCGGGCCGGTTCGGCATCGAGTACCAGGCCGCCGACGGTACCCGGCGGCGCCCCTACATGATCCACCGGGCGCTGTTCGGGTCGATGGAGCGGTTCTTCGGCATCCTGGTCGAGCACTACGCCGGCGCCTTCCCGCCCTGGCTCGCGCCGGTGCAGGCGGTCGGCATCCCGGTCGCGGACGCGCACGTGCCGCACCTGGAGAAGGTGGTGGCGCTGCTGCGCGAGCAGGGCATCCGGGCCGAGGTGGACGCCAGCGACGACCGGATGCAGAAGAAGATCAGGACCGCGCAGCGGCAGAAGATCCCGTTCATGCTGATCGCCGGGGATGAGGACGTGGCCGCGGCAGCGGTGTCGTTCCGCTACCGGGACGGCTCGCAGCACAACGGGGTGCCGATCGACGCCGCCGTCGCCGAGATCGCCGCCGCCGTCCGCGACCGCGTCCAGGTGTGACCCCGATGCCCGGCGGCCCAGCGCCCGGCAGCCCGGCGGCCGGCGGCCCGGCGACCGGGGACACGGCGGCCGGCGGCCCGGCGACCGGGGACACGGCGCCCGGCGGCCCGGCGACCGGGGACACGGCGCCCGGCGGGCTGGCCTGGCCGCAGACCGGGCCGGGGATCCCGGACGTGTTCGCGCGGCTGTGGATGCCGCACCGGATGGCCTACCTCAAGGGCGAGAACAAGCCGACCGAGTCCGCCGGGGGGGAGACCTGCCCGTTCTGCCGCGCCCCGTCGCTCAGCGACGAGGAGGGGCTGATCGTCGCGCGCGGCCGGGTCGTGTTCACCGTGCTGAACCTCTACCCCTACAACGGCGGCCACGCGCTGGTCTGCCCGTACCGGCACGTGGCCGACTACACGGAACTGGACCCGGGGGAGACCGCCGAACTGGCCGACCACACCAAGCGCGTGATCCGCGCGCTGCGCACCGCGTCCAACGCGCAGGGCTTCAACGTGGGCATGAACCTGGGCGGCGTGGCCGGCGCCGGGATCGCCGCCCACCTGCATCAGCACGTGGTCCCGCGGTGGGGCGGCGACACCAACTTCATGCCCGTCGTCGGCCAGACCCGGGTCCTCCCCGAACTCCTCCGCGACACGAGAAAGCTCCTCGCCGAAGCCTGGCCCCCGCCCCAGCACGCCTCCGAATAACTCGCAGACCCCAACGCGAGTCTCCGGCGCGGCCTGGTAGGGTCCAGGACCCCGGCCGCATTCGGCGGCGGGCGGGGCGGGCCCCGTACGGTGCCCGTGGTCCTTCCTGTCGGTGCCTGCCTTCCCTGGCCGGCGCGGCCGGTCACAGTGGCCGCGCTAGGCCGCGATAGCCCTCTGCTGGTCTCAGAGCTGGGCCGTCCATTCGATGACTAGGCGACGGCCGTACCCTTTTGTCTTTTCTCCGCGTACCGGGATGCGCGGGAAACTCTGCCCAGCCCGGCCCGGGACTATTACTTGGACTCCTCGGCGATTTTCGACGCCAGGTGCGAGGGGAGCGGCTCGTGGCGCAGGTAGCTGCGGGTGAACGAGCCGGTGCCGTGGGAGATCGAGCGCAGGTCGATCGTGTACCGGGTGATCTCCAGCTCGGGGATCTCCGCCTTGACCAGCGTCCGGCCGGCCGGCACCGGCTCGGTGCCCAGCACCCGGCCGCGGCGCGAGGACAGGTCGGACATGACCGCGCCCACGTAATCATCGGGAACCAGGATGGACATCTCGTCGACCGGCTCCAGCAGCATGGACTGGGCCTTATCCACAGCATCCCGCAGCGCGGCCCGGCCCGCCTTCTGGAACGCCATGTCGGAGGAATCCACCGAGTGCGCCTTGCCGTCGTACAGCGTGACCCGCAGCCCCACCATCGGGTAGCCGGCGATCACGCCCTGCTCCATCTGGGCCCGGACGCCCTTCTCCACCGACGGGATGAACTGGCGCGGCACCACGCCGCCGACGACCTTGTCCACGAACTCGAAGCCGTCGCCGCCCGCCAGCGGCTCGACCTCGATATGGCAGACCGCGTACTCGCCGTGGCCGCCGGTCTGCTTCACGTTGCGGCCCAGGCCGTTGGCCCTGCCCGCGATCGTCTCCCGCAGCGGCACCCGCGGCGCGGAGGTTTCCACCGCCACCCCGTACCGGTTGCCCAGCCGGTCCATCAGCACGTCGGCGTGCGCCTCGCCCATGCACCACAGCACGAGCTCGTGGGTCTCCGGGTTGTGCTCCAGCCGCAGCGTGGGGTCCTCGGCGACCAGCCGGGACAGCGCCTGGGACATCTTGTCCTCGTCGGCCTTGGACCTGGCCGCCAGCGCCATCGGCAGCAGCGGGTCCGGCATCGTCCACGGCTCCATCAGCAGCGGCTCGTCCTTGCTGGACAGCGTGTCGCCGGTCTCGGCCGTCGCCAGCTTGGCCACCGCGCAGATGTCACCGGCCACCGCCTCGGTGATGGGCCGCTGCTGCTTGCCGAGCGGGCAGGTCAGCGCGCCGACCTTCTCGTCGGTGTCGTGGTCGGCGTGACCGTGGTCGGCGCGGCCGTGCCCGGACACGTGCAGCGACGCGTCCGCGCGCAGCGTCCCGGAGAACACCCGCACCAGGCTCACCCGGCCGACGTAGGGGTCGGAGGTGGTCTTGACCACCTCGGCCAGCAGCGGGCCGGCCGGGTCGCAGGACAGCCCGCTGACCGGGTTGCCGTCGAGCGTGGTGACCGGGGGCAGCGGGTGCTCGCCGGGCGACGGGAAGGCCTGGGTCACCACCTCAAGCAGCTCGGCCAGGCCGATGCCGCGCGCGGCCGACACCGCCAGCACCGGGTAGAAGCTGCCCCGGGCCACGGCTTTCTCCAGGTCCTCGGTGAGGACCTACGGGTCGATGTCCTCATCTGACAGGTACCGGTCAATGAGCGACTCGTCTTCGCTCTCCTGGATGACGCCCTCGATCAGCTCGCCGCGGAGGGTCTCCAGCCGGTCCGCATAGGCGTCCGGCACGGCCGCCTCGGCCCGGCCGGAACCGGAGTAGGCGAACATCTTCTGCGACAGCAGCCCGATCAGCCCGCGCACGGCGGCTCCCTCGCCGTCGGAGACCGGCAGGTACAGCGGTGCGACGGCCTCCCCGAAGGCCTCCCGGCAGGCCGCCAGCGCGGCCTCGAAGTCGGCGCGCTGGTGATCGATCTTGGTGATGACGACCGCGCGCGGCATGCCGACCCGCGCGCACTCCTCCCACAGCATCCGCGTAAGGCCGTCGACGCCCTCGGTGGCGGGCACGGCGAACAGGGCCGAGTCGGCCGCGCGCAGGCCAGCCCGCAGGTCGCCGGTGAAGTCCGCATAGCCCGGCGTGTCCAGCAGGTTGACCTTGATCCCGGCGTGCATGATCGGGGCCAGGGTGAGGTTGACCGAGCGCTGCTGGCGGACCTCGATCTCGTCGAAGTCGCTGACGGTCGTGCCTTCCTCCACCCGGCCGGTTCGCTGGATGGTCCCGGTCGCGGCCAGCAGGGCTTCCACGAGTGTCGTCTTCCCGGCGCCGGAGTGGCCGATCAGCGCGACATTCCGAATCTTGCCCGGCTGGCCTGCTAGTACGCCTCCGGCGGCCCCTGATGTGCCCGCTTGCTCCGCCACTGCCGTCGCCTCCTGACGTTGGTGGGCGCTCCGCTGCTGCCCGTGGGTTCAGCCTGAACCTGTCGGCGCCGTCACCACAACCCCCCGCACAGAATCGGGAGGGTTACCGGATGGTGCCGGAAACATGCGCGTGACCCGCCGTTCTCCGGCTTTCAGTAAGATCTAACGGCGATGCTCAACCAGGCGCGCCCCTTCTTCACCCGGCTGCTGACCCCGGTCGGTGAAGTTCTGGCCAGGACCCCTATCACGCCGAACGCGGTGACCGTGACCGGCACCATTGGCGTGGCGGCCAGCACCCTGTGGGGGTACCCGACCGGGCACCTGTTCCTCGGCACGCTCATCGCCACGCTCTTCGTCTTCCTCGACATGCTGGACGGGGTGCTGGCGCGGCTCAAGGGAACCAGCGGCCCCTGGGGCGCGTTCCTCGACTCCACCATGGACCGGGTCGCGGATGCGGCCACATTCTCCGGGCTGGCCGCGTGGTTCGTGCTCGGCGGGCACGACCGGCTGCTGGCCGCGGTGTCCCTGTTCTGCCTGGTGGCCGGGGCGCTCGTGTCCTATGTCAAGGCGCGGGCCGAGGGCCTGGGCGTGCAGGCCAACGTGGGCATCGCCGAGCGCCCCGAGCGGATGCTCGTCACCTACGTGGCGGTGGGCCTGTCCGGCCTGGGTGTGCCGTACATTCTTCAGATCGGCCTGTGGGCCCTGGCGGCGGCGAGCGTCGTCACGCTGGGCCAGCGGATGATCGCCGTCCGCCGGGGGATGGCGGCGGCCGCGCCGGGCGGCGCGGCCGGGCCGGGGGATACGGCGGGGCCGGCCGTCCGGGCCGGGCAAGCGATCGACTAAAGCAGCGAGGGCAGCGAGAGAGGCGCAACGGTGTCTCGAGTGAAGGACCTGCTCGCCGGGACGGGGTACTGGCTCGGCTGGAAGGTGATCTGCCGCCTGCCCGAGTCCTGGGTGCGCCGGGGATTCGCCGCCGTGTCCGAGATCGCCTGGCGGCGCCAGGGCCACGGCGTCCAGGTTCTCGAGGGCAACCTGCTGCGCGTGCTCGGGCCGGGCGTCACCGGCCAGGAACTGCGCGCGACCTCCCGTGCCGGGATGCGCTCCTACGGCCGGTACTGGATGGAGGTATTCCGGCTGCCCGCCATCGGCACCGAGCGGATCCTGCGCGACATGCGGATCAACGAGGACGCCGAGCAGGCCCTGACCAGCGTGTCCAACGGCCACGGCGTGGTCTTCGCGCTGCCGCACATGGGCAACTGGGAGGTGGCCGGCGCCTTCGTCACCGGGCGCGGGCTGAACTTCACCACCGTCGCCGAGCGGCTCAAGCCCGAGTCGGTGTTCGACATGTTCGTCGCGTTCCGCGAGGGCCTGGGCATGGAGGTGCTGCCGCTGACCGGCGGCTCCAACGTGTTCGGCACGCTCGCGCAGCGGCTGCGCACCGGGCATCTGGTCTGCCTGCTCTGCGACCGGGACCTGACCGAAAGCGGTGTCGAGGTGGACTTTTTCGGGGAGCGGGCACGGATGGCGGCCGGCCCGGCGGCGCTGGCCGTGCAGACCGGCGCCGCGCTGCACGCGGTGACGCTGTGGTTCACCGATGACGGGTGGGTGGCCAGCGCCAGCCCGGCGATTCCGGTTCCCGCCGAGGGCAGCCGCAAGGAAAAGGCCGCGGCCATGACCCAGCAGCTCGCCGCGTCGTTCGAGAAGGGCATCGCCGGCCGCCCGCAGGACTGGCACATGATGCAGCGGGTGTTCATCCGGGACCTCGACCCCGCGCGCCTGCCGCCCGGCGCCCCGGAGGCCGGCGGATGAGGATCGGCATCGTCTGCCCTTACACCTGGGACGTCCCGGGCGGCGTCCAGCAGCACATCAGGGACCTGGCCGAGGCGCTGATCGCGCTCGGCCACACCGTGTCGGTCATCTCACCCGCCGACGAGGACACCCCGCTGCCCGATTACGTCGTCTCGGCCGGGCGGGCGGTGCCGGTGCCCTACAACGGTTCGGTGGCCCGGCTGGCGTTCGGGTTCCTGTCCGCGAACCGGGTCCGCCGATGGCTCAAGGAGGGCAGCTTCGACGTCCTGCACGTGCACGAGCCCGCCGCGCCGAGCCTGTCCCTGCTCGCCTGCTGGATCGCCAGCGGCCCGATCGTGGCCACCGTGCACACCGCCAACCCCAGATCGCGCGCGCTGCACGCGTTCGAGCCGGTCCTCGCGTCGGCGCTGGAGAAGATCAACGGCCGGATCGCGGTCTCCGAGGCCGCGCGGACCACGCTGGTCGAGCACCTCGGCGGGGACGCGGTGCTCATCCCCAACGGCGTCGCCACCCGCCGCTACCAGGTAGCCGAGCCGCTTCCGGGCTGGCCGGGGGACGGCGGCGCGATCGGCTTCCTGGGCCGGATGGACGAGACCCGCAAGGGGCTCGCCCTCCTGCTGGCCGCGTTCGAGACCCTCGGCCCGCAGCGGCCCGGGCTGCGGCTGCTGATCGCCGGCCCGGGGGACGCCGATGAGGTGCTGGACCGGGTGCCGCCCGCGCTGCGCGGCCGGGTGATCCTGCTCGGCCAGGTCAGCGAGCAGGACAAGGTGCGCATGCTGCACTCGGTCGACGTGTTCTGCGCCCCCAACACCGGCGGGGAGAGCTTCGGCATCGTGCTCGCCGAGGCGATGGCCGCGGGCGCGCCGATCGTGGCCAGCGACCTGGACGCGTTCCGGCGGGTGCTGCGCGGCGGGAAGGCCGGCGAGCTGTTCCGCCCCGGGGACCCGGCCGACCTGGCCCGCGCCGCCGGACGGCTGCTGGACGACCCGGACCGGCGCGCCGCGGCGTCCGCGGCCGCGGCGAGCGCGGTGAGCGCCTACGACTGGGCCGTGGTGGCCAAGGATGTGCTCAGCGTGTATGAGACCGTCGTGCTCGGCGCCGCGGCCGTGGCCGTGGCCCGGTAGCCCGGGAGGGCTCAGGTGATCACTGACATCGTCCTCGCCGTCGCGGCGCTGCTGTTCATCGCCGTCTACGTGTCCTGGCGGGCCGGGCGGCTGGACCGGATGCACACCCGGCTGGAAGCGGCGCGCGCGGCCCTCGACGTGACCCTGGTCCGGCGCAGCTCGGTCGCCATGGAGCTGGCGTCTTCGGGCTTTCTTGATCCGGCCACCAGCCTGCTGCTGGCCGAGGTGGCGCACGTGGCACGCGGCAGCGCGAACGGCGGGCCGGCGCGTGACCTGCGCGACAGCGAGCTGGCGCAGAGCAACCTGTCCCGCGCGCTGCGCGCCGCGTTCGCCCAGCCGGGTTTCCGTTCCTCGCTGACCGGCAAGGACGGCGCGGAGGAGATGCTGGCCGAGGTCGAGGCGGCCGCGCACCAGGTCTTCGTGGCCCGCAAGTTCTACAACAACGCGGTCGCGGCGACCCGCGAGGCCCGCCGCAAGCCGCTGGTCCGGCTGCTGCGCCTGTCCGGCAGCGCCGGGCTGCCGGAATTCTTCGAGATGGACGACTCGCTCGTCACCGGGGGCGGCGACGGGGCGGGCGCGGACATGCAGCGCCTGGCTGGCTGACCCCTACCATGGAGATACAAGGTATGCATCGTCCGGCGCGGCTGTACCGGGGTACGCCGCCGATCAAGTGAGGTTTCCGTGTCCACCGTCGACTCCGCAGGCAGTCCTGCTCGCCCCGAGGCCCGTTCGGCATCCGCCCAGGATCGCGGCCCGGCGGTGGCCGCCACCGGCACGGCGCGGATCAAGCGCGGCATGGCGGAGATGCTCAAGGGCGGTGTCATCATGGACGTCGTCACCGCCGACCAGGCCAAGATCGCCGAGGACGCGGGCGCTGTCGCGGTCATGGCGCTGGAACGGGTGCCTGCCGACATCCGGGCGCAGGGCGGCGTGGCGCGGATGAGCGACCCCGACATGATCGACGGGATCATCGGGGCGGTCTCCGTCCCGGTCATGGCCAAGTGCCGGATCGGGCACTTCGCCGAGGCCCAGGTGCTGCAGGCGATCGGCGTCGACTACATCGACGAGTCCGAGGTCCTCACCCCGGCCGACGAGTCCCACCACGTGGACAAGTGGAAGTTCACCGTCCCGTTCGTGTGCGGCGCCACCAGCCTGGGTGAGGCGCTGCGTCGGCTGGCCGAGGGCGCGGCCATGATCCGGTCCAAGGGCGAGGCCGGCACCGGCAACGTGGTCGAGGCGACCCGGCACATGCGGCAGATCCGCGGTGAGGTCGCCCGCCTCGCCTCGCTGCCCGAAGACGAGCTGTTCAGCGCGGCCAAGGAGCTGCGCGCGCCGTATGAGATCGTCGCCGAGGTGGCGGCGGCGGGCCGGCTGCCGGTCGTGCTGTTCACCGCGGGCGGCATCGCCACCCCGGCGGACGCGGCGATGATGATGCAGCTCGGCGCGGACGGCGTGTTCGTCGGCTCGGGCATTTTCAAGTCCGGTGACCCGGCCAAGCGCGCTGCCGCCATCGTCAGGGCGACCACGTTCCACGACGACCCGGACGTGGTGGCCAAGGTGTCCCGCGGCCTGGGCGAGCCAATGGCCGGCATCAACCTGGACGAGCTGCCCGCCGAGCAGCACTACGCCGCCCGCGGCTGGTAACCCGGCCCCCTGACTCCCGCCCCGGCCCCCGGCCCCCGGCCCCCGGCCCCTGCCCCCGGCCACCGGCCCTGGCCCCGCCAAAGTTGTGCAGGTTCTGCCGCCGGAACACCGGAACAGCAGAAACCGCACCGCATCCGGGCAACCAGCCGGTGCCGCCGATGGCGTGGGGGACGGGAAGAACGGCTCCCGGGCCGGCGTTACCACCTGAGATCCCCTCCTGCCCGCGTGTCCGCCGTGCCCGAAGGATGCCCCTGGTGCCTCAGCTCTCCTCCGTGCCGCTGGTCGGCGTCCTGGCCTTGCAGGGCGACGTCCGCGAGCACGCGCGCGCGGTGGAGCGGTCCGGGGCCCGCGCCGTCCCGGTCCGCCGCCCGGCCGAACTGGAGGCCGTGGACGGGCTGGTCATCCCGGGCGGGGAATCCACCACCCTCTGGCGGCTCGCGGTCTCCTTCGACATGCTGGAGCCGATGCGCAAGATGCTGTCCGCCGGCCTGCCGGCGTTCGGCTCCTGCGCCGGCATGATCATGCTGGCGGACCGCCTGGTGGACGGCGTGGCCGGGCAGGAGACGGTCGGCGGGATCGACATGACCGTGCGGCGCAACGCGTTCGGGCGGCAGGTCGACTCCTTCGAGTCCGACATCCGGCTGGACGGGCTGGACGGGCCGCCGCTGCGCGCAGTGTTCATCCGCGCGCCGTGGGTCGAGCGGGCGGGCTCCGCGGTCGAGATCCTCGGCACGGACGAGCGCGCCGGTAGGATCGTCGCGGTCCGGCAGGGGGCCCTGCTGGCCACCTCGTTCCATCCGGAGCTGACCCCGGACACGCGGATCCACGAGCTATTTGTTGACATGGTGAAGGGAAAGACATGAGCGGCCACTCCAAGTGGGCGACCACGAAGCACAAGAAGGCGGTGGTCGACGCCAAGCGCGGCAAGCTGTTCGCCAAGCTGATCAAGAACGTCGAAGTGGCGGCGCGGACCGGCGGTGGGGACCCGAGCGGCAACCCGGCGCTGTACGACGCCATCCAGAAGGCGAAGAAGAGCTCGGTGCCGAACGACAACATCGACCGGGCCGTCCGCCGCGGCTCCGGGCAGGAAGCCGGCGGCGCCACCTACGAGAACATCACCTACGAGGGCTACGCCCCGGGCGGGGTCGCGGTCCTGGTCGAGTGCCTGACCGACAACCGGAACCGGGCCGCCTCGGACGTGCGCACCGCGTTCAGCCGCAACGGCGGCGCCATGGCCGACCCCGGATCGGTGTCCTACCTGTTCAACCGGAAGGGCGTGGTGATCGTGGCCAAGGCGCCCGGTGTCGCCGAGGATGACGTCCTGGCCGCCGTGCTCGACGCCGGCGCCGAGGAGGTCAACGACCTGGGCGACACCTTGGAGGTGACCAGCGAGCCCACCGACGTGGTGGCGGTGCGCCGCGCCCTGCAGGACGCCGGGATCGACTACGAGTCCGCCGACATCGCGTTCGTGCCGACCATGGAGGTCCCGATCGACGAGGAACATGCCCGGCGCGTGTTCCGGGTCATCGACGCGCTCGAGGATTCCGACGACGTGCAGGACGTGTACGCCAACTACTCGGTATCCGACGACATCATGGCGAAGCTGAGCTGACCATGACCGCCCGCCGGGGCGGCGCGGGCCTGGGTGCGGCCCGGCCCGCGCGGCCCCAGTAGCGTTGCTTCCGTGACCACCCATCTAACCTCCCGGGGCATGGAGATCCGCGCCGTCGGCCCGGGCGACAACCTCGACGCGCTGTCCGACCTCGCGGGGCGGGCGTTCGGCCCGATGCCCGGGCCGCCCCAGCCCGCCGGCCAGCAGGCGGCCCGGCGGGCCCAGCTTGAGGCGGCGATCGCCGGGCGCCGGGTCTTCGCCGCCTTCGACGGCGGCGGCCAGGTGGTCGCGTCCGGCCGGTACCACGACATGCGCCAGTGGTGGCACGGTCGGTCCATGCCGATGGCCGGCGTGGCGGCGGTGATGGTCGCGCCCGAGCACCGTGGCCAGGGCCTGGGCCGGTCCCTGATGACCGTCCTGCTGGAGGCGATCGCCGGCCGCGGCTACCCGGTGTCGGCGCTGTACCCGGCCACCACCCCGATCTACCGGTCGCTGGGCTGGGAACTGGCGGGTGGCCACCACCACGCGGTCATCCCCGCGCGCTCGCTGCGCGCCCTCATCCCCGCGGACGTGACCAGCGCGCCCGCCGCCGCGCCCGGCGATGAGCCCGCCGCCGCGCAGAAGCAGCCGGCGGTCCGCCGCGCGGGCCCCGGCGACGCCGAGGAGGTGCTGGCCGTCCTCGGCCGGGCCTACGAGCAGGCCCGCGAGTGCGGGGCCAGTACTCGCGACGCGGCCACCGTCGATCTGTGGCTTGCCGACCCCGAGCGGTACGCGTACCTGGCCGCCGACGGCTTCCTCGCCTACGGCTGGGGGCGCAACCACGAGGAGATCCACGTCGACCGGATCGCGGCCTGCTCCGAGCGGACCACCCGTGCGCTGTGGTCGATCGTCGCCTCGCACTCGTCGATCGCCACCAGCGTGCGCGTCTGGATCGGCCCCGCCGACCCGCTGTACTGGCTGACCCGCGAGCCGGACACCAGGCTGGGCGGCCGCGAGATGTGGATGCTGCGGGTGGTGGACGCGAAGGCCGCCATCGCCGCGCGCGGCTTCCCGGCCTCCGCGCAGCTCGCCGTGCCGCTGTGGATCCAGGACCGCACCCGCGGCGGCAATGCCGGGCTGTGGGAGCTGTCGGTGACCGGCGGCCGCGGGACCCTGGTGCACAGCCCGGAGGCGGCCCGCCCGCTGACCATCGGCGCGCGCGGGCTCGCGGCGCTGTACGCGGGGACCCCGATGGCCACCCTGCGGCTGGCCGGCCTGGCCGCCGGCGGCGACCCGGTGGCCGACAGCGAGATCGACGGCGCGTTCGCCGCGGCCGCGTTCATGCCGGATTCTTTTTAACCGGAACGGGGGTTTGCCCGTGCGCGCCCGCCCAGGGCGGGGCGCGCGCCGGTCCGGCCGCCTTCGGTCCGGCCGCCGGTCCGGCCGCGTTCGCGCCGGCCGCGTTCGGTCCGGCCGCGTTCGGTCCGGCCGCGTTCGGTCCGGCCGCCTTCGCGCGGGCCCGCCGCGGCGCCGTGGCGACACGCCGACACGCCGCGCGGAGTACGCGACGCCGCCCGGCCGCGAGCGGTAAGTTCGATCCCGAACATCTGTTCGGCCGCAACGATCTGCTGGGGGTGCCTATGGCGCTGACGCACGCGGCGCGCCCCGGCCGGGTGCTCGGCGTGGATCCCGGCCTCACCCGCTGCGGCCTCGGCGTCGTCGAGGGCGCCCCGGGCCGGGCGCTCAGCCTGGTCGCGGTCGGCGTGATCCGCACGCCCCCCGGCGACGACGTCGGCGCGCGATTGCTCGCGGTGGAGGAACAGGTGGAAACCTGGCTGACCGCGCACCGGCCGGACGCGGTGGCCGTCGAGCGGGTGTTCAGCCAGCGGAACGTGCGCACCGTGATGGGCACCGCCCAGGCCGGCGCGGTGGCCATCGTGTGCGCCGCGCGGCGCGGCCTGCCCGTCGCGCTGCACACGCCCAGCGAGGTCAAGGCGGCCATCTCCGGCAACGGCCGGGCCGACAAGGATCAGGTCACCGCGATGGTGGTGCGGCTGCTGCGGCTCAACGACCCACCCCGGCCCGCCGACGCGGCGGACGCGCTGGCGCTGGCGATCTGCCATCTGTGGCGCGGCGGCGCGCGCTGCCGCCTGGACGCCGCGGCCGCGGGCGGCGCATGGCCCGCGGGCACCCGCGGCGCCTGGCCATCCAGCAAACTCCGGAGGCAGCAGTGATATCGCATCTGCGCGGCACGGTCAGCGGCGTCGCCCCCGACGGTGCCGTGATCGAGGTGGGCGGGGTCGGGCTCGGCGTGCAGTGCACCCCGGGAACGCTCGCCACCCTGCGGCCCGGCGAGCCGGCCCGGGTCGCGACGTGCCTGGTGGTGCGGGAGGACTCGCTCACCCTGTACGGTTTCGCCAGCGACGACGAGCGGAACGTCTTCGAACTCGTGCAGACGGCCACCGGCGTCGGCCCACGGCTGGCGCTGGCCATGCTCGCAGTGCACACCCCGGACGCCCTGCGCCGGGCGGTCTCCACCGCGGACCTCACCGCGCTGACGCTGGTCCCCGGGATCGGCAGGAAGGGCGCGCAGCGCATCGTGCTGGAGCTGAAGGACCGGCTCGGCGCGCCCGGCGACGTTCCCGCGGACGGGACGATCGGGGCCGCCGGGGTGGCCGGGGCCGGGGCTGTACGGGCGGCCCCGTCCTGGCGCGAGCAGGCCCAGTCTGGCCTGGTCAACCTGGGCTGGCCGGCCCGCGACGCCGAGCAGGCGGTGAACGCGGTGGCCGCCGACCTGGCCGCGGACGCCGGCGACGGCGCGGTGCCGGACACGGCGGACGTGGCCACCGTGCTGCGCGCCGCCATGAAGAAACTGAGCCGCCAGTGACCCGGCGGGCGGATGAGGGCGAACTGGCGGCGCGCGAAGCGGAGGCGCTGGACCGGGCGGGCCGAGCCGGTGCCGCGGCCGGCCCGGACGGCGGGGGCGACGGCGACC